>Ga0207933_1000408_pt1 | contig 43271 bp, 38 predicted proteins | sample NGESurdeep092012_4_FD_184488 | JGI IMG/M metagenome (GOLD analysis project Ga0207933, IMG submission 184488) | Arctic peat soil microbial communities from Barrow, Alaska - NGEE Surface sample F53-3 deep-092012 (SPAdes) | ecosystem: Environmental > Terrestrial > Soil > Wetlands > Peat ... | reverse complement strand
CCCCGTGGAGATTCTTAGCCCGGAGGGGGTACACGCGGTTGCGCCATGGCTCGTGACGGACGACCTCGCGGGCGGTTGTTACACGCCAGAGGACGGCCGCGTCACGGGTACCGACGGCGTTGCGGCACTCGCCAAGGGTGCGCGAAGCCACGGGGTCGACATTCGTCAGTGGTCCCCGGTCACGGCAATTGAACGCAGCGCCCACGGCTACCGGGTTATCGGCCCGAAGGACACCATCGACGCTCGTCGCGTCGTCGTCGCCGCCGGACTGTGGTCGTCGGCACTGCTCGAGCCGCTCGGTCTGGAGATCGACGTCTTCCCGGTCGAGTTGCACTACGCGCTTACTACTCCCACCCTGGAGGGCAAAACCGTGCCGCTGACTATCGATTTCGACACCGGTTTTTGCATTGAGCGCGAAGGATCGGGTCTCGTCGTTTCCATGCTGGTGTCGGATTCACCCCCTGGCTACGGCCAACAGGAGATGCTGGAAAGCTGGTTCACCGCCGCCACGACACGTGCCCCCACGCTCGTGAACCTCGGAATCTCGCACGTGCTCTCAGCCCCGGTCGACGAGGTGAGCGACGGCCATCCGAACGCGGGAAGGATGGAGGAGGAACTCTGGGTACTCGCCGGGTTGGCGGGCCACGGCGTGATGCACGGTCCGGTGCTGGCCGAACTCCTCGCACGCACGATGCTGGGAGACCCCGACCAGACGGTCGACGTTACGCCATGCAATCCGCTGCGCACGCCACAGCGGAGCCTCGACAGTGAGTGGATGGCGACGCCCATTCGCGAGAGTTCCGTGTCAAATGAGTTGAGCACGTCAAGGGAGACGAACTGATGACCAAAGCGAAAGCGACGGCCGTAGCGACGGCCGTAGCGAAGGCGTTCGAGGGCGGGGCGGACCCTGACGCCTTCCGTCTCCTGGACGCGAGTGGCGCCCTCACGAAGGGTGCGCAGTCACCGCTTGACGACGACCGGCTGCTCGAAGGATTTCGTTGGATGCTGTTCTCGCGCGCCCTGGACGAGCGCGCGGTGAGCCTGCAGCGACAAGGGCGGATCGGCACGTACTCGGCCGTCTATGGACAAGAGGCTTCCGTCGTCGGTGTCTCGCTCGCGCTCGACCCCGCGCGGGACTGGATCTTCCCCCAATACCGCGAGACACCGGCGCTGTTGCGCCACGGAATGCCGCTGTCGACGCTGCTGCTCTACTACATCGGGAATCCAGTGGGTGGCAGGGTGCCCGACGGCGTGCTCCTCGCGCCCATTCAGATTTCGCTGGCCGCGCAGCTGCCCCACGCCGTGGGAATGGCCCTTGGTCTCAGGATGCAGGGACGCGACGGCGTCGTCGTCACGTTCGTCGGCGACGGTGCTTCCTCGGAGGGCGATTTTCACGAGTCCTTGAATCTCGCAGGGGTGGTGCAGGCGCCGGTGGTGTTCGTGTTGCAGAACAACGGCTACGCGATCTCCACCCCGAGGTCCAAGCAGAGCGCCGCGACGTCGTTCGCGGCGCGCGCCGAAGGTTACGGCATGCCGGGCGTGCGTGTGGACGGCAACGATCTGCTCGCGGTCTACGAGGTCGCCCGCGACGCCGTGGAGCGTGCGCGCAGCGGCGGGGGGCCGACGCTCATCGAGTCCCAGACCTATCGACTCTTGCCCCATAACACCGCCGACGATTCCACGCGTTACGTTCCCGCGGAGGAGCTCGAGGCGCGCCGCCTGGAAGATCCAATCCCGCGCCTGCGCAACTATTTGACAGCGCTTGGCGTGCTCGATGACGCGCTGGAAGAGCAGATGCGCGTCGCCGTCGCCGAGGAGATCACGGCCGGGGTCGCCGCGGCGGAGGCGTATCCGCCGGCCTCTGCGGGCCAGGTTTTCGACCACGCGTACGCGGACTTCTCGCCGCGGATTGTCCGCCAGCGCGCGGAGATTACTGGAAATGTACCCGAAGGAGACGTGTAATGGCAGTCCTCACGATGGTCGAGGCGATTCGCCAAGCCCTCGAGCAGGAGATGGAACGCGACGAGCGTGTCATGATCCTCGGTGAGGACGTTGGCAGACTTGGCGGCGTCTTTCGAGCCACCGACGGGCTGCAAGCTCGCTTTGGGGAAGCTCGCGTGTTCGACACGCCACTCGCCGAAGCGGTCATCGCGGGCGCCTCGGTGGGCCTCGCCATGAGCGGGATGGTGCCGGTCCCCGAGATGCAGTTCCTGGGCTTTTCCCACCAAGCGTTCCACCAGATCGCCGATCAGATAGCGCGCTACCGCTTCCGGTCCCAGGGGCGCTTCCCGATGCAGATTACGATCCGCGCGCCCTTTGGTGGCGGGGTGCGCACGCCGGAGATGCATTCCGACGCGCTCGAGGCCCAGTTCGTGCAGTGCCCGGGCCTGAAGATCGTCATGCCGTCCTCGGCGTACGACGCCAAGGGCCTGCTCCTCGCGGCGATCCGCGACCCTGACCCCGTGCTGTTCTGCGAGCCACTGCGCGGGTACCGCCTGGTCAAAGACGAGGTGCCCGAGGGGGACTACACCGTTCCCTTCGGCCAGGCACGCGTCGTGCGCGAGGGCACGGACGTGACGCTCGTTGCCTGGAGCGCCGCGGTGCAGTTATGCGAGCGCGTCGCCGAGCTCGCGGCGGAAGAGAATATATCGTGTCGGATTCTTGACCTGCGCACGCTCGTACCTTTGGACGTGGAGGCGCTCGCGCGCTGTGCCGAGGTGACGGGCCGGGTCGTTGTCGTGCACGAGGCTCCCTACACCGGGGGATTTGGCGCCGAAGTAATCGCGACCATCCAAGAGGAGGCGTTCTACTCCCTCGAAGCACCAATCGCGCGCGTCGCGGCGCCCGACACGCCGTACCCGATTGCCGGAGTGGAGGAGTTCTATATCCCCAACGAGGAACGGGTGCTGGCTGCGGTGCGTCGCACGGTCGGGACCACGGCATGAGGCGCGATTTTAAGATGCCGGACATCGGTGAAGGCATCGCCGAAGTCGAGATCATCGAGTGGCGTGTTGGCCTGGGCGACCAGATTCAACCCGACCAGATCGTGGCGACAATTGAAACCGACAAATCCGTGGTCGAGATGCCGACACCGCTCGAGGGCACGGTCGTCTTTCTCGGCGCCGAGGCGGGGGATCTGCTCGCGGTCGGCAGTGTGTTGATTGCCGTTGAAACGCAAGCCGACGTGCTGGCCGAGGTTCCCCCCGGCGCCGACTTGGGTAGTGCACCGTCGCCGGCCCACACGTCCGAGGCCCCGCTCGGCGCTCGCGACGCCGTTCTCGAACCGGGCCGCCTGGACGAAGAGCAGCCGTCGATTCGTGCGAAAGCCTCACCCTCAGTGCGCCGACTCGCCCAAGAGCGCGGCGTCGATCTCGCTCAAGTCCGCGCGACCGGACCCGGTGGGCGAGTGACCCGTGATGACGTGCTCGAGGCTGCGGCTGGGCCAACGACCGGAGTGCGCGCAGACGCTCGCGCATACGTCGAACCCGCCCGTACTGCTGCGCCGAGACGACCAGCGGGCGGCGAGGACGGCGAGGAAGACGAGCATGTTCCCCTTCGCGGTCTTCGGCGCCAGATCGCCAAGAAGATGGTCGAGTCGTGGCGCACCGTGCCGCACATCATTGACTACCGCGAAGTCGACGCCTCGCGGCTCATCGAATTTCGACAAGCGTTGCGCGAGGCACGGCCGGAGTACGCCAGCGTGCTCACGTACCTTCCGTTGTTCGTCAAGGTCTCGGCCATCGCGCTGGGTCGTCATCCGCTCATGAACGCGTCGTTCAATGAAGAGGCGAGCGAGTATGTCCTGCACCGGCGAATACACATTGGCATCGCCACCGCGACGAAGGACGGATTGCTCGTTCCAGTCGTTCGCGACGCGAACCGCAAATCCATTGTCGAACTCGCCGTCGAACTTGGCGAGCTCGTGGAACTAGCGCGGTCTCGCAAGGCGACGAACCAACAACTCACGGGTGGCACGTACACGGTGAATAATCTGGGATCAATCGGGGCCTCAATGGGCACGCCAATCATTCGCACCCCGGAGGTTGGCATCACCGGATTCGGCCGGATCACCGACCGGGTAGTTGCGCGCGATGGAGTGCCGGTCGTGCGTCCAATAATGATGCTTTCGTCGGTTGGCGATCATCGGCTTCTCGATGGTGACACGCTCGGGTCGTTCACGACAACACTGGTTCATCTGCTGGAGAACCCGTACGAGCTTCTGATGGAGTTGGTCTGATGGTTGTTGGCGAGATGGCCGAGGGGATTGATTTTCTAGTGGTGGGCGGCGGTCCAGGCGGCTACGCCGCAGCGCTGCGTGCGGCGCAACTCGGTCGAGAGGTGGTGCTGGTTGAGCGCGATGGCGCGGCTGGCCTTGGTGGCACGTGCGTGCGGGTGGGTTGCATTCCGAGCAAAGCTCTCATTGAGCTCGCCGATACGCGTCATCGCGCACGATCGTTCGAAGTGGCGGGCCTTGATGTCGGCTCGCTCGACATTGACCTTGCTCGCTTTCAGACCTGGAAGGACGGAATCGTCGGAGGGTTGTCTCACGGTGTCGGGACGTTGTTGCGACACGAACGAGTCAGGGTCGTGTCGGGCACCGCGACCTTCAACAAACCGAACCGGGTCGCGGTGGCTCTGCCCGATGGCAATGTCACGTTCTTCGAATTTCACAGCGCCGTTGTCGCGACCGGGTCGGTACCCATGGAACTTGCTGGGCTACGCCGAGATGGTGTGCGTGTCCTCAATTCGACTGACGTGCTGGCTCTCACTGAGGTGCCCGCGTCCGTCGTCGTCGTCGGCGCAGGTTATATCGGAGTCGAGCTGGGGACGGCCTTGGCGAAGCTGGGATCGCACGTGACGATCGTCGAGGCGCTGAGTCGTGTGCTGCCCGAGATGGAGCAGGCTATCGGTCGTGTCATGCTGCGATCGTTGAAGCGGCTTGGAATTGAGGTGCTTCTTGGGGCTGAAGTCGTGGGGCTCGATGACTCTGGTCTCGTAATTCGGGCGAATGATGTGGAGCGCAGCGTGGTCGCTACGTGCATTGTCGTGACGGTCGGACGAAGGCCCAACACTCGCGAAATCGGCTTGGAGACGACCGGCGCGCACCTCGCGCCGGACGGAACGGTCAAGGTCGGCGCGAGTCTTCTGGCCGTTCGAGGCATCGCGGCCATCGGCGACATCACTCCGGGGCCGGCGCTCGCTCACAAGGCGACGGCACAGGCGGAGGTTGCCGCCGAGTCGCTTTCAGGTATTCCCAGCAAGTTCGATCCGTCAGTCGTGCCCGCCGTCGTCTTCTCCGACCCCGAGGTCGCTACGGTCGGGCTCACCGAAGACGCGGCTCGCGCGCTGGGGTTGGACGTCATTGTTGCGCGGTTCCCCCTTACGGCCTCGGGCCGGGCCGCGACCCTTGGTGCGTCGGAGGGGTTCGCGCTCCTCATCGTTGACCGGGACCAAGACGCGGTGGTGGGCGTGCACCTCGTAGGACCGTTGGTTTCCGAGCTCGCGGCCGAGGCGGCGCTCGCGGTGGAGATGGGCGCTAGCCCCGAGGACGTCGCCGGCACCATCCATCCCCATCCGACAATCAGCGAGTCCCTTCACGAGGCGGCGCGGATGCTGGTGGGTCGCCCGCTGCACGTCGCCGCGAGCGCAAAGAATTGAACAAACTGATCATCTCGGTGCGGCGTCCTCGCGCGATGCGCCCGATTGTTCCGACGGTGAGTGATCTCGCTCTGCGAAAGTAAGGGACGTCGCGACATCGGGCAACTTCTCGTGGGTACGACCGACTTGGATCGGAACAAGAGACTCCAACAATGCGTGGAAGAATAATGATCCTCTGTTGAGTTCGAGACTGGTCGCGTTGTCGCACTGATAGAAGATAATTAGGTCGCTCAGCCCTGTCGGACGAAGGCGGATAAGGCCCCTCCGCACGTCTTTCCGCGGATATTCGCGTCGCCCCAGATTCCAGAACTGTTGAGCGCAATCGCAGAGCGGATGACTCAACCCATTACGTTTCCCGTCGTATTGGCGTTGAACTGTCTCTTGCGCGAAAACGCTCCAAGATTGATGTCGTTGCCCGTATGTTCGCCAACGTAATGCAATGGTTCTTCGTCGTGATCGTGCCCCGCTTCGACACTTTCAACCAGCGTCGCTAGAAACCTTCCGACAAGCGGTGCATTCTTGAACTGGTTCCCACTCGTGCCAATGGCAACGTAGAAGCCCGCGAGGTCGGTACGGTCGTAAATCGGCTGCCAGTCGTCTGACACGTCATAGACGCCGGCGACGCCCTTGGGCGTGTTCGGCACGCCCAGCGTCGAGAGGCGCCGCGCCGCTCGCATGACCTGGCGCTCGAAGCATGATGCGGTGACGCTCGGATTGGACTCGTCAGGATCTTCGATCCAATCCAGCGGATCGCACTCCGGCTCCGTTCCGCCCACCATCATCTTGTCGCCCGCTGCGGCTCGGATATAGGTTCCTAGGTCCAAGTCGGCAATGCTCGGGCCAAGGGCACCGTCGGCATTGAAGTCGGGTGGTGCCTGAACGTAATGCACCTCTTGTCGCAGCGGGCGTACGCCGATGGTGAACTCTTCTCCCACTCCGGCCATGCGATTGATCCGACCGGACCATGGCCCAGCGGCGTTAATCACCACCGGTGATTCGATTTCTTCTCCATTGCTAAGTTCCACGCCAGCGATGCGCTCATCGCGCTGGATGATCTTGGTGACGGTGCGGTTGAGCACAAGCGTGGCACCTAAGCGCTGCGCGGCAGTTATCAGGTTTTGGGCCGCGAGCTGAGGGTCATTAACAAAACCGGCGTCTGGCATGAAGAGTCCGCCAAGTTCGTGGTCGGCGCCGCGGAAGAATGCGTCATCGTCAATCCGCTTGGGTGGCCAGTACGCTCTCGCGTCGATGCCGGGAATGCGTGCTCGCAGTGCGGCTGCATCCCACTCTTCATAAGTCACTCCAACCTGCTCAAAGAGTGCGATGGCTCGCTCGCGAGGAGTAACCGGGGTGTCCAACACGATCATCCCCGTTTGTTGAAACGACGCGAGTCCGTACTCGTCGCCGTAACCCAGGTGTTCGGACCAGAGTTCCCAGCAATGCTTAGCTTCCCAGGAGGTGGCAACTCCTTCTCGAGTCGAGTAGTTGAACCGGATAATGGCACTTGATGCGCTGGTGGACCCATGGCCGGGGGCGCCCTTTTTGTCGACGACCACAACGAGAAGACCCAGCTTCGCGAGTTCGAACGCGATAGAGCCACCCATAACGCCAGCACCCACAACAATGGCGTCAGCAGTAAGGGACATTCAGCCTCCGAACAGTAATGCGCTGTCGACTAGATCCTCTCGAAGTCTAAGGCGGCGACGGCCGTGATGATGGGCCACTGGTGAGTTCATCGGTCTCGCGTGGTTGGACCTTGAGCTCACGCAAGACGCGGTGGTGACAACGGCCCCCGCTTAGCTCGTGAGCGATAACTCTGAAGTTTCTCCAGATTGTCCAGGGACGTTGCCTTAACGTCCAGCTGTTTCGATTCATCGTGGAGCGTCGCGACCTCTGGCGTCATCGCGTCCTTCATCAGCTGATGATGAGCGGCCTAAAGCGCAGGGCGCTCGCGAAGATCGCCATGTCGGCCAGCGCGAGGGCCGCGATGACCAGTGGCACGACGTGGACGGAGAAGGCAGAGACCATGAGGCTCTCAACGCCGGGCCCAATCACGCCACCGGCCATCATGAAGAGGATCATCAGGGCGAGGCCGTCATTGTCGTGCGGACTGAGCAGCGTGTACCAGATGAGTCCCATTGGGAAGATCGAAGCCAAGGCGAGTCCCAGCACCGGATACGCGTAGGGCGCAAGGGCGCTCGACGAGGCGCAACCGCATAGAACGATGGCGAAAGCGACGCCACCGAGCACCAGGATCTTGTCGGGCCAACGACTGTGCAGCGAAGCGCCTACCACGCGTCCAATGGCGAGTCCGGCCCAGAATCCGGCCGTCACGACAGTTGCCGTTGACCCGGAGTAGCCGACGCCGTGAAGCTGTGCGGCCAGCCACCCTGACGAGCTCGATTCAACGGCGATGTAGAAGATGTACGCCGCGATGAACGTGATCAAGATCGGACGTCGCCGTGACGCGAGTGCGGTCACCTCGCGCTGGCGTTGATGTCCGCGTAGGACAGGCGCGTCGACGCCACGATTGAGAGTGGATAGCAACACCGCGCCGACGGCGAAGCCTCCCAGGAGGATCGGAAAGTTGGTGGGACGGACCACGACGATGAGAACTGGACCAATGACGGCACCGACGCCGAAGCCAGCGTTGGCGACACTGAGTCGAAACACTCGGCCCTCGAGGGCTGTTCGGGCCAGCAACGTATTGAGCGAGAAGTCCAGCCCACCGAATCCGAGGCCAATGCCAAACACGCATGTGAGGAACATCGGCCAGTGGTGCGAGAACGCCGCTTCCGTGGCTCCCGCGGCCACGAGCCACAGCGAACCTGAGAGCACCCACGAACCCGGCACGCGCTTGACCCCGATCCAGCCGAGTAGGACTCCGAAGAACGCGCCAACGAAGTTGACACTTATGACCGCGCCGGCAGTCGGCAGTGAGACGTCGAACCGATGAGAGAAGTTGATCAAGAGTGGGCCAAAGAGCGACGTCATCGCACCGAAGAGGACGAAGGAGGTCGTGGCGGCGGCGAACGCGATCGGTTGAAAGGTGACCTGAGTTGATGGCGCGCCGTGTGGCGTCGAAGGACATCCTTCCATTCGTCCGACTCTCAACTAGTGGTGTTGCACCGAGGGGGGAATCTAAAGAGATGACAACGAGAACTCACGCGCGACTTCGACGACAGGTATCGCTGGTCAGCGAACTTTGCCGCGTCCGGAGACGACGAGCTCTTGCACGATCTCTCCACGTCGCGCTCCGTACGCGGAATCGAAGAGGTTGATCATCGCACAAGCGTGGCTTGGAATGAGCTCGAGCTTGTCGCCGATAGAGAGCGTGCCGCCCTGGGAGAGATCGATCGTTCCGACTCCGTGCTCTTCGGTGATGAACTCCATTGTGAGGTCGTCTCGCCCCACAACCTGGATCCAGCCGGGTCGACCCACACCGTCGGACGAGAAGCACTTAGTGCCGGCGTCGATGACGAAGCGCTCCGCGCTCGCCCGGCTGACGACGGTCGCCAGGATGTGCGCGGCGCAGGTCTCCTGGGTCGCGACGCCGAGGTTGATCATGCTGGTGTCGTTGAAGACGTAGGTGCCGGGTCGCACCTCAGTCACACCGTGTCGAGAGATTTCGCTACGCGCGGACGGTGTCGATCCAACGCTGATCTCGCGTACCTCTATGCCGGCCTCGGCGCAAAGTCGCTGCGTGGTGAGGAGTTCCGCAATCTCCTGGTCGACCACCACGTCGCGCTCGCTGAGCGAGGTGGCACCGTAGGCGTGTCCCGCGTGGGTCAGCAGTCCGAAGATCGTGATGCCGGGTATCTCAGCGAGCGCCGAGACCAGTTCGACGGTTGGGTCGCCAGAAGGACGGCCCATGCGGTGGTGACCCGTGTCGACTTCGACGTAGACCTCTACGGGATTGCCCGACGCGGCGCCGAGTTCGCCGAGTCCCCGAGCAACCTCGGTGGAGTCGAGGCTCACCAGTATTCGGGCCTTCTCTCGAAGAGCCGCTAACCGAGCGAGCTTCGCCGTTCCGTAGAGCGGGTACGCAATGAGGATGTCGTCGAAGCCCGCCGCCACCATGACCTCTGCTTCGCCGATCTTGGCGCAGGTGATGCCCGAGGCACCAGCGTCGATCTGCAACCGTGCGATCTCGGGCATCTTGTGGGTCTTGGTGTGAGGTCGCAGACGAACACCTCCCTCACGACTGCGTTGCGCCATTTCGGTGATGTTGGTTTCGACGCGGTCGAGGTCGATGACGAGCGTCGGCGTGTCAAGATCGAAGACGTTCATGGTTGCAGCAGCGCCTTGATTGGTGTGGTCTGGCCGTTCATGAGGGCTGTGAAGATCTCTGCACCCTGGCTCAAGGGGTACGTCGTGAACCACGAGAGGTCGAGCTGGGGCGCTAGGTCAATTGCGTCAACGAACTCCGCGTCGTTGTAGGCGAACGAACCGCGGATGTTCTTCTCGAAGCGCACAGCTGCGGCCGCGTCAAACCCGGGGTCCGGTGTCGCGAGACCCAGCCAGACGGCAGTGCCACCGGGGATGAGGTGGTCGATCGAACTAGCGCGGGTGGAGGCCGTGCCGACGGCGTCGAAGATCACGTCGAATTCACCCTCGAGCGACGATCCGACCCGCGTTGCACCTAGCGTCCGCGCGACGTCACCACGCTCGGTTGAAAGATCGGCGCAGGCAATACCCGTGGCGCCTTTGCTGCGAGCGACCTCGAGGCAGGCCAGTCCGATCGGGCCGCAACCGATCACTCCGATTCGCTGGTCCTGAGGCGACCCGGCGATCGCCCACGCGTGCACGGCGTTGGCGATGGGCTCGATGAGCGCGGCGCGGTCCCAGTCGATGTCGTCAGGAATTGTGTGCATCGAGGAGATGGGCGTGGCCACTCGTTCGGCAAAACCTCCCGCCGAGTGAACCCCGAGCAGCGACCTTGTGCGACAAAGTTGCGTGCGACCCGATACGCACAGCTCGCACTTCCCGCACGAACTCAGCGGGTTCACGGCCACGCGCCTGCCGTCGGAAGTACGCCCGACGAACTCGTGACCCATGATCATCGGCGGAACACGAAAGCCGGCCGTCGCGATACCGTGCAGCTCGCTGCCGCAGATTCCTGCTCGTTCGACGTGGACGATTTCTTCCCCGTCGCCAGCGGCCGCGTCGGCAATATCGCGGTTCTCCACGACTCCTGGAGCCGTGAATACGAGTGCTTTCATTTCGTCCTCCGTCGTGGCGCGAGCTTTGTCTCTGCGGTCACGATACTTGCTTGATGGCGGCTACCAAGGACATCTTCGTAAGGAAAGGTTGTTTCGTCGACCTATTGGACTCGTTGAGGCGAGCAGAATGCGTTGACTGGTTCATCACTCGAACGAGTCTTGAAGGACACGCCGGTAACACGTGCTAGATCGAAGTGACTGAAAGTGTTCGAGTAATTGGAATTGATGTCAGTTCTCTTGCGCATCCCTTACGTCGAGTAAACACGACGTTGTCGTGCTGAATTCAAATATTCAAAAGCGCTCACGGATAGTAAGGTCATACACAAGAACGAAGAGACCACGTGAATCTCAATGTGTCGCCTCGCTTTCAAAGATCTCCCACGAGAGGAAATATGTATATGCAGGATCTCAAATACGGTCAACTCACTGTCTTCATCGCGGAATCCAATGCAGCACTTGGCCTCGCTGGAGCCGACGACTTTGCTACGACTGTCGCCACGGCGTTCGAGACGCGCGACGAGGTTGCGGTCATCCTGGCCACCGGCAACTCTCAACTGAGTTTCATGGACGCGCTCTGTCAGCGTAGCGATATCGATTGGTCGCGCATCACGATCCTGCACATGGATCAATACCTCGGAATGGCTGAAGATCATCCCGAGAGCTTTAGCCGCTATATGCAGCAAAAGTTGGTGTCAAGGGTGAAGCCGAAGGCCTTTTATGGTGTTCGCGGTGACCATCAGCCGGTGGAAGAGGAACTGGCTCGTTACGGTCAGTTAGTTCGTGACCTTGATCCAGCAATTTGCGTCATGGGAATTGGCGAAAATGGCCACTTGGCGTTCAACGACCCCCCGGCGGACTTCGACACTCGAGAGATGATTCACATTGTTGAACTGGATGAGGCGTGTCGTACCCAGCAAGTCGGCGAGGGGCATTTCGCGTCGATCGACGATGTACCCACTCGGGCCTTGACCCTCACGGTGCACGCGTTGATGCGCCCGGCCAGCGTTATTGTGCTGACGCCCGAAGCGCGAAAGGCGAAAATAGTGAAGCGAGTACTCGAGGGGCCGGTGACCGCGGACTACCCTGCTTCGCTACTCCAGACGGCTCCCAACGCACGTCTCTATCTTGACGCCGATTCATCGGCCTTACTTGATCGTCGGTCGTGAATCGTTCGACGGCACCGTGGGTGACTGTTCGATGATCGTCGGGAGTCGTCGTTGAGCGTGGACGAAGATAGGACGGGACTGACCTCGGGGCAACTGACCTTGAGCGTCTTCGGAGCGGGGACGCGGCGCCAACTTCGAGTCGTCGCGCGCACGGCGGAGGAGCTGTCTGATTTCGAGGGCGTCGTGAGCACGAGCGTCAATGGGTCGATTCTCGAAGGTTCTCTCTCGCCCCTCAATGCAGGTGCGGTGAGGGCTACAGTTCCCGGACTGCAACCGAGACCGGTGGGGCTGGGCACGTCGGCGGGAGTCGGCGATCGACTCGGGTTGGCCACGCCGGGACACGTAAAGGCGTTTCGCACGTACGGCAGCGGCATCATGCCGGTGTTCGCGCAACAATCCATACGAGAGATGGACCGCCTGGGACGCACCCCACAAGAGGTCTTGGACGACGCCACGTTCGGCGCGCTGGAGGCGGGCTGGGACCGACAAGTCGGCGCCGACGCGGACCATCTAAAGACCTCCGCCGACATCGACAGATGTCTAGAGGCAGGTTTCACCACGTTCACCATTGACCCGGGTGAACACGTTCGTGACGTCACTCCGTCATACCAAGGTAACCTCACGGACGTCCCCTGGACAGCGCTCGAGGACGATGAAACCTCGATGCTTCGCCGCTATGCAGCCAAGACAATTGACTTGGAAGAGATCGCGCTAACCGTGAGTGACGTAGAACTGAGACGTGCCGCGCACAAGTACGCGGCAGCGGTGGCCTACACGGTTTCGATGTATCGCCATTTGATGACGCGCGCCGACTACCCCGTTGAAGTGGAAGTCGCCATTGACGAAACTGAATCTCCGACCACCATTGCCGAGCACGTGTACATGGCCACGGAAATGAAGCGATTGGGTATGCAGTGGGTGAGTTTCGCCCCCCGCTACATCGGCGCGTTCGAAAAGGGCGTGGAGTACATCGGCGACACGGGCGTTTTGGCCGACAGCCTCCGTCAGCATTTTGCGGTGGCGAGAGCACTGGGGCCCTACAAACTCAGTTTGCACTCGGGCTCGGACAAGTTCAGTATCTACGCTTTGGCTGCGGACGCCACGGGTGGGATGCTCCACCTCAAGACGTCGGGGACGAGTTACCTCGAGGCGCTCGGTGTTGCGGCGCTCTGCGCGCCGTCGCTCTTTCGAGAGATCTACGACGTGAGCCGTGACGCCTACCAAGGAGCACGAGCCAGTTATCAGGTTTCGGCGGATCGAGATCGAACTCCTCTTTCAAGAGATGTGGCGGACGCCGATCTCAATGCGTTGGTGACAAGTTTCGACAGTCGACAGATCTTGCACGTGGGATACGGCGCGGTGCTCACCCTTCGTAATGAACAAGGTGAGTGTTGGCTCAACGACGAACTGCATTCGCTGCTCGGCGTGGAGTCTGATCGCTACGAACATGCGCTGGAGACCCACCTTGGACGCCATCTGGCACCGTTGAAGGGGACCTCACGCCACCCTTAAATCCCGCGGCTGAGCTCTTCGACGTGAGCGGCAAACGAGCTGCGATCATCGGCGGGACCGGCGCACTCGGGGGGCGCTTTGCGCGCTGCCTCTCCTCTGCTGGCGCAGAGGTGACGGTGCTCGGTCGGTCGACGGAGCGTGGCCAGGCGGTGGTCGATGACATCATTCGGGCTGGTGGGCGCGCCGCATTCTTGCCGGTCGACGTGGTCGACAGGGGAAGCATGGAAGCAGCTGGCGCGACGTTGGAGGCTACGGGAGGCACCGACATCTTGGTAAATGCGGCGGGCGTGAATTCCTCGGCGTCGTTCGCTGATTTGCAGGATGAGGAATGGGATCGATTGCTGGACGTCAATCTCAGTGCGGTCTTTCGCGCTTGCCAGATCTTCGTCCCGCAGATGCGAAACCGACCCGGCGGAGCGTCAATCATCAACATCTCGTCGGCGTCATCGGGGCCACCACTAAGTCGCGTCATTGGCTACGCCGCCGCGAAGGCCGGATTAAACAACGTCACGCAATATTTGGCGCGTGAACTGGCGCCCGACGGAATTCGCGTCAACGCGATCATTCCCGGCTTCTTCCCAGCAGAACAGAATCGTGCGCTCTTGACCCGCGAGCGCGTCGACAATATTGTCGCGCACACTGCGATGCGGCGCCTGGGTGAACCCGAAGAGCTCGACGGGGCACTGTTGTGGCTGGCAGCTTCTCGCGCGTCCAGCTTCGTCACGGGTGCTCTGATCCACGTCGACGGCGGCTTTTCGGCGATGACCATTTAATAGGTCGTCGAAAGCCGTGGGACACAGATGGATGAAGGTGTCTGCCGGTGTGTCGTCGACCGAGGTCATCGACAAGGTGCCGACACTACGCCCGGTAGTGTCGAACGTTGATTGAATTTCGACGGCGGGCGGTGGCGACCGCGTAAGGGGGCTACCATGCCGACAGAGCAGACAGGTACCCGAACGCGTAACTTTTCGCCCTGGTCCCAGTGGACGAGCCGGCTGAACGACACGGTGCAGGTCGACCCACTACCCGAGGGCGATCGGGCAGAGTTCGATGCATGGCGGGTGCGCTGTCAGCAACGGCTCGGGTCACTGCTCGGTCCGACACCATCGCGGGTGCCGCTTGATTTCGAAGTGACCGAGAGCGTGGCGTGCGACGGCTACCGGCGAGACCGGGTGGTCTTCGATACTGAGGACACCATGTCCGTGCCCGCTTATTTACTGCTACCCAATGAGCGTCGTGCCCCGGGCGCGGCGGTCCTGGCCGTGCACGGCCACGGGTCGGGCAAGTCACTGGTTTGCGGTCTCGACTCATCGGACACGCCCGGCGACGATTACGCGCATCAGTTGGCCCAACGGGGCTTCGTCGTCCTCGCCCCCGATCTGCGGTGTTTCGGAGAGCGTGCTGACTGGTCGCCGCCTGATCACTACGGTTGTGACACCAATTTGGTGCACGCCGTTATGGCCGGATGGAATCCGCTGACGCAGAATCTTTGGGATCTCGCTCGATGCTTGGACGTGCTCGGGAGTCACCCCTTGGTTGATTCCACTCGCGTGGGCGTAGCTGGCCTCTCCTTCGGAGGCACTCTCTCGTTGTTGCTGGCCGCCACTGACGATCGGGTTTCAGCCGTCGTGGTGAGCGGCTACTTCTCCTCGTGGGGCGAGGCCCACACGATCCCCTTCAACATGTGTGGATCGCAGGTGCTGTGGGGAATGCTGGGCCAACTCGAGCACGTGGATTTGGGTGCCTTGATTAGCCCACGTCCTCTTCTGATCGAGTCCGCCACTGAGGACCCGCTGTTCCCCTTGACGTCGGCCGAATCGTCGATGGCGCAACTGCGCTCGGTCTACGAAGGCCTCGGCGCCGGCGACGCACTGGTCCACGACGTCTTCGTCGGTGGCCATCAGTGGCACGGCGACCTGGCCTACTCGTTCTTGGAACGTTGGCTGGGCTAGACGCACGGCGTCGTAGGCCACAAATTGGCTGAAGAAACTCGCGTGATTTTCTATCAGTGCTGATTTAGGACTGTCGACCGGCACTACTCAAGATCACCAGTCGTGAACGGTCCCGTCCTGAAGGCGGTTGGCCGGCAAGTACGCGCTTTGGTACGGAAACTTCGCAGCGATCTGGTCGTCGTACGAGACGCCGAGTCCCGGCAGGTCACCCGGATGCAGGTAACCATCTTCAAAACTGAAGGACTGAATGAACACCTCGTTCGTGGCGTCACCGTGGCGCATATATTCCTGAATGCCAAAATTGTGGATCGCCAAGTCAAGATGCAACGCCGCGGCCATGCCCACGGGCGAGATATCCGTTGGTCCGTGAATGCCCGACTTGATCTGATATGGCGCAGCAAACTCCATGATCTTCTTCAGCGCCGATATACCTCCCGCGTGGGTAACGGCGGATCGCACGTAGTCGATCAACTGCTCAGTTATGAGTGTCTGATAGTCCCACACGGTGTTGAAGACCTCACCGATGGCCAACGGAGTGACGGTGTGTTGCCTGACGAGTCTTAGTGACTCCTGATTTTCACCCGGAGTGCAATCCTCGAGCCAAAAGAGGTCGTACGGTTCCAACGACTTACCGAGTTTCGCCGCCTGAATTGGTGTCATCCGGTGGTGGCCGTCGTGAAGGAGTGTCAACTCCGGTCCAAACTCATTGCGTACCGCTTCAAACACATTGGGCACGTGGCGTAAGTACGCGGCGGTATCCCATTTCTCTTCGACCGGCAACGCGGTCCTTCTGGCTGGTTCGTAGTCGTAGCGCGCGCCGCCCACGGTGGGGCTCGACGCAACGCCGTACACGGAACCGAGACCCGGGACGCCGGTTTGAACTCGAATGGCCCTATAGCCAAGAGCCTGGTGTTCTCGAATTGAGTCAAAGAGCTCTGGAATATCGACGCCACTTGCGTGCCCGTACGCACGAACCCCATCGCGCGACGCTCCTCCTAAGAGCTGGTACAGAGGAAGATTCGCGGCCTTCGCCTTTATGTCCCACAGAGCAACATCGACTGCCGCAATGGCGGCCATTGTCACAGGCCCCCGGCGCCAGTACGCGCCGCGATAGAGATACTGCCACGTGTCTTCAATACGGTGTGCGTCGCGACCAATGAGCAAGGGGACTACGTGAGCCTCGAGGTAAGTCGCGACCGACAGCTCTCTTCCGTTGAGTGTGCCGTCACCGAGCCCCACTAAACCGTCATCGGTGGTGATCCGTAGCGTCACGAAATTTCGATCTGGACTACTTACGAGGACTTCAGCCTTCTCAATCTTCATCTACCTAGTCTCCTCATCGTTTCGTCCTGTTGCGATAATAAGCCGTCGCAACTCGACCTCAATTTTGCTGACGATCTCGTCAGGATTCATTTCGATGTCGACGCGCAAACCACGCTCGTCGTCGTCAAGCGGCTCAAGGACTTCAAACTGAGAGGCAAGAAGCGATAAAGGCATGAAATCGTGATGTCGAGTTTCAACTCTCGCTTGGACAACTTCGAACGGTCCATCGAGAAAAATGAAGTTCGCGTCGGGAACGTACGCACGCAGCACGTCTCGATACGACCGTTTCAACGCGGAGCACGCGATGACGGAACTTCGATGGATTGACGCAAGTTGCGCCATGTGCTGTCCCACGCAGTGCAACCAGGGCAGTCGCTCGTTGTCACTGAGCGCTTGGCCGCTCGACATCTTCGCGAGGTTGTCAGCCGGGTGAAGCCAATCAGCGTCGCTGAACTCAGCATTGATCTGGGCAGCGAGAGCCAGCGCGATCGTGCTCTTACCTGAGCCAGACACACCCATGACGACGATTGACTGAACTTGGGCAGCTTGCTTCACGATGAGCCTTTCCTGCGGATCACGACCCCGAAAATTCGTGTGTTGGTGAGGGCTCGATCCTCACGTGGAAATTGGATTGGTCGCTCGTAGATGAATGATCCATAAGCAGCAGTTCAAGAATTTAGAACCAGGGCGCGTTCGTACGCAAATGAGCCAGTCTTGACGTTGACTGAACGAGTCATTTGTTCTGCGGGCTCGACTCGGATCATGGCGCGCGTCGCCGAACGAGAAGGCATGTTACGGTTCTCTTCGCGCGAGTATTTTTCAAATCAATACACTGTGTTTCTCCAACACGCAGGCACTCACTTTTCGTCGCGCGCCGACGTAAAAATTGAGACGAAGTGTATGCTCGCTTGCGATGAGAGCCTCAGGCCCACTCGCCCGGCTCGCCGGCTCTGGGCGTGAGCGAATTGGTCTCGGCGCTTCTGCTTTCGCTGCCGTCTGCTGGGGGTTTGCGGGGATCTTTGTGGTACTCGCGTCCGCCCCGGGACTGGTATTGACCTTTTATCGGCTTTGGATGGCCGCGGTGCTGCTCGTCATCGTTCTGTACGCCTCGGGTCGTCGACTCACCTGGTCTCTAGTGCGGGCAACTTGGTTGGGTGGTGTGTTTCTGGCCGGAGATATGGCCATGTTTTTCAGTGCCGTCAAATTCACCAGCGTGGTGGACGCGACGGTGATAAGTGCGGTTCAACCGGCGCTCATACTGATCGCTGCCCGTCGTATGTTTGGCGAACGAATGGGTCGATGGGACGTGATCTGGATCCTGCTGGCAATGGTGGGTGTCGCGGTGGCGGTCGTCGGGCCCGGGGTGACAGGCCATCACGAGTTGCTCGGAGACTTGCTCGCCGTCGGTTCACTCATTTTCTGGTCTGCCTATTGGCTCGCGTCCAAACGCGCGCGAGAACTGCACGGCGCGATGGAATACACGACGGGCGTGACGATGCTGGCGGCCCTGACGATGACACCGATCGTCCTTTTGTCGGGGCAGTCGCTCGGTCGCGTCCAGGCCCGCGACTGGTGGTGGATTTTGCTGCTGACCATCGTGCCCGGGGGAGGGCATCTGGCGATGAACTGGGCTCACCGCTACGTTGACGCGTCAATCTCTTCGGTGATCGGTTGTCTCAGTCCGCTCGTCGCGGCTGGGGCCGCGATGGCCTTCCTCAGTCAACCGTTGACGCTGGTGCAAGTCGCCGGCGTCGTGGTAGGGCTTGCCGCGATTGCTGTTGTTGCCGCGCGACACCGCGAACCTGTTGATTTTCCCCTCTAGAAGAGACGTTCGCCTGCGAACGGTGCTGTATTTGAGAAGCCTTTGAGTAACGTCGCGTTGACAAGGGCGCGCCGAAATTTTGTGTAGTGACGATGTCATTTCGACGACGACGTTCCGGTTGTTGGAACACTTACGCGAAGGGATCGACACGGCACGCTTTCGGCGCGTCGGCGACGCTATGTGACGTTGACCACTACTCAATTGTTGACTAGGTTGTTGATCAATGTCATCCATCATGGGTGAACTTAGGGAGGAACATGAACTGGAAAGTTTCGGCGACTGAGGCATCGACTTCAACTCGCTTGAAGTCGATGGTTGGTGGACGCGTCACGCACAAGTTGATGGCGATGTTCTGCGTGGCGTCCGTCGCGCTCGCCATGGCGGTAGTGCCGATTGCGGGAACCGCGAATGCCGCGCCCAAGAAAACCAGCATCACGTACTGGTTCTGGGGAGAAGGCGACATTCCGGGAATCACTAAGTGGATGCAGCAACGCATCGACACCTATCAGAAGTTGAACCCGGGCGTCACCATCACACTCGTTCCTCAGTCAAACTCAACGATCATTCCTAGCTTCGCTCTTGCAGCACAGAACAAGTCAGGCCCCGACATTGATACGCAGTGGGCGACGTTGCCGGTGCTGTTGCCCGCACTGCAAGGTGGCGTGACGCCGATCTCGAAGTACGTTAAGAGCAGCGAGACCTCGAAGTGGCTTAACACGAGTGAGAACCAATACAAGGGTGCTCTCTACGCCATGCCGCTGTACGTGATTGGTGTTCCCCTCGTGTGGAACAAGAAGCTTTTCAAAAAGGCTGGACTGAACCCCAATAAGGCACCGGTCACTTGGGCTGAGTTCCTCGCCGACTGCGCAGCATTGAAGGCTCATGGGATTACACCCATAGGAATAGGAAACAAGGCCGGTGACTTCGGTGCGTGGATGTTCGCTATCTACGAGAAGCAAGCCTTGAACTCCATCTCAGAGTTGACCCAAGGTGTCGCGAACACGGGGAATGCTCAAGCGAAGTTGCTGGCTTCGCTTAAAAAGATGTACACAATGTTCCAGGGACTTATGTCGAAGGGCTACATCAACAGCAACGTGGCCTCGCTCGACTTTGCTCAGGGATGGCAGTTGTTCCCTGAAGGCAAGGCCGCGATGTCCTTCACGACGGACGGCAATGCTCTGGCTTGGGCCAAGGTCATTGGTCAAGCCAATACTGGTGTCGGCGAGCCGCCGATCTGGGGCACTGGCAAGTTGGCGAAGACGTACGACGCCACGCAGTCGTCGTCGGAGTTCATCACGTCGTGGTCGCCGAACAAGAAGGCCGACGCGAAGTTCCTCACGTGGCTCCACACGCCATCAAACATGGTTGCGTTGAACAAAGAGACCGGTGCGTTCCCTGCGGACAGCCGATTCCCGAAGTCAAACATCACCAATGCACTCGCCAAAACCCTTGACGGGTTTGATACCGCGGGAACGTCAATTTGGTTGGAAAACTTCATTCCACCGAGTATTGACACGAGTGCGGACAGACCTGCTGGTCAGCTGATCACCTCAGGAGGCACCGCGGCTCAGGCGGTAGCGCTGTGGAAGCAGCAGCTCCAACTGTGGCAGTCCCAGCAGCCCACGCAGTTCAGTCAGTTCAAAACTTGGGCTGCCAACTCATAACGTTGCTCCGTCTTTGGTCTTCGTGTACCGACGAAGTGCGTTCTTGACACGTGACGTACGCGAGTTCCACGAGTGCGATTTTAAGTAGCGCCAACACAGAAGAGCGGCCGACGCTGGGTACGAGACGTACCCGGCGTCGGCGCCAGCTGTGGCCCTACGGCTACATGGGGCCTGCGCTTGTCGCGCTCGGCGTCGTGTTCGTGTATTCGTTTGTTGAGGTCGCCCACTACAGCCTTTACGCCGGAAGTGTCGGACAACTGACGTACGTCGGTTTCAGCAACTACCGGGAACTCTTTATCGATCCGCAATTTGTTCACGCGATGTTCAATAATTTCCGGCTGTTGTTCACCGTGCCTATCGTCACCTTTCTCTCACTCGCGCTCGCGCTCGTGATCAATACCACTTTTCGCGGCGTACGAGCGTATCGAGCGATCGTCTTCGTGCCCTACATCCTTCCGGCAACCGCGATGGGGTTGTCTTTCTCGTACATCTTGCAGGGCAACGGAATTTTGGATGGAGTGCTGAAGAATCTCCATCTCTCCTTTCTCATTCATGACTGGCTCGGCTCGCCGAGCTGGGTGATGTTCAGTATCGGTAGCGTTATTGTCTGGCAGCAGTTCGGCTTCGGCGTGGTGGTGTTTTCGGCGGCACTGCTTGCCGTACCCGGAGAGACGATTGAAGCGGCGCGCATTGACGGCGCGAACTGGTGGGTCGTTCAACGAAAGATCTTGATTCCCCAGATCCATCGCATCATCGAGTTCTTCGTCATTCTCCAAGCGATCATCGTGCTTTCGTCGGTCTTCACCTACATCTACGTGTTGACCGGTGGGGGACCGGGCTATTCCTCGGGCGTGATGGAGTTCTTCATCTATCAAAATGGATTCGAGAACGGCTCCATCGGGATCGCGTCAGCCGCCGCTGTGGTGCTGCTGGCTCTCGCGAGTGTTCTCATTGCCATCTATCTCTGGGTACGCACGCGTACCGCGAAGGAAGTTGCCTAATGCAACACTTCCGCAATACTCTGCGTCATTTGCTCTTGATCTTCGTGTGCTTCATTTCGCTCTACCCGGTGTGGTTCATGCTGTCCACCGCACTCAAGTCACAGAACTATTACGTCTTGAATCCGATGGGACTGCCCTACCATCCGACGTTGGCGAACTTCGGTTCGGTGCTGACCAACTGGCCACTCCTGGTGTGGGTGAGGAATAGCCTGGTCGCCACTGTCGTGTCGGTCTTGGTATCCACGATCATTTCGATAATGGCGGCCTTCGCCATCGTCTTTAGTCGCGCGCGAGGTCGAGAGACCTTGTTTCGCGTCAACATCGCCTTGATGGCCATTCCGTCGGTTGCGTTGCTGATCCCGATGTACATGCTGATGATCAAGTTCCATCTGATCAATCAGCTACCTTCGGCGATCCTGTTCTACATTGGGCTCCTTATTCCGTTCTCGATCTTCTTCCTCGTGAACTTCTTCCGAGAGATCCCCATCGAGCTCGTTGAGGCGGCGTACATGGATGGCGCGCCCCACCACCGAATCCTTCGCAGCATCATCTTGCCGATTTCGGGCGCTTCGACGGTGACGCTGATCATCGTCAACGCCATCTTCGTGTGGAACGAGTTGTTGGTGGCCCTGGTCTTCTTGCAAAGTAACTCGGCGAGGACGCTGATGGCCGGGCTGACGCTCTACCAGGGCCGGTACCTGTCGAACGAGCCACTGCTTATGGCGGCGGCCTTCATGTCGATCATGCCGCTCGGCATTCTTTATGTCTTTGGTCAGCGCTTCTTTGTCAGAGGACTCACTGCAGGTATGGGAAAGTAATGATTTCTAACGTAAAGCGGAAGTTCGGCCGAGGTTGGCCTTGCGCTCTAATCAGTAAGGGAGAGAGAAATGGCACGAGTTGAAGGACGAACGGAGGGCGCCCCAAAGCCCGTCGCGGCGTATTCACAGGCGGTCAGGGTTGGTTCGACCATTTCGGTGGCGGGTCAGGCCGGCTTCGATCCAGAAACGGGCCAGCTCGCCGGTGCGGACGTTGGAGCCCAAACCGTGCAGACTTTCAAGAACATCGCGGCCGCGTTGGCGGCGTGCGGTGCCACGTTGGATGACGTTATACGAGTCGACGTCTATCTCTCGACGTTGTCCGACTTCGCGGCGATGAACGAACAGTACGCGCACGTATTCTCTGCGCCGTATCCAACGCGTACGACCGTCGGGGTTGAGCTTCCTCCCGGAATGAAGGTAGAAATAACGGCGCTGGCCGTCCAGGACTGATCTTCGACATGCCCGTGCGCAATATCTACGCCGAGCTCGGCGTGCGACGGGTCATCAACGCGGCGACCACGTTGACCGCACTGGGTGGAACCGTCCTTCCGGACGAAGTCGTCGAAGCAATGGCGTCGGCGTCGGCGTCGTGTGTCTCTATGGACGAACTCCACGTCGCCGCGAGTCAGCACCTCGCGCGCTTGACGCGCAATGAGGACGCCTACGTGACGTCGGGTTGTGCCGCGGGTATTGCGTTGAGCGTGTTGGCGGCGATCACCGCGGGCCAGCCCGGGGTGATCGCGCGTCTTCCCTACGACGAGACACTGGCTCGTAACGTCGTGATTCACCGAGCGCACCGTATTCCCTACGACCGAGCCATTGAACTGGGCGGTGGACATCTCGTCGAGGTCGGCAACGTGATCCAGACGTTCGAGTGGGAACTCGAAGCCGCCCTCGATGAGAACACCGCCGCGGTCTTCTGGGTGGCCGGAAGTCACCTTCCTCAGACCACGCTCTCGCTGAAAAAGACGGTGGCCATCGCGCACGCCCGAGGGGTGCCGGTGATCGTGGACGCGGCGGCCCAGCTTCCGCCCCTCGAGAACTTGACGTATTTCACCGTTGAGTGTGGGGCCGACGCCGCGCTCTTCAGCGGTGGCAAAGCCCTGCGGGGGCCGCAAGCCAGCGGGCTCATGGTGGGCTCGACGACGTTGCTCGACGCGGTCCGGGCCAACGCCGCGCCACGACAACGACTCGCTCGGGCCATGAAGGTCGGCAAAGAAGAGATCGCTGGCCTCGTCGCCGCGATCGAACGTTACGTCGCGCTCGATCACGAGGCCATGGCGAGCGCGTGGAACGAGACCGTGGCGATGTGGGCCATGGGTCTTGAGGATCTGGACGGCGTCACGATGCGACGCCTCGAACGCAACGAAGCGGGTCAACCAGTGGCGCGCCTCGAGATCACCCTCGACCCGGGCGTCGCTTTGATCAGCGCCGCCGAGGTCGTCGAACGTCTTTGGGACGGCACGCCGCGCGTGGCGGTGTTGGCGGGGCTGGGAAACAGCATCTACGTAACGCCCGACACGTTGGTTGGCGACGATGAAATGATGGTGTTGGACCGACTTCAAGTTGTGTTGCGCAGTGCGAGAGACGCACACCCAGAATGAGGACGGGGGAGATGTTCGATGTGGGATGAGTACTTCACAGGCAAGACCGTCGTCGTGGGCGGTGGGTCGACCGGGATTGGCGCGGCGGCCGTCGAAGGATTTGCTCGCGCCGGGGCCCACGTGGTGATCGCCGACGTCGCCGACGAGATCGGCGCCACGTTGGCGAAGTCACTGAGCTCGGAGGGGAACCACGCCGTTTATCGTCACTGCGACGTGAGTCGCGAAGCCGACGTTGAGGGAGTCTTTTCTTGGGTTGACGCAACCTACGGTTCGCTTGACGTGCTCTACGCCAATGCCGGAATCGAGTGGACCAAAGACGTTCGCCACACCACTCTGGATGAGTGGCAACGGGTGGTGGACGTGAATCTGACCGGTATGTTCTTGGTCTGTCGAGCGGCGATGCGCAGGATGTGCGACCAAGGCTTTGGTTCGATAATTGTGACCTCGTCACCTCACGCCATCGCAACGGTGCCCGACGCGGGGGCCTACGCCGCTTCCAAAGGAGGCGCTCACGCTCTGGTGCGCTCGCTGGCACTAGAGGGCGCGCCCTACGGCGTTCGAGTAAACGGCATCATCCCGGGCACTATCGATACCCCAATGGTTCGTCGTGAGGCTCAGGCCTCGTCTGATCCCGAAGAGCAGTTGGTGCGCATGGCGTCGGCGCATCCGCTCGGTCGTATTGGACAACCTTTCGAAGTCGCCGAATCGGCGCTCTTCCTGGCCTCGCCACTGGCGAGTTTCATGACTGGCTCGATGGTCACGGTTGACGGGGGACTGATGTCCGGCTTGCCGGCCGGTCCGCCGCTTAGCTACAACAATTAACGCACGTAAGAGAGAAGCACTGATGAAGATCGCTCGCGTCGAGGTCGTTGGTGCCAACGTTGCCTACCAGCACCGCGAAGTCAGCTCACAGGTCGATCGCGACGGCGTTACCGCCGGCGTTATCCGAATGGAGAGCGACAACGGACTCGTCGGATGGGGCGAAGCCTGCAGCGGCGCGGATATGGCGTCGGTGCTGGCGACCGTGGGAGCGATGGCGCCGTTTATCGTGGGCGGCGATCCTTGGAGGGCCGAAGAGATGAAGCGCGACGCCTGGCACCGCGGGTTGTGGCAGTTTCGCGAGCAGACCGGAAACTTCGCCTGGGCGGGTCTCGACATGGCGATGCTCGACCTCTGCGGCCAGCACTCCGGCGTGCCGGTGCACGCGCTACTCGGCGGGCAAGTACGCGAGAGCGTCGACTACTTCTGGTACCTGAGCGGCAATGACCTCGAAGAACTCCTGGCCTACGCCAAGGTCGGGCTTAGCCGTGGGTACCGGACCTTCTACTTGAAGGTGGGACGCAATATTGACGACGACCTCGAGCGCGTTTTCGCCGTGCGGGCGGTCATAGGCGATGAGTGCAACCTTCGCCTCGACGCCAACGGGGCGTGGTCGATGATCGAGGCCCGGCGCAACTTATCGCTGATGGAGGACGCTCACCTCGACTTCATCGAACAGCCGGTCCGTCAGGTCCCGCTCGAACTCATCGGCGAGCTACGTCGCATGGTGAAGGTACCGGTGGCGGCGAACGAAGGACTCTGGAGCGAAGAGCAAGCTCGCGCGCGAATCGAGGCCCGCGTCGCCGACGTTTACTGCTTCAGCCCGTACTGGGTTGGATCGCTGCGCGGATTCCAGCGGCTGGGCTTTTCGGTGTACGACCACGGGGGCCAGGTCTGCAAACACACGCACGGCGAATTAGCCATCGCCGCGACCGCGGCCCACCACGTGATGTTGACGCTGCCGGCAATCGTGGAGGGCAACCAGCAGACGACGGCCCACATGGTGGGCGACATCGTCGCCGAGCCCCTGCCGATTGCGAAGGGACCGACCTGGGGCGCGCCGACGCTCCCGGGCCTTGGCGTTGAGGTTGACGCCGCCGCTCTAGGCGCGGCCGCGCAGGATTACGAGCGCGACGGACAGTTCCTTCCCTACCAGATGGCGACGTAGCACGATGTCGGGCGATCAGGGTGTGGATCGGCGCGTCACGCTGAGTAACGACAAGATCAGCGTGACGGTCCTTGCTGGCCGGGGAGCGCGCGTCACGAACGTGCGCAACGTTATCGACGGGCGCGAATGGCTCAGCCAAGCGCGCGGCGCGACGCGCGCGGTGCGCCTGGAGAGCGACGCTACGTTCACCGAGACTGACCACTGCGGCTGGGATGAGATGTTCCCCTCGGTCGACGCGTGCACCTATCCGAGCGACCCCTACCTCGGTATGTCCGTACCCGATCACGGTGAACTGTGGAGTCAGCCGTGGGACGTCGTCGAGGAGACCGAGTCCTCGCTGAGCCAGCGCGTGCGAAGTAGTCGCTTCGCCTACACCTTCGAACGGACGCTGCGCCTCGAGGGGGCGACGCTTCGCTGTGACTATCGCTGCCAAGTTGACGCAGGCGTCGAATCGGCACTGCCGTTGCTGTGGGCCTTGCACTCCCAGTTCCAGATGGTCGAGGGCACTCGCCTTGCGTTGAGCGGGCGGCGTTCGACGGTCCTCGATACTTCCTCGTCCGACAATGTTGTCGCCGTGGCGTGGGCCGGTGACCTGGTGGTGCAACGCGACGTCGAGCCGGGTAGCGATCGCATGATCTACCTGCAACCTGACGACGACGCGGAGGACGCAACACTTGTCGATCCGTCGGGTTCGTGGCTTCGTGTGGCGTGGGATCGGTCCTTCGCTCCCTATCTCGGGATCTGGGCCGACCACGGTCGCTACACGAGTGGACCCGTCATGGCGATTGAGCCGACCAACGGATTCTTCGACGAGTTGGCCCGGGCGTCGGACAACAAGATGGTCACCCTCTTCAGACCGGGTGAAGCGACAACGTGGTGGGTCGAAGTCACCCTGGGCGAAGGGGCACGTTGATGCAAGAGTACGTGGGCGTTCCCTGCACCACCGATCCCTTTTTCCTGGGCGAGTGCTGTCGCTGGGACGACGTGCGCGAAGAGCTCTACTGGATCGACGTGACGACCGGGAGGTTCTTTCGCGCGAAGGCCGACGGCCCACAACTCGATATTGTGCGCACCTACGACGTGGGAGGGTACGTCACCGCTCTCGCCCCACTCGAGTCGCGCAGCGATGGGTGGATTGTCGCGTCGGACCAGTCGCTCTCGCTGCTCGACGAGGCGGGCGTGATGCACGAGGTGGCCCGTCCCGAAGAGCGCAACGCCCCCGACGTTCGCACGAACGACGGCGCGGCCGATCCGTGGGGTCGTTTCTGGATTGGTTCGATGGCCTTTGACAAGGCCGCGCGACGTGGGAGTCTCTACCGGTACCACGACTCGACGGGCGTCGAGCTGATGTTCGGTGACGTTACGATCTCGAATGGCCTCGGTTGGAGTCCGGACCGGCGCACGATGTATTACGTCGACAGTGCCCCGGGCACCATCCATACCTTCGACGTCGACGAGGACGGCGATATCTCCAACAAGCAGCTGTTCGCAAAGTTCGACGTCGAGCGCGAGGGCGCTCCCGACGGACTGAGCGTCGACGTCAACGGCGCGATCTGGGTGGCCGTGTGGGGTGGCTACGAAGTGCGTGCGTACACGGCCGCGGGTGAACAGTTCGCCCGGGTGAAGGTCTCGACTGCCCAGCCGTCGTGCTGCGCGATCGGCGGCGCGAACGGCACGACGCTCTACGTCACGACCGCGCAGGAGGACATGGACCAGGCGACGCTCGACGCTGAGCCCGACGCGGGCCGACTGTTCTGCGCCGACGTGGGTGTCGCGGGACTCGCGCTCCAGCCTTATCGCCCCACTCAACGCGAAGAAGGTTGACGTGATGATTCGTCACTGTTTCCCCCTATGGATTGGACCTCGATGAACGAACACGACGTACGTCCCCTCATTGTGGGCCTCGGTGAGGCGATGGTGCGGCTCTCGCCGGCGCACAAGGTACCTCTCATGATGTCCTCAGAGTTAGGACTCCACGTGGCCGGCTCTGAACTGAACTTGCTCGTCGCGGCGGCGCAGTTGGGCGCGCGCGGTCGCTGGCTGACCCGTCTTCCGGCGAATGAACTCGGTGAGATGATCCGTCGTCACGCTCGCTCCTACGGCATCGAGGTCGTGTCACACGATGAAGCGGGTGGCAGAGCGGGGCTGTTCTTCCTCGAGGTCGGTCTGCCACCTCGTCCCTCCACGGTGCTCTATGACCGCAAGGACTCAGCGGCGAGCCATCTCGACGCCGATGAGTTCTCGTGGGACCAAGTCCTCGAGGGCGCCGACGCTGCACATGTCAGCGGCATCACGTGCGCCCTCGGTGATGGCCCCATGGCGGCGACCCTCACCCTACTTAGCGCCGCGAGGGCGCGCGGGGTGGTGACGAGTTTTGATATGAACTATCGCTCGCAGCTCTGGGATGTTGCTTCGGCGCGCGCGGGCTATCGGAAAATCTTGCCGCTGGTTGACGTCTTGTTTGTTGCTCCGAACGACCTCACGATGCTGAGCGAACGTGACGATGAGTTTGACGTCTTGGCTGGGGAGGTCGTCGAGGAGTTCGGAATGACGACGATGGTCATTCGAGAGCGCCAAGAGATCTCGGTCGAGGAATTAGGTGTGAGCGTGCGCGTCTTTGGAGACGCTCACCGCGCGGAGCTTGCACGCGGCAGTGTGGTGGACGAGCTTGGCGCAGGCGACGCGGCCGCCGGAGCGTTTCTCATCTCGATGCTGCTGGGTGAATCGCACGCCGTCAGTGCACAACGCTGCGCTCGGGCGTACGCACGTATGCTCACCATCCCGGGTGATACGTGGACGGGTACTCTGCGCGATCTCACCGACGGCTACGTGTCGAACAGGAAGGTGGTGCGCTAGATGAACGATGCACTCGATCTGATGGAGCGCGGTCTGGAGCAAGCTCGACTCGTGGCCATCGTGCGCCTCAAGGATCACACCAACGCGGTCGAGATCGCCACCATTCTCTGCGACGCCGGTGTGCAGTTCTTGGAGTTCACGATAGAGCGTCCAGAGGGATTTCGTTCCCTGGAACGCGCAGTCGCCGCCGTCGGGCATCGAGCCACTCTTGGCGCGGGAACGGTACTTTCGACATCAGACGTGGCGAGGGTGGCCGAGATCGGCGCACGATTCATCGTGTCGCCCAATACCGACCCCGCGGTCATTGACGCGACACGCGAACGCGGACTGTTGTCCCTCCCGGGCGCGTTGACGCCCAGCGAGGTGGTGGTGGCGACCTCCGCCGGAGCGCGATTCATCAAGCTCTTTCCGGGAGGAATTGGCGGCGTCGAGTATCTGGGCGCGCTTCGCGGACCGTTCCCCAACGTGAAGTTCGTTCCCACTGGTGGCGTGACCAGCGAGAACGCTGCGTCGTGGCTTGACGCGGGGGCGGTGGCCGTAGCAATGGGATCGAACCTGGTTCACTCGTCGGGAGAACTCGATGGCCTGCTCGAGCGCGCTCGTCAATCCGTCGTCGCGACCGCACTGCGTGCAGCTGGGTGATCGTTCTCGACCGTCGACGTAGTCGAATCACTCGCGGAAGCGGTGTTCTAGTTAGTAGAACACCGGCCCGTAAAACTTGCTGCTGGCTATAGTGAGGTCCGAGCGAGATTCGATTCAGAAGGGGCAACGATGGTCAACACGTCGGTTGATTGTGACTTCCTAGCACTTTACGGTCGAATCTTCAACGACTCGCTCACCTCGCTTTTAAGTGAAGGTGTTGTTCAACGCTGCTTGGTAAATCGCGTCCTCGTCACCGCACTGGACGTTTGATTGAGCATTTGTTGGCATCGTTCAAGAGCGTTGGTGTCGGACCAGGGGTGCCGCGGTGCTGGCTTTGGTGTCGACAGCGAGGGACGAAGTCGAAAGCGTATCCATTGGTGCGTAGCGTACTGAGACAAGGAAGACCAGGGTAATTATGGCATCCATCGCTTTGGAGAAGATATCGAAGGTCTATCGAAACGGCTTCGAGGCCGTTCATGAACTCGATTTGAGCGTGAAAGATGGCGAGTTCATGGTCATCGTCGGACCCTCGGGTTGTGGCAAGACCACGGCGCTTCGGATGGTTGCGGGCCTTGAGGAGATCTCCTCGGGAACACTCTCTATTGGTGACCGCGTAGTGAATGACGTGGCGTCAAAAGACCGAGACATCGCCATGGTGTTTCAGAACTACGCACTGTATCCGCACATGACGGTGGCAGAAAACATCGGCTTCGCGCTGAGCCTGCGAAAGATTAGTAGAGCAGAGGTTAAGACCAAGGTTGGCGAAGCGGCAGCGATGCTCGGACTCACGGAGTATCTCAACCAGAAACCCGCCCAGCTTTCAGGTGGCCAGCGCCAGCGCGTAGCAATGGGTCGCGCCATCATTCGCGACCCGTCGGTGTTTTTGATGGACGAGCCGCTCTCTAACCTCGACGCCAAGCTCCGTGTTCAGATGCGTACCGAGGTCCGTCGCATTCAACAGCGAATCGGCGTGGCCACGCTGTACGTCACGCACGACCAGACTGAAGCAATGACCATGGGTGACCGGGTGGCCGTCATGCGCGCCGGCGTGTTGCAGCAGTGCGATGCCCCAAAATTGCTCTACAGCAATCCAAAGAACCTCTTCGTCGCCGCGTTCATTGGTTCACCGGCGATGAACCTGTTCGAAGCGACGCTCAGTAGCGATGGCACCTCGCTGCAGCTTGGCTCGCAGTCCATCGCACTCAGCGACGCGGTGTTCGAGGCCAACGCCGGACTGGCGGCGTACAAGGGTCGAAAGATCATCGTTGGTCTTCGCGCTGAGGACATGCCGATTGCCGAGGGCGACCAACATCAAGGTCCGGTTCTTCATGGCCACGTCGAAGCCGTGGAGGCGCTTGGCTCGGAGATCCTCGTACACTTCTCCATTGACGCCACACGGATCTCTCCAGAGACTTTTGTCGAAAAGACGTCGGACGAGTTTGTCGGAGCCGCTCCGATCGCCATGATTGGCGAAGGCGTCGCTCGCGTGCAGCCGCGAGCGACCGTGACGATTGGTCAGAACGCAGAGTTCACGATCTTTTGCGAGCGTCTGCACTTTTTCGATCCCGAGAGCCAGGAAGCCGTCTCGAAGTAGCGACACTTCGATCGAGGACATCGCGCTTCGCGTGATGGCTTGATCTCTCGGCGCGAAAACGTAGTACGTGGTGATGGGCAATGAGTGCTCTTAAGCCGTGCGATGCTGTCGACTCAGCTGTAGGGAGTTAGCTCGTACTTAGAAAGTTTCGCGACGTATTCGCGTGACCAGTGGATTGAGTGGTGACGTCCCGTTTGGTAGTGAGCATCGTCCAGTGCGAGTGCCCCCCGATGCCTCTTACCACTGCCTAGGCCGAGCGTTACCTCGTTGAGACGTAGGAATGGTGTCGCGATTCTTCGAAAGCGTCACGGGTTCGTGGCGCGTCACACCAATGAACCACGGGGTTGATTTCCTAAACGTTCTGATAATTGGAACACTGTTCCTCTGCGACGAGCAGTAGGTATAGTGATTTTTCAGGACGTCACTGCTGGGAGGAGCCGGGTGGAGGCTAACGAAGTGGGCAGTTCGGAGGAGTTGGCGCAAGTCACCAAGTCCCTCAATGGCTCTGACCGCGTGCTAGCCATCCTTAATCTGCTCGGTTCGTTTCCTGAAGGCGTGGGTCTCAACGAACTGGCGAGGTTGCTCAATTCGCCGAGGTCGAGCGTGCATCGCGCCCTTGGGGCACTGCGTCGCGCCGGACTCGTCGAGCAAGATCGCAACAGCCACTACCGATTGGGTTACGGCCTGCTTAAGTTGGCTTTTTCGTACTACGAGCGGCTCGATGAGGTGGGCCACGTTCGCCACGTCCTCGTTTCGCTCGCGGCGGAGTTCGGCGAGACCACGCACTACGCGATACTGGACCGCGCCGACGTGGTGTATTTGGCTAAGGTGCACCCGCCAACGTCTCATTATCAGATGACGTCGGTAATAGGAGGTCGCAACCCCGCGTATTGCACCGGTGTGGGCAAGGCGCTCTTGGCCTACTCGCTCACGTCTCGCCAGGCCGTGGCCGATTTCGTCGAACAGCTCGATCAGCCACTGGTGCCACACACGGCCAACACCATTTTGACGGTCGACATGCTGCACGACGAGTTGTCCACTATTCGAGAGCGTGGCTACGCCGTCGACAACGAAGAGCATGAAGAAGGAATAAACTGTCTCGCGATACCGTTCTTCTTGACGTCGAAGTTAAAGCCCGATGGCGCGATAAGTATTACGGCCGTTGCTCGTCGCCTACCGCTGAAGAAACTCGAGGGATCCGTCGGCCACGTTCGTGACATAATCCGCGAACACCTAGGAGAAGTCCTCGCGTGAAGGTCGTCGATTTCAAAGTGCGGAGAAGTTCGACGCTTCGATAAAGCACGTCGCAGTAACCCCGAGGTCTTGTCGGGAAACGATTCTTAGAGGACCGTTATCTCTCGCCACAGGTCGATACCGCTCTCCACGGCGAACTCGTCGATCCGGGCCAGTTCCGCTTCAGAGAACTCCAGGTTGTCGAGCGCGCCCAGATTCTCCTCCAACTGTGCGACGCTGCTCGCGCCAATCAACACCGAGGTCACCCGCGGGTCGCGTAGTGCCCAGGCGAGGGCGAGTTGGGAGACCAGCTGTCCGCGCTCGTGGGCGATTTCACGCAAACCACGAACGCGGTTCAGATTCGTCTCATTCAACATGTCCGTTGGCAGTGAGTCGTTTCTCGTGACTCGCGAGCCCTCGGGGATGCTGTCGAGGTAACGATTGGTCAGCAGACCCTGGGCCAGCGGCGAGAACGCGATGCACCCAACCCCTTCGTCACCCAGCACGTCGAGAAGGCGTTCCTCGATCCACCGGTTGAACATGGAGTACGAGGGCTGATGGATCAGCAGGGGCGTGCCGAGGTCGCGCAAGATAGCGATCGCTTCGCGCGTGCGCTGATCGGAGTAGGACGAGATACCCACGTAAAGTGCCTTGCCCGCGCGCACCGCGGAGTCGAGTGCTCCCATCGTCTCTTCAAGAGGTGTGTCGGGATCGTAGTGGTGATGGTAGAAGATGTCGACGTACTCGAGTCCCAACCGCGTGAGGCTCTGGTCGAGGCTGGCGAGCAGGTACTTGCGCGATCCGAGATCGCCGTAAGGGCCCGGCCACATGTCCCAACCCGCCTTGGAGGAGATGACCAGTTCGTCACGATGCGAGGAGAAGTCCTCTCGCAGCAGCCGACCAAAGTTGGTCTCGGCGCTGCCGTAGGGCGGACCGTAGTTGTTGGCCAGGTCGAAGTGCGTGACGCCAAGGTCGAACGCCCGTCGCACGATGGCCCGCTGGCTGTCGATGGTGCGGTCGTCGCCGAAGTTGTACCAAAGTCCGAATGAGATGGCTGGTAACTTGAGTCCGCTGCGGCCGACTCGTCGGTACGACATGGCGTCATAACGACTTGGTGAAAAAACGTAGTTTGACATAGGCAAATCGTATCTGAGAGCGTTGACTTTCCTTACAACGGACGGCGTTGGTCCGAACCGAAGAGTTTGGACAAGGGTGACGCTGGTGGCTTACGAGTATCGTGCACGAGCGCTCAGTTCTGTGGTGTGTAGATCTTTCAATTTAGAACCTTCACCGGCACGCCAACGCGGTAAGCCGATTTGGCGGTCGAATTGCGTTGAGAGCTCGCGACCCCGTCGGTCCGGCACCTTGGGATTAAAAGGACGTTCACGAGTGTTGCGTCGAGTTTCGATCATCAGTGATCGTCTTTAATCTAAAGGTTTTCGGGTTGTTGCTCGTCGGTCTGGTTGCGTGGTGTCGGAGAAATATGAGACCTGAAGTGAGGCTCGCCCGAATGTGCCGAGTTACCGCTGAGAAAGATGTCGCTTCGTGCCACTAAAAGTGATGCGACGATGGTCAGATTATTGGTCGAGATTAATGCCCTAGGGGAATCAACGCGGAACTGGATTTCAAGGCGTTCCAACGCGTTGGCGAGCTCTTCGCCTAACACTCAAGGCCCAAAGTTGGCGGTCGCTATAGTGACCTTCCACGCGGAAGTTTCTCATTATCGCAGCCGCAAGAGGTGTCTATGAATATCTTCGAAGTAAGCGTTCACGAAGCTGAAAGAAAAGGACCGTTAGACGGACTGATCGTCGCCGACTTTTCAAGAGTATTGGCCGGTCCGCTGGCAACGATGTTGCTTGGAGATCTCGGCGCGACCGTAATTAAAGTGGAAAGACCGGAGGGCGGCGACGACACGCGCGCATGGGGACCACCCTTCGTCGATGACGAAACGAGCACCTATTACTTATCGGTTAATCGAAACAAACGAAGTGTGCGTCTCGACTTGCAGAACACTGAAGATATCCAGTTCGCTCGTGAGCTGGGACGAAGAGCTGACGTACTGGTTGAGAACTTCAAGCCGGGTACGATGGCGCGTTATGGCCTCGAGTATGAGGAACTCATAAAGAAGAATACGGGACTTATCTACTGTTCCATCAGCGGATTCGGCCAAGCCGCCGGTCGTGATTTGGTTGGATACGATTTTCTTGCTCAGGCCGCGGGTGGACTCATGAGCATCACGGGATTGACGCCGGAGGAACCCACCAAGACTGGCGTCGCCGTGGGCGATGTTGCTACCGGTTTGTTTTCGGCGATTGGAATTCTCGCGGCGATCGTCGAACGGTCGAAGAGCGGCCGAGGACAGAAGGTTGAGACTAACCTCCTGCATTCGGTCCTCGCAATGCTCGTGAATCATGCATCCGGGTATCTTGTGGCGAACGTCGTACCTCGGATTCAGGGGAATGCACATTCGAGCATTGCGCCGTACGAAACGCTACGGGCTCGTGACGCGGAGATCGTGATTGCGGTTGGTAACGATCATCAGTTTGAGAAACTCTGTGCTGTGCTGGAACTAGAAGACCTCCCAGCGCTTCCGGAGTTTTCGAGCAATGGTGCTCGTGTCGAGAATCGAGAAGCTCTTCATAACGAGCTAGAGGCACGTCTTGCGCTCATGCCGGTCGCTCACTGGCTATCGCTGTTTGCATCCGCTGGCGTACCGAGTGGGAAAGTCAACGGCATTGACGAGGCTTTTGAATTCGCGCATCAACTCGGTCTTGCAGCGACCTATACGCAACTCGAAAACGGTACCAATGCGGTGCGCCAAGTCGCCAATCCGATTTCGCTCTCTGAGACGCCAGCAAAGTATTGGCGGCCTCCGCCCCGCTTGGGCGAACATGACGACGACGTGCGATCTTGGCTCAAGACTGACTGGATTCGCCCGAGCTCATCGATGTCAAAGTGAGGACCTCCTCTAATCCAATGACCGACGCGCATCTTTGATCGCCGTCTTGAGAACGACGAGAACGTCGGCGACATTCAGTTGGGATGTTCTTGGTTGGGGCGAAAGACTTCTGGTGCATCCGATTCGCATGTTGCCTCGTCGTGGCCACGACGCCAATCGCAAGAGTCCGACGTGGGAACCAAAGGGGTAATAATATCGCCACAGGTCATGTGACAAGGGATCCTTCGGTAGTCCGAATGGCTGTGGCGATTTAGCTAGTGTCTCTGAACAAACAGTGAAGTGGGAGCGTTTATGTCGTTGAGCGCCAAAACAATTGAGGTACGTTCGGAGGACTACCTCAATATCGATTCGAGACTCTCCGAAGAAGAGGTCGCAATTCGAGACTCCGTTCGTAGGTTCGTCCGAGACAAGATCGAACCGGACGTCGCAGAGTGGTTCGAAGAAGGTCAATGCCCGTCGGGATTGATGAAGGAACTCGGATCTCTTGGCTTGCTGGGCATGCACCTCCAGGGCTACTCCTGTGCGGAAACGAGCGCCACGGCCTACGGCTTGGCCTGCATGGAACTAGAAGCTGGCGACAGCGGCATTCGCAGTCTGGTTTCGGTTCAAGGCTCGTTGGCCATGTTCGCCATCCACCGCTGGGGCTCAGAAGAGCAGCGACAGGAATGGCTTCCCCAGATGGCAGCTGGCGAGGCGATCGGGTGCTTCGGCCTAACTGAGCCAGACGCTGGTTCTGACCCGGGCTCGATGAGAACGAGAGCACGCCGAGACGGATCCGACTGGGTCCTTAACGGCCAGAAGATGTGGATTACCAACGGCTCCGTCGCGGACGCCGCGATTGTCTGGGCGCAAACAGATGAGGGCATTCGGGGCTTCATCGTGCCGAAGGGGACTCCCGGCTTCACTGCCCAAGTGATTAAGAAGAAGCTGTCACTTCGCGCCTCGGTCACCTCGGAGCTCCTGCTATCCGACGTCCGCTTACCCTCCAGCGCACTGTTGCCCGAGGCCACTTCGTTGCGTGCACCGCTTTCCTGTCTCAATGAAGCTCGATACGGAATTGTGTGGGGCGCAGTCGGAGCCGCACGATCATGCTTAGAAACAGCGCTGCAGTACGCTGGCGAACGCCAAGTCTTTGGCAAGCCGGTGGCTGCTTATCAGATCCAGCAGCAGAAGTTGGCGCTCATGGCATTGGCGGTCAATCGCTCCTACTTGCTCGCGCTGCACCTGGGCCGATTGAAGGACGAGGGCCTTCTTCGACCCGAGCACGTAAGCATGGGCAAGCTTGGCAATGTCAACGACGCACTTGATGTTGCCCGGAACGCTCGCCAGATTCTCGGGGCCAACGGGATTTCACTCGAGTATCCGGTGATTCGTCATATGGTGAACCTCGAGTCCGTGGTTACCTACGAAGGGACGGCCGACGTGCACTCGCTGGTTATCGGCGGCGTCCTGACAGGCATTCAGGCGTTCCGCTAGCAGGGTCGATCTGATTTGATTGCAGAGACGCGTGCGTGCGTGATGCCTGGTATAACGGACAATCCTTGCAGCTCTTCGTATGTGTAGTGCGCGGAGCCGGCGATTGCTCCGAGTATGCACTGAAGGAAGCAGACGGGATCAAGTTCGCTCCGTCGATGACGTTTAAGACAGTCCCGTTAGTTGGGTTGTGGTGAGCCCGATTCGGCGACGACTTGTCGGAAGCTGCGGCCAGGACGAGCTCTGGGACGCTCACCGTTAGTAAAGATGACTTGACCCATGCCTCAGAGACTTGTATAGTAACGGCAGGGTCTTGAGAAGAGAGCGGCGACGTGGCGAGGAATAGGGACAACTCAGAGGCGTTGTCGGCAGGCTCCGAGGATTCAAACGAGTTTGACGTTGGCAGTCGCCTGCGTCGAATTCGCCTGGCCCGTCAGCTGACGCTGTCCAAGGTGGCCAAGGCCGCTGGCATCAGCGAAGGCTTCCTCAGTCAAATTGAGCGAGGAGTCGGAAACGCCAGCATTGCGACCCTCCGATCCGTCGCAGGAGTGCTCGGAGTAGAGATGCGCGACTTGTTCGACGAATCCACCGATCAACGTCACGCGGTCTTGCATCGTTCAGATCGGCCAGTGCTCTCCTTTGGAGAAATGGGCACCAAATTTCTTCTGACCCCGGCGCTCGACCGAAACCTCGAGGTGTTTGTCACAGAACTCAACCCGTTCGGCACGACGGGCGAAGAACTCTACACGCACGGGGACTCGGAGGAGTTTCTTTTGGTTCTTGACGGGGTGATCGAGTTCCACCTGGCCGAGGAGGTTTTCACCCTGGGCTCCGAGGATTCGGTCTGCTTTCGAAGTTCCACACCGCATCGGGCGAAAGAAGTCGCTGGCCAACTTGCCCGACTGCTTTTCGCGGTGACGCCGCCGAGCTTCTGAGCAGGGGTGAACGAGTCGTGGCAATCGCATGGTCCGTGATTCGTCGTCGAACGGCAGTGACCGACGACGTCGGAGGAGAAGATGAGGTGGGAAAAGATGAGTGAAATGGTGAAGGCCTTCGTGGGAGGCCAATGGGTAGAAGGTTCCGGCGGGAGCGAGTCGTATCACTCGGCCTTTGACGGTTCGAAGCTCGGGGAGTTCACGGTATGCGAAGCGAGTGACGTCGACCGGGCAGTTGAGATTGCCCGCAACGCGCAGCCAGCCTGGGCGGCGGTGCCGTTACTCGACAAGGTCGACCTGATGTATCGCGCTTACGACCTATGTCGCGAGGTCAACGAGGAGATTGCTCGCGCGATCAGTGCCGAGATGGGCAAGACTATCCGTGAGTCGCGCGAGGAGATGCTCCAGTACGGCTGGGGTCATTTCCGGCGAGCCGCCGAGGACATGCTGCGCTTTCGCGGGATGACGATGCCGAATTCTGAAACCCGTTCGATCGGCAAGCGGATGTTCGTTCAGCAGTACCCGCTGGGCGTGGTAGCGGTTATCTCGCCATTCAATTTCCCGGTTGACATCCCCGCCATCGCAATCACCTACGCACTGGTTGCTGGCAACACGGTGGTGTGGAAGCCTTCGGAATACTGCCCGGGGAGCACGCGTCTCTATGCCCAGATCTTCGAGCGTGCCGGCTTCCCCGAAGGAGTTTTCAATTACGTTCCGGGCTTTGCTGATGCCGGCGAGGCGCTCGTCCAAAACTCGGAGGTGAACGGGCTGTTCTTCACGGGGAGCACGCGAGTGGGACGAAAGATTGCGGCCGCAGCCGGAGCCGGTCTTAAGCGCACGCTCCTCGAGCTCGGCGGCAATGGGCCGATCATAGTTCACCGCGACGCTGATCTGGATCGCGCGGTCGAGGCGACCATAACGGGCTGCTTCTACATGGCAGGCCAGGTCTGCACGGCGGCCGAGCGCGTCCTCGTCCACGAGGAAATTCATGATCTTTTCGTCGCCAAGCTCGTGGATCGGACCAAGCAGTTGCGTCTCGGCGACCCGCTGGACGAGGAGACTGACATGGGGCCGCTCTGCAACGACAACGTCCTCGCTCAGGTGACCGATCACGTCGACGACGCGCGGATGCTGGGCGCCGATGTCATCCAGACCGCCGAAGTGACCGGTCGGCTTTTCCCGCCCACGATTCTCGTGAATGTCACCGAAGACATGAAGATCGCGCGCGAGGAGACCTTCGGACCGGTCGCCCCGATCATAAAGTTTGGATCGGTCGACGAGGCGCTGCGCATCGCTAATTCCACGGAGTTTGGCCTCAACGCGGCCGCCTTCACCAAGGATCTGCGTGACGCGTGGCGTTTCGTCGACGGACTTCAGCACGGCACGGTCCTGATTAACGAGACGACGAACTACTGGGACCAACTTGCTCCCTTCGGTGGGGCGAAGGCGAGCGGGCTCGGCCGCGAACTTTCTTCGTGGGCGCTCGGCGCGTTCACCGAGACGAAGACCATCGTCTTTGACGTCTCGTGACGAGACGTCTGCTCAGAGTTCGGCCGTCGCGTGCGGACAAGGGGTGAACGTGCCCGAGAATTCAAAGTACGAGTCGCTGGCACCGAGATCGCTGTGGATGCGTCAGGCGCTCGAGATCGAGGCCGCCACCGAGGCGCCGACGCTGCGCGGCACTGAGGATCTTGACGTTTGCATCGTGGGTGGCGGCTTCACCGGATTGTGGACTTCGTTACATCTGGCCGAACTTGAACCCTCACTGCGTATCGGGTTGATTGAGTCCGACATCTGTGGCGCCGGAGCGAGCGGTGCCAACGGCGGCTTTGCGATGACGTGGTGGCCCAAGTTCGCCACGCTCAAGAAGATGATGGCAACTGACGACGCGTTGCGTCTAGCAGTCGCCTCGCAAGGGGCCGTGGCGGAAATTGGGGCGTTCTGCGAAATTCATGGCATCGGTGCCGACTTCATGCCGGCCGGCTGGTTGTGGACCGCGACCACTACGAGCCAGCTCGGAAGCTGGATCGACACGATCAAGAGCTTGGCAGACGCGGGCGCGACACCCTTCCGAGAGCTCTCGCGAGAGGAGGTCCGCGAGCTGGGCGGCAGTGATCGCCACTTGGGTGGCGTCTTCGAGTCGGGTGTCGCCACCGTTCAGCCTGCGTCGCTGGTTCGCGGCATGCGCGTTGCGGCGCTGAAGGCGGGTGTGCGCATCTGGGAGAAGACGCCCATGCTCTCCCTCCGAACCGAGGGGCGTGCCGTCGAGGTGAAGGTCCCCGGCGGTCGCGTGCGGGCGGATCAAGTGGTGCTGGCGACCAACGCCTGGCTCGCGCAATTTCGCGAAATCCGGCGCCATCTTCTGGTGCTCGGTAGTGACGTCGTCGCTACGGCGCCAGCACCCGCCGTACTGGCGGCGACTGGTTGGACCTCGGGGTTGGCAATCTCGGACTCGCGTCGCCTCGTCCATTACTACCGGCCGACGAACGATGGTCGAGTGGTCTTCGGTAAGGGCGGCGGCCGACTGGGCTTCGGTGACCGCATGAACCGCACCACGTGGTCTCGCCCGCTGCGCGGTTCTGAAGTCATCGCCCAGTTCCGTCGAACGTACCCCGTGTTCGATGACGTGCTCATCTCGGACACGTGGTCGGGAGCGGTCGACTATTCCTCGGACTCCCTACCCTTCTTTGGGCACCTCGATAGCAGCGCGCGCGTGCACTACGCGGCAGGCTTCTCGGGTAACGGCGTGGGACCTTCGTACCTGGCCGGGAAGATTCTTGCGTCGATGGCACTTGGGCGCGACGATGAATGGGGTACAAGTCCCATGATCCGAACGCCAAAGATGAACCTGCCGCCCGAACCGTTCAGGGCGCTCGGGGGCCGCGTCTTGCGTGCCGCGATTCGCGCGAAGGAAGCGAGCGAGGACCGCGAGAGTAAGCCGTCAGCGCTGGTCCGGCGCATCACCGAATTGGATCCCACTTCCTTCGTCGGGTGAACGATCTTCGCGGTTTCGAGAGTTGATGGGCCGAAGACTTAGGAAAACCCTTCGCGCCAGCGGCGTTGGGATGCGTCGTAGTCGTTGAGCACCCAGGTGAGGGCCTTACTCGGCGCTATTCGGAACAGCACGTCGAATGCCTCGTTGTTTGAGGGGAGATATTCTGCGTCGCCGGGATCGTCGTACTTGGCATCGAGCGAAGCGACCACATCGGGCGAGCTGCGCGGCTCACCGCAGTCTTTGGCCCGGCCGTGGACGATGAGCACGTTTTCGGCACTCTCGAGGTGGACGATGACGCGAGGGTCGCGCGCGAGATTGCGAGCCTTAATGGTTTCGCGCGAAGTGTAGAAGTAGAAGTCGTCCTCGTACGCGATGCCCCAGACGGGCGCCGCGTGTGGCGAGAAATCGGCGTTCACAGTGTTGAGCCAATAGCTCCGCGCGACAGTCAGATGGGACACCACGTCGGTCCACGTGATGGTGGCACTCTCGTGTTCGGCCATGTTGCCTAGTCTGCCCGAGGCAAGAGAACGAATCCAGGCGTCACGTTCCTCCTTAGGTCGCGGCAGAAGCGCCTCGATCGTTCAAGTGCTTTGCTAATGCTTCGAAGACTGTAGCTCCACTAAAGAGAACTATGGTAATGTGCAAGTCAACTTAGATGACGGCTGAGCAAACCGAGTTGGTTCGAGCAGTCGGCGGTACCAAGAAAAGGGGGCGTCGATGGCACAAAGTGGTGGTGGATCGACTGCCGGCAGCGGTAGGAGCGATCTCGTCCATAAGTCGGTGATCGCGCCTTTTGTCGGTCACGTCGAGCCGGGCGGCGAGGTTCCCCTCGCGACAGTTCTCGCCACGGTCGTGTTCAGTCTCCTTGTGGTCTTCGGCACAACTGCGTGGTGGATGCTTCATTAATTGTTCTCGGGGGGAGATGCAATGGCAATAGATGACGCGATGGGTGCGAACTCGAGCGAGATACTTCGAAGTTCTAGCGATTACGGCGAGGGGTTACTGCCAATACCCGCCATCGACCGATACGCGGGGACGGGATTGATGTTCTGGCTGTGGTGCGGCGGCAACATTCTGCTCACCACCTTCGTGCTCGGCGGGTACTACGCCGCTGCACTCGGCGCCGCCGGGATGATCGTGGTCACGTTTGCAGGCGGCCTCATCGGAAATCTATTTCCTTCGATGTCGGGATTGCGCTCGGCGCGCTACGGCGTGGACGAGTATGTGGGGATGCGCTCCACGTTCGGCACCTTCGGTGCGTACGTCGGAATTTTTATGCTCGTGGTCATCAACTTCGGCTGGGTGGGCATCCTGTCGTCGATCGCCGGCAAGTCCGGTTCGGCCGCGCTGCACGCTTACCACTTTTCGAACTTCCACTGGTACTCGATCTTCGCGTTGGCCTGCGGCATCATTCTGCCGGTGGGGATGCTCTACATCTCGCCGAAGACGGTCTTCGCTCTCGTGAAGTACACCGTGCCGCTGCTAATCCTCTTCGCGATTGTGCTCTTGTGGAAGCAACTGTCGCACTACGGATGGCATGAGATCTCCTCGATCAAGGCAAACCATTCGGTGAGCTGGCAGTACGCAATTGAGGCGAATATCGCCTACGCGGTCTCCTGGTTCCCGTATATGGGTGCATGGAATCGGTTCGCCAAGTCTGAGAGAGGTGCTTTTTGGGGCGCGTGGCTCGGATTGAGCTTCATCGCTATCCTCTTCGCGATTGTCGGCGGCATTGCAACTCTTACGACTGGCTCGGGCGATCCCTCGGTGTGGGCGACCAAGTCTGGCCTCGGCATACCGGCGTTGGCGATCATCATCCTCTCCACGCTCATCAACAACGCCATGCTTCTCTACTGCTCTGCCATGGGGATCAAGACTGCTTTTCCCAAGGCGAACTACCACTGGGTCGTCGGCTTGGTGGCGCTGCCGTCCATTCTTTTCATTTACCTCGGCACCTTGCAGAACAACTTCTCCACCATCCTCACGGTGGTGGGTGCCTTCATCGCTCCCTACTGGGGCGTCGCGCTCGGTGACTACTTCTTGTTGCGTCGCCAGCGAGTCGATCTCGTCGGTCTGTACCAGGGCGAGGGCGGGCCTTACTGGTTCAAGAAGGGTTTTAATCCGGTTGCCTTTGCGGTGTGGGGCTTAGGCGTGGTGCTGTGGCTCTTCCTCGGCGGTTGGACCTCGTACGTCAACTGGCTACACATCGCCTCTGGCGAGAAGGTATTCGCATATTTGACAGCCACCGGGCCGGTTATCGTAATCTGCGCTCTGGTCTACTGGCTGCTGGGCATGCTTGGAGTATCGACGATCGCCAAGTCGATGCCCGAGACGACCGCATGAGATTAGGGAAGTGGAGGATACATCGTAAGACGACCATCGCTTCGTGGCCGGTGTCGGGATCCGTTCTCGCTCGATGCAGTTTGACGACGAGATCGAACTGTCTTGCCCGGGCTAAACCCTGGAATGACACGGTTATGACGTTCGGTTGATTCTGGTAGCTCAAGTTATTGTGGTGCGCCCGGGTCTCGATCCAGACACCTAGGAATTAAAGGAAAGTGTCGATTGGTGGTAACGCGTCGGTCTCGTCGAAGAATAAGGGGCTGCTGAAGAATTACTTGTCAAAACCCGTCCGCTGTATCCAACGTAGGCGAGACGACGGACCATCGCATCGGCCTCGCTGTCGCCAGAGTGGTGGAGGTTCGCTTCTTCAACGAAGCGGTCGGCTTCGCTGAACGTAATCCCTCATTTCGGCGGGTTGACAAGTTTGATTGGGATGAACACGCATGGTCGTGAGACCTAGTCAGTGCGAACGATCCATTCACCGAAGAGAAGTCCTTGAGATGAACTAAACG
>Ga0207933_1000407_pt1 | contig 43325 bp, 38 predicted proteins | sample NGESurdeep092012_4_FD_184488 | JGI IMG/M metagenome (GOLD analysis project Ga0207933, IMG submission 184488) | Arctic peat soil microbial communities from Barrow, Alaska - NGEE Surface sample F53-3 deep-092012 (SPAdes) | ecosystem: Environmental > Terrestrial > Soil > Wetlands > Peat ... | reverse complement strand
CTGAAAAGATGCCGCAGCAATTGTTGGAGTTAGACAAAACCATTAATAAATCCTTCACTGCCGCAGTGCCTGCAACGCCTGAAGAACTTACAGAAGAAGAAAGCTACCGGCAGGTACTCGCCCTGCTGCGCACGCGCAACGGCGTTGATTTTACTTATTATAAACAAACTACTATACGCAGGCGCATCCTGCGCCGAATGGCAATGCTCCAAATTAAAAAAGTGATTGATTACCAGGAATACCTGAAAGAAAACAAGCAGGAGCAGGAACTTTTATTCAAAGATATTTTAATACCGGTTACAGAATTTTTTCGCGACCCGAAAACTTTTGAATATTTATGTAATACGGTATTTCCGGAATTAGTTAAAAACAATCAGTCAAATACGTTACGCATCTGGGTAGCGGGGTGCTCTACCGGCGAAGAAGCCTACTCAATGGGCATTTGCCTGTATGAATACCTGAACGATAAAATTTCTGACGTCAGGATACAGATATTCGCTACCGATATATCAGCAGAATCCATTGCAGTAGCAAGAACCGGCATATATGATAAAAAGCAATTGGAAGGCGTATCTGATAGCCGCCTTCAACAGTTCTTTACGAAAACGGACGGCCATTACCAAGTAAAGAAAATCATCCGGAACATATGTGTGTTTGCGACGCATAATTTTTTAAAAGACCCACCCTTTGCGAAAATAGACCTGGTAAGTTGCCGCAATGTGCTTATTTACATGGAGCCTTTTTTGCAAAAAAAAACATTAAATACGTTCCATTATGCGCTTAATGACAAGGGGTATTTGCTATTGGGGAAATCTGAATCGACAGGTAATACAGATTTGTTTCTTTCTTCCGGAGATAAGGAAAAACTATTTATCCGCAAATCAGTTCCCTCCCGTTTTATGAATGTAGCTACCGATCGCAGGGAAGAAGGGTTGAAGAATAAAGACTATGCCATACGCAGCAGCGAACAAAAGAAAGATGATTTTCAAAAAAACGCGGATGATATTTTACTCTCAAAATATACACCACCGGGCGTGATCGTAGATGAACAATTTGATATAGTGCAATTCCGGGGGTCCACCGGAGATTTTTTGGAACCTTCGCCCGGCAAAGCCAGCCTGAATGTGTTGAAAATGGCGCGCGAAGGTTTGTCTTTTGAGCTTCGCAACGCGTTGCAAAAAGCAAAAACGGCTAATGAAACTTTTATTAAAGAAGGCATACCAATTAATAAAGGGAAAAAATTGGTAACCATCGAGGTGGTCCCACTGCTCAACACCATTGACCTGCATTTTTTAATTCTTTTTAAAGAGGAGGTGGCAATTAGTAATAAGCAATGGGCAATGAGCAACGAGCAATCGGAAAACGGCCCTAAAAAAGATGCAGCCGAGGGGCAGATAGCGCAATTGGAAAAAGAACTGTTGCGGGCACGCGAAGACATGCGCAGCATCACAGAAGACCAGGAGGCCGCCAATGAAGAATTGCAAAGCGCCAATGAAGAACTGCTGAGCGGCAGCGAAGAATTGCAAACCCTCAATGAAGAACTGGAAACCAGTAAAGAAGAATTGCAAAGCACCAATGAAGAACTGATAACCGTAAACCAGGAACTCTTTGACCGTAATGAATTGTATAACCATGCGCGGTTGTATGCCGAGGCAATAGTTACTACCATTCACGAGCCATTGATGGTGCTCGCCAAAGATTTCAGAATTAAAAGCGCCAACCAGTCTTTTTATAAAACCTTTCAACTTACAGAAGAAGAAACATTGGGCAAGGTTTTGTTTGAATTACAGAACAACGGATGGGATATACCAGGCTTGCGCAGCCAGCTTTTAAAAATTCAGACTAAAAAGGAAAAGTTCCTGGAGTGGGAACTTACCTATACATTTCCTGTTACCGGCAAGCGGGTCATACAGTTCAATGCCCAGCCCGTACAAAAAGAAAATGATGAAAGCTGGATATTACTGGCCATGGATGATATTACTGAAAGGGCCACGTACCGGGAAAATTTAAAGGAAAGCGAAGCAAGGTTTCACCAGGTGGCAGATTTGCTGCCCGCAAAAGTAACTACCGCAAACCCGGATGGAGGTGTTACGTATTATAATAAAGCCTGGCTGGATTATGCAGGAATGAGCATGAAAGAATTGAAAGATTTTGGGTATCACCAAATTATGCATCCTGATGAAGTGGAAGAATTTCAAAAAAGCCTTCGGGAGGCCGCGAAAACCGGAAGCGTCCTGGAAATGGAAATGCGATTTATGGATAAGAACGCCCAATACCGTTGGCATTTGAACCGGGCATTTCCTTTGATGGATAATAATGGAAATCTAAAAATGTGGATTGGCGCTACTGCAGATATTCAGGAGCAAAAAAGAAGAGAGGAGGAAAAAAATGAATTCATTAACATTGCCAGCCATGAATTAAAAACGCCGCTTACCACCACCAAATTATATATTCATTTATTAAAGGAAAACCTGTCTGAAAAGGGCTTGCTGAAAAAAGATCACGATGATGATAATTCAATTTTTATACAAAAAGCCGAAAAATCCATTGAAAGGTTACAATTGCTTATAGCGGAATTATTGGACGTAGATAAAATACAACTTGGAAAATTAGACCTTAACATCACCACATTTAATTTTAATGAAATGCTGGATGATGGCATTGAAGATGTGCAAATTTCAACGTATAATCATACTTTCCTAAAAGAAGGTGTTATCTCCGAACCGTATAAAGGAGACAAGGATAGATTGCAACAGGTAGTCATTAATTTATTAACCAATGCTGTGAAATATTCACCGGAAAGCTACAAGGTCTTTATCACTGCCACGGAGGAAAAAGGGATGATAAAAGTAGCGGTAAAAGACCACGGTATTGGCATTAGAAAAGAAAACCTCAATAAGATTTTTGATTTGTATTACCGTGAAGAAGCAAACTCACGCCCGTTCCAGGGCTTTGGCATAGGTCTCTCTATCTCCAGTGAAATCGTTAAACGCCATGATGGGGAAATATGGGCTGAAAGTGAAAAAGGAAAGGGCACTACTGTTTATTTCACCTTGCCAATATAGTCTATGGAAAAATGTATTTTGATTTATGACGACGACATGGAGATCCTGGCAGTCACTAAAATAATTTTAGAGAGAAAGAAGTACCGTGTAGAAACACGGACATGATGCGACGATATTATTAATGAAATAACCGCGATCAACCCCGATCTCGTTTTTATGGATTTATGGATACCTATGACGGGAGGCGAAAGCGCCTTAAAACTAATGAAGCAAAATGAGGCTGCACGGCAGGTGCCGTTATACTTTTTTCCGCCAACGATTTAATTGAAGAAGTAAGCCAAAGATCAAATTCCAACGGATATTTAAAAAAACCATTCACTATTGATGAGCTGTTGCAAATAGTTGACAACGCGATTCCGGAGACAAAATAAGGCGGCTAATCTGAAAATAAAAATCGCTCTTATTTCCTGCCTTTGCCGGTAGGTGAGTTACTATAAACTCCAGACATTAAAGTTGCTGGTGTCTCCTGGCTTGTGTGGTTAGTTGACTTTTTTTAACCGACCGCTTCAAAAAAGATATTTTTGGTATTATCCTTGTAGTTTGATTTTTATGACAAAGAAAAACGAAACTTCAGGAAATAAATGGTCTTCCGAAGTTACCAAACACAGTGACGCATTGGATTTAAAAGAAGGTGTATTTACATGGCATGATCCTAAAAAAATCGCTGTATCGTTGAAACACGCTGCTGAAGAAAGTAATAAGAGAAAGGGAACGCCGTATCAATCTGCGATGTCAATGCTTACCTTTTATATCAACCGCGATGGCAAAAATCTACCGGAGAAACAAAAAAAAGATTCTTGAAAAGGCAAAAGATGAATTGCGTATTTTGTTTGGAAGAGAGGAAGAAGAAAAATGATTTACGCGAAAAGACTTTTTAAAATTTTTTTACAATTCCGGTAGTTTTATTGATCCAGGAGTTGTGTTTAATTTATTTTAATTTTAATTGCATTGCAATGAAAATTAATCGCGATAAAGATTGAAATGGTTGAGTCAAAATTTGCGAGATGGAAAGATTACCAGGAACAGGCTTTTTGAGAATAGATTCTCAGACAATCCTAAAATCCTGGCTAAGAAAAAATCTTTTAGTTAAAAGTATTTAACCTATCTTTATGTGAACCTATTGAAAGAATATTTATAACTAGTTTACCAAACAAGCATTTCCCTCAAATTATTGTATTAAATCAACCCAAAGTAAAACACGGATAATGCCGAGTGCGTCAAAAAAAAGCCAGCCAAAGAAGAAGGCGAAAATTCCTTCCAAAAATCTTTCTCCCGTTGTGGGGCTAGTTATTGACTCGGTTGCAGGAAAAGAAAAGACACATCAAGCCGATAAAATAAAAGATGCCAAAGATGCGCGCATAGCACAATTGGAAAAAGATTTATTATCTGCCCGCGAGGACATGCGCAACATCACAGAAAATCAGGAAGCCGCCAATGAAGAATTACGAGGCGCCAATGAAGTGCTGGTAACCGTAAACCAGGAACTCCTCGACCGCAACGAACTTTACAACCAGGCCCGCTTGTATGCTGAAGCTATTGTTGCTACTATTCATGAGCCCTTACTGGTATTGGATAAAGATTTCAGGATAAAGAGCGCCAACCCGGCTTTTTATAAAACCTTTCGAATTACAGAAGAAGAAACATTGGGGAAAGTTTTATTTGAATTACAAAATAACCAATGGGGCATACCTGGCTTGCGTAGCCATCTTCTAAAAATACAAATGCAAAAGAAAAGGTCGTGGGATTGGGAACTTTCTCATTATTTTCCTGTTGTCGGAATACGCATTATTTGTTTTGATGCCCGGCCCTTTCAGATAGAAAATGGCGAGGACAGGATATTGCTGGCAATGGAAGACATTACCGAAAGGAAGTTATTGGAAAACCGCAATTTGCTATCCAATATCGTTGACAATTCGGACGATGCCATCATAAGCAAAAAGCTTGATGGAACTATTATGAGTTGGAACAAGAGCGCTGAAAAAATATTTGGTTATACTAAGGATGAAATTGTGGGGAAAAATATTTTACTTATTATCCCGCCTGAACTTCATCACGAAGAGGTAATGATAATTAGTAAAATTAAAAAGGGAGAGGATGTTCCGCATTTTAATACAGTACGGCTGGCCAAAAGCGGGAAAAGAATCAACGTATCAGTGACGATTTCGCCGATAAAAGATGAAGAAGGAAATGTGATAGGTGCCTCAAAAATATCAAGAGATATTACAGATGAAATCAATGCACGCAAAAAAATTGAAGAGAGCGAACTGCGGTTATTTACCCTGATTCATTCTTCGCCATTTGCTATTGGCCTTTTACAGGGAAAGGATTTAATTATTAGCGCCGCCAATGAAGCTATTATAAACATCCTGGGCAAAGGCCCTGATATAATTGGAAAACCCTATTTTGAATTGATGCCCGAATTGGCAGACCAGGGTTACAGGGAAGTATTTACAGAAGTATATAATACAGGAAAGCCATTCAACGCTGTTGAAACCGCTGTAAATATTTTACGCAACGGTAAAATGGATACCCAATATTATAATTTTCTTCTTTTCACACAACGAAATGTAAATAATGAAATAAACGGTGTAGGTATTATTGCTTCAGAAGTAACCGAAACAGCCGTGTATCATCAAAAATTAAAAGAAAGCGAGGAACAGTTTCGTCAAACGGCCGATTTATTACCAGACAAAGTTTTTAAAGCAGATGCTAAAGGAAACTTTTTTTATTTAAATAAAGCCTGGGGAAAAACAACTGGCCTGACGCAGGACAAATTAAGAAATGTTGGTTGGCTAAAAACGGTTCATTCTGATGACCTGGAAAAAGTGAAAAAACATTTGAATCAAACGTTGGAAACAGGCAATGACTTCGAACTTCAATTCCGAATAAAAGATAAAACGGGGAATTATCGCTGGCATTTATGTCGCGCTATGGCCTTGAAAGATGATAACGGAAAAATAAAAATGTGGATAGGTGCTATCACTGACATACAGGAACAAAAACGAAAAGAGGAAGAGAAAAGTGAATTCATCAGCATTGCCAGCCATGAACTAAAAACCCCGCTTACCGCTTCAAAACTATATATTAATTTATTGGAAGAAGGACTCTCCCGGGAAGAAGACAGTAGTTTTTTATTGTTTGCTCAGAAAGCCGGAAATTCCATTGAAAGATTAGAGCTGCTTATCAAAGAACTATTGGATGTGCAAAAAATACAACACGGTAAATTAGACCTCAATATAACCACCTTTGATTTTAATGAAATGCTTGATGGTGCTATTGAAGAGGCGCATTTATCTGCCCCGAACTTTTCTATCCTAAAAACCGGGCATATCAGTTTGCCATTTAAGGGCGACAGGGACCGGTTGCAACAAGTGGTCAGTAATTTATTGACCAATGCCGTAAAATATTCACCTGGAAGCGACAAAGTATTTGTGACCGCAACGGACGAACAGGGAATGATTAAAGTGACTGTAGAAGACCACGGCATTGGTATTAGAAAAGACAACCTTAATAAGATTTTTGATTTATATTACCGTGAAGAAGAACGTTCCAATCCTTTTCAGGGCTTTGGTATAGGCCTTTCCATTTCCAGTGAAATTGTTAAACGCCACAACGGAGAAATTTGGGTCGAAAGCGAGCGGGGTAAGGGCAGTACATTTTATTTTACAATACCAATCTAGCGTATGGAAAAATGTATTTTAATTTATGACGACGACGTAGAGATACTAACAGTCACAAAAATAATTTTAGAGAAGCATCACTACCATGTTGAGACGCGGACACGGTGCGATGATATTATCAAAGAAGTTGGCGAAATAAAAGCCGATCTCGTTTTTATGGATTTATGGATACCCCGCATGGGAGGGGAAAGTGCATTACAACTAATGAAGCAAAACGAGGTTACATGGCATATCCCCGTTATTCTTTTTTCTGCGAACGATTTAATTGAAGAAGTATGCAAAAGGTCGAATGCCGACGGGTATTTAAGGAAACCATTTAGTATTAATAACCTGGTACAATTAGTTGAAGATATAATTTTGAAGAAGAAATAAGGCACCGTATGCAGTATGCATGAAATCGCAATGCGTTTCCGTGCTAAAGAAATACAAAAGGAGCGATAACGGATAAAAATATTAATAAAGATGGTTCTTCAAAAAATTAATGCCGTCTATTAATTTTCTCTTCAATTTTCTTTCGGGAGTTATCTTCTTTTTTTATTTCTTTTTTAATGGTTTCGCCTGAAACGTTCAATTTATTTTTTTCATAATCTACTTCATAATTCTGGCCCCCGGCTACTTTGGAGCGATCCTGGGAAAGGCCTCTTGTTGTTTTTTTATTCATATAAGTGTTTTTTGTTTTATCCATAAAGAATGTGCCAATCACTGCCCGGTGAAAACTGAGATAACAAAATAAGTTGTGAATACGGAAGATTTTCCTCAGTGAAAAATTATTGGAAGAAGTATTTATGAATTAAAATATAACGGCAGGCATTTTGAAAAGCAATAATAGCAACTGGTATAATCCAATCTATTTTTTACTAATAAAACTTATCCGTTTTGCCAACTCATAAAAAATAGAATAAAAAAAGCAAAACCCGCTACCAGAGCGGGTTTTCACAAAATTGAAGCGGACCGGACGAGACTCGAACTCGCGACCTCCGCCGTGACAGGGCGGCATTCTAACCAACTGAACTACCGATCCAAAATCATAATTTGGGAGCGCGAAGATAATAAAATTTATATTTCGCCAAGCAACTTCTCCCATTTTTTATCACTTATTTTTTTGAACACCACAATCATTGCTTGGAACGTTTTTTCGAGCGCGATTAAAATCGAAAGCTTTTACCTGTTATTTAATTTTGAGACCTTAACTTTACCGCCCAATTTCAGTAACAAGGGTTTTACCATTTTTTATAAAACTTTCTTACAAAACAATGTCATCGACAAACCACACAAGGCAATTCCTCGATTTTGAACAACCTATCAAAGAATTATACGATCAGATTGAGGAGAATAAAAAGCTCGCCTCAAAAAATCCGAAGGTGAATTATCAGTCCATCATCAAAGAACTGGAGGACAATATTCTTGACAAACGAAAAGAAATTACCGCAAAGCTTACTCCATGGCAGAAAGTGCAACTTAGCCGTCACCCTGACAGGCCTTATACATTAGAGTATATACATAAAATGTTCACTAATTTTTTAGAACTGCATGGCGATCGCAACGTGAAAGATGACAAGGCAATGGTCGGTGGTTTCGCCCAACTGGATGAGGAAACAATCATGGTAATAGGCCAGCAAAAAGGGACGAATACCAAAATGAGACAAATGCGAAATTTTGGTATGGCTAACCCGGAAGGATATAGGAAAGCCCTGAGGCTAATGAAACTTGCGGAAAAATTTAATAAGCCAGTCATTACATTTATTGATACCCCCGGCGCTTTTCCGGGATTGGAAGCAGAAGAACGCGGCCAGGGTGAAGCCATAGCCAGAAATATTTATGAGATGATCAGGCTGACAGTTCCTGTAATCTGCATCGTTATAGGTGAAGGAGCCAGCGGCGGCGCTATGGGTATTGGCGTTGGTGATAAAGTATTAATGTTGGAAAATTCGTGGTACACGGTTATCTCTCCTGAAAACTGCAGCTCCATTCTCTGGCGCAGCTGGGCGCAAAAAGAAGTGGCAGCGGAGCAATTAAAATTAACTTCAGAAGATATGCTGAACTTTGGCCTGGTAGACGGAGTAATTCCCGAACCGCTTGGAGGCGCTCACTGGAATTATGACGAGGCGGCGGCCAATCTAAAATCCTTTATAAAACCTATCTTACAAAAATTAAAGAAAATAGATCCCCAAAAAAGAGTCACTCAGCGAATTGAAAAATTCAATAAAATGGGTTTTTGGGATGAGTAATCACACAAAAATGTGTGGTCGTTTAAATGCATCCATTATCATCAGGTAGTTGGTGAGAAAACAAAAAAAGTATTTATTTGTTGTTTTACTGTTTCTTATTTCAACTCTTTCCTTAATAAAGTTAGATCTTCAGCAATTAGATGCTTAATTTTGACAAGAAGTCAATTGCAACAAATTTTGGGCGGGGATGGATGTTTATTATTGTTGTGACTGCGCAGGTAGTCCAGGATACCCCGGATAATCAATAGAGAAAAAACTTCGCTTTTCCAATAAAAACAATATCGTCCATCAATACTGTTTCTTTTCAACACGCTTTAATTCTCATAAATGAATCTTTATAAATTCTTATTCAACCTGTCTATTGTAATATTTATTCTTCACACCGATTCTTTTGCACAAATACAAGCAGAAACAAAAGCCAAACTAAGCCAAGCTGCACCTGTGACTCTTTCCATTGATTCCGTTAATACGAGTAATAAAGCGAATAAATACCTGGATTTTTACTACCACGACATTTTAGGACATGGGAACTCACTTGCCATATTTGATAAGGGAACCAGCTTAAATTTAAGTGACCCGACTTTTGTTTTTGAGGCAAGCGAACGTCAATTGCCATTCTTTGTATATCCTGGCGAAAACATACATATTAAATATGCCGACACAGATTCAGTATGTTTTTATATAAAAGGGAATGAAGCCAGAAATAATGAATTGCAATTTTTTAGAGACCTGGTTTTACAAACAGGTAATATTTATTACGCTTATAAAGTAATGCCTTATCAAAAAAAAGTAAGTACGGTCGATAGCATTCACCTTCTTGAAAACCAGATCAACGAATTAAAGAATAAGAGAATGATCATATTGAAGGCATCGGCGGCAAAATTTAAATTTTCCGATCAATTTAAGCAGATAGCAATTAGCACTATTCAGAGTACTGCATTCCTTGATAGCCTGATTCTTTATTTATCAGAATCTGAATTTGTTAGTAAAGCAACATTTATACAAGAATCTTATTTTACAAAAAATTCAATCTTTCAAAGAAATTACATTTATTCCATTTCAAACCTATTACATAGCCTGTCATGCAATCGCAGCGACGGCTGTGGCTGCCTCTCCACTTCATCCTATTGAAAACGCACAGGACCTTGCTAACTTTTTTAATTATAGCAGAAACGAATTTAATGAGCCGGCAAAAGATTTTATGATGTATCGGTCACTTGCTTCTGCATATCGGGAAGCTATTCCTGTTTCGGAAAATCACCTGAATATATTTACTGCAGAATGTAAAAATGATCTTTATAAAAATGCAATTGCAGAGGACACGAATCAAAATAGTAAGATGCTTTACACTGCAGGCATTGATGAGTTGAAGCCAATGAATGAAAAAAAATTCACGGACATACAAGAAGTCATTGCATCAAATAAGGGGGAAATCATTCTGTTGGATTTTTGGGCAAGTTGGTGTGGTCCATGTAGAAAGAAAATGCCATTTGCACATAAATTAAAACAGAAATTCAACAATAATAAAGTGGCATTTATTTATATATCACTTGATGAAAATTCAAAAGACTGGCTGAAGGCCAGCCAGGAAGAAGCATTGCAAAATAATAACTTTTTACTACTCAATGCTAATAATTCACAATTTCTTAAACAATATAAAATTTTTGGAATTCCCCGATTTTTTCTCTTAGATAAAGATGGACAAGTACTCTCTGATGATGCTCCACGGCCAAGTGATAAGGTATTGGAAACACTGATCAGAAAGTATCTTTAATCCCATTATGCCCAATAACAAGCCCCTTCTTCCGCTATTTCTGTGTTTTCAAAAATCTCACAGGCTTCGTTTTTGAATTCATCAAGCGTTTCATACTGTGAAGAAAAATGCCCCAGCAATAGTTTTTTAGCGCCCGCTTTTTTAGCAATTAAAGCCGCTTGCTTTGAGGTAGAATGAAATCTTTCTCCGGCTTTTTTTGAATCGTTGTCAAGATAAGTACTTTCATGATAAACAAGATCCACACCCTTTATTTTTTCAGCAATCGGTTCGTAAAATGCAGTATCGGCGCAGTATGCATAAGATTTTGGAGGATCCGCGACTGCCGTCAGTATTTCATTCTTTATCATTTTGTTCTCAGAGTTTATAAAATCCTCCCCTCTATGCAGGTTTTCAAAAAATATTTTTGGTACCTTATATTTTTTTACTTGTCCAATATCGATCTTTCTGACATTCTTTTTCTCTTTAAAAAGAAAACCCCAGCACTCGATCCGGTGATTTACTTTAAAACACTCGACGGATAACTTTTTATCTTCAAAAATAATTTCTTCTTTTTCAAGATTATAAAAATAAAGATGATAGGGAAAAGCCGCACCGGCTACCTCCATTTGCAACCTGATTACAGATTGCAATTTTTCGGGCGCATAAATATGAAGATCATTTGTCCGGTTATTTAGTGCCAGGCTGTTCAACAACCCGATCAATCCAAAATAATGATCGCCATGCAAATGCGAAATAAAAATATGGTCTAGTTTACTTCTTTTAATCTTGTAAGTGCTCATCTGCATCTGCGTTCCTTCGCCACAATCTATCAGCATCATGTGCTCAGCAGTCTGCAACACTTGTGATGTCGGATGCCTGTTATGTGCCGGAATGGCTGAATTATTTCCAAGTATAGTTACAGCAAACAAAATTTAAATTTATTTTTTTTGGTGGGTTAAAATTATAGAAACTCTCTCTCGATTTCTTCCAACTGAACAATATCCCGGGCTTCGCTTTCAGTAGGAGTTAGATTCATTAACTCAAGCAATTCTTTTTCATCCAAAAAACTTTCCAGTCCTGGTTTTAAATTACAAAATACCAGTGATTGATTTGCCTCATAAAACGACTGCTGAGTCTTTATAAGGAGTTCTGCCGAAAGCTCGTCCATCTCCTCCACATTTTCTAAGTTTACAACTACATTTTTTACAGACGAATTGAGATAATCCAATATGGTATTTCTAAAATGTTCTGTCATATTAGCAGCTAATTTTACTTCCTCCACCGTAATGACGTGCATTTTCTCTTTGGTATCAATTTTGACTTTCATAATCCTGAATTTAGACGACTGACGTGAACGGATATGATTCAAAGATATTAAAGGAAACACACTGATGAATTAAAAATACAATTTGAAATAAATTAAAACGAGGATTTAACATCCTTCCTGATACAAAAGAGATATCACAAAAGAATTTTAATAATTCAAATTACAATTTATAAAATTCCATCCTTTCTATTTTTTTTCTTTCCTTTAATACTTTTTAACATCCCTTGCGTTCTATTAAACGTAGATTAATAAAATTATTTCATTATTATTGTATAGCATTTAAATTGTTAAATATATGGACAACAATTTTTCAACACAAGTAAAAGAAATCATTTCTTATAGCCGCGAAGAAGCCTTACGGCTGGGAAATGACTTTATCGGAACCGAACATCTTGTTCTGGGATTGATAAGAGACGGTGAAAATACCGCGATGAAGATTCTAAAATCTCTGAATGTGGATCTGTATGAACTGCGCAAAGAAATCGAGCTGGCTGTTAAAGACAAAACAGGAAAAAACATAGCTAACATCAATTCCTTGCCACTGACCAAACAGGCTGAAAAAGTAATCAGGATTACTGTATTGGAAGCAAAAACCAATAAAAGCCCTTTAGTGGAAAGTGAGCATTTGATGCTTTCTATTTTGAAAAATAAAGAAAATATCGCTACGCAAATTCTCAACCAGTTTGACGTGGATTATGATATGTTCAAAAGTGAATTGGGCTATGTGAAAACAGATCCCAAAGCAGATTTTCAAGATGAAGAAAGTGAAGAATTTGAAGAAGAAAGAAAATCATACTCACAGCAGCGTACGTCAAAAAGCACTACAGCGCAGACAAAATCCAAAACACCGGTTCTGGATAATTTCGGAAGGGATATTACCAGGCTGGCAGAAATGGGAAGCCTCGATCCGATAGTAGGCCGCGAAACTGAAATAGAAAGAGTTTCACAAATACTTAGCCGGCGCAAAAAAAATAATCCTATATTAATAGGTGAACCTGGAGTGGGTAAAACCGCGATTGTCGAAGGGCTGGCGTTGAGGATTATTCAAAGAAAAGTGAGCCGCGTTTTATTCGATAAAAGGGTAGTATCGCTGGATCTGGCTGCGTTGGTGGCAGGCACAAAATACCGCGGCCAGTTTGAAGAAAGAATGAAAGCAATCATGAATGAACTGGAAAAGAACCGGGATGTTATTTTGTTTATTGATGAAATTCATACAATAGTTGGAGCCGGTGGCGCAAGTGGTTCATTGGATGCTTCCAATATCTTTAAACCTGCATTAGCACGTGGAGAACTTCAATGCATTGGTGCTTCTACCCTTGATGAGTACAGGATGTATATCGAAAAAGATGGCGCTTTAGACCGTAGGTTTCAAAAAGTGATGGTAGAACAACCAAGTGTAGTCGAAACTATTGAAATTCTCAAGAACATTAAAAGTAAGTACGAAGATTACCATAATGTAATTTATGATGATGAAGCTATTGAAGCTTGTGTGAAACTAAGCGACAGGTACATGACTGATCGTTTGCTTCCGGATAAAGCAATTGACGTTTTGGATGAAGTAGGCGCCCGTGTGCATTTAAAAAATATCAATGTTCCCCAAGAAGTGATTGAACTCGAGAAAAAGATTGATGAAATAAAACACGAAAAAAATAAAGTAGTAAAAAGTCAGCGATTTGAGGAAGCCGCATCGTTGCGTGATACGGAGAAAAGACTGCAGGAAGAACTGGAAAAAGCAAAAGCTGACTGGGAAGAAGAAAGCAAGAATAAAAGATACCCGATTAACGAAGAAGCCATTGCAGAAGTGGTAAGCATGATGACGGGGATACCTGTAAAACGAATGGTTCAGGAAGAAACAGATAAACTGAGGAGAATGGGCGATGATCTGAAAGGCGCGGTGGTAGGCCAGGAAGAAGCCATCTCAAAAGTGGTGAAAGCCATACAAAGAAACAGGGTTGGATTAAAAGACCCCAGAAAGCCAATCGGAACATTTATATTCCTTGGACCTACAGGCGTGGGAAAAACAGAAATGGCCAGGTCCCTTGCTAGGTATATGTTCGACAGTGAAGATGCGCTTATTCGTATTGACATGAGTGAATACATGGAAAAATTTACTGTATCCAGGTTAATAGGTGCTCCTCCGGGTTATGTAGGTTATGAAGAAGGCGGCCAGTTAACGGAGAAGGTTAGACGTAAGCCATATTCGGTAATACTTTTGGACGAAATAGAAAAAGCACATCCTGATATTTACAATATTCTGTTACAAGTGTTGGACGACGGTGTTCTTACAGATGGACTTGGAAGAAAGATTGATTTTAAGAATACGATGATCATTATGACGTCTAATATTGGTGCAAGACAATTGAAGGATTTTGGTGCGGGCGTTGGGTTTACCACTGCGTCGAGAATTGAAAACGCCGAGGAAAATAATAAAGCAGTAATTGAAAAAGCGTTGAAACGTACATTCAGTCCTGAATTTCTAAACAGGATAGATGATGTGGTTATCTTTAACTCACTTACCGAAGAAAATATCTTCTCAATCATTGATATATTGATGAAAGGAGTTACAAAGAGATTGGATAACCTGGGACTGAAACTGGAACTGACCGAAGAAGCGAAGAAATTCATTTCCGAAAAAGGATATGATTCTCAATTTGGCGCACGTCCTTTGCACAGAGCAATCCAGAAGTACCTGGAAGATCCTTTAGCGGAAGAAATATTAAATATGCATATCAAAAACGGCGATGTGCTTCTTGCCGCCCTTGACAAAGAAAATTCTAAAATTTTCTTTGAGATAAAGGGCTCCATTAAAATGGAGAAACCTTCGGAAGTGTAATTCTAATGATTTAAATTTTTAAATGCCATCAGAAATGATGGCATTTTTTATTTCGGTCATTGTGTGAATATTCGCTTTTTGTAATTTCTGATTTTTATGCCATTTTTGTAAACATGATCCCTAAGTTAATTATAACAATTGATGGATTTTCTTCGTGCGGGAAAAGCACACTTGCCAAACAGCTTGGCAAAAAATTAAACTATACCTATATTGACAGTGGCGCTATGTACCGCGCGATTACATTATATTTTTTGAGAAACAACATAGATACCTCCAGTGAAAAAGAAATACGCAGCGCCTTAAAAAATATTACACTCGAATTTATTATAAATAAAGCCTCGGGTAATTCGGAAATCTATCTGAATGGTGAAAATGTAGAATACATCATCCGCGAAATAGTGATTGCGGAAAAGGTAAGCGATGTAGCTGCGTTAAAAGATGTAAGAACCTTCGCCGTAGCAGAGCAACAAAAAATGGGAATTCATAAAGGCATCGTGATGGATGGCCGTGATATTGGAACAACTGTTTTCCCTGATGCAGAAATTAAAATCTTTATGGTAGCTGATGAAGCCGTAAGAGTAGAAAGAAGATACACTGAAATGTTCGATAAAAATCCTAATATAACTTTGGATGAAATAAAATCAAACATTGCCATGCGGGATTATATTGATTCAAATCGAAAAGTAAGCCCGTTACGGAAGGCAGATGATGCCATTGAATTAGATAATACCAACCTCACACAAAAAGAACAACTCGATTTTGCACTCAAATTAGTAAAGAATATAGGTGCGCCAATTAATTGATGTTGTAACCTTTCCGATACATAGCTACTCAAATAATATCGAAGTGGTTAAAGAAATTCATGATTACAATATCATCGCATTAACCATATTATAATCATCCGGATAAATGATTATAATCATATTTCTAAAACCAGGTAGTAATTTTTATGAATTACTTTTGCATTCATAAAACGTATTTATAGTTTGTCAATTGAAAGTTTTTGCAACCATATTTTTAGCTTTTAGCATTTTCATACAAACGTTTAGCTCCTTTATTATAAAAGCTGATTTTTATATGAATCAGTCCTACATAGCAAAAAATCTTTGTGTAAACCGCGACAAGCCAATGATGCATTGTAACGGCAAATGCTATCTCGCCAAAAAAATAAAACAACAGGAAAAGCAGGATCAGCAAGTACCTGTCTCCAGAAATGAACGCTTTGACGTGATATTGTATTTTGCACCTTCCTACACCGCTTTGCAAAATGACCAACCTGCAACAAAAAATAAATTCTTCATTAAGGATGAAAATTTAGTTTCATCTTTCTCCAGCAGTATTTTCCACCCACCTTCTGTTTAAGTATTAAGTACGAATAGACGAATGACTTTATTCCCGAAGGGGAACAAGTATTGCTTAATATTTAATTTATTTACGTATGAATAAGCGTACATGCTTAACTGTATTACTATTAATTGTAACCAGTATGGCATTTTCTCAAAAAGAGATTACAGGGCAAGTAGTGGATGCCGTTACCAATCAACCTTTGCAAGGAGCAACAGTATCAGTATTACACAATAAAATAAACATAATTACCAGTCAGAAAGGAAATTTTTCTTTGCCTGAAAAAACAGATAGCATCGAAATTACTTCAGTAGGTTACCGTAATTTAAAAATGGCAGTAAAAGAACAAAAATTGACGATTCTTCTTTCGCCATCTTTCGGAAATCTTAACGAGATAATCGTATCAGGAAACCGTGAAGCACAAAAGAGAACCACAGTTCCGGTTGCAATTGATGTAATTTCAAAAACACAAATAAATGACACAAAGGCAACACGGTTAGACATGTTGGTAAATAAGGTTCCGGGCGTGTATATGGTTGATCTCGGAAATGAGCAGCATAGTATGGCCGTGAGACAGCCGCTGGGTTACAACAATCTTTATCTTTATTTAGAAGATGGTATTCCAATAAGAACTGTTGGTGATTTCAATCACAATGCGCTGATTGAAATTAACCAGGCCTCGCTTCAGAGAATAGAAGTCATCAAAGGCCCGGCATCATCTTTATATGGTAGTGAAGCTGTTGGGGGTGCAATGAATTTTATCACTCAATCACCCTCCCCTTTTTTTACAGGAAAAATACAGGCCGAGGCCGGAACACGAGGATATAAAAGAACTGATTTCGATGTCAGCAATACCTATAAAAAATTAGGAATTTATTTAGGCGGTTATTATGCAAACCAGGATCAGGCTATGGACCTACACAACGACTTTCATAAAACGGCGCTGACGTTAAGAGCTGATTATGCTTTTAATGATAAAACTAAATTAACCACCGTTGCCGATTATATTAATTACAATACGGACCAAACAGGAGGTTTAGATAGTGCAGAATTCTATAGTAAAAATTATACTAGCTTGTACCGTTTCACTTATCGAAAAGTAAATTCATTAAGGCTTAGAAGTACACTCACAAAAAAATGGAATGAAAGTAACAATACCAGCTTTTCACTTTTTTACAGGCACTCATCGATTGGGCAGAATCCGTTTTATTACATCGCTGACTTATCAGATAATCTATCTAAAGCAACCGGTCAAATTAATGATGATGCGTTTCATAGCTACGGAGCCATTATTCAGCATTCAAAAAACTTCAATTCAATCCATACTAAATGGATTACCGGCATAAGTTTAGACTATAGCCCTGCCACCTATTTTGCCAATCTTATTAACATTGATAAAGATGCGAACGGAGTTTATTATAGCTACCAGTCTACAGACAGCACCCTTACAAACTATCATGTGGGTCTTTTAAATACAGCGGCCTACACACAGTTGGAATACAATCCGATTAGCCAGCTAAGAGTAGTCCTGGCAGCGCGTTACGACCGCCTTGATTACAAGTTTGACAACCATCTACCGCCCAGCGCATATAGTGGCGCACCTGATGCTGCCAATTACTTTGACCATTTCACACCTAAACTCGGCCTCACCTATGACTTTGGAAAAAACCGTGGTATGTATGTGAATTACAGTGTCGGTTTTGCTCCACCCAATATCACTGACCTGTATACTGGCGTGCAGGTTCCTACGCTACAACCTTCCACTTACAAGAATTATGAAGTCGGCGGCTGGTTTGCGTTCGCAGATAACAGAGGGTATGCTGAATCATCCTTGTATGAGCTAGATGGGGAAAACGAAATCGTGAGCGTTCGCTCTGCGGACGGCGGCTACCAGAACCAGAACACTGGTCGGACCAGTCATAAAGGAATCGAACTAAATATAAAATATTCGCCGGTGACAGATATTAATTTTCGGGTAGGTGGTACCGTTGCAAGGCACAAATATGTAGATTACGTTCAGGAGGGAGATGATTTTTCAGGGAATGAAATGCCACAGTCCCCCATCTATATTCTGAATGGAGAAATCACTTATAAACCCCATTATATAAAAAGTTTCAGGATCGCACTGGAATGCCAGAGCCTGGGATCTTATTTTACAGACCCTCAAAACACTTCAAAATATGGCGGGTTTACGGTGTTGAATGCAAGAGCTGGTTATAAATTCAAACATTTTGAAACGTGGGTAAATTGCATCAATCTAACAAATAAAAATTACGCCGTAACAGTAGAAAAGAGTGCATACGGCACCTCTTATCGGCCTGGGCAGTTAAGTACAACTAATGTAGGTTTTGCGTACCATTTTGGTAAATAATAAAAAACACTCTCAACATCGCTCTTTTTTAAAAACGAAATAAAAATGAAAAAAAATATCTTTTTAGTATTGCTTGGATTAGGATTGATTTTTCAATCCTGCTCAAACAATGATAGTAAAATAAACATTGTCGCTTCAGGCAGTTTGCAGATAGACACGGCTCAAGGTTCTTGCCCTTATCTTACCAAAGATGAAAAAGGGAATTTAGTGCTGAGCTGGATTAAAAAGGCAGGGCCTGAAAAATCAGTCTATTGCTTTGCAATGTCAAAAGACCAGGGCAAAACCTTCGGTAAGGCAATCCAGGTTCCCGGAAGCGATAACATCCATCCACATGGAGAAAACTTACCAAAAATAGTTTTTGGGAAAAAAGGTGAAATAGTGGCGGCATGGGGTACTGCCAACCCGAATCCTAAAAACGCCTATTCTGATTTAGTGTATTATTCCCAATCGTTTGACAACGGAACTACATGGACTGCAGCGCAGAGATTGGTGAAAGATACCGCGGGATATGACCAGCGATATTTTGACATGGCATTATTAAAAAATGGAAACATCGCCATATGCTGGCTTGATAACCGTAAGAAGACAAATGGCGAAGGTTCCGGATTATATTTCGCTGAGACCACCGGCAATTCAGGATTTGAGAATGAGCGCTTTGTAAGCGGACCATGTTGTCCCTGTTGCAGGACCGATCTGTATGTAGATAGCAAAAGCAACATCCATGTGCTTTACAGAGGTATTATTAATGATAGTATCCGGGACATGGAGCACGCTATATCTTCAGATAATGGAAAAACATTTTCCACACCTGAAAGAATCAGTAACGACAATTGGGTGATTGACGGATGCCCGCACACCGGCCCAGCCATGACAGAAAACAAAGACGGGATTCAATTCACATGGTTCACCGGCGGCGGCAACGGCGGCGTTTATTATTGCTACTCCGGCAATGAAGGCAAATCATTTTCTGAAAGAGAGCAAGTAGCCGGTATCGCGTCAAGGCATTGCCAGATTGCTTCAGTTAACAATGATATTGCGATCGTATGGAATGAAAATTTTTCAAAAGGAAACATTTCTTCTTCACGCATAGGAATAGAAATCAGGAATGCAAAAGGAAATGAACCGGTTAAAAAATTTATTACATCAGACAAGGGAAACGCCACATTTCCTGTGATAAAAGCAATTGATAAAAGCATGGCATTAGTAGCTTATACAGAAAGTGTAAAAGACAAAGACTTTGTGATGTATAAACGTGTAAAACTCTAGAATATAGATCCTCTAAAGCAATAAAAAGCAGGTCGCGAAATAATGCAACCTGCTTTTTTTCTTAATTAAAAAAACGGTTTATTTGTTTCTTTACTGCTATCGAACATTCAAGATTAATCATTCACGATTCACGTTTTCCGCACTATTTTCTTTGCTACTATGATCATCCGCGGCGATTTTTTTACATCATAATTCTCAAAATTATAATCACCAAAGACTTCCTGCACTTGCATTTGATGATACGCGAGCATTTCAGTGAAATCGCCGAACGAAAATTTAACTACCTTTTCATGATATTCCAGGGCGGCCTTTAGTTTATCATCTTTTATCAATATTTTTTTATAAAAATGAGTGCTGTTATGCCATTTTGTAATATAGTAAATCACTCCATCAATCTCTAGTTCAGATTCACGAACAAGATGGTCTTCCTCAAAGTGCACATTGAAATAGTCAATAACAAAAACCCCATCCGGTTTTAGGGACTCTGAAATAGTCCTTATCGCGTTATTATGTTCCCGTCTTGTATTAAAATATCCAAAGCTTGTAAAAAAATTAAATGCATAGTCAAAATAATTGATCCAAAACGGCAACCTCATGTCATGCAGAAAAAAGTGCAAATGTTCATTTTCTTTTTCTTTAGCTTGCCGTATACTATCCTCAGCCAGGTCTATACCTGTGACATCGAAGCCTTTTGAGGCAAGATCAATAGAGTGTCTTCCTCTCCCGCAACCAACGTCCAGCATCAAGGAGTTTTGGGGAGGTTCTAAATAGGAAACAAGTTTATTAATAAAATTTGCAGCTTCCTTTTTATCTCTTTTAAAATACAACTGGTAATAATAGTGCGAATTAAACCAATCTTTAAACCAGGTTTGTGCAGATTCCATTTTTATACTTTTGACAAATGTAAAAAGTATATCACTTAATTGGTTATTTACCTTACCCGGCAATTAGGCCGTCAAAAGAATAAATGAATTAAATTTGCATTTTTAAAATTAAGATGTGGCACTGATAAAAAGTATTTCTGGAATAAGAGGAACCATAGGCGGAAACCCCGGAGAAAACCTCACCCCTTTAGACATTGTAAAATTTACTGCAGCCTTTGCCGCTTCCTTAAAGGTCGGCAACAATGATAAGAAAATAATTATAGGCAGAGACGGAAGAATTAGCGGCAATATGGTAAGTCAATTATGTGTTAATACCCTTATCGCATGCGGATTTGACGTAATAGATTTAGGTCTTACAACTACTCCTACCGTGGAAATTGCAGTGAAAGCAGAAAACGCAACCGGTGGTATTATTTTAACGGCAAGCCATAATCCAAAAGAATGGAACGCGTTAAAATTACTGAACAGTGACGGAGAGTTTATTGATGCAGAAGCAGGTGAAAAAGTACTGGCAATCGCTGAAAAAGAAGACTTCGGTTTTGTAAGCGTTGATAAACTGGGAACTTATACACAAGATGATTCTTATTTGCTTAAACATGTCGACGCGGTAATTAATTATCCACTCATCGATATAGACGCCATAAAAAAAGCAAAATTTAGAATTGTTGTAGATCCAATTAACAGCTCGGGAGCCATCTATGTTCCGGCGCTTTTAAAGGCGTTAGGTGTTAAGGATATTATCGTAATCAATGAAGAAGTGAACGGAAAATTTGAACACAACCCCGAACCACTTCCAAAAAACCTGAACGGATTAAGCAATGAAGTGGTTAAGAGAAATGCTTCACTGGGAATCGCTGTAGATCCCGATGTGGACAGGCTTTGCTTCGTGTGCGAAGATGGAAGCATGTTTGGCGAAGAATATACTTTGGTCGCAGTAGCCGATTATATCCTTACTCATCGTAAAGGAAATACGGTAAGTAATATGTCATCTACCAAATCACTAAAAGAAATTACACACAAACACGGGGGCGAATATTTTCCATCGGCAGTAGGTGAAGTCAATGTGGTGAATAAAATGAAAGAAGTAAACGCGGTAATTGGCGGGGAAGGCAACGGGGGCATTATCGTTCCTGATTTTCATTACGGTCGGGATGCGCTGATAGGAATCGGCTTATTTCTTTCTCATCTTGCTCATTCCAAAAAAAGCATTAGACAGTTAAGAGGTAACTACCCGGATTATTTTATTTCAAAAAATAAAATAACACTTGAACATAATGTGGATGTGAAAGATATCTTTCAGAAAATAAAAGATAAGTACAAGAACAACCCTATCAATACAGATGACGGTTTAAAAATAGAATTCGGAAACGATTGGGTGCATTTAAGAACCAGCAACACAGAGCCAATTCTGCGAATTTATTCTGAAAGTAATTTTGAAACTACTGCTGAAAATATTGCCAAAAAAATCATGAAGGATATTCATGAGGTAATGAGCTAATTAGCCAATGTGCTAATGTGAAAATAGAAAAACTGATTTTTTGTTGCTTTACTGCCAGAACAAGTAATTACGAATGAGCAAATTTAAAGGTTGAACATTACAAAAAATTTATCGCTTTACTAATGGTAAATAAATTAATTGGCGAATTAGCGAATCAGCTAATTGGCATATCAGCTAATTAAAAATGGAAAGAATTTATTTTGACAATGCCGCTACTACCCCACTCGATCCGGAAGTATTTGAGGCGATGAAGCCATTTTTCACTGAAAAATTCGGAAACCCTTCTTCCATTTATTCCTATGGCCGAGAAACCAAGATGGCCATTGAAAATGCGAGAAAATCCGTAGCTAAAATACTCAATGCGCATCCGGCAGAAATATTTTTCACCAGTGGCGGCACAGAAAGCACCAACACGGCAATCAATGCCGCAGTGAACGACCTCGGCTGTAAACATATTATCAGTTCTCCGCTGGAACATCATGCTACGCTGCATTGCATAGAACATTTGTCAAAAGACTGTGGCATCGGATTATCTTATGTCAACATATTACCCAATGGACATATTGATTACGATAGTCTTGAAAAACTTTTGGAAGAAAGCAACCAAAAATGTCTTGTGAGTTTAATGCACGCTAACAACGAAATCGGGAATATAACAGATATTGAAAAGGTGGGTAATCTCTGTAAAAAGTACAATGCTATTTATAACGCAGATACCGTGCAGACTGTGGGGCATTTTCCAATTGACCTGCGTAGTCTTCCTGTACATTTTATCAATGCTGCAGGGCACAAATTCCATGGTCCAAAAGGTGTGGGAATATTATACATCAATGAAAATATAAAAATTCATCCGTTTGTAAATGGAGGCAGCCAGGAACGTGGCATGCGCGCCGGAACGGAAAATATTTATGGTATTGTAGGCTTTGCAAAAGCGTTGGAATTAGCCATTGAAAACCTGGAAACAGAGAGCCGACAGATAAAAGACCTAAGGGATTACATGAAAGAGAGTTTATTGAAAAATATTCCCGGAATATATTTCAATGGCGATCCGGACGGACAGTCACTTTATACGGTTTTAAGCGTTGCTTTTCCAACAACAGAAAAATCTGAGATGCTTCTCTTCAATCTTGATATCAATAATATCTGCGCAAGCGGCGGCAGCGCCTGCACTTCAGGCGTGGAAGCCGGAAGCCATGTAATCCAGGCTATCACTCACAATCCAAACCAGGCTACCGTGCGGTTTTCATTCAGCAAATACAACACTAAAGACGAAGTAGATGTGGTGGTGGAGAAGTTGAAGGAGATGGTATAGAAAAATTACTAAGGAAGAAGTGTATCCTCCATTGTAGACAAAGGCTTGAGTTTAATACCTAATCCAACAAATTTAATTTCGGCAGAGTATTTGAGTCTCTTTTCAATATCAACCAAGGTTAGGAACCTTTAAGAAATTGTTTTACCCATTTTTCGATGTTAATGCTGTCCCAAAATAAAAAAAAATGAAATTTAAGTAATAACGATATAATAATTTAGCCCTTTGTTTCGCTAATCAAAAAGAAATAAATCTTTAATATCCGTATCCGTCATCATTAAACAATTGTTTAAAATTCGTTTATGGATCTAAAAAAAAATTTATCATTTAGTCTTCTTTTCTTTCTTCTTTCTATTCAGGCAAAATCTCAATTGTATGTAGGTCTCGAAGGTGGCGGTTCTAAAAACTACCTTAATACCAATGTTTCTAATCTGTTATCTACAGAATACAACCCGTCTTATGGCTTCAACATTGGGATACCAGCGCTTTACAAAATTAATGACTGGCTTGCTGTTCAGGCCGATCCCAACTATATGCAAAAGAATTATCAATTAGCAAGAACTGATTTTTTTCAGGGTGTCTACCAGGATAACACAAACACTTACATACAATTACCGTTGATGGCGCATCTTTCTTTTGGAGGCAAGCAATTAAAAGGATTTTTAAATCTGGGCGGTTATGGCGGATATTGGCTTTCGGCTGACTTAAAAGGAACCACGCCCAACATCCTGAACCAACCCGCCTATACCAATTCAGTAAGTAATGCTCAACCCAACAATGTATTTGATGAATATACGCCTTACAGTTACAATGAAAAATACCAATTCGATAATACAAAAGATAATAGAATAGAATTGGGATTGTTGGCAGGCGTTGGAATGAGTTATGAAATGAATAATAAATACCTCTTTTTCGGGGAAGCAAGATATTATCAATCTATGTCAGATCAGCAAAAAAATTATCAGCTCAATCAAGTTCCGCGATACAATGAAACGGTTGCAATTTCTTTAGGATGTTTATACAATTTAAAAGGTAAAAATTAAATTGTTATTTAGGAAATAAATAAAATAAAATTTCTTTAAAATATGAAACGGTTCATTTATAATTCGCATAAAATCACCTTGGTTTTAGCTTTATCTATTGTATGTTTTTCATCCTGCAAAAAAGAAATCACTACTGTAAACCAGTCGGGCAGCACATTAACAGGAAATTTTAGCCAAGTGTTTAATGACTTCTGGAACAATATGAATAACAATTATGTATTTTGGAGCATTGATACTACTAACTGGGATAACATGTACAAGATTTACAACCCATTATTTTCAAAATTGAATCTGAATGATTCGTCCGACGAAACCACGGCAAAGGGATACTTTAAAAAAATGGTTGACGGCATTGTTGATTCTCATTATACTCTTTTCCCCGATGGAGGTTTTATTCAGCCCGCACACGACAGAAAATTAAAGAATCCTGTATTTATTGAGAATTTATTCAAGACGGCGCCATTCTCTCCCAGTGCGGATGGTAAATTCTATTACACCAACCTGATAGATTCATTATATTTAGATTCCACGTCCAAACATATTGCCATTGATACTGTCTCAAGCAATAGCAATTTCATGATTGTTTCCGGCACCATCAATAGTGGGGAGGTCTTATACTTATCATTCAGTAGTTTCAGTTTGGTCTCAGAATACCAGGGTGGTTTTCCGAAGGTTAAAGCCGTATTAGATTATTTCTTTTCCCAATTAAAAAACACCTCAATCAAGGGACTGATTATAGATGTGCGTGGCAATGGTGGTGGCGATTTGCAAGACTTGAATTTTTTGGTTGGTAGTCTTATTTCCAGCCCTTTTCATTTTGGATATAGCCGAAGCAAAAACGGTAACGGGCGACTGGATTATACGCCCTGGGCAGATGCTATAGTTACACCCACCGCCGGAGCGGTCGCTTACACCAAACCGATCGTGGTATTGGCCGATGGAGAATCGGTTAGCTTGTCGGAAATAACCGCAATGTCTCTTAAACTTTTGCCCAATACTACTTTTGTTGGTGATACCACTTGGGGCGCCAATGGCCCGCTTACTGAAAATGCAATTTTTAATGCAGGTTCATTCAATTTCGGAAAAGTAGGAACTGAAATCGCCTCCGGAAATGTGTCTTATTACGGCAATGCTTACACGTCTTCCACCATGTTCAAATATATTGACAATAAAATCTATGAAGGAAAAGGCTTTCCACCTGACGTTGATATAAAAGTAACTCTTAATAATATTTTTCTTCCTAATAATATTGTGAACGATCCTCAGTTGAATAAGGCAATTTCTATCATTACTCCATAAGGTGTATGCGTCTCTCATAGTTTTTCTATCACGACGGATTGAAAATCATTTTAAACACAAAAAATCCAGACTGTATCTCAACCTTCCAATTTGCGTTTATCCTCAAAAATCCCATCTTTTATCGGGTTCGGGTTTTGCGGTTCCTTAATTTCATCTTCTTTCTCGTGGGTAAGGTCGTGGATACTTTGCACTTTTAAATGATCATACAGTGAATGTTTGTCCACGGTTAAAGCAACTAAGCTTGAGATTAATCCCGCAATCATCATGTAAAAAATAACACTGTTCCTATCAGTCATTTCCAACACAAGAATAGCAGATGTGAAAGGCGTACGCGTTACTCCGGTCAACAGGCCAACCATTCCACAAAGAATCAGGATGTTGGCATTGGAATCAGAAGCGTGAAATAAACCAGCCATGAAAGAACCTACACTGGCGCCTGCGCCTAAAGATGGCGCGAAGATACCTGCGGAAGCTCCTGTTGTAAAACTGAGTACAGGCCCAATTACCCTGAAAACAGCAGTATACCAATGCACATATTTATCAGAACTAAATAAGGTAGTCAGCATAATTTCTTTACCGGAACCAAGAATACGGGGATCAATAAAAAAAGCGATGGAAGCCGTAAGTATAGCACAGATAAAAACATAAATCAAATGCTGATATTGAAACTTAAAACTTTTTTTCCAGCGAAACAGCAATAAAATAATTTTTGACATATAGCTTCCTAATAATCCTGACACCAGGGCTACTACTATGACCGCAAAAAAGATAGAGTTAGAAACTCCTGTCACGTCGGGATAGCCCAAATATAAGTAGGGCCCTAATATAGCCTGAGCAGTAAGTCCTGCAATAATTACAGCTGTGAATAAGGCCGTTTTAAAATAACTCAAATGAGTTTTGGTTAACTCTTCTATTGCAAAAACAATACCCCCTAATGGCGTATTGAAAGCAGCCGCAAGCCCCGCGGCAGCGCCGGCAGTAATCATGTTACTCCTGGAAATTGGAGGCCACCATTTAGGTAGCCATTCATTTATTTTCCTGAATACAATGCCAGACATTTGGATAGTTGGACCTTCCTTTCCCACGGCGCCACCACCCAAAATCATTAAAAGTCCAGACGCCAGTTTCACGAAAAACACTTTCAGGCTTAAAAGCTTTTTTATTTTTTTATCGTAATTGGTAGTTGCAAATTCAACAGCCGCCATCACCTGGGGTATACCACTGGTTCTTGCATAAGGTGCAAAGCGGACCACAAGCCACCAGGCCGCTATAAAACAAACGGGAGATAAAATAAAAATTACCCAACCGTGCTGATGAAGAATAGAAAAAGTTTGAGATTCCAGAAAAGCAAACGCGCGTGAATACGAAACGGCTATCAAGCCTGCGATTAAAGACGCGACCCAGAAGGGAACAGCCTGCAAAAAGTTATACTTGATCTTTTCATTACTAATCCTGTCGAAAGATCGCTTTAAAATTTTCCTGATAGTTGCTATCATCGTTTTACTTAAACCACCTGAAAGATAACAAATGTATTATTTCCGCATTCAAATAAAAACGTGTACCTACTGATTAAGGATCTTTTAAATTTATTGCCTTACTTACGAAGACACATGTGTGACAAACAGCGTTTTAAAAAAATGTCTAAAATATTAATATCTTATTCACTTTTCATCTCGTATTTTTATCGCTCCTTTTAGGGAATTGACTTTTATATGTTTGACTACAGGCGCCCTTTTTACCGAAAAATTCTTGTCGTATTTAATATTTTCGTCCTGATCGCATATTTGTTTGTATGTCTTACACCGTTTGTAAATACCGGCGAAAATTGGCTTATCGCACTTCCTGGGTTAGCATTTCCCTTACTTCTATTGGCGCTACTCCTATTTGTTATTTTGTGGACACTATTAAGATCAAAATGGGTTTGGGTTTCTGTGGTAGTGATTTTTCTTGGGATTCAGCAAATTCTTGCTGTATTTTCTTTTCATTTGCCCCAACAATTCAATTTAGCAAAAGGAAAAAATACGCTTCGGATTTTTCATTGGAACGTAGAAAGTTGGGACGATTATTTTTCTAAAATTGATTACCCTGGCGAAAGTTATAGGCCGGAAATGATGGATCTGATAAAACAACAGAATCCCGATGTGCTTTGTTTTGAAGAATATGCGGATCTTAAAAGCAGCGATGATTCCGGCTCCAATGTTTCGGAGATAAAAAAGTTGGGTTTCCCTTATTATCTTTCGGCACCTACAGATACCTCCGCTAGTCGGGTCACTAATGGTGTGGCGATCTTTTCAAAATATCCGGTTATTAATTCAGGGATATACAGCTACGGCCGCCATACGCAAGCTGAGCATCTTATTTTTGTGGATATAAATATTGGAAAAGATACCTTCAGAATATTCACAACACATTTGCAATCTGTTCGCTTCGAAAGAAAAGACTATCGAAGTTTAAATAATTTAAAAAAAGCCCGCGACCCCGGCTTTGAAAATTCAAAAGATATCATTTCTAAATTGAGGAGGGGATATCAATTCCGTCATATACAGGCGCAGATAGTGGAGCAAAAAATAGCGGAAAGCCCTTATCCCGCTGTTATTACAGGCGATTTTAACGATGTGCCGAATTCCAATACTTATTTTACCATAAGAGGAAAACTACAGGATGCATTTTTGAAGAAAGGCTATTGGATCGGACGCACCTTTCGCTTCATATCGCCCACGTTAAGAATAGATTTTATTCTTGCTGACAAAAAATTTAAAGTAGATCAGTTCCAGGTAATGCATGTTCCTTATTCGGATCATTTTCCTATCGAAACCGATCTTACTTATTAAATACCCTTCGCTTGCGCCTTCTTTCTTTGCAAAATAGTTTGAAGTGTTTCCACTGCGTTTAACACAGCTTCTTCAAAAGTAGCGGCGTTCTTCTTTACAAAATCATCATACCCAGGCACGATCAACCTAATATCACAAACTTTATTTTCTATCTTATTTGATTTATCAACTTGCAAGGTAACATCTGCGCTAATAATCTTATCATCGAAACGCGATAGTTTTCCTACCTTTTCATTTACAAAATCTTTCAATTCTTCTTTTGCCGTGAACTTTAATGACTGGATGGAAATTTTCATAATTACAATATAATTAATAAACAATTAGGAGTTTGTGGAAGATAGAAATAATATCCTCATTCTCTTTACTAATTCCGAAGTTTAAATAAACATTAATAAATCTGTTCGCTACGGAAGAGCTTTTTGTTAATTTAATTTCCGTCCTCTGCAATATTTTTTATTTAGGAATAGTTATTGATGATAGATAAAGAAAGTGATTTTTTTTCAAAAAAACTGGTTAACTAAGTACCAATAGCTATTTTGGTAATTTTGAAATAAAAAGAAATAAAATAATGAAAGTTACTATCCAATACGCCAAGAGGTTAATTTTATTGGTAATCGCTATGCAATTCATAGTATCAACTTCAAGTGCTCAATACAAATCGTACAAAATTTCGCCTAAAGGGGATACGCTAAATGCTATTGATAATAACGGATTGAAGCAGGGGAAATGGGTAGTACATGTAGATCCATTACGTGGAGAACCGGGATATGAAGAAGAGGGTGTTTTTGTAAATGATAAAAAAGAAGGGTATTGGAGAAAGTTTAGTTTAATGGGCGATTTAATCGCTTATGAAAGTTATAAAAATGGAGATAAAGATGGCAAGTCAGAATATTTCACAAACCTCGGAGATTTGATTAGAGAAGAAAATTGGCACGGCTACAATCCCGACCAGCCTTACGATACCATCCCTGTATACGGAACCGGCAGTAATGAGATATTGAGCTATAAAATTGTAAAAGCAGAACCCTATAGCGTAAAGGATGGCGTTTGGACTTATTACGAACCCGGCACAGGAAAAATAGTCCAAACAGAAACATACGACAGAGGACACTTAATTGACAAACCAAAGCCGGCGCTTGTGTCCGAGGAACCCATGAAAAAAATCGTGCCTAAAGAAGTTTTGGAATGGCAGGAGAAAAACAGCCATAAGAAAAATGTAAAAGTGATAGATGGAAGTACCAGTCAATAATCACCTGCTCATTTACAATTCATTATTTTATAAGATAACTCTTTCATAATAGAACCAGGCGAAAGGCCAGAGCTATCAATACCTATACTTTTAAGATTTGAATGATGTAATAAAAGGATAACCTGTTCTATTTGAGAAAAGGAATAGTTTTTAAGCGTATCTAACACCTGGTCAACGAGGTGGGGATTAAATGAGAATAACGGCTTTAGCGCTCTTTCACTTTTGTCTCCCATTTGATAAACCGGTAATATTTTTACAAAATAGGAATATAATGATGGGAGGATTAACTGTATAGGAACCGCTTTAGGATTAGCTTCAAAATATTGAATAATGCGGATCACCTTTCCATTGTCCTTTTTACTAAAAGCGTTTTGCAATTCAAAAATATTATATTCCTTGCTGATGCCTATATATTTTTCGATGTCATCCTCTGTTACGTTCTTTTCGTTTCCAATGTTTAATGAAAGTTTGTCAATCTCATTCACAATCCGGGAGAGATCGTTTCCGATGTGATCGACTATTAAATTTAAAGCCTTAGGTGTTATTTTAAAACCATTAGTTTGCAGGTAGCCACTGATCCATCCTGGTAACTGATTCTCATAAATTTTTTTTGATAGAAAAACCTCGCCTTTCTTCTTTATCAATTTTGAAAATTTACCACGCCCGTCCAACGTTTTTCCTTTATAGGAAACAACGAATATTGTAGAGCTTAGCGGATTCTCAATATACGATTCTAACTTTTCCACGTCTTTCATCTGCTGTGCTTCCTTTAATAATACTACCTGCCTCTCAGCAAACATGGGATAGCGCCGGCACGAATTAATAATATCGGCCCAATTGGCATCCTTCCCATAAAAAACAGTTTGATTGAAAGACGCGTCCGCTTCTGAAAGTATTTTCTTTTCAGCGTACTCCATTATTTCATCTATAAAATATTCTTCTTCTCCCTCAAGCCAATAAATCGGTTTGAAAACATTTTTTTTCCATTCGGAAATAATAGAAATTGAGCTCATCCTTCAAAGATAAAATTTTACACTTAACTTGCGTTAAATGATTGCTTGATCAAAAACCAAAACACGCGGAATCGAATTGGCATGATTTTGGAAAACTGAACGTATTATCTTAAATCTAAATAAAAAAAAACATGAGCTACGAAAACTTCCCTGAAAGTCCGGAAAATCCGGTTCCAAAGGAAAATGAGACCGGCAAAAACAATAATGGTCGCAATATTTTAACGGCTATTCTGGTAATAGCGCTTTTAGGCACATGGGGCTATATTATCTTTGACAGAAATAAAACCCGCCAGGAAAAACAAGATCTTACCACACAGATCGTAAACAGTGATTCTTCTAAAAACGAATTGCAGCGTGAGCTAGACGATGCGGCACTTCGACTGGATGCATTAAAGACCAGCAATGTAAAAGCGGATAGCCTTTTAAAAACAAAAGATAAAGATATAGAGGGATTACAGGCAAGAGTACGCTCGATTATTCATGATAAAAATGCTACTGCAGCTCAGTTAGCAGAAGCGAAAAGATTAATTGCACAATTAAAGGGAAATATTGAAACCTACACAGCCCAGATAGATTCGCTTACCGTGGCCAACGCTCAGCTGACTGAAAACAACAGGGTTGTAACACAGCAAAGAGACGTGGTTCAAAAAAATTATGATTCCGCCAACAAGGTAATAAAACAAAAAGAAGATGTGATAGATGTAGGTTCTACATTACATGCGTCTGGTTTTCAAATAGAAGGTATCAAAGACAAAAAAAGTGGCAAGGAAAAAACAACTTCTACCGCGAAAAGAGTGGATAAGTTGAAGATTTCTTTTGTTTTAGATGAAAACAGGATTACCACTTCAGGATTGAAAGATATATATGTATGCATTATTTCCCCTGACGGAAAGCCGGTTTCTGTTGATGCATTAGGCTCAGGTACTTTCACCACCCGTGATGGCGTGCAAAGAACCTTTACTAAAAAGCTGACAATAAATTATGTACAGGGACAAAAACAAACTGTAAATGTGGAATGGTCTCAAAACAGTAAATTTCAAACAGGAGATTATAAAGTTGAAATCTATAATAATGGATTTAAAATAGGCGAAGGAACTGTAACCTTGAAAAAAGGTGGCTTATTCTCCTAAATAAAGAATCATTTTGATACTTACATTACCGCAAACCGGCAAGCAACAATAATTCGCTTGTCGGTTTTTATTTGGCATTTGATTCGAAATTTCCCTGTTGTAAATTGCAAATATTCATTTTATCCATAAATAGCCTTACATGTTCGTTCGCAATAAAAAATATTATTTCACGTGGTCGGAAGCCGATTGGACCGGCCCCGATTACAGTGTAGCTTACGCGATTGGCGATTCACCATTTGGCCCTTTTAAAAGAGTAGGTAAAATTTTGCAACAAGACCCCGAAAGTAGCAACAGGCACCGGCCATAACGGAGTGCTGCATATTCCGGGTACAGATGAATAGAATGTATTTCGATAAAGATGGGAATATTCTACCGGTAAAAATCACAAAGGAGGGTGTAGATGAGAGACCCCTCGGAAAAAGTAAAAAATAGAAATTCAACCTATTTGTTGGTTTACTGTGCGGCAGAAATTGCCATTGCGTAAAAGAATAAAATTTTGCGGTATTGGTTGTTTACTGAATCGAAGAAATTAAATTATCTTCTATGGTGGTAAAATAAAAAATTAGATTTTTTGTTTGTTTACCGCAGAAAAGACTCCTTCGTATAACAATTTTAATTCCATTAATTTTGACGCCGTGAAAAACTTTTTTTCATACTAAGAAAATGAAACATAAATGGAAACAATTATTTCGGTAAAGGATTTGAAAAAAAATTACGGAAAATTTGAAGCGGTAAAAGGTATTTCTTTTGATGTGTATGAAGGTGAAATATTTGGTCTACTCGGCCCAAATGGCGCCGGTAAATCAACCACCCTGGAAATAATAGAAACGCTTCGTGAAAAAACTTCGGGTAAGATTCTCGTTGATGGCATGGATCTGGATCACAAAGCGGCGGATATAAAAAAGATTATTGGCGTTCAGTTACAAACGTCGGGTTTCTATCCCGGCCTGAATTTATTGGAACTGATTAGTCTTTTTAGCGGATTGTACAATACGAAAACAGACCCAAATGAATTGCTGGAAATGGTAAACCTGAAAGACAAGGCAAAAAATAAATATAAGGAAATGAGCGGCGGCCAGAAACAACGGTTTTCTATTGCTACCACGCTCATCAATAAACCCAAAATTATTTTCCTTGATGAACCTACAACAGGCCTCGATCCACAGGCGCGGCGCAATTTGTGGGAACTGATACAAAAAATCAGGAAAGACGGGACCACCGTAATCATCACTACACATTATATGGATGAAGCAGAATATTTGTGCGACCGGGTTGCTATTATGGACGAGGGGAAAATCATCGCGTTGGAATCTCCTGACAGATTGATTGACAACCTGGTAGATTCCGGTTTTGAGCGGCCTAAAGAAACCAAATCCGCCAACCTGGAAGACGTTTTTATTAACTTAACCGGTAAAGATTTCAGGGAAGATTAGGCTATATTTGCGCACTAATTTTTTCCGACCTTGTCGGGATCATTCATCAAAAAAAAACTCAATGAAAGCTATTTTTCTCTTTTTACTATTACCATTTTCTACCATTTTTGCACAAACAAAAAAACCAGTTGCAAAATCCAGCCAGGCAGCAGCAAAGCTTAAACCAGCCACCTTATCTTCCACCGACAGCCTTAGTTATTCGATTGGCGTACAGGTAGCTGAATATTATAAAACCCAGGGCGTAGAAAAAATAAATACCGAATACATTTCAAAAGCATTCAAGGATGTTTTTGACGATAAAACATTACTTATTTCAGAAGATGCATGCAATATGAACATACAACAAAATCTACAACAATTTATGACAAATAAAACAAGCAAAGCAAAAGAAGAGGGCACCGCCTTTTTAGAAAAAAATAAAAACCGTCCCGGCGTTATCACGTTGCCGGATGGTTTGCAATACGAAATCATTACCAAAGGAACGGGCCCTATACCAACTACCCAGGATACTGTTTCTGCAAATTATTTAGGTACAACACTTGATGGTAAAGAGTTTGACAATTCGTATAAAAGAGGACAGCCGATTACCATCCCCGTTACAGGCGTTATTCGCGGATGGACAGAAGCCTTGCAAATGATGCCCGTTGGCAGCAAATGGAAATTATTTATTCCTTCAGACTTAGCTTACGGTGACAGAGGCGCAGGAGGAGGCGCTATACCCGGAGGTGCTACATTAATATTTGAGATTGAATTATTGAACATCGTTCATAAATAATTTCATGACAGAAGATTCTGGCTTACGATATCCGATTGGAAAAGAAAACGAGCAAAAAGAATTTGAAGAAGCGTTCAGTGAGCCGTTGAAAACCGATCTTATTAGTGATATAAAAAATCTTCCGTCCTTTTTAGAATTTTCTATCCAGGATATGGATGCAGCCCAATTGGAAACGCCCTATCGTCCGGGAGGCTGGACAATTCATCAACTGGTGCATCATATCGCAGATAGTCACATAAATGCTTACACGCGTTTTAAGCTTGGGTTAACCGAAGACAATCCTGTCATCAAACCTTACGATGAGAAAGCGTGGTCTGAACTGTCCGACACGAAAAAATTACCGGTAAATATTTCTGTTACATTATTGCATGCGCTGCATGTACGATGGACTCTACTTCTGGAAGATATGACCGAAAGCCAATGGCAGCGAACTATTTACCACCCCGAAAGAAAAGTTAAAATCACCTTGTGGCAATTATTGAAATCATATTCGTGGCATAGTCGACATCATGTGGCACACATTAATAATCTTCGTAAAAGAATGGGTTGGAATTAAAGGCCACCCTACCCTTCATTTTAGAATCACCATTGTTTGAAATAAGACAAATGAAAGACTTGAAAGATAACCAGGAGAATTTACAGGATTCCAAATGGAAGGTGGTCTCCTCAGAATATATAAGCAGGCATCAATATTTTACTGCCAGAAAAGATAGATGCGAAACTCCTGAAGGAAAGATTATAGAAGCGTATTACGTAGTAGAACTTCCTACTACTGCGTGTGCCGTAGCGCTAACGGAGGAAGGTGAAGTGTTGATGGTAAGGCAATATCGGCATCCAATAAAAGAAACACTTATCGAAATTCCCGGCGGATTTATCGATGAAAAAGAATCTCCGGAAGTAGCGATGAAAAGAGAGTTGCTTGAGGAAACTGGTTATGAATTTTCATCCGTTGTAAAAGTGGGAATAATAGCCGCCAACCCCGGCGTACTTGATAATTATACGTATTTATTTTTAGCAAAAGGTGGTAAAAAAGTCGCCGAACAAAAATTAGATGATACCGAAGAACTTGTAGTAGAAAAAATTTCCTTGCCAGAATTAAAAAAGCTTTTTCTCGAAAATAAAATACTACAGGCTACACATAACAGTTGTGTCTTTTATGCATTAAGGGAATTGGGCGAATTATAAATTCTATACAAGTTCCACTTCCGCTACTACAAAAACACTTCCGCACACAACGATTAAATCTTTTTCAGAAGCCTTATCAATCGCAGCCTTCAACGCTTCATTCACTCCTGTGTAAGTAGTTCCTTTGAGATGATGTCGCGTTGCTTGTCCCCACAATTCATTCTCAGGCAAAGCCCTGGGGTTTTGGGCTTTGGTGAAATAATAGTTAGCGTTGCCGGGAAGTTGCTCAAGGACTTTCTCAATATCTTTGTCTCTTACCATCCCAAAAACAATGTGTAATTTTTCAAAATCGTTGTTATTGATTTGGCGAACCAGTTGCTTTATGCCATCTTCATTATGTGCTACATCCAGCGCTATAGTAGGGTTTTCTCGGATCACATCCCATCGTCCATATAAGCCCGTAAGCTTTTTCACATTCGATAAAGCGAATTTTATTTTATCTACATTTAATACGAAATGATTTTTTAAAATATCAACAGCAGCAAGTACTGTTTGCAAATTTTTTTCCTGGTATAATCCATTGAGGTCAAGCTGATAATCTTTTTCGATTCTGGTTTCTTTATTCCGTATTTCGAGGTCCAGTTCTTTTGTATCATATTTTGATGATATAATTTCATACTTTTCCTCAGCGAAAAAGATTTCAGAATTGGTCTCTCTTGCTTTATTTTGAAACACAGGTTTTGTTTCGGGAATGGCTTCACCAATCACGACAGGAATATTTTTCTTGATGATTCCGGCTTTCTCATACGCGATCTTATCAAGCGTGTCTCCCAAAATTTCCTTGTGATCAAAACTGATATTGGTAATGACACTTAGAAGCGGCGTAATCACATTGGTACTGTCGAGCCTGCCGCCAAGGCCGGTTTCAATAACTGCCACGTCCACTTTTTGCTGCGCAAAATATTCAAGCGCCATCACAAAAGTGAGTTCAAAAAACGAGGGTTGAATTTTTTCAGAGATTGACTTTGTTTTTTCTACAAAATCAATAAGAAACGATTCAGCAATCATTTCCCCGTTTATTTTAATTCTTTCCCTGAAATCTTTTAAATGTGGCGAAGTGTATAATCCTGTTTTATATCCATTCTCCTGCAAAATAGCTGCGAGCATATGACTTACTGAGCCTTTGCCGTTGGTGCCCGCTACGTGTATTGTTTTTATTTTATTTTGAGGATTGCCCAGGTAATTACAAAGTGCCAACGTATTAGTCAAATCTGCTTTGTAAGCCTTTGCGCCGCTGCGACTGAACATCGGCAGCTTATCGTAGAGATAATGTATGGATTCTTCGAAGGTCAAGTTGGTTACTAGTTTACTTGTTGATTGGTTGAGAAATTATTTTTGCAATTTACACCAAACAGTAAACAAACTTGCCTACAGGCAAGCAGGGAGATTTTCATGATTTTTATTTTCCGCTGTGCGTAAAAAGATACCGGATAACAATAAAACGTTTGGAGGAAAATGAAATAAGAATATGAATTAATTGTTCATTTACTGATGTGACCGATGCAGCAAGAATTCATAAAGCCGCTAGTTAGGTGTTGTTTTACTAAGACCGCACGACGACATTACTTGCCGAAAATACCTTCTACTTTGGGTGAAAACATTTCCCGATTACCTTGATGAAGTGATCCACCACACATTTCCAAATGGATCTTTAATACCACCGCTGCGGCCGTAAGGTTGATTAGCAAGTTCCGTTACTAAAGCGCCTCCGTTATTTAAAGCACTTTTAAACGTTTCGTCGGCATCATCAACGTAAACAAATAACCCTGCGTTGCTTACCTGAAACTTCTCAGTTGCGTCAGCGAACATGATGGTGCTTCCGCCAATCATTATTTCCGCGTGCATTATGTTGTTTTCGTCTCGCATTGTTTTATGTGTTTCTTTTGCTCCAAATACTTTCTGAGCAAAGCTGATAAATTCAGCCGCATTTTCAACGATTAAATAGGGCATCACTGTTTGATAATTTTCCGGAATTTTCATTTTTTTAAAATTTAATTATTTAATAGTTAAGCAAAATTATATGCTTCCGAAAAAATAAAATTGGAAAAAACCGACATTTTATTCTATCCATTTTGTAGCCTCGTAATTTCCGGAAAAGAAATAGGGTGGGTTAATGCCTGAAAATTCTTCGAATAGACCACGGAGAAAATGCGCTGAAACAAGATCTGCCTCTTCGTCCAACAGAATTAATCATTTTTGGAAATCCTAAAGCAGGAACGCTACTAATGCAGGACAAACAAATCTCGGGGATTGATTTGCCTTTAAAAGCATTGGCGTGGGAAGATGAACAGGGTAAAACCTGGCTAACTTATAATGACACAAATTGGATTGCAGAGAAGCATGGCTTATCGAAAGAAAGCGATCCGATAATAAAAACAATCGCCGACAGCGTAGCATCTATCACACTCCTTGCTGCCACTATCTAAACATAGAGTTACGGAAGTTTCTCTAAGCTATGCACGGCGCATCGTGGAAAGAATAAGATGTTTACGCCTAAAGTAAATCAACAAATACAACCGATTCTGTAATTGGGGATAATGATGCTAGATTGCCTAAGCAAATAACAATCAATCATTTATGCATACAAAAATTATTTAGCGGTAATGAAAACATAATCTATTGAAGACTGAGTTTGAAACGTAATGCAGTAAATTGCGGACCGATAAGAAAATTTGCAGCGTTTTTTTTAATTAAAATGAATAATATGAAACACGGACTTTTATTAGATATGGATGGCGTTATATATAGTGGAGAAACACTCATAGAGGGTGCTGATAAATTTATTAACAACCTGCTTAAGCAAAAAATACCCTTCACTTTTATGACTAATAATAGCCAGCGTACAAGGCTTGAGGCGGTACGCAAGCTAAAAGGATTTGGCATAGAAGTAACCGAAGAGCATGTGTACACAAGCGCGATGGCAACTGGTAAATTCTTAGGCGACCAGGGAAAAACCGGAACAGCTTATGTGCTGGGGGAAGGGGGCTTATTAACCAGCCTGCATGAAAACGGGATCACCCTTGTGAATACAGATCCTGAATTTGTAGTGCTGGGCGAAGGCAGAAATTTTACTTTGGAAATGGTTCAGCGCGCCGTTGACATGATCCTTGCAGGAGCAAAATTTATTACTACCAACAGGGACCCCTCTCCTAAAAAACCAGGCTGGAACAACCTGGGTATAGCGGCTACAACAGCCATGATAGAAGAGGCTACAGGCAGAAAGGCATTCGTAACAGGTAAGCCAAGTCCGGTAATGATGCGCTCTGCCAGGAAATACCTGGGATTGGAAACCGCAGAAACAACAGTGGTAGGAGATACTATGGAAACTGATATAGAAGGTGGTGTGCAGATGGGATATAAAACAATTCTAGTATTGTCGGGCATTGCAAAAAAGGAAGACATCAGCCATTACGCGTTCAAGCCCGACATGGTGGTAAGCACAGTAGAACAAATTCAGTTTCCGCTGAAATGGTGGTAAAATGTTTGCCGTTTATATTCATTGTATTTAAATGGTAAATTGAAAGTAGAAATTATACTTTTAGCTGGTAAAGAAGATTAAGGAGCCCTACTATTAGAAAACGGCTCTAAAATTCCTGTATCCCGATCCAAAAAAGAAATAGTAAAAACAAGTCTTTCAAAAAATTTATAAATACTAATTTTCGGGATGAGTTACAATTTTACACCGTTTTCAATGACTTGCTCTTATGTTCGCACCAACCAAAATAAAAATTCTTTTTGGAAACATTTTTTGCTTTTTGTTTTGTAGTATATTTATTTACATAAACACATTTGCAATGAAACGAATAAGCAGATTTTTTCTTCTTATGATATTCCTGGTTGCTCTTCAAACAGGTAGTGTATTTGCACAAATACAAGCTGCGAATCTTGCAGCCCATGGAGTGTTAGCACTTGTAGGGGGCAGTCATGAAAAGAAACAGGAAAAAATTATTGACAAATCCTCAACCCAGGAAAAAATTAGCGGATTAAATGTTACCGTTTTGCGTGTAAAGGAAGCAGACATAAAAAGTAAAGCTAAAAACCATATTGTAGCACTGCAAAACCGGTTAACAGAGTATAACACTCAATATAAAAACAATCAATCGCTTACTGTTCCAAAGAAAGACAGTGATTTAATAGCCATACAGGATATTGATGAAAACTGGCCTACTGATGAATATGCAGGCGAATTAAGAGCTTATAAGCGATATGCTTTTCAACACAACCAAAAGTTGATCACCGCACCTGTTGACAGTTCCAAGGTTCACCCGGCCGACGTTGTAAAAAAAGATTCTACTGTGAAAAAATAGAGTCTGTGACTTTGCCGGCGTTAAAGGTTTGCTGAAAGTATTAAACCTTACGTACAGTAAACAAACTTATAAGTGTAATTTTTGTTTTTAGTCTTATTAATCTCCTCAATTTGTGTATTCACTAATTATTTTTTAATAACAAAAATACAGAGGCGTGGGAATCTGCGATATATGATACTGCCGCGAACAATTATTATTTTCATTTTATTATAAAAACAGTAAAAGGATCACACCTTTGGTTCCTCTACCCTCAAACTTTTCCCTAAATCAATTTCTGTTTCTTGTTTGATCTGTTTCTGAGATAGGCAAAATAGACAAAATGAACATGCTTGCTGCAGTAATATAAATCCAGGGGGAATCGGCATGGGGTCACCGGCGGCATAGGAATGTAATCCGGTTTGAAATAGGCGATTTCTCGGAGCTTTCCCAACAGATATTCATCAATCCGAGGGTAATCACCGACTTCCCGCTGTTCGGCTCCGAAGAAGTGATATAAATTGCTTTTGACATTCAGAATTTCTTTATAGATTTTTGTTGCGCAAAAGTCGGTAATTTTTGTTTTGTAGTGTATGAGGGAAATCATGGAGTAGATTGGCAGGTAATTGATTGAATGGATCTATTGTTTACATTGATTTGATCCGAGCCTTTATCCAACGCAAAGTACAATTCACTTGATCGAATCTCATTAAAACGGAAAGGAAAAAAAATGATGGGTTTTAAAGTTCTAATTTTGGAGCTGATCGTCTGTTGCTTTATTCTTAAATAGTCAGATTTATGTTTTGTAAAATGGCATGCATTATATTTCCTGTTGTTGCTTTAATCTTATGTCAATCTACCTACGCTCAATCGAATAATAATGCAGATACTGTACAGGAATATTTCCATCCGGCAAATCAAACTGCTTTAAGCAGTTCAGCCGACAATCGACCATCTATTTTCTTAGATTCAAAATTGCCAAAACAACAAAAAGATACTTCGGAAAATAGAAGTAATTTTCTGAGGAAGCTAAAAGACAATGGGGTTGTTTTTGGTGTTGCCGAATCATTGGAAGGATATTACAACTTTACCGGCGGAATTCGCGTTGGTTCAGCAGCCGCTTCCACATTTGATCTGAATGTAGGTTTGGATTTGAATAAATTGCTGCATTTACGAGGCGCAAAATTCTATGCTGATTTTGAAGCTCATTCGTTTCAAAATCCTACCAAATTATTGGTTGAGGATATCCAGGTTTTTGATAAGAATACCGCAGATCCGTTTTTGCAAATGTTTGAATTTTGGTATCAGCAGGAATTCTTTCACAACACCCTTCGCCTGAAAATAGGAAAAGTAGACGCCAATGCTGAATTCAGCCTTATTGACAATGGGCTGAATTTCATGTCGAGTTCGTCGCATGTTACTCCTACTTTATTTGTATTTCCAACCTTCCCTGATCCAAAGCCGAGCGTCAATCTTTTTTTTACGCCGGGCAAATTATTCTATACCAGTATCGCTGCCTATGCCGCAAATCAAAGTAATCATTTTCTTGATTTTTCCGGTAAACCTGGTTCAGTTCAGCCAACTTTAAACGGTACATTATGGATTACTGAATCCGGCCTGACATGGAGCCACCTTTCCGGAAAGGCAGCGGATGGAAATCTTCGCCTCGGCATTTGGACGCATACTGGTGAATTTAACCGAACAGAAGACAGCAGTGCGGTACATGGAGCCAGCGGAATGTATGCAGTTATTAATCAAACAATATGGAAGCCAGTCTCCGAAACGGAAACTAACAGGGGACTAAGGATGTTCGTAGAATATGCCCGGTCAGACAAAGGCGTAGCCCCGGTTTATCAACAATTTGGAGGAGGGCTTTTATGGACAGGAATAGCCGAAGGGCGTAGGGATGATGTACTAGGTATTAGCACCCAATATGCCCGCATCAGCCTAAAGCCAGGATTATTGTGGAAACATGAACAGACTATTGAATCGTTTTATAAATTTATTCTGGCGTCCTGGGTAAATCTGCAACCAGATCTTCAATACATCGTTCACCCGGGAGGATTTTATAACAATGCGCTTGTAGGCACTTTGGAACTGAACTTGCAATTCTGACTTTTGGATCTGCTTGTTTATAACTGGAATTTCAAAAAAAGATAAGATTTAGTTTCAGAAAAAATGAAGATAATTTTTGAGACCTGGGGTTGGTACACAACAGCGTTTACAAAATATAAATCCATCTTATTTCTTCGGTTGCTGCCGGACGGATGCGTGTTTCTCTTTCTATTTTAAGATGAATAAAAAGGTTCTAAAAGTTGCAGTCTCCATAAGTCTTCAAATTTATCATATCCTAAAAAAGTCATAGGATTTCAGAATTTGGAAACAACTCTGGAAAATTTTAATCAACCCTTACCTGGAAATTTAATATTTATTGAATGAAAGCTCGGGCCGGGAATTCCCAAGTTAATTCAATGGCGGAGTTTACGGGCAAAATAGGAATCTGAATTATTTGTTGATTTACTGTGGAAAGCAATGCCTGATCATCGGCTGTTTTCGGAATCTTCTTCTCTGCGAGTAAAATATATTCCGCCCAGGCCTCGGTGATACAGTTGTGCATTTTGACAGCAGTAATCTTGTCAATGCCTGCCACCATCGCCTTTACTTTGTAGCCACGATTACAAAAATGCTGTACAATATCAGCCTCGATATATTTTAGTCTATGCTTTGACGTTACTATTCTACGTTATTTCTTCGTTTGCTGACAAACCGGCTCATCATCCTGCCGCTATACTTCCTGCAAACGAAGCATCTTTAATATAGGTGGCTGTTCGGATTTCTTCAGCATCTAATTGGAGGTGTTAAATAACAAAGCGAATTAACCTGCTTTGCAGTAGCAAGTTGTTTGAGTTTTCAAACAAGTCAATGTTTCAGTACTTCAAGCACTTCATTTTTATACAACCTTCCAATCGGAATTTTATTATTGCCAATAGTAATATAGGTTGGACTATAAGAAGAAATCTTTTCGATGGTAACAATGTAAGAACGATGGACGCGAAGAAACCGATGTGGCGAAAGCAGTTTCTCCAGCGAGCTAATGCCCTGTTTTACCAAAAGAGATTTTCCGTTATCAAGATGCAGTTTCACATATTCTTTGCTGCTTTCAATAAAAAGAATTGTAAGGAGTAACACCTTCTGCCTTTCCTTATCAATCTTAAAATACAAAAAAGAATCATTGTTATTATTATATTCTGTATTTATGGATGAAAAATTATTATCAAGAGAAATAAGCTTGGTTGCTTTTGATACAGCTTTCATAAAACGTGTAAACGAAACGGGCTTCAGTAAATAATCAACAATGTCCAATTCATAGCCATCCAAAGCATAATCGCGATAAGCGGTAATGAAAATCACTTTCGGCGGGTTTGAAATGCTTCGTAAAAAATCTGTTCCGAGTAGTTTTGGCATTTTTATATCCAGAAACAGCAAATCAACTTTCTGCTCTCTTAAAATCGTAAATGCATCAATT
>Ga0207933_1000406_pt1 | contig 43367 bp, 34 predicted proteins | sample NGESurdeep092012_4_FD_184488 | JGI IMG/M metagenome (GOLD analysis project Ga0207933, IMG submission 184488) | Arctic peat soil microbial communities from Barrow, Alaska - NGEE Surface sample F53-3 deep-092012 (SPAdes) | ecosystem: Environmental > Terrestrial > Soil > Wetlands > Peat ... | reverse complement strand
ATCTCATCCTCAACCGTCAACTCCCGTTCGCCAAGAAAATTACGGCGAAAGGCAAACTGGGACTTCTGCCGCTGTCTCACGCTAGGGGTTCACTTCACCGCCTCAAAAGTTGTCAAGCCCTCCAGCCTGTGCAAAACCCCCAAACCCCGCATAAACACAGGCAAAACTAATTCTAGAAAACGTGCATGAATTACCGCTCGACTCTATATAATTAAATCAGCACTCAAAACTCACAACTCAAAACTGAACAGGTCCCTCCAGGCGCCAACCGCGCCCAGATTTCTATGCTTTCCACCACAACCCGAAACTGGAACGTGGCAACTGGAAGCTCGTAGCTCGTAGCTCGAAGCTGAAAGTCAAGCCTCAGCCGCCAAACCAGCCCTAACTCCTTATGGAGGAATACTTTGCACCGAAGCCATTTAGAATGAATCGCTTGAGGAGACCTCCCGCCCTGGAGCCCAGCATTCTAAAGCACTTCCCTCCAAGGTACCCTCGGAGGGAGGGGGGAGGGGGGTACCCTACTGCGGTGACCCCGGCTTGTAGGCTTCCTTCTGTGCCTTGCCGGTTGGATCGAGGTTTTTGTCGTCATCCTCAGTCGGCTTGGCGCGCTGCGGCAGAGCGAACGGCGTCTTGATTCCCTTCTCCGCCGCCAGCCGCGTGTCCGGCTTGCCGTCGCGGACGGTGAGCGCCAGTTTGTACTCGGCGATCGCCCTGTCGCGGTTCGGCTGCTGCATGGTGTCGTAGAGGCGGCCGAGGTAGATGTGGCTCCACGCCAGCGTGCGCGGGTCGTCGCTGGCCTTCAGCGTCGCCTCAAACGCCGTCGTCGCCTCTTCCGGCTCGCCGGACATCAGGTCGATCCGCGCCAGCACGTACTGCGCGCGGCCGTGGTCGCCCTTCGGGTCGGCCATCGCCTTTTCGGCCAGGTCGCCGGCGGTGTCGCGGTCGCCCTTCATCAGCGCCATCTCCGCGCGGTCCATGTCGGTGAGTTGAGGAGCGGCATGTCTCGGTCCGCTGAGCACGTCGGTCGAGCCTTCCTTGGCAAACACGATCTGTTCGTCGTGGTGGCGCTCGCGCTCGACGTCCATGCCGTAGATCATCGGCCCGATCTCGTCGCGCAGACCGTCGCCTTCGTGCTCCATTTCCTGCAGCTTGCCAAAAAAGTATTCGGTCAGTACCCAGCCCTGGCGCATGTCGAGCTCCATCAGCTCGCGCCGCTTCAATTCCGTGGCGCGGTCGAACAGTACCATCGCCGCGGCATATTGCTCTTCCGCCTCGCGCGACTTCGGGCCCTTCGGCCTCTGCGGTTTCGGGTCGCCGGTCTCGTAGGTCCGCGCTTCGATGCCCTTGATCAGGCATTCGGCCAGCAGAGCCACGATGTCGCTCTTGTACTGGAACTCCAGTGGAGCGTCCTGCACCGGGCGCAGCAGCGGCTGCAGACGTTCCATCGCCGCCGCGCGGCTGTACACCATCGGCTCGATCACATAGTGCAGATAGGTGTGCCGAATAAGGTCCAGCCTCACGCTGTCGGTCGCGGCGTTGGTAGGAGACGTCACCACGACGTAGTCGCTCGCATAGATGCGCGCGTTCGTCACGTTCGGCGAAAGCATTGGCTCCAGCAGCACCATGAAGCGTCTGCCGTCGTAGGAACTCACTGGCTGGTGCAGGTAGATGTTGGTGTCGAGGATGGTCCGCGTCATCGGATCGTGGACCTTCGCCAGCAGCGCGTCGTACTCCGGACGATGCTGCGCCCAGATGGCATGGAGGTCGATCGCGTCCGCGAAATCCCGCACCAGCGGAAGCACGGTGACTACACCTGTCGAGTCGGGAGGCAGTTCGGTCAGGTCGGCGACCGGAGTCAGTTCCGGCGGCGGCGTAAGGTACAGCGCCAGCGACACATACTGGCCGACGTCGCGGCCCGGATCGTTCAGGTGGTGCTCCGAGATGTACTGGCACAGCTTGTCGCGGCTGGTGCGCGCCCGCTCGCTGGCCAGCAGCGCCTTCTGCATATCGGCGCGTATCTCCGCGCGCACCGGCGCGGACTGCTGGAGGTCGGCGTCGTAGCCGCAGACGTTCAGCGCGGCCGCAAGGTCGAAGAGCGACTCATTGGACTCGAGCGTCACGGCAGCGCCGCCTTCCTCCACGCGCGCCACCTGGGAGCGAGCGGTCTGCGGCGTGTTGTCCACCGTCTGCGTCGCGGGCGACGAAGAAGAGGAGGAGGATGAGGAGGACGGAACCTGCGCCACGGCGCAGGTTGCGAGACCGCAGACAGCCAGCGCCGCAAAGCAGCGTCGCAGGAGACGGGACGGAAACGGGGATTGGAGATTCACTATATGGGTTCGACGCACAGGCCAAGTCTATGGAAGCGCGGCCATCATGCGCAATGTCCCGGAGTTTCGGCCATTAGCCCTTCACGGACACGCCCGTATAGGTCATTACGACATGCCCGGCAACCGGAAGTCCGAAGATCGTCGCCGGCTGGAAGACGCTGGACAGCAGGTTTGCCTCGACGGCCCGTTGCACCCTCTTGTCGGTCGGGCCGGAAAGGATGGTGTAGTCGTACACCCGCCCCTGATCGTCGACCTTGGCCTCGATCAGCACCGGCGCCTCTCGTCCGAACTCGATCGGCTGTGGCGGCACTTCCGAGTAAAGGTAGTGCGGCGCCGTCATCGCCCCCAGCGGCTCGTCGTTGGCCTGGACCTCCGAAGGCGCGCCAAACCAGGCGATCGTCGCGCCCACGCCGCCGATCAGCAGCAGCGCTGCCACCGTTCCTGTCGCCGCATGGATGGCAAACGGAGCCAGCGTCGCATGCCACATTGCAGCCAGACGCCGGTCCCAGGCGAGGTGGGTGCCACGCTCCCGCTCCTCCGCCAGGGCCGTCCGCAACCGCGCCTGCAAGCCGGCCGGGGCCTTCGCCGGACCCATGGAGCCGAGCGTGCTCTGAATTTTCCGCCACGCCGCGAACTCCACGGCGCAATCCTCGCATCCGCCCAGATGTGCCGCCATCGACTGCATGGCCGTGCCGCTCATATCGCCGTCGAGATAGGGCGAGAATTCTTCGCGCACTTCCAGGCACTTTTGCAACACAGCCGAATTTTTCTCGCTCCAACTCATCGCGACACCTCTTCCACAACCCGCGAACAGCCGCATGGCTGCGCCGCCGCATCCTTCTTCAGGGCCTCGCGAAGCGCCGCTCGTCCCCGCGTCAACCGGCTCTTTACCGTTCCGAGGTGTACGTTCAGCATCTCCGCAATCTCTTCGTAGCCGAAGCCTTCGATCTCGCGCAGGATGACCACGCTGCGAAAGACTTCGGGAATGGTACGCAGGGCTGCCGCGACTTGTTCCCTGGCCTCGCCGTGCTCCGCGCATTCCAGCGGCGATTCGGCGTTCGAGGCCAATGTGTCCCCGAGGCAGAAGCAGTCGCCTTCGTCATTCTCCTGTTGCGCATCGAGCGTGAGTTCCTGCTTCTTGTGCCGCGACCACCAACGACGCTGGTTCGAGACCTCATGCAGCGCGATGCGATAGATCCAGGTACGCAAACTGGCGTCTCCATGGAAGCTGCCGATGTGCCGGAAGACCTTGACGAATACTTCCTGGGTGACGTCCGCTGCGTCCGCGGGGTCGCGCAGGCTGCGGGCGATCATGGAGTAAACAGGCTGGCCATATTGTGCGATCAGCAGGGCAAATGCCTGTTCGGAGCCGGTCTGAAGCTCAGCCACCAGTGTGGCTTCCTCCGCCGCCATTCCGATCGCGCTCGCCAGATCGCCCATCGCTGTGCCCGCCTGCCAACTACATTAGGCCCGTGTCGCCACGACTGTAAAGCCAACGTCCTGCCTGCAAATGGCCCCAACCTTCGAGTGCTGTGCGAGCAGCGGTACTGCGCCTCCGGAGGCCGAGTGCTCGCTCACTCTACTGCTCTTAGACACTGCGCCAGCCGCAATTGTTCCCGCAATGTTGACTTGCCACTCCGCATCCGCGACAATGGACAAGTCCCTCCCCGGAGTGGGCCTGTGGCGCAGCTGGGAGCGCGCTTCCATGGCATGGAAGAGGTCACCGGTTCGATCCCGGTCAGGTCCACCAAACATTTCAACAACTTAGACAATATGAACGCTCTGGGGCAGAGCGTTTGTGTCATGGTTTGTGTCATAACCCCCCATTTTGCTGCTGTTGGCGAGGCTTTCCATCGCTGTCCGCTTCGCTTCCATGCGGACGTGCGAGTACCTTTCCAGCATCTTGCGGCTGACGTGTCCGGCTATCGCCATGATGGTTGAATCCGCCGCGCCACTCTCGGCAAGCGACGTGATCGCACAGTGCCGGAGGTCATGGAAGCGGAACCCCGGCAACCCTGCTTTCTTCGTAAGCGACCGCCACGCCGTCCGCCAGCTATTGATGTGCTTCGTTGGGTCGTACCCGGTAAGGCTGTAGCCCACCACGTTCGTATCGTTGAAATTGAACTTCGGAACGAAGGCAGCGAAGACGTAGTGCGACGGTTCCACCGGCCCGAATGATTCAGCCCGCGTCCGCAGCCGCGCCAGGGCGGACGCAGCCACGCTGGTAAGGGGAATCATTCGCTCACCCGCCGCCGTCTTCGTCTTGCGAATGGTGATGGTGCGCTGGAATAGGTCAATGTCCGACCATTGCAGCCCTTTCAATTCGCAGCCCCGCGCGGTGGTGTTCAGGCAAAGGATCGCGGCAAGGTAAGCCGTCTCCCACTCTGGCTTCATTACAGCCGTTCTGAGCAGCCGTTGCTTGTCTTCCTCAGTCAATGCCCGTCCGATGGTGCTCGGCTCTTTCAGGGGCCTTATATCGTCGGCAACCCGCGCCCAGAGCTTGGCCCGCTTCAACATCCGGCGGAGGATGCCAAGCTCGGCATTGAGCGTTGCTGGCCCCACGCACTGAGCAGCCCGCCACGTCCGGTAATCCGTGATTTTCTTCACCGTGATTGACTTCAACGGCTGGTCTTTGAAGTAGGCCCGGAGTTGCACCAGCAATTGCTTCTCTTTCGCTCGGCTGGCCGGTGCAAGCTCCAAATGCCGAGCGGCTACATAGTCATCCGCCGCGAGTCCAAACGGCTGCCGGGCGAGGCTTGTAGAGGTGTGGGACAGCTTGCCCTCTGAGGCTTGCGCTACCAACTCCTTCTCTTTGGCCTGTGCCTCTCTCCAATCCGTTGTGCTGAGTGACTGCCGGAATCGCTGCCCGTTGACAACGAAATGACAATGCCAAGTTTTACCTCGTTTTTTGAGTGCCATCTTCTCCGCCTTTCCTGTTCTTGTTCCACCAATCGAGGTTGGCCCTTCGCTTTCCCGCCCGAGCGCAACTTTCACTGCAATACTTCTCTCTCCCGTCGCCGGCAATGAAGTAGGGAGACCTGCAACCGTGGTATTCAAAAAGCGCCGTACCGTAGCGGTGATTCGCACAGACGCGCAGCAGGGGAGCGGGCACGGACGCAATTTCGAGAGCAACAAACGTGCCAAGCCTTAGCGTCCTCAGCATGAATCCGCCATCAGCGAAACGGACGTACTCTCCGGAGAAAAGAGAAATGTCGGCGGGAGCCTTCTCTCGAGCGGCACGTGCAACCCAAGCCCAGATTTCGGTAAGCCGAGCCACGTGGGCGACCCAATCGAACATCGGGAAGCTAAACGGCGATCCGGCACTATAAGGAATCGCCAGCGGCCCAAACCTTTTCGTAAACTTAAGTGCCACTTCGGGGCGGCGGTCTAACTCAATTCCAACGAGCGAATTCAATAGCTGAATAGCGACGGGACGGGATGCCCCGGCGTGAATGACTTTGGGCGTGGCGAGCCACGTCCCCACGATGCGATCGCCTTGGAGTTCTACGTTCGACACTCCGGTCTCGACCGCAATTCCGAAATTCGCAGATCCATTTACTAGGAATTTGTTCATCTATTGCGTCCTAGTGCAAGTGTGTGCGACTCTACGCAAGAAGTCAAGAGGAGAGTCAAAAAATGCCAATCAGTTTTTCAGTCAGGGTAGCGGCGGCGGAATCCGGGCTGTCTGAGCGCACCATCCATACTGCCATCAAAGACGGACGGCTGGAAGCTATGCGCGTCGGGCGGCGCGTACTCATAACCCCCGAAGCGTTGGAGGACTACCTGCACGGCAAACCCGGCACAAGCAAGGCAGGTGTGAAGTGACTACCGAACGGCTGTTGACCTTGCTGGAAGTGGCCGACCTGACCCGTGTCAGCCCACACACAGTCCGGGCATGGGTTCGCAAGGGACGTTTGCGACCCGTCAGAATTTGCCGCCGCTTGCTCTTTTCACCGGATGAGATCACAAGGTTTCTTGCAGGGGCCAAGTGACCCAATGGCCGATTGCCCAGACTTTGAGTACCTCCGCAAGAAGGTTTCGATTGTTACGGTAGCGCGAGAACTTGGGCTTGACGTAACCGGCTACCGTACCCGGTGTTGGCGGAGGGAAAGCCATCGGAACGGTGACGCGAATCCGTCCGTTGCGTTCTTGAAAGCGAAGAACAGGGGCCGGTGCTTCGTCTGCGATCCTCACACCTGGTCGAACATCGACTTGGTGATGATGGTGAAGGAATGCGACTTGCCCAGAGCTGTCTCATGGCTCGCGGCGCACTTCTCAATTCCGACGCTCCCCAAGGGCGCACACATCAAAAAGCGTCAAGATTGGCACCCCAATTTTCGAGCCTCCGACACGAATACGGTGATTCCGATGCTGGTGAGAGCGGGCATTTGGTCAACCCTCTCACACGCGGAGCAAAGCATCCTTGCAACATTCACCGCATTTGCGGAGCAGGACACCGGACTTACTCCCCTTTCATATCGGGGCCTTATGCGGTATTCCGGTGTGGGCAGTTCCGCTACCGTGGCCCAGGCAATTCGACACTTCGAGCAGATGAAGATTTTGAGCGTTGATCGGACGAGAGGTGCTTATCCTGTCCGGGGTGTGAGCAAGTACCGGCTCACATTTGACGATCCCGATTTTCAGGCACTCGTTAGCCATGTCTTTCAAAATATGCGTGATGAAATCGCGTATGAGAGAGAGGTCCAGGAGAGAGCGCGAAAGGACAGAAGCAACAACGCCGTACCTGTATAGGTAATACTCTCTTCACTGACTGAAGTGCCGCCAGATTTCTCGCTTCAGCTCGATTGAACCGTGAGGTTGTGGAAACGAGGCATTGCGATTTCACGCTTCACTCAGACTGAAGCGTCAACCGGAAGTATGCACTCTATTCGTGCCACGATAAACGAACAGCCCAAAACCCTACCGGACGTACCAGAGCCTCACTAGCGGGCCTGTAGCGGCGGGCCGAGGCCGGTCACAAGGCATAACCGGCATTCGCCACGGGCGAAGTCCGCCCCCGGAAAATATCCCCCTATCGCGTCGCAGGCAGTCTACCGGGTGCAGGCCGCTCCGCTCGACCGGTTGACTACCGGGCTGCTCTGGATTAGGGTTCCAACTCTGGAATGGAGGATGCGGTAGGCGAGGACCAACTATGAACGATAACGATTTTTTCACGAAATTTCTCTTGTCGATCCCCATGGTGATCGTCCTGGCGCTCGTCATGTGGATGAACGGCAAGTTTCGTAAAGCGCTGTATCGCAAGCACGCTGAACAGAACGATGCCAAGGCGCAATACAACCTTGGGCTTTTGTACCGCGACGGCCAAGGAATGCCTCAAGACTGGGCGGAAGCCTACTTTTGGCTTGATCTAGCGGCTGCTGGCAAGCTGAGGGCCATGCTGGCGAAAGACGCCGCTAAGCAGCGAGATAAAGCCTCATCTCACCTGACACCTGCCGATCTATCCCGCGAACAGGAGCGGGCGCGGAAGTGGTTTGAGGCGCATCAGGCGAAGCCACAATGACGGAAGCGGCGGAGCTGAAAAACTGAGGCAACCAGCCGCAGCACCTTTTTAGAGTTTCTCGTGTGTGATATATCCAATCGCCGGCCACTGCAATACGTCGAAGATATCCGCATTGTTAGCCTGAAAAGTACACAGCTCTGCCTCTGAGCGATCCGCAATGAAGTTGCCTATGACAACGTAGGCGTTTTTAGCGAAAATTGCCGGAGCCAAATAGGTAACGCGCGGGCGGGGTGGTGCGCTTTGCGGATGCCCCCGCCCCTTCCGGGCAAATCTGGCTAGGGGAAACGTCACCCCACCCCGAGCGATGCTCCCTAGCGGCTGGAAGTGGGTGCCGATTTGCGCTGGGACGCGGGCGTCTGAATCCGCTCACCTGTTACCGGATCAATCTGAATCGGCTCGCCCGTATTTGGGTCAAAGTACGTCTTGTGCTTTGGCCCGGGCGCACGAATCGGCTTGCCTGTATCGGGGTAAAAATCCTGCTTACCCGTCCCCGGCGATTGTGGCGAAGCAATCGGCTTCCCCTGTGCGTCATACTCCCTAGCTGGTACGGTCTGCCAGTCGTTCGGTTCTGCTACTGAGGAGGCAGGGGCAGTTGTTTTGTGTGCAAGGTCCGACTGCATTTGAACGTATTGCTTTCCCAGCGCAACGGGCTCATCGGCGTTGTTCATAACATAATCAAACGCGGGATCGACAAACTGGCGCTTCTGAAACTCCTCCACACAGTCTTTATTGCAGGGCAAGGAGAACAGAGTCTCGCCCGAAAGCAAATCACGCACGCTTTCAAATACCAGTACCCCACTGGTAATTTCCACCTCAGCGACACAGCTATTTCGGGCAGGGCTGTAATCCACCTTGTCCAGCGTCACAATCGTCCTCATCACACTGATGTCCCTGGGGTCAGTGCTCTCTTTCACAAAGGCGTCAGCAACAGTCTTGCAGTGGACTCGTCGCCTGGAAACTCTTGCTGTCGTGCGATCGGCGATAGCTGCCCTGGGACTGGCGATAGAGGTTGAAGCCCTCCGTGGCTGCGCCGCCAAGGACGATACCGGCTATGAGCGCCATGATTGTAATTTTGCGAGTCATCATCGTTGCCACCAACTGTAGCAGCCGCCAGATGCAAGCGCCTTTTGCTGCAAAATTGAGTGAGCCAGATAGGGCAACGCAGATGGGCGGGTAGCTGAATGGGGGATTGGGGTCGGCCAGGAAAGGATGCTTTGCCTACCTCTGTGACTCCCGCAAGCGTGACGATGCCCTGGGCCACCATGCGCCGGATGATTTGTGTCGTGGTTTGTGTCACAACCCCACAATCCCTACCCGTATCGGGCCGTCTCTCGCGATGTCGTTCGGCCACACACAAAAGGCAGCGAACCCGCACTAAACCCGCATGAACGCTGCCTTTCCGTGTCGCTTCCTATCACTTGTTGTCTACCCGTATTCATTCACCCTACGAAATGGCATGGAAGAGGTCACCGGTTCGATCCCGGTCAGGTCCACCAAACAACCCCTTTACAAATCAGTTAGTTTCAAACCCAGACCTCTTCTTTCTAGAGGGCCGAGGGTGCTAAAGGGTGCTGGAGCAGTCGCAAGAGTGACACCAAGTATCTGGACCTTGCCCGTGAACAGCTTCGGTTACCATTGCAAACGCGCGGAAGGCAGTTTGGAACTTGCGCCAATCGGAGATGGATGCGGACTTCTTCATCAACATGCTCAAGCAAATATCCGTACAGGCTGCGGAATCATTAAGCATTCCGGTCGAAATAACCCACCCACCAAGCTTCCCTCCACTGCCAGCATCCGCGGCTCATGAAGTGCTGATGATCGTTCGTGAGGCTGTGACCAACGCTGGTCGCCACGGGTGTCGTCGCACAATCGATATAAGCGCCTTGTATGTCGACAATCGTCTGCTGCTACGCGTTTCTGATGATGGCATTGGCTTCGACATCGACGCCCCGTCGATTCCGTCGGAAGATCACTTCGGCATTCTGGGAATGCAGGAGCGTGCGGAGATGATTGGAGCTGACCTGGAGATTACGAGTAGCGTCGGGATCGGGACTTGTGTTCAGGTTTCACTTCAAACTACAGTGACCGCCGCTGAAAAAGGTGCGCGGCCCTAGTACAACTTCAAAGACTCCAGCGAAGACTTGTCCATCTTAAGCAGACGTTGATCGCACGATCCCGAATAGGGCGATGGAGGATTCTTGACGAAGAACCTACAGATCGCGAATGAGACATTTCTTGTAAGAGCAGTTCGCAATCTTCGCCGCTACTCACTGCGGAGAGAAATAATTAAGATCGATTGCTGCTGCCATCCGCTTGTATCCTTCGCTGCTTAGATGAAGATGATCGCCGCTATCCGCGGTTGCATCGAGCACGGTCGGGTCTTTTTCGCTTCTGACAGCCTTGTCGAAATCCACGACACCATCGAACTTTCCGCTCGTCCGGATCCAGTGATTGACCTTCGCCCGGTCTGATTGCGTTGAAGGGCTATCGTATCCGGAGTGCCCAAACGGCGTAATGGTAGCGCCATACGCGCGGATCCCATGTGCATGCGCCGTTGCGATGAACCGTTGCAGGCTGAGGACGATTTCGTCCGCAACCGTGGACACCTCGCCTTTCGCTGCTGCCGCCCGCGTACCGCCAATATCGTTGACCCCTTCGAAGATCAGGACCCACTTCACGCCGGTCTGGCCAATCACGTCGCGATCGAAGCGCGACAGCGCAGTGGGTCCCAGTCCACCGCGCAGAATACAGTTGCCTCCGATGCCCTCGTTCAGTACACCAACATGCGCAATTGGTGTTTCAGCATTGAATCTTTGAGCGAGGAAGTCTGTCCACCGAGTATTTCCGTTGGTGATCGATCCCCGTCCATCCGTAATGGAATCACCGAGCGCGACCAGGGACCCTCTGCTCGTATTTCCCCTCACATCCACGCCGTCCAGCACATACCAGTGATCGAAACTGACCGCGTTGGGAAGCGTCGCGGACGACACGGCATTGCCCGCTGTCAGAAAGCTGGTTGCACGCGATCCCGGGTGCCCTGAAATCTCCGTGGGCATCGTTCCTCCCAGGAACGTTACGGCGAGATCGGATAAGGGCTGCACCGGTAACGCGATCGGATCGCTGAGCACAAAAGCTCCCGGCTCCACGGTCACGGAGCTCTTTCCTCCAAAGGTAACCGCAGTGTCGGTGGCTGGCCGGATCTCGCCCGTCGTCGGAATGACCCCTTCCGCGCCACTCCCTGGAGCTGCCATAACCATTTTGGCCGTGGATGCGACTGGAACCGCAACGTGAAGCTCGTCCAGGACCATGGGGTGCGTGCCAAATTCGTTGGAAAGACGAAGTCGGATCTCCGCTCCACCCGCGCTCAGATGGACGACCTGCCGAAGAGTATTCCCCGCCAAGCCCGGCTGCGGAGGCCGATTCTGAGGCTCGACCAATTGTGGCGAACTAGCCCACGATCCGACCCACCCGTCTCCCGAGGTCTGAGGCTGATTACCCGCTGCGGCAGGAGTTCGGGCAGCGTCCAGGACCGCGTTGAAAGCAGGCTTCGGCTTACCCTGACGATCGAAGAGTAGCGGATAGTTGGTTCGTCCTCGAGTGGGAAAGTTGTTGAGCCACGGCTCGCGATCGGTTACTCCCCACAAGGTTACCCTGCCCATTGACGCATGGTGTTCGACGAAAACCCGGAACAACTCGCCGTAACGCCTGGCCGGCGCTCGTTGCATCTCTTCCGGCAGACCGCTCTTGTAACGATCCGAGTTTGCCGTCGCCGCGGCTGTAGCCTTGGGCACCAGCGCTCCTACAGCGTCGTGGACGATCCCGTCGATGCTTGCACTACTCTGCGCGACAGCACTCGCTAAGGGGAAGAACGCAAATGCTAAAAAGAAAAGGGTCGCTCGCGCGACAGCGGTTGCCTTGGTCATTGCCGTTACCCCGAAGAAACGCAATTTGAATCCGTCCTCTTTCTGTCGTTCGTTCGTGTGTGCCATCAACAACCTCGCAATCTTCGTGCGGCCTCGACAAAGAACAGCGTTCTACATCGGGAAAACGCTTTCTCCCGAGCAAACGGTGTCTTCGCGCGAGCCGCCCTTTAGCGGTGAAGAATACACTCAAAACCCTCGGACACGTTTTCAGCACGCGGCTAATGGTCTAGTGAATACGGCGTGAATACTACCGAGCCGAAGAAACGGCGCACAACCGACTAAAGTATAGGGGGGCGAAGAGATACGCCTTCCAGTAGTCGATAGACGACGGGACGAAAGCAAATCTGCTGTGGATGTACAGCGGTCTTCGAGATGCTCAGCCGGCGCTGCGAGCGCGGTTCCACTCTGATCACCTCGAACCTGCCCTTCCAGGAGTGGACCGAGGTCCTCGGCTCCGAACAGCTCACCGGTGCTCCGCTCGACAGGCTTACCCACCACGTCCACATCCTGGAGATGAACGGCGACAGCTTCCGGCTCACGCAAAGCCGCCGAAAACGCAGCCCCTCCTCCGAACGCCGATCTCCACCCCTCCCGACGCGCCGCGGGGTAGGAGGGCTGCTCGGAAGCCTGCAATGACTCCTAAGCAACATGGCGATTTCATGTTGCTTTCCAACTCCACCGGCCGAAGCCGGTCCTTGCTCAAAATTGCGTCCCAGCCTGGGTTGACCGATAACGACAGACTTTGGTGATAGGCTGTGTGTCGAGAACAATCATAGTCCCCAAGTCACGCGCAAACCGGAAGTCAGTTTCAATCGGCCATAACAGGCCGAAGGGCGTTTCCTAGGTTGATCGCTGTAGACCGTGTCTTGGCGATCGGCGTCGATCCGCTTGCAGTAAATCGGTCGACCCATTCGCCTTCGATTACTTTACCGTGGAGGCGGTCGATGTACATAAGCCCCAAGCGGGAATTTCATCCCGACCCGCCGTCCACTCGCAGGGAGAAGTGGTCGCACAGGTTTCAGTACCTATACTTTCTGCGCTTCTGTCTCCTCGGGTGGGTGCTGCTGCCGTTATTGTGTGCGCTGGATGCCTGGACCGGCGTGAGCGCTCTTAGCCGTGGCATCATGACGCTCAGTACAGGATGGCAAGCCTTCCACGCGATGTTCTTTGTCGTGACCCTCACTACAACCACGCTGGTGTGCGCGCGCAACATCGTGATGAACGGCGCCTTTCGCTTCGCCAGCCAGCCGCCCGTGCGACTCTACGGGTGGATGACCGCGTGCAAAACACGCAGACTGTGGACGGTGCTTGCGGTGGCGCAGATACCGGCCCTGATTACGCTGTGGTACGTGGCCCGCACCACGATCCGCGAACAGGTGGGTTTCCCGGGCAGCGATGCGGGTACATGGCCGTATGCGGGATGGCATTTAAGTCTGTGGGCCTGGTACGCCGCTGGCCTCGCGACGGCGTTCGCGTTCTGGTACATCGTCACGCTCTTCTACCTGTGGACGCACGAGTGGGTTCCGGGCGATGGCCCGCGCGCGCTGATTTTTCCTCCTCTTTTGCCCGCGGTCGAGGACTCAATTCAGGGCTCGAGCAAGCCGCAGTTGGCCGGATGGCTGGAGCGCCTGCTGCGCTGGCCGCTGAAGTTCACACACATGGGCTACGCGCCGGACCGCAAAGGCCCGCTGTGGGAGTTGCACTTTCTCACCACGGTTTCGCTGATCGCGTTCTTGATGCTGTATCTGTTTCTGTATCCCATCGTGGCCCCGGTGGTGACGACGACGAAGCCGGGCGCGGAGATCGCTTTCGCCGCGGTGGTCTGCATCTGCGTCCTGCTCGGGGCAAGGCAGACGGGAAGCCACTGGAAGATGGAGAAAGCGGGCATATTCTTCTCTTCGCTGTTCCTTCTGCTGTTCGGGTTCTTTTGGTATTTGCTGGTCAGCGACATTCACAATCGGAACGTGAGATTGGAGCGGAGTTTTCCAGTGTTGGCGTCGGTGACCGTGATCCTGATCTTTGGACAGTGGGGAATCAATGGGGCGAGCTTTTTCCTGGACCGTTACCGTGTGCCGGTGTTGACGTCTGCCATTGCATTGATATTTCTGCCGAAACTGGCGCTCAGTTATGTCCCAGTGGCGCCTGGCAACTCCTTCATACAGTGGGTGCAGACCCATGCCATCGACTGGGATGCGGACCACTACTTCGAAGCCCGGCAGATTCCTGCGGTCACTGTACTGCCTACACCGACCGTTGCGGTCGAGAAAACGTTTGAACACCTGAAGGCCGTCGACCCGCAAAACTCCGAAGACCAGCCGCTGGTGGTGGTTACGGCCACGGGCGGAGGCATCCAGGCCGCGGAGTGGACGGCCCAGGTGATGGCGCGGCTGGAGAACGAGTTTCGCGAAGACAAGCAAAAGCAACTCAACGGCTATCTGCTGCATGACCATGTGTTGCTGGCAAGCGGCGTGTCCGGCGGCAGCGTGGGACTGGTGCCGTATCTGTTGGAGTACACAGCGCCGCAAGGGACAGCGTTTCCCGCGAACGACGACTTGCGCAGCAGGCTGACCATCGGGCCCGGTTGTTCCAGCCTGGAGGCGGTGGCATGGGGGTTGGAATATTACGACTTGCAGCGGCTGGCGCTGACCTTACGCTTCCCCATTCTGCAGTCGGCACAGGACTCGCCCGAGGACAGCACGACAATCGTCGCGCCGGACCGCACCTGGGCCCTGAGCCGCGCGTTGAACCGCAACCTGAACGACCCTCAGTGCGGGGTCTCGCCGAACACGCCGCAGGTGCCGGACGGCGAGACGATCACGCTCGGCCAGGCTGCAAAAAATCTCAGTAACGGTACGATGCCGGCGTTCACCCTCAACACCACCGTGGCCGAGAGCGGTGGGCGATTTTTGCTGTCGAATTATATGGTGCCGCCCGCGGTGACGACGCTTCCGCCCAACACGGAGTTCCTGCCCGCCGAATCGTTCCTGCAGGCGTACGGGCAGGAGTCGTGCTGCAAGAACGGACCGCACGGCGAAAAGCTGTTTGCCGACCTGTCGCTGTCCACGGCGGCGCGGCTCAGCGCGACGTTCCCGGTGGTCTCGTCGGCGACGCGTATTCCGCGGCAGTACGCGAAGGCCGCGTCGCACTTTCTGGACGGCGGCTACTTCGACAACGATGGCACAGGGTCGGCGATCGAGTTTTTGTACTCGGTGATGGAGAAGCGAATGGCCAGCCAACGCCAGGCGGAGGCCCTCCACCACCCTGTGCCGGCTCCAAAGCCGCTCAAGGTGCTGCTGGTGGAGATCCGCGACGGCCAGGATCTGGACCCACACGTCCAACCCGATGACTTGCAGCACCAGACCGACGGCCCGCCACCACCCGCCCCCTGGTGGACGATGGACCAGATGATGGGGCCGCTGGAGGGCCTATGGAACGCCGGCCACGTGAGTGTGACGAGGCGCAATCGCCGTGAGTTGTGCGTGCTGGAGACGGCGTATCGGGACAACCTGATCGTCCATCACGTGGTCTTCGCGATACCACAACAGACCGACGGGAAGCACAAGCCGCTGCCCGCGCCGCTGAGCTGGAAGTTGACGGCCAGCCAACTCGCTTACATCTCCTCGGCGGCGCATGGGAAGCTGTCGGGTCCGGTGAAGGACGCGATGAGTTGGGTTGCGAAGGCTGAGACCTCGACGCCCCCGTCAGAGGTGTGTACCGTCGCCAATGCGCCTCCCCATTGATGGGCCTGCTTCCGAAGATATGATCTTCTCGCGTTTTCCCTGCGGCCAAGGCAATTCAAAAATACTCGCATTTCCAAGATGACCTTCGGTTAGTCTTGTCGCATTCGGTCGATGGGTAACACGCCACTATTTTCGGATATGCACGACATCGCGGTGCTGGTCCCTGTTTGGGACCCGGAACCGAAGATGGTGGCGCTGATCGCATCTCTGTCCGAATGCGGCTTCGGGGCCATCGTTGTAGTGGATGATGGAAGCCATGTTGAGTGTGTCGCGATTTTTGAGGCGCTGAAGAGTTTTTCGGGAACGCACGTGCTTGTGCATGGCGTGAATCTCGGCAAGGGGCGCGCGCTCAAAACGGGCATCAACTATTGCCTGACCGATTTGCCAAACATCCAGGGCATCGTCACAGCCGATGCCGACGGCCAGCATACGGTCGCCGACATTGTGCGGGTGGCGGACGCGATGCTCTCCGGCCATGGACGCACTGTGCTCGGCTGTCGCGGATTTGCAGAGGGAGTTCCGTGGCGGAGCAGGTTCGGCAACGGGATGACGCGTCACATCTTCGGCTTTGTGACCGGGACGACGCTCAGGGACACCCAGACCGGATTGCGGGGCTTTCCGCGAGCGCTGCTGCCGGAGTTGATGGTGCTCGACGGCGAACGCTACGAGTATGAAATGTCGGTCCTGGCGCATATCTGCCGCATTCACGGTAAACCGCTGGAGATAACGATCGAGACGGTTTACATCGACGGAAACAAGTCCTCCCACTTCGATCCGATCTGGGACTCGATGCGGATTTATTTCGTGCTGGCGCGCTTTTACTTCTCGTCATTCGTCTCGGCGTTGCTCGATCTGGCAGGGTTCAGCGTGGCCCTGTGGCTGACGCATAACATCCTTATTGCCGTTGTCGTGGGACGGCTCAACTCGCTCATCAACTTTGCGCTGAACCGTAGATTTGTCTTTCATAACCGGGCATCCATCAAAGGCGCTCTGTGGCGCTATTACCTGCTGGTCGCCGCGCTTGGCTTAATCTCTTATGGCAGCATTCTCGGACTATCGTACTGGCTTGGCTGGAACGTACTGGCGATCAAAATTCTGGTGGAGACATTGCTCTCGGTGGTCAGCTTTTCCGTACAAAGGACCTTCGTCTTTCGCGGAGGCAGCAGCGATCGCAACAAGGCGCCAAACTGATCGTGCAACGCGAGGTTACGTCTTCTGCCAGACGCTGGTCAGGTACATGGGAAACAGCGGAAACAGACGGGCTCCGTGGATCTGACGAAAGCCGTGGGTGCGGAGATAGTCTTCTACCTCGTAGCCGGTGTGATAGTGGTCCCAGGGCTTCTCGTATTTTCCGACGACGCGCGCGGAACGGGTCGTCCAATTCTCCGTTGGCAGCGATGTAAACAGGAAGCCGTCTGCCTTGAGCCATGTGTGGATGCGCGCAACCGGCGTTTCCAAATCCTGAAAGTGTTCGAGCACGTCGGGGGCCATGACTACGTCGAACATCTCGGGGCCGAACCCGGTTGTTTTATAGATGTCGGCATTCACCAGGGTGACGTTCGGCAACCGGTAATGATCGAGGATGCTGCTTGCCTCCAGCGTTTCTATGTCTACACCCGTCACCGCCGTAAACTCGGAGGCCAGAGTGGGCAAAAAGACGCCGCTACCGCTGCCGAAGTCGAGGCAGGCGTCTCGGTGTACCGGATATTCCGATAGGAAGCGGTGAAGCACCTTGAGGCGCTGCCAAAAGAACTTTCGGGCTATCCAGTTGGGGTGGTAGTAAAGCTTGGGCATCCGGTTGCTTTCCGTCGCGACGGTCTGCAGCAGGGAAGCTGGAATCTCGATGAACATCAACCTATCCTTTGGGCGCTGACGCGCGGCAATTCTATAACCGTTTTTTTAGCGGACGCTCATTTTCTTTTGCGAGAGCGACCATGCAAGATTATTTTTTGCGAGCTGGAAGTCCGGCTTTAGAGCGACAGCCTTTTGAGCGGCTGCGATGGCGTCATCCCAGCGATGCAGCGCCTCATCGTTGGCTGCGATGTTGTTCCATGCTTCAGCGGACTGCGGATTGAGGCGCAGCACCTTGCGGGCCGCGGTGATGCTCTCGTCGTACTTGCCGGCCTGGTTGAGGCGCAGGGATTCGTTCAGGAAGTCGGCGGCGGTGGTGGGTGGGCTGGCGGTGGCTTTTTGCCGTGTGTACCAGTCAAGATTATTTTTGGCGATCTGTAGTGTGGGGCTTCGATGCAGGGCTTCACGCTCATTCTGGATCGCGTCGTCCCACATCAGCATGGAAGCGTAGGCGGCGCCGATGTTGTTATAGGCCTCCGCGGAGTTGGGATTGAGAACGAGCGCGCGCCGCGCCGATGCGATGGACTGTGGAAACTGGCCCTGCTTGTACTGGGCGAGGGAGAGATCGATCCAATATGCAGCGTTTTGCGCGGCGGGGGGGACAAGCGCTTGTTGCGCAACGGCGTCGGTGGGCGCAATCGCAATCGCTTCCTGGGCGGCTTGGCGCGCGGCGTCGAGATTGCCGGAGCGGCTGTAGGCCTGGATGAGCTGGTCGCGCTGGAAGAGACGCTGCGGGTTGAGGGCGACGGCGGTTTGAAGCTGGGCGATGGCTTCGGGCGCCCGTCCATGATCGTTGAGCCAGCGGCCATAGTAGGCATGGGTCGTGTCGTCTTGCGGAGCGAGAGCGATGGCGCGCTGGAAGTGGCGCTCCGCTTCGGCGGTGCGTGCGGTGTCTCCCGCGTCGGCCATGGCCCCGTTGACCACGCCGAGGTTGATTTCCAGAGTGAAGTAGGTGGGGGTGTAGAGCAGAGCGCGTTCGAAGTAATCCAGAGCGACGGGGTAGTTGCCCTTGCTCATCTGCGTAAGTCCGTAGATCATCAGGCCGCGGCCGTTGTGCGGACTCTTCACAACATCGTCGTGCCAGAGCGATTCCTCGTCATGCCAGACGAGGTTCCGCCGGTGCGTGCCCCAGGCATAGCCGGCCAGGATGACGATGGAAAGGGCTATGAGCGCCGGGCGAAGCTGGACACGTTGCCGTTGCGTAGTGAAGCGGCGAAGCAGGAGCGCGGCTGTCCACACTACCGCGAGGATGAGGCCGACAAACGAGAAGAACATGCGGTGGTCGTTCTCCACTTCGGAGAGTGGATAGAGCGACGTGGGGAGTTGCGTGACGACAAACCATAACAGGCCAAAAGCGATGGGATAGAGCTGGCGGTGCCGCGCGGTAATCCAGATGGCGGTAAGCAGCGCGGCGAGAAAAACAAACCCTGCAAAGGCCTGGAAGTTGAGGCCGGAAAAAGGCGAGAGGTCGGTGTCGACGTTGAGGTGCAGCGGCAGAAAGAGTGCGCCGAAGTATCGCAGCCACACGAAGGGTTGGGTGATGCGATAACTCCAGGGCGAAACGATGGAGGGCAGGAACGACTTCGGCGTCATCGCCGACTGCAGCCACAGCAGCAAAGCCGTTACTGCAAGCGCGGGAAGGGTGGCAATGGAGGCCCTGCGGAATCGCCTCGGCCCCTCCTCGAAGAAGACGATGTAGAGGAACAGCAGCGCCGGGAATACTGCCGCCGGGGGCTTGGAGAGCAGCGCAAACGCGAACGGCACGAGGTAAAGCCCGGTCCGGCGCAGGGGCGGATAGCGTGCGAAGAGAAACAGCGCGGCCACGCAGCCCAGCGTGCAATAGAGGTCTCCGCGCTGGATGATGTAGTTCACTGTTTCCGCCATCGCGGGATGGAGGCCGTACCAGGCGGCGGCGAACAGAGCGAGCCAGGCATTCGCGGGCGAGGGGCGGACCTTTTCCAGCAGCAGATGGTAGAGAGCGTAGAGCAACGCCACCAGCCCGAGGAACAGCAGAAAAGTGCTGAGATGGAACCAGAAGGGCACGTAGCCGCGGCCGAGCGCGTAGTCGAGGGCTAAAGAAGTCGAGACGATGGGGCGATAGGTGCGGTTGGCGGGAAGGACGCTGAAGGTGGTGGCGTCGGTGAAGAAGCGCGGCACGTTGTGCAGGCTGCGGACCGCGGGATTGTCGACGATGGTGTGGAAATCGTCGAAGTGAAACCCATTTTGGAACGAGTTGCCGTAGGCCAGGCAAATCGTCAGCAGAAGCATCAATCCGCAGCCTGCGCGTTGCCGAACCGCCGAGGTTGAGTCAGTCGCCAAAGATCGCCTCCGCACCGTAACGTTACGGAAAAATTCGTTTCTTGGAAAAATAATATTTACATATTGCGCAACTGGTGTACTCTTATCCCGATCCTGAACAAGTCGTCCCTCGTACTTGGCCCGGAAAAATATTTTGACATTGTGATGGTGTGTCACTGATTCCCTATTGTGTTGTTTCGGGATGTCCTCACGGCTATACGTGCGAGCATGCTCCGAGGCAAGGAGTGTTGCCGGATGCGTTCATCGATGGCTCGTCTACTCGTCTTTTCCCTGACTGCAATTCTGACTTTCTCGGTCGCTCACGCGACGGAGGTGCCATTGGTCGGCGATGCGCATGTGAGTACCGCGCGGTCGACAACCAACTTCGGCACGCTTGCCAACCTCTACGTAGGCAATGGGAACAGCGCTTTTCTGCAATTCGATCTCACGTCGCTGCCGGCGGGCGTAACGGCGAGTCAGGTTGCGCACGCGAGCCTGACGGTGTTTGTGAACCGCGTCAACGCGGCGGGGATGGTGAGTCTTTCGCCGGTCACGTCGGCATGGGACGAGTCCACCGTGACTGCCGCGACGGCCCCGTCGATCGGTACGGCGACGAGCGCGTTTTCGTCGTCGATGGCCGGCCAGTATGTGACGATCGATGTGACGGCGCTGGTGCAGGGTTGGGTGACAACGCCCTCCAGCAACTTCGGATTCGCGCTGACTGCGTCGTCGGCGAACGTGCTGCTGGACAGCAAGGAAAATGACGAAACCGGCCACGCGGCCATACTCGACATCACGATTACGTCGATGGGCGCGACGGGAGCAACCGGTGTACAAGGTGTCCAGGGCGTTCAAGGGCCTCAGGGCACGACGGGCGGAAACGGACTCAATGGGGCCACCGGCGCGACGGGCGCCAACGGCGCTAACGGCATTGCCGGCACGAATGGCGCTAACGGCGCCACCGGCGCGCAGGGCCCAATAGGTCCTGTCGGCGCAACTGGCACTAACGGCGCAACTGGCACTAACGGCGCTGCTGGTACTGCTGGCGCTAACGGCGCGACGGGAGCCACCGGCGCGCAGGGCCCAATAGGTCCTGTCGGCGCGACCGGCGCGGCGAGTACCGTCGCCGGTCCCACGGGGGCAACGGGCGCGCCGGGCTCAACAGGTTCTGTCGGCACTACGGGCGCCACCGGTGCTACGGGCGCGGCAAGCACGGTTCCTGGGGCTGTTGGCCCCACAGGTGCTACGGGAGCAACGGGCGCGGCGAGCACCGTCGCGGGCCCGGCGGGTGCCACGGGTGCGACGGGCACGCAGGGACCAATAGGTCCGACGGGCAACACTGGTGCGGCGAGCACTGTCGCAGGGCCTGCGGGTGCTACTGGCGCTACCGGAGCAACCGGTGCGGCGAGTACGGTTGCCGGTCCGGCGGGCGCAACGGGAGCTACCGGCACGCAGGGACCGATAGGCCCGACAGGTTCCACCGGCGCTACGGGTGCTGCGAGCACGGTCGCCGGCCCCGCGGGTCCGACAGGTTCTACCGGTGCGACGGGAGCGGCGAGCACGGTTGCCGGTCCGGCGGGTTCTACAGGTGCTACCGGCGCGACGGGTGTCACAGGTGCTACCGGTTCCACGGGTGCGGCGAGTACGGTTGCCGGTCCAGCGGGCGCGACGGGTGTCACGGGTTCCACAGGTGCTACGGGCGCGACGGGTGCGGCAAGTACGGTTGCCGGTCCGGCGGGTGCGACGGGTGTCACGGGTTCCACAGGTGCTACGGGCGCAACTGGCGCGGCAAGTACGGTTGCCGGTCCGGCGGGTGCGACGGGTGTCACGGGTTCCACAGGTGCAACGGGCGCGACGGGCGCGGCGAGTACGGTTGCCGGTCCGGCGGGTAGCACAGGAGCGACCGGAGCGACCGGCGCTACGGGCGCCACCGGAGTCGGAACCGCTGGTGCGACCGGCGCTACGGGCGCCACCGGAGTTGGAACCGCTGGTGCTGCAGGCGCGACGGGCGCAACCGGAGCTACGGGTGCTACCGGAGTCGGAAGCGCGGGAGCTGCTGGCGCCACAGGCGCAACGGGTACGACCGGAGCTACGGGCGCGACCGGCGCTGCCAGTACGGTGGCTGGGCCGTCGGGACCTCAAGGTCCTGCAGGTGCAGCGGGTGCAACGGGCGCGACAGGGTCTGGGTTAAGCGCCACCAGCCCCGGGTTCTCGTCGATTTCCAGCTTCATCAATCCAGGGAGTGTGACGACCGACTTCTTCAACCCAATGGTTTCGGGCGTTCAGTCGGTGTCGACTTCATTAGGTGCAAATCAAGTAGGTGAAGTTCCGTATGCCTGCACGGTTTCCGGAATATTCTTCTCCGGACTTACCACGACAACCGCTGCCAGTACGAATACACAAACGATCACGGTGTTCAAGAACCCGGCACAAACGGGTATCGCGGCGAGTGGCGGAACAAATACCGGTATGACCTGCAGCATTACCAGCGGAACCACGCTGGGAGAAAACGTGAGTTGTAGCGACACGACCCATACGGTGTCGCTGGCCGCGGGCGATACGATCTATATCCAATACACGGAGACCAACACGGCTCCCTTTATCAAGGACGGGATCGCCATGATCTGCCACTAGTTTACCGGGGGTCCGCACCACAAGAGCGGGCAGCCAGGACTCGGCGGCAGGAAACGTCCGGAGGATGTAGTTGAAGCAGACCAGCAGGAGATAGCGGATGTCCGGGCCCTTCGCCAAGATGTGACCAGAATCTGTTTTCGTTATGCGTGTCCAACCGGACCTATTTCCGGTCTCAGCGGAGCTAGGAAGCACTTGAAAGTTACTACAGCAGCCTTCGGGAGAAAAGGAGTTTTATGAGCGACCAGTATCTCGGTGAAATAAGAATGACTGGATTCAACTTCGCGCCGGTGGGATGGGCGCTCTGCCAGGGACAGACGCTGTCCATTGCCCAGTACTCGGCCTTATTCGCCCTGCTGGGAACGACCTATGGCGGGAATGGCACGACGACCTTCAACCTGCCCGATCTCCAGGGACGAGTACCTATCTCCTGGGGAAGCGGTTCAGGGCTTTCTTCCGTGGTTATCGGAGAGCAAGCCGGCTCGAATAATGTCCAGATTGCCCTTGCGAACCTCCCGAGCCACAACCATCCTCTCAACGTAAGCAATGGCACCGGTGTAGCGAGCGATCCCACGGGCGCATTTCTGGCGCAGCCGAATACTTCCACCGACCCTCGCACTCAGGGCACGACAACCGCCGGTTACCTGACGGGCAGTGCTACCGGGCAGGCTGCTGCGGGTGCGATCGGCAATACTGGCAGCAGTTTGCCACTCAGTGTCGCGCCGCCATTTCTGGCCGTCAACTTCATCATTGCGATGGTGGGCATCTTTCCGTCACGCAATTGATTTTGGGAGCGCCGGCGGTTGGTGCCGCCGGAGTTCTGCGGCGAGGCCAGATTTATGGACACGCTTGGTTGGCGGTTGCGGCCCGCGGTAAAGGAGGATGAGGAGTTTTTGAGAACGCTGTTTGCACTGACCCAAGTCACGCTCCAGTCGTTTCCGCCGGAGTTGCAAGCGACTCTTCTGGAGATGCAGTACCGGGGCCGGGAGATGACGTATTCGACCCAGTATCCCGACGCGGAGGATTCAATGATCTGCCTCAATGACGGTACTCCCATAGGCCGCCGTCTGGTAGATCGAAGTGATGAAAGGTTTCGTCTGGTTGACGTGGCGGTCCTGCCGGAGTGGCAGGGGAAAGGGATTGGAACACGAGTTCTGGCAGAGTTGGCGCAGCAGAGTCGGGAGACGGGAGTGAAACTAAGTTTACGCATGGTGAAGGAGAACCCCGCGGTCCGGCTTTATTCCCGTTTGGGATTTGAGACGGTAGCCGCGGATGAAATTTCGTACGAGATGGTTTTAGCTGATTGGGCTGGACGGTGGGGAAGGGAAACATGATGCGCCAGGGAAAATCGAAGAGCTCGATCCGTCGTTGGAACCTTCGTGTGCGAGCGTTTCACTGGCTGCTCCTGCTGTTGGCGCCGATCGGCCTTTCTGCCCATGCGCAGGGCATTCTTACGATCACTCCGGGGCGCGGAGTGACGACGTCGGCAGGCACTGGAGCCGTTGGCTATACCGGCGACAATGGCCCAGCGGCTGCGGCAACGCTGGCGTCGCCCAGCGCGGTGGCGTATGACGTGAACGGTAATTTATATCTCGCGGACGCGCAGAACCATGTGGTCCGCGAAGTGTCGAAGGCAGGCACGATTACGACCGTTGCCGGGACCGGCGTCGAAGGCTTCTCGGGCGACGGCGGCGCGGCCACCTCGGCGCAACTGGATACGCCGACGGGCGTCGCGGTCGACAAGAACGGCAACATTTTTATCGCGGACTCGCGCAATAACCGTATCCGCGAGGTGAGCGGGGGCACCATCACCACCGTTGCAGGAACAGGCTCACCCAGTTTTGGCGGCGACAACGCGGCGGCGATTGCGGCGGGACTCTGGCTGCCGAGCGCGGTAGCCATCGATACGAGTGGCAACCTCTATATTGCCGACACGAACAACCAACGCATCCGCAAGATCACCGGAACGACGATCTCTACCATTGCGGGCAATGGCGATGAGCTTTATGCAGGTGACGGCGGGGCGGCGACCGCGGCTTCGCTCGACTCGCCGACCGGAGTCGCTGTCGATGCGGGCGGGAAAGTCTACATTGCCGACCGGCATAACCAGCGGGTGCGTGTCGTCGATGCCGGCGGCAATATCTCGACTCTGGCGGGAAGCGGTGCGGTGACGTTTGCCGGCGGCTTTTCGGGCGACGGTTCGGGAGCAACCGCGGCCTCGCTCGCCAAGCCGAGCGGAGTCAGCGTCGATGCAGCGGGTAATGTATATGTTGCCGATACCAATAACCAACGGATCCGGCAAATAGGCGGGGGCGCCATTGCGACGATTGCCGGAACGGGCGATCAGGGTTTTGGCGGAGACGGCGGACCGGCGACCGGAGCGATTCTGAACTCGCCGAAATCCGTTGCCCTGGATGCGGCCGGCAACTTCGCCATCGCCGACAAATTGAACGAACGCATACGCGCAACGAGTCTTGCTTTGCTGACTTTCGCGAACGATGGCGTCGGTGTCCCCAGCGCGGCGCAGGGCGTCACATTGGCGAACACCGGCAGCGCTTCCCTCTCGGTTTCGTCGATCGCCTTTACCGGTGCGTTCACGGCGGTGGCCGGCGGCTCCTGCGCGTCTGTACCGGTTACGCTCGCGGCAGGAGCGAGTTGCACGCAGAATGTCGCCTTCTTGCCTGTCGCGCCGGGAGCGGCAACCGGCTCGGTCGTCTTCAGTGGGACCGGCGTCGTCCCGCAGACGGTCCTGCTGGCAGGAACAGGCGTGCAGTCCGCGACGACCGTCACTTTGAGTTCAAACAACGTAGCGCCATTTGCGGCGCAGCCTGTCACCTTCACCGCAGTGGTAAAGCCGGCGGGCGCCGGCACCGCAACCGGTACCATGTCGTTCTTCGACGGCCCTACACTGCTCGGCTCGGTGCAAACTCTCGTCGCCGGCTCGGCATCGGTTACGGTCACACTGACCGCGGGGACCCACAGCATCACTGCTGTCTACAGTGGGGACACAAACTTTAGCGCCGGCACTTCCACCGTGCTTTCGCAGTTCGTTGCCGACTTCAGCTTCACGCTTCTATCGTCCGGGGGATCCAGCAGCCAGACCGTGACGCCGGGACAGACTGCGACCTACAGCTTCACGGTGGCCCCCATTGGCGGGCCGTTCAACTTCCCGGTAACGCTGTCGGCCACCGGGCTACCTCCTGGCGCAACAGTGACATTCACGCCACCGGTCATTACCGTTGGCGCGAGTCCGGCGAACTTCACCATGACGATTCAGACGGCTAAAACGACGGCTGCGCTGCGGCGCACCGGTCTGTTCGGGGGCGGCGCAATGATGGCAGGTCTACTGCTACTGCCGTTCACGCGGCGCATGAGGCGCCGCGCTCGCCGTATCCGTCCGCTCAACCTGTGCGCCCTGCTGCTGCTCGGTCTTGGAGCACTCGGTGGTCTTGCGGGCTGCGGTACCGGCAGCGGCTTCTTCGGCGAAAGCCAGCATACGTACACCATCAACGTGATCGGGACCGCAACCGGCGCCAACGGGCTCACTCTACAACACGTCGCCACTGTCACACTGACGGTGGAGTAAATGCGTTCCACTTCGAGCACACCTGGGAGACCATCGCACGTGCCAAACCTATCCCGCATTGCGCTTTGCATGCTGCTGGCCACCGGCACAAGCTCCCTCTGGGCACAGGGCCCATCTCGCGTCGATCTCGGTATAACCTTCACCAGCCAGCGGTCGTTGCGGGCGAATACGGGACAGAACTTCTGGATGGAAGGCGGCTCCGCGCAACTTGGGTTCAATCTGCGGGGCGGCCTGGGATTCGCGGCGGACTTTACGGGCTCGCATACCGCTTCCATTGGCTCGAGCGGCGTCCCGCTTGTACTGACCGCAACGACAGTGGGGCCGCGTTATCGCTGGCGTGCAGCGAAGAAAGTTTCCTTTTACGGCGAAGGTTTGTTTGGATTCGCGCACGGGTCGGACAGCCTGTTCCCTACAAACTCGGGCACGAATCCGAGCGCCAGCAGTTTTGCGTGGCAGTTGGGCGGGGGACTTGATTGGCGCGTGTCGCACCACTTTTCAGTCCGCATGATCGATGCCGGTTATCTTCGCACAACACTGCCGAACAACTCCAACAATGTGCAGAATCTCCTTCGGCTCGGTGCAGGTGCGGTCCTTCGTTTCTGACGATGGCCGCTGTCCCAAAACTGTGCTGGAGGCAGAACTTCGGGATTTTATTGTGGACACGAGAACTCTGCCCAACAGCGGACTCGTGTCGTCCCGATTCACGATGCACCACGGACATCGAGACCGTCCACAATCTTGGCATCGATTTCTACATCGACATTCAGCTCTACGACAAATAAGCCGTACCGACGACGGTCTTCATTGACGAATGCGAGGAGCGGCACATCATCGTTCCAAGCGATCAAAGTGCGAACAATCCAACACTCGCCGCAAACATGATGAGAGTGGCGGCCCAACCCATGATTAACATCGGGACCGGCAGCGTAAGCCCACCCATAATGCGTTTATTTCCAGCGATCACCATGATCGCCGCCATCACCGGCGCGGCCAGCACGCCATTCACCACAGCCGCCCAGAAGAGTGCCTTCACTGGGTTCAGCCTGGTGAAGTTCAGTGCGATGCCCACAAGCGTGGATACGGCGATCGTGGTGTAAAAAGCCTTTGCCTGGAACAGGCTCCGATTCAGCCCTTCCTTCCACCGGAACGTCTCGGCGAGTGCATAGGCGCCCGAGCCCGCCATCACCGGCACCGCCAGCAGGCCGGTCCCGATGATGCCGGCAGCAAACACTACGAACGTCAGCTTGCCGGCAATCGGCCGCAACGCTTCAGCCGCCTGCGACGAGGTTTGAATATTCGTAAGCCCGCTGGCGTGGAGCGTCGTCGCCGTCGCGTAGATGATAAAGATGCCAATGACATTGGAGACCACCATGCCGGTCGCCGTGTCGAACCGGATGCGCCGAAACTGCCCTTTCGCGGCGCCGCACTCAATGGGAGCAGTGGACTTGTCGTTGCGCTTGCGTTCCTCCACCTCAAGTGCCGACTGCCAGAAAAAAAGGTAAGGGCTGATCGTCGTGCCCAGCACCGCGACGAGCGCCGTCGCGCTGGCCGCATTCAATTTCATATGCGGAACGAACGTCGCCAACAGCGCGAGCTTCCAAGGCACATGCACCGCGAAGACGACCGCGACGTACGTGAACAGCGAAAGCGTCAGCCACTTGAGCACCGACGAGTACCGCGCATACGTGATGTATATTTCCGCCGCGACGCACACCACGCCGAACGCGATGGTGTAGAAATGCATATTTCCGCCGAGCAGCAGTTTTAGCGCCGCGCCCATCGCGCCAAGGTCCGCGCCGACGTTGATCGTATTGGCGATAAGCAGCAGCGCCACAACCGAGCGAACGATCCACGAAGCATAGTTTCGCCGCAGGTTCGAGGCAATGCCGTGCCCGGTGACACAACCGATGCGCCCGCTGATCTCCTGGATCGCGATCATGAACGGCAGGCTGAACAGCATCGTCCACGCCAGCCCATACCCAAACTGTGCGCCGACCTGGCTGTAGGTGGCGATGCCGCTGGGGTCGTCGTCGGAGGCGCCTGTAATAAGTCCAGGGCCGAGCCGTCGCAGGCGACTGGCGGGAATCGATGGATCGGAAGAAGACTTCATCAATCACCTACAAGGAAATCTGGATGGCGTCTCGGTAGTTTGATCTAACTCGAGGATCTCCAGTCATTTATCTAGGGTGAGTCGATGCCGTTTCCATGTTCTTAGTTGTAGCGGGACCCGTCAGGAGCGGTTGCCCGATACCAGGCGCAGTATCCAGGTAAGGATGACCGCTCCGGCGACGGCAATGCAGATGCTGACGATCATGCCGTGCTGGCCCACTCCGCCGAGACCGAGACGGCTGGAGATGAACCCGCCGATCAGTGCGCCGATGAGGCCGATGATCATGTCCATGATGACACCGTAGCCCGAGCCCTTCATCAGCTTGCCGGTAAGCCAGCCCGCGATGATGCCGATAATGATCCACGCAATGATTCCATGACCATCCATAATGCCTGTTCTCCTTCAAATGTCGGATTGGAGTGCGGGATGAGTGTACAACCTTCGTTGAAGAACGTGGCGCGCAATCAATGGACCCTCTAAATCTTCTGAAATTATGAAGTTGAAAGATGAGAGTGTCTGCAACTTCGTATAACTTCCGGTTAATCCGCGGACCATCCGGGCCGCCGCGACCTCGTCAAATGGGCGGTTTACATCCAATTTCTGTGTTCGCCGACCGCCGAGAAGACCGGCAGCAGGTTGGTCATGATCAGAAGCTCGCGGACTTTCTTGCCGAGGTTGCGGAGTTCCAGGGAGCAGCCCTTGCCCTTGGCGCTGACGTAGAGGCCGACGAGGACGCCGAGGCCCATGCTGTCCATCTGGGTAAGGTCGGAGAGGTCGAGGATGATGCGCTTGTGTTCCCGCATGAGCTGCGAGACCGGACCATAGAGGACATCGCTGGATTCCGCCAGCAGCTTGCCGGCGCAAAGCACGATTACCGCGTTGGACTTGTGTTGGACGGTGACTGTCAAATGATTTGGGCATGGGCTGCTGGACATGAGAGCTCCCTCGGAGTTGACCGATGTAAGTTGCAGAAATTGTATCTCCAACTGGCAGCCTGTGGGCCAACCGCCTTGCAAATGCTGCTTATTCTTCTCCCCCGCTCCCTGAATGGGTCAAACTTCCCTGTCGATAGCACTTAGCGCGGATTCCTCTCCGATGTAGAGATCTCCACGCGCCCGAGGCGGAAGCCCCGTCTCCCGGTGCGCCTTTACCGCGGGTCGAGGCCCGCTGCTACTCCGCTATGGCGCCCGCGGAAGAGTTCTATGTACCATCTACCATCTCGGATTCGCTCGAGCGTTAGACACCGAGCTCCGCGCGAATGGCCCCGGCGATTGCCTCGGCGTGCCGCGTCATCGCCTCTTCGCTCTGGGCCTCGATCATCACCCGCGCCAGCGCCTCCGTGCCCGAGTAGCGAATCACCACCCGCCCCGAATCCTTCAACTCTTCTTCAGCGGCGCGTATCATGCTGACCACCGCTGGAAAGCCGTCCAGCGGCTTCTTCTCCCGCACCTTCACGTTCAGGATCACCTGTGGAAAGTTCTCCAGGTCGGCAATCAACTCGCCCAGCGTCTTGCCGCTGCGATGCACCACGTCCAGCACCAGCAGCGCCGTCAATAGGCCGTCGCCGGTCGTCGCCTTGGCGGGGAAGAGGATGTGCCCGGACTGTTCGCCGCCCAGCGAGGCGCCGGATTTCTTCATCTCCTCCAGCACGTACTTGTCGCCCACCGGCGCGCGCAGCATCGAAATCCCAGAGCGCTTGAACGCCGCTTCCAGCCCCATATTCGACATCGTCGTTGCGACCACCGTATCGCCCGCCAGCAATCCACGCGCCTGCAGGTCGCGCGCGCACGCCAGCATCACGGCGTCTCCATTGACCACCTTGCCGTGCTCATCGCTGAACAGCGCCCGGTCGGCATCGCCGTCGAACGTCATGCCCATCGATGCGCCATACCGCTTCACTTCGGCCGCAACGACCTCAGGATGCAGCGCCCCGCACTTCTCGTTGATGTTGCGTCCGTTCGGCGAAGAGTGTGTCACCTTCACAGTGCCCCGCAGCCCGTCGAACAGCTCCGGCGCTACCGTACTCGCAGCCCCGTTCGCGCAGTCGATCACCACCGTCCGGTTGTCCAGCGAAATCCCCGGCACCGCTTCCAGCAGAAACTGCACATACTCCGCGCGGTACGACTCATTCACCTCGGGCAGGACGTCGTCGTGCGCGGCGTGATCGTTTTCCGCGTGGACGCGCTCGATCTCGCGCTCAATCTCCATCTCCACCGCGTCGGCGAGCTTGTGGCCATCGCCGCCGAAGATCTTGATCCCATTGTCCTGCCACGGGTTGTGCGAAGCCGAAATGACCACCCCGGCGCTGAACCCATGCTTGCGCGCCAGCAGCGCAATGGCCGGCGTCGTAATCACACCCGCGCTTTCGACCTCCGCCCCGCCGGCACGCAGCCCCGCGGCGAGGGTCGCGGCGATCCACGGCCCGCTTTCCCGCGTGTCCATGCCGATCACCACGCGCGGGTCTTTGCCCAGCGAATGCGCCAGCGCGCGCCCCACGGCGAACACCGTGCGCTTATCCAGCGGAGCCTCGCCCGCAACCGCACGTATCCCATCTGTCCCAAACATCTTTCGCATCTCTTGGCCCTCGGAAGTGTTCCCTGTTTGATGCTACCTAACATCGAGCCGAGGAAACCGGCCTGCCCGAACTTTGTCATCTCCCGCGACTGCACCAATCATTCCTTCGCCGACACAACCGCCCTCAACGACCCCTTCGCCAGCCTCGCCGTTACCTCATCCCCCGCCTTCACCGTGTCAGCCGACCGCAACAGCCCCCCGCCCGGTCCGTACACCAGCGCATAGCCTCGCTCCAGCACCCGCAGGGGATTCATCGCGTCGGCCCGCGCCCACACTCGCTCTACGCGCTCCAACCGCAGCGTCACAACAGCGGTCCCAGCACGTTCCAATCGCAGCCGCAGCCTCTCCAACCGCCGCTTGCTCTCGGCGAGCCGCAGCGCCACATCCTGCCGCCGCAGCCGCGCCTCCAGCCGCGTCAGCTTCTCCGCGCGCACTCGCATCAGGCGTTCATGGGACGTCTGGACGCGAAACTCCAGCTCGTCGACCCGCTGCGCCCGCCGCCCCAGGCCATCGCGCAGCCGCCGCAACACCACCTCCGCACTCAGCCGCGACAAGCGCTGTCGCGCTCGCAGCAACTCATAGCCACCCGCGCGCACGATCCGTTCGCCCAGCCGCCGGACGCGCTCTTCCACCCGATGCTGCGCCGCCGTCACCAACTCGGCCGCGGCCGAGGGAGTCGGCGCGCACACATCCGCTGCGGCGTCGGCGATGGTCGTGTCCGTTGCGTGTCCCACGCCCACAACAACCGGCACGGCAGACGCCGCAATTGCGCGCACCACCCGCTCGTCGTCGAAGCCGTGGAGGTCTTCCCAGCTTCCACCGCCGCGCGCCACGATGACCACGTCCGCACGGCCGGGGTGTGCGCTGAACCAGCGCACTCCCGCAGCAACTTCAATCGCGCACCTCAGCCCCTGCACCGCCGCGGGATGTACCAGCAGGTTCACCGCCGCATGGCGCCGCTTGCACACCTTCACGATGTCCCGCAACGCCGCTCCCTGGAGGCTAGTGACCACGCCGATGCAGCGTGGAAACGCCGGCAGCGGGCGCTTGTTCTCGAACAGCCCTTCACGCTTCAGCCGCGCCTTCAACTCCTGCACCGCGGCCAGTTGTGCGCCAATCCCGGCCAGTTCCATCGTTTCGGCGATCAACTGCATCTGCCCGCGGCTTTCGTAGACGCTGACCTGCCCGCGAAGCCTGACCGCGTCGCCGTCTTTCGGCTTGAAGCGCACCAGCGCCCCTTCGCGCCGGAACATCACCACCGAAAGCTGCGCCGCTCCATCCTTAAGCGTGAAGTAGCAGTGCCCGCTCGCCGCCGGCCGCCAGTTGGAAATTTCACCCTCGACCGTGATCCGCGCATAGCGGCTCTCGATCAGACCGCGCACCTCCCGCACCAGGTCCGCAACCGTCCACACCTTCGTCACATCGACGGCAGCGGCTTCCACCGGGGCTTCGGCCACGACCGCGCGCACGGCAACCTTCGCCGCGGGTGCCGGCGGCTCTGGCGCAGGCGCTTCTACCGCGTCGAACAACCCCGGCTGCGGTTTGCGCCGGGCCACAGGTTTTCGTTTCAGAAAGATGTCCGCCGCACTGGGGACATCGTTATTTCGCGCCATCGTGCTTCTGAGTTTACGCCGGGCCGCTCGAATCGATCAGCGACCAGCCGCTTGTCCCCGGGAAAGTGCAGAGTGAATAGTGAATAAGACCAGAGCGGTCACCCCGTTTTATTCACTATTCACTTCCAACTATTCACTGCCCCTACGCCGACTTCAGCAACAACCCGGCCTCGCGCAGCAGGTCTTCCGGCCGGCACGGCTTGCTCAACACATTCACCGGCCGGCTCATGTGCCGCGACTGCTCCCCCACCTTCGCGAGGTTGGTCGAATACGCCGTCAGCATCAATATCTTGCACTCCGGCATTTCGTGGTCGATGGTCGCCGCCAGCTCCAACCCTGTGGTCTCGGGCATCGTTACATCGCACAACAGCAGCCCCGGGTCATACGTGCGTGCGCGTTCCAGGCCTTCCGCAGCGGAGTAGCAAGCCTCAGCGTCGAAGCCGTTCGCGCGGAAGATCAGACTCAGCGTATCGGCTACAAGCTTGTCATCGTCGACCACTAGAACACGCTGCTTCATTTGACACCTCGGCCCGAACTTCACTTCCTATTCTCGAATAGCCCCGCGCGGGACGCAACCGCTAAACTCAATAAAATGCGCAGGATGAACGAAAGTTAATTCGCAGCCTATATCAATCTCAATAACCTCGGCGACAACCCAGGCAATATTCTGCATTATCTCGCGCATAAAATACCCATTTGGGAAAGGAAGTACAGTCTTGTAGATGACACATACGGTCTCATTTTTTATAGGACTGGCGTTTCTCGCCGTGGTGTTGCTGGACGCGTTCCAGACCATCATCCTGCCGCGCCGTCCTGCCGGCCGCCTCCGCATCACGCGGATGTTCTTCGTCGCAACCTGGCTGCCGTGGCGCGCTACCGCAAGGATGCTGCGTTCCAGCAAGATGCGTGAGCAGGCCTACAGCATCTACGGTCCGCTCTCGCTATTGCTGTTGATCGTCGTCTGGGCCGGGTTGCTCATCATCGCTTTCGGTCTCATGTTTTACGGTCTCGGCACGCCGTTCCACGACGCGCTCGGCCAGACATCGGCGTTCGGTCGGCTCCGCGACTGCTTCTACGCCAGCGGCACCACACTCTTCACCCTCGGGCTGGGCGACGTGACGCCGACCAGTCTGAACGCACGCGCGCTCATAGTTACCGAGTCAGGAGTTGGACTCGGTTTCGTCGCATTGGTTATCGGCTACGTCCCGCTGCTCTACAGCACATTCTCCCGCCGCGAGGTCGCCGTCGCTCTGCTGGACTCCCGTGCCGGCTCACCCCCTACCGCCGGCGAACTGCTTCTCCGCCATGGCTTTGACGGTGCTCACAAGGCTCTCGCCGAGCTTCTGGCCGAGTGGGAGCGCTGGTCGGCCGAGATGCTCGAATCCCACATCTCCTACCCCATCCTCTGCTACTACCGCTCCCAGCACGATAACCAGTCCTGGCTCTCGGCGATTACGTCCATCCTCGACACCTGCGCCCTGCTCATCACCACCATCGAAGGCCCCAGCACGCGCCAGGCCCAGCTTACCTTTGCGATGGCGCGCCATACACTGGTCGATCTCGGCCACGTCTTCCATCTTGAAGTCCGGGAGAAGGCGCTCCGCGAATCCCCTCCGCGACGCCTCTCCGACGCCGATTTCGGCCACCTCTGCAACGCCCTCATGCCCACCGGCTTTTCCCTCTGCGCCGCGCCCGACACCCGCGCCCGCCTCGCCGCCATCCGCCTGCTCTACGAGCCCCATGCCGAGGCGATGGCGCAGTATCTGTGCATGGACCTCCCACTCTGGGTCGCCCCACCCCGCGCCAAGCCCGACCAGTGGACCACGGTCTCGAACCTGCGCACGCCCCTAACTCAGCACGTCAGCACACAGTCTGCGGCCTCGCACCTCGGTGACGATGCTTCACACCCGTTGTGAGGCAGAAGATAGTCGATAGAGGAGACGGAGACAGCCGACGGAAAATCCGGAAGGCGCCTCCGTAGAGAACCGCAATGCGCCGACCGCTCACCCATATCCAACTGGAGCCGGAGCTCTCGTAGCCTCCGCCATCGTATGTAGCAAGAAGAGTGACAACGCCCCGGTCACTTGAGCGCATGTGTTCTGAATCGATGGCGGTGCAGATGCAGTGCGACGGTAACGGCAGACCGCAAACTAAAGGCACCATGACGGAAATCAATGGTAACCCATGCCGTTTTAGTGGTTTAGCCGTGCCTCTTTTGTGTTAAGTTGCGTTTAGCACGCTACGTTGGAAGGATCTGCGTGTCTCCTTCCAGTTCGGTGCTTCATGCTCTCAAATTCATCTGTTGTCACCGGGCTCCCACTGTCGGTTTAACGGACATCCGTTTGGATGTATCGAGGTCACTAAAATGAAATCTCTTCTTTCTCTGCTGGCGTTGGCGGTTTTCTTCCTGGGCTTTACCAACTCTGCGAAAGCCTACAAGATCACAGTCTTGGATCCCGGCGGTGACCCCACTTACATATACTCTGAGCCCTTCGACGTCACATTTCAGCCTTGTATTGCCGACGACTTCCCAACCGGCACCTTACCTTCAGGCCCCGCGGAGGACTGCTTCCACGGGATCAACAGGACCGGTAATGTTTTGACTAGTCTGGAACTCACTTTCAACACGAACGGCACCGCTATAGCAGGCGTGTCTTGTCCCACTGTCGATTCAGCCTTATCCGCCGATTCACTGTTCGGCTCATTGCAGTGCCAATCCGAGCTCAATGAGCTTGTACTATATTTCTCCGTAGGGACCATCGCTAAGGGAGAGGAGTTCACCGTCGTCGAGAACGGAATCTCCCCGGCTGATTTTCCGAGCCAAGCTAGCATAGCGTCCCCAAAAGTCGATCCAATTCCCGAACCTAGCTCCATCGCACTGCTCTCCACCGGCCTCGCCTCGATCGGAGCAGCGGCCTGGAGAAAGCGGCGCTGGATCGCATCCCGCAACACCTAAAGCTTCAATGCAAAAGAGCCAACGCCCGCGCCTCAACGCGGGCGTCGTGCTTTTTACGCACTTTCCTGGAGACGGAAGTCTCGCAGGATGCGAGAATCGTGATACAAGTTCCCAGGCCCCCTTCCGCGAAACCATCGCCAGAGAGCATTTTCCTTGCACCGTGTAGGTCCGAATCTGCTGCTGCTTCTCTCCCTGTGTTTCGTCGGGCCGCTCTCGTTTGCACAAAATGCACAACTGGCCCCACCTGAAACAGCTACAGGCCCGCAGTCCGTGAAACTCGGCGACTCCGCCGTGGAACTCGGCGGCCTCTGGAAGTTCCATACCGGCGACGACATGGCGTGGGCCCAGCCGGATTTCAATGACGACCCCTGGCCCACATTGGATTTGACGCCACCCGAGGGCTCCGCCGACCCCACCCTCGGCACCAGCGGCTTCATCCCCGGTTGGACCTCCACAGGCTATCCAGACCACACCGGCTTCGCATGGTACCGCCTCCACCTCAACGTCGCAGGCGCCGCGCGAACCCTCGCCCTCAAAATGCCCGATAACGCGGACGATGCGTATCAGGTCTACATTAACGGTGTTCTCATCGGTGAGTTCGGCAAGTTCCGCGGCGCCCATGTCACCGCGTACAGCAGCCAGCCGCAGGAGTACCGCCTGCCGAAGACTGTGCGGAACGGTCCCATGACCATCGCCATCCGCATGTGGATGGACAGCGCCACGCCCTTCAGCAGCCCGGATGCGGGCGGCATGCACGGTCCTCCGGTTCTGGGCTACGCCACCGTCATCGCAGCCCAGACTCGCCTGGACTGGGACGAGACCAATCACGAGGTGGGCAGCGGCTTCATGGAAGTACTGATCCTCCTGCTCGCGCTGGTGATGTCCGTCGTCCTGTTCTGGCTGGACCACCATGAAAAAGCCTACCTTTGGCTGGCGGTGGTCTGTGTCGTCACGCTGCTCGGCAATACTGTCGTACTGGTAGTGAACTACGCAACCTGGATAGGACAGACGCCGGGCGCGATATGGACGGACGTGGTCCTAAATCCCCTGCGCATCGGCATGTGGGTCCTGTTCTGGGGCTACTGGTTTCATTTGCACCGTATTGGCAGGCTGCACCGGGCCGTCTGGCCGCTGGTGTTTTTGCTCATCGTAGGAAATGCGATGCTTCGTGCCCCGCTTTACGGACAAGTCATTCCCTTGAACGCCGCCAGCTTCCTGACACCGGCCCTGCTCATCGTCAAGCTCGGTTTGGGCGTGTTGCTCTTCATCGTGGCCTACCGCGGCTTCAAGAAGCAGAAGGCCGAAGGCTGGCTGGCCGGCGTCGCCATGCTCCTGGCGGCGACCGCGAACTATCAGCACGAGCTTCATCTGGTCAATGTGAAGATTACGACCACCCTCTTCGGCTTCATCGTTTCACTCGGCACAGTCTCGACGATCCTCTCTCTGCTGATGATTACTGTCATGCTGTTGAGAAGGTTCGTGTACGCGCAACGCCTCAAGGAACAGTGGAGGATGGAAATCCAGCAGGCGCGTGACATCCAGCAAATCCTCATCCCTGCCGCTCTTCCTCGGATCGAAGGGCTCACCATCGAAAGCGCGTATCGTCCGGCCCGCGAGGTGGGTGGAGATTTTTTTCAGATCCTCCCCGGAGACGGCGAAGGAAATGCTCTTATCGTCCTTGGAGACGTCACCGGCAAGGGCCTGCAGGCTGGAATGCTGGTTGCATTGATCGTCGGCTGCATACGTTCCGCCGCACGGCACACCGCGGATCCAGCAAAGATACTCCGGCTTGTTAACGACGAGCTTTGCTCACGCGAGCAGGCCAGCGCCACATGCATGATCCTCCACATCACTGCCGGCGGAGAACTGCAAATCGCCAATGCGGGACAGATTCCACCTTACCTGAACGGCGTCGAACTCGATGTCACGGGCGCTCTCCCCCTCGGCATGGTTCCGGAAACGGACTACACCATCGATTCGTTTCAGATCGCAGATGGCGATTCCATGTTGCTCATGTCGGATGGTATTGCCGAAGCGCAGGATGCGCACGGACAACTCTACGGGTTTGAGCGCGTCGCGGAATTGGTGAAGAACCCCATCAGCGCCGCGGAAGTCGCCATAGCTGCACAAAAATTCGGCCAGCAAGACGACATCTTGGTGCTGCGCATCCAGCGGGACACAGTAACACAGGGATAGGGAGGGTGGCCCTATCTCGATTATGCAATATAAGGATTTCTTTTCTCCGGCGGTCGTCCGGTCTTCAGACTTCAAAAGGGCCGCGAGCACTTGCTTTACCGCGCGAAGACCCAACGACCGCTCACTGCCTTACTGCATCTGCGGCCCTGCCGCCTGCGGGTTCAGCTTCTCCGCGGCCAGCGTCCCGATCGGTCCGGGCGTTTCTTTGCCGTCTTTGCCTTTCTCTTTGTCCTTGTCCTTCAACTGCGCATAGATCTTCTTCGCGTCGTCGACCTTGCCTTCGGATTCATACATCTCCGCCAGCTCGATCTGCGCCATCCCCGGAGTCACGGTCGTCGCATGGCCCTTGGTCAACTCCTGATACAGCGCAACAGCCTGCGGATCGCGCCCAGTGCTGTGATAGAGCTGTGCCAGCGCCAGTTTCGCCAGCGCCGAGATGTCCGAATTCCACGAACTCGCCACGCTCTTGAGAGCGTCTTCCGCGGCCCCGTTCTGGCCCTCTTCCATGTACGTGATGCCCGCGAAGTAGCGTGCGACCTTGCCGTCTTTGGTCATGCCGAAACGGTGCGCCACATCGACGAACTGCTGGTTCGCGGCATGCGCGCGTTCCTGCATGCTGGGGAAGGTCTTCATGCCCGGAGGGACCTCTTGACCCGGCGTCGCAACCGGCGTCCGGTACACATGCAGCGCATCGCCCAGCGCCATGCTCGCCTCATCGGAGCGGTGGCTGTAGAACATTCCTCCGCCCACCGCCAGCAGAATCACCGCCAGCAGAATCGCGCTGCCAATGATCGCCGAGCGCTGGTTCTCCTGGGCCCATGCGACCCCTTTGTCGGTGAGAGAGATAAATTTATCAGGCTGTTTCAGTCCACGCTTGGTCGCGTTATCCACGAATCGGTCCGTCCTTCAGGCTTGATGCAGAGATGTTGCCGGCGCCCCACCGCCGCGCATCCTCAAGTCTATCAGCAGGCGGCCTTCCCCGCCCCCTTCGCCCGCAAAACGGGAGGCAAAGCCTATCATACCGATAGGAAAGTTCTCCGAATTCTAAAAACACGATGTCGCCAACACGGAAATGGTTGCCAAACGTATAAAGATAGGCATAGTATCCGTTTCGCAATCGGTACAGTGCACAACTTTTTGGTCACGCGCCAGGTAGCCCTTGGTTGTATTCGTCGTGTTCGCCGTTTAGCTCAGAAGCACCCACTTGACTGGGAGCAAAGACTCCCACAGCGTCCTTGGAGCGAATTATTTATGGCTTGGTATGCCTACTGCATCGCAGAACGTAGTTCCTTTTCCGAGCTTTCCCGCCACCGCCGACCGATGCCCCTCAATGGAGTCACCGGCCTCTTCGGTAATCAAACCTTCCTCTTTCCCGCAGCCGATCTCGCTGTTGTAGTCTCCGAACACCTCCCCGAAGACGCAGCCCGCCTCACAGGTTCCGACGCACAATCCGCCGCACGCGAACATGCACGCGTGATCTCCGGATGCTTCGCTCAGTCCACCGTTCTGCCCTTCCGTTTCGGCACGACGTTCGACGACGACGACTCCCTCCGCCGCTCGGTCCGTTCCAACCAGCGTCACTTCATGGCCAACGTCGAGCGCCTGCGCGGCATGGCTGAAATGCATCTCAAAGTGCTGGTCGACGATGTCGTCACCGCTCCCCGCGACGCCGACTACCGTCCCCAGACCGGTGCCGGTCAACTCTACCTCTCCAACCTGCGCGAGTCGGCCAGCCGTCAACGCGAGCGCCAGTCCCGCGCCCGCGCCTTATCGGTGCAGATGCATCGTATGTTCCTCCCGGTTGCGGAGGAAATCACCTGCAAACGCACCGACTCGGGCAAGATGCTGCTGGACATCGCGCACCTCGTCGAGAAGAAGACGATCGAGCGTTACCAGAACAAGTACAGCACCGCCACGCTGCAAATGAAGGACTGCGCCATGCAGCTTTCGGGCCCCTGGCCGCCGTACCACTTCGTCCACCGGCACAACGCCGGCAGCAGCGTTCACGCGTAACCTGCTCACGAAAACGAAACGCCCCGGCAAACTGCCGGGGCGTTTCTGCGTCTGCGCTTTTATGTCGTCGGTGCTGTCGGCTGTACCGCGCGTTTCTTCCGGCTCAACACCAGGCTCCGCTTGCGCCGCTTGCCGCTCGCGTGGTCGATCTTCTTCCAGAACCCCACAAAATAATCCACCGCCGAAATAATCGACACCAGCGCCATCCAGTAAATCGCAATCACCGCCGTCAGGTGGACAGGGAACGGGTACCAGCCAATCTGCCAGTGGTCCCAGCGATGCGCCAGGATCGCCGCCACCACCGACACAATCTGGATAACGGTCTTCAGCTTCCCAATCTCGCTGGCCTCGATCGTAAAACCCTCGGTGGAAGCTATAGACCGCAGGCCACTCACCAGAAATTCTCTCCCGATGACCAGCACGGCCATCCAAGGGGCGACGACGGCGGGGTTATACGCGATCAGGCAGATGAACGCCGTGCTGACCATCAGCTTGTCGGCCAGCGGATCCAGCAGGATTCCGAGGGTAGTAATCTGCCCGCGCCGCCGCGCCAGATACCCGTCGACGCCGTCCGTAATCGACGCGATGATAAAGATCGCCGACGCCAGGATCTCCTGCTCGCCGTGCGTCCCGTGAAACGGAAACTTAGGCGAAAGCGCCCACACCAGCAGCGGAACGCTGGCAATGCGGGTCATCGTGATGGAGTTGGGAAGATTCAAAAGCGCACCCGGCGGGCAACAATAGCATTCTGACACACGCGCCGCGTTCCTGGTGCATACGCCGAGGCATCGGGACCGTAGACCGGAAAAACTAATCCCTAATCCCTGCCTTTACGCATACATCCCGCGCTGCTTGATCGTATAGGCCACCCGGTCGATGGCCAGCATATACGCCGCGGTCCGGTTGTTCACGTTGTGCGCAATCGAATACTGCAGCACGTCGTCGAAGCTGTCGATCATGATGCGTTCGAGCCGCTGGTTCACTTCCGACTCAGTCCAGAAGTATCCCATCCGGTCCTGCACCCACTCGAAGTAGCTGGTCGTCACGCCGCCGGCATTGGCGAGAATATCCGGAATCACGAACACTCCCTTGTCAGCCAGAATCTCGTCGGCGACCGTCGTCGTCGGTCCATTCGCGCCTTCGCACAACACCTTGGCGCGAATCCGCTCGGCATTCCTGCTGGTAATCACGTTCTCGGTCGCTGCCGGAATCAGTATCTCGCAAGGCCGCAGCAGCACATCATCCTTGTCGGTCGCCTCGGCTTCGCTGAATCCGTGAATCGTTCCGGTCTTGGCCTTGTGCCGCAGCAGCAGATCGATGTTGATGCCATTGGGGTTGTACAGCGCGCCATCGTACTCGCCGATACCGATAATCTTGTAGCCTTTGTCGAACATCAACTGCGCGGTATTCGACCCGACGTTGCCGAAGCCCTGTACGATCACCCGGCAGCCCTCGATCGCCATCCCGAGATGCTTCATCGCCTGGTCGCACACGATGCTGATGCCGCGCCCCGTGGCTTCGCGCCGTCCGCGCGACCCACCCATATTCACCGGCTTGCCCGTCACCACCGATGTGACGGTCTGCCGCATGTGCATGGAGTAGGTGTCCATGATCCAGGCCATCGTCTGCTCGTTGGTGTTCACATCCGGAGCGGGAACGTCTTTCTCCGGTCCGATGAACTCAATCAGTTCGGCGGTATAGCGCCGCGTCATGCGTTCCAGCTCGCCCTGCGACATTTTTTTAGGGTCGCAAATGACTCCGCCCTTCGCCCCGCCGAACGGAATATTCACCACCGCGCACTTCCACGTCATCCAGCTCGCCAGCGCGCGCACTTCATCCAGCGACACGTCCGGCGCATAGCGGATGCCGCCCTTGCCCGGCCCGCGCGCCATCGAATGCTGCACACGGTACCCGGTAAAAACTTCAATCGATCCATCGTCCATCCCGACCGGAATGTGAACGATGATTTCCCGCGACGGATACCGCAGCACCTTCCAGATGCCGGCGTCGAGGTTGAGGCGTTGGGCTGCGTCGTCGAAGCGCGCGGCTTGTGCTTCCCAGGGATTTGTTTCCTGCTCAAGCGTGAGCGTGGTCATGCGGGGTCTGTTCCTCTCGGTTGCCGGTATCAGCGACTCTTCGGCCATCGCGCATGTCCCTCCAGAAGTCTAGAAATCAAGAGCCCTGAAGACAGCATAGTCCCTTTTCCGGGAGCGTCATTTGGCCAGGCCGTTCTGTAGCCAAACCTGCCGAGTATAGGCCCAGATTTAAGCCTTCGGCAAGGCATTCATGTGACTCTATCGGCACATGGCGATGGACTATTTAGGCCTTGCGCAAGTGCCATCGGATGTGCGCAAGAAATCGGACACAGAAACTGACAACTGGAAACTCGCAACTGGCAACCGTACGCCCAAAAAGCTGACAGCCGGCAGCTCGCAGCTCGAAGCTGCACGCACAACAGCCGACGCTCGAAGTGGGCCATAAGTTCCAAGTAGAATCCATTCATGCAGTCGAACGAAAGCACTCCGGCACTACGTGAATTCCTCGCTCTCGCCAAGCGCCACTCGCTGGTTCCGGTGACGCGCATCGTCGCCGCCGACCTCGAAACCCCGGTCTCCGCCTTCCTTCGCGTCGCCGCCACCGAGCCCGAAGCCTTCCTGCTCGAATCCGTCGAAGGCGGCGAGCACATCGGCCGCTACACCTTCATCGGCATCCGCCCCTACAAGCGCATGATCGCCCGCGAAGGCACAGTCACCATCCAGCAGGGCCGCTCGCGCAAGACGGTCACCGCCGACATCTTCGCCGAACTCAAATCCGCTCTCCAGGGCGAAACCCCCGCACGCCTCCCCGGCCTTCCGCCCTTTACCGCCGGAGCCGTCGGCTTCTTCGCTTACGATGTCGTTCGCCGCATCGAAACCCTCCCCGAAACGGCAGCCGACGAACTCCAGGTCCCCGATGCCTACCTCATGTTCTTCGACGAGGTCCTGGCCTTCGACCACGTCAAAAAGGCGATCCACATCATCGTCACGGTAGGCACGCGCAAATCCTTCCCCGGAAAAAATCCGGGTGCCCCACGTCTCGCTTCTGAGACGTGGGTTTCCACCGCCGCCGCCTATGCCGACGCGCTCAAGCGCCTCGACCGTCTGGAGCGCAAACTCTACGCCTCCGTTCCGAAAACGCAATCGCGACGAGTCGCCGGCCCACTCATCCTCAAGCCCCGCACCAAACACGCCGACTTCCTCCGCGCCGTCGAAAAAACCAAGGAATACATCGCCGCCGGAGACGTCTTTCAGTGCGTGCTCTCGCAGCGTTTCGACTGCAAACCCGGCGTCGACGCCTTCGACATCTACCGCTCCCTCCGCATCGTCAACCCGTCGCCGTATATGTACTTCCTGCGCTTCGGGTTGGAGGGAGCGGCGGCAAACGGGCGAGCAACAAAAGGAGTAGCAGCGGGCTTCAGCCCGCGGAAAACCTCCACGCAAAACGAAGGGGCTTCAGCCCCGGCGCGTCTCTGCCACATCGTCGGCTCCTCCCCCGAACTCCTCGTCCGCGTCGTAAAAACGGAAGCCGCCAGCCGCGTCGAGTACCGCCCCATCGCCGGCACCCGCCCCCGCGGCGCCGACGAAGCCGCCGACCGCGCCCTCGAAGCCGACCTCCGCGCCGACGAGAAGGAAGTCGCCGAACACATCATGCTGGTCGACCTCGGCCGCAACGACGTGGGCCGCGTGGCCGAATTTGGCAGCGTCAAGGTCAAGGACCTTTTGTTTGTAGAACGCTACTCCCACGTCATGCACCTGGTCAGTCGCATCGAGGGCACGCTCAAAAAAGACCTCGCCCCCATCGACGCCTTCCGCGCCTGCTTCCCCGCGGGCACGCTCTCGGGCGCACCCAAAATTCGCGCGATGGAGATTATCGAAGAGCTCGAACCCGCCCGCCGCGGCGTCTACGGCGGCAGTATTTTTTACGCAGATTTTTCTGGGAATTTAGACTCCTGCATCGCCATCCGCACCCTCTTCATGGATGGCGCGGCA
>Ga0207933_1000405_pt1 | contig 43400 bp, 39 predicted proteins | sample NGESurdeep092012_4_FD_184488 | JGI IMG/M metagenome (GOLD analysis project Ga0207933, IMG submission 184488) | Arctic peat soil microbial communities from Barrow, Alaska - NGEE Surface sample F53-3 deep-092012 (SPAdes) | ecosystem: Environmental > Terrestrial > Soil > Wetlands > Peat ... | reverse complement strand
CTCAACCTTGCAGCGCGACTCATGGATAAAGCTCGGCCCTCAGGAGTCGTGATCTCTGACACGCATTGCGAAGCAATGTTTGGCGACGAACTTTCGGAACTCACCGCAGATGCAGTGTGCATACGAGGTATTTCCGACGAGGTACCCATCACTATCTTCGCGACGCGAGACGTAGTCATACAGCAAAGAGATCGCGAACCACTGACTGGACTGCGCAGAATTTGGAGCGGCTCGGAAGAAGTCTCGGTTGCCGACGCAAGGAAGTACGACTCCTACCCCTTCTATCTTGAACGTCAACCGCAGTCTGATGAGGTCGCAGAGGTCCGCGTTGCTTATGACGAGTACAAAAATGGTGAAGTGGACGGAAACTATTTTTTCGAGGAAGGCGGCAAACTGGAAGAGGGGCCGGATGGATGGCTAATCCGCTTAAATCTTGGACAAACGCAACAACGTATTTCATCGTCGCCTGAGCAAAGCTTTGCGCTAGGAGGTTTTCTTCACTTCACAAACAAGGTCACATTTCGCGCTTATATTCGCCCAGCGGATGAGTGAATGAAACCTTTCGCCGCCTCGAAAGGTCAGTTGGCGTGACGGATTCGGAGTCGCTCACGAAACCCAGCACAACCTCAGCACAACTTTTCTGAAGAACAGTCGCGAATGGTGGGGTGCAGCCACGCATCACGGCCGTGGCACTTCGACTCAATATGAAGTAAAATACAGTGATTGCAGCGTTTTGGAAAGAGTCTGCGTTCATGGTTCCTTGTTTTAGGAAACCGATGCTCTATCCCCTGAGCTACGAGGGCATTACTGGTTTTTGCGCCCTTCGCTGTGGTCGCGCAGTCTTCACAGCACAACTCCAGCACAAGAAGTGGCGAGGAGTTCTCAACTAATCACGGTCACTCCCCACTATTCAAGCACGTTAAAGGTTCGTAACGAATAACTCAGATCTCAACCTCGCGACCGCATTTCATCACAATGCGAGAATTCTCTTGATTTCCGAGGTATCGCGCCCGTGCTCAGCGTGGCGCTTCGCGTCACCGAGACACGATGAGATCCCACGCCATAGACCAAATTGAAGGGAAGATGTCAGACTTCTCTCGACATTCTTTGAAGATGGTCAACGTTCGGTCGTTGCAGGTGCGCAATGTCAATTTCCGTCGATACCGTGACCCGAAGGCGCTCAACCTCGTTGCCGACGTGACAATCCGCTTGAGGAGATCCTGCGCTATACGCTGTACTGTAGCGTTATGTTAGAAACACGAGAGACTCCGGCGCGCGATCGCCTTCTAGTTGCAGCGGCTGAGTTGATGGACCGCGCCGGCGGCAGAGAGGTCTCGACTCGGGCAATCTGTGAGTTGGCAGGCGTACAAGCCCCCACGCTGTATCACCACTTCGACAGCAAAGAGGGTCTCCTCGACGCTGTTGTCAGCCACGGGTTTCGTCAGTTTCTCGAAGCGAACGCATCTAGCGCGACTGATGATGACCCCATCGAACTCATCCGCCGTGGTTGGGATACCCAAGTTCATTTCGGAGTACTTCATCCACAGTTCTACGCGCATGTCTACGGACGCGTCGAGGTTGGGCGACACTGCGACGTTCTATCCGAGATGGAATTGGTGATTCTTCAGGCTCTGGAGCCCGCAGCACGACAGGGGAAACTTATTGTCGCACCTGCAGAGGCTGCGGCAGTGATCATGGCGGCAAGCAGTGGCGTGACTCTTCGTCTCATTGCTAACTCCGACGTATCAATCGACTGGACGCTGTCAGCCCGCGTTCGAGACTCTGTTTTGGATGGCATGACCGCGAACGGACACTCTCAGCGCACCCGAGGAACGTTCGCCACGGTCGCGTCTACGGCGGTGACTCTCGCGGCGCTGCTGGATGACGCTCCCACCCAGCTCACGAGCGCCGAAACGACGCTTATGCGTCAATGGCTCGGGAGGCTCTCGTCACCCTGAGGCGACGCTAACCCTTTCGGCGTCAGGCGCTATACGAAATTACGTAGCAGTGCTATACTAGCGAAATGACATCCACACCAGAGTCGGTCAGTCCGACCAAAACAGATACCAGCAAGCTTCGCGGCCGCGCTTTAGGACTCATCGTTGTCTTGTGCGCGGCATTCTTTCTGGATGCGCTAGACACGTCAATGATGGCCGTCGCGCTCCCGTCTATTCAGCGGTCGTTGCACATGTCGACTAGCGGGTTGCAATGGATCATCTCTGGTTACGTCCTGGGGTACGGCGGCTTCCTGTTACTCGGCGGACGTTCGGCGGACGTTCTCGGCCGTCGCAAGGTGTTCCTCGCCGCCCTCGTAGTCTTCCTGGTCATGTCAGCCGCCGGTGGCCTGGCGACCAGCGGAGGACTTCTAATCGCTAGCCGGTTCATCAAGGGGATCGCAGCTGGCTTCACGGCCCCTGCCGGGTTGTCGATTATCCTTGCATCCTTCGCTGAAGGTCCTCTGCGCCATAAGGCTCTTGCGATGTACTCGGCCACAGGCGCTGCTGGCTTTACTTTCGGCCTAATCGCGGGTGGTACATTGAGCGCCGTGAGCTGGCGGCTCGTCTTCTTTGTGCCCGCGGCAATTGCTATCGTCACGCTGGTCGGAGGATTCCGTCTCATCCCGTCCGATGACCTTGGTCAAGGCAACCGACAGTCGCTCGACATACTAGGTGCGGTCACGGTGACGGGTGCCATGCTCCTGCTCGTTTACACGTTGATTGAAGCGCCCTCGGTTGGTTGGTCTACCGCTAGGTCGATCGGATCGTTCGTAGCAGTGCTGACGCTCGGCGCGATCTTTGTAGTCATCGAGAGGCGGCAAGCCAATCCACTCCTCCAACTGCGTCTGCTTAGTTCATGGTCACGGATTCGCGCCAATATCGGTGCGATGGCTTTTGTCGGCGGATGGGCCTCAGCCCAGTTCATTCTGACGCTGTATATGCAGGACCTACGCGGATGGTCCGCGCTTACAACGGCGTGCGCATTCTGGCCGCTTGGCATTCTTGGACTCTTTGTCGCGCCTAAGCTCACCTGGCTCATCGATCGGTTCGGCTTAGTACGGGTCCTGACGAGCGGTCTCGCCCTCACTGTCGTCGCCTATGCGCTCATCCTTCGAATCGGAACGTCGAGCAACTACTGGGTGGTGCTGTTCCCGACCTTCGCCCTAATTGGCATCGCATTCGGACTCGTGTTCTCAACTCTGAACATCGCGGCTACCGATGGAGTTGCCCCCGATCAGCATGGCGTCGCAAGCGGTCTGTTCCAAACGTCGACCCAGTTCGGTACTGCTCTACTGCTCGCTATCGCGACTGCGGTTGACCACGCTACGACTCGACCCGGATCCGCACGCGACGAACTTCAGGGATTCCGTTTCGCTTTGCTCGTCCCTCTAGTTGCGTCGTGCATCGTGCTCGTCCTGAACGGGATAGCAACCGTGCGGCGCGGGAATGAGAAAAGGCCATCGCAACTCAACGTGGCCGAACTCACCCAGAGCCTCGCAGCAGCTGAATCAAGCGACAAAATCGTATGACAAACTACGCGGCCGGCACGCCGATCGAACCAGGGCAACTGCCAGACATTGTGACGGACTACCTCGTGGCACATCGGGCGCACGATGTAGATGTCGCGATTCAAAGCTACGCCCCTGACGCGGTCGTCATCGATGACGGCAACACCTACGCGGGCGTCGAAGCCATCCGGGCATGGCTGGCGAGCTCATCTACCGAATACAAGTACACAATCGAGATTACCGCTGCTTCGCAGATCGACGATACCCACTTCGTCGCCACGCACCATCTCGTCGGCAATTTTCCTGGCGGCCATGTAGATCTTGACTACAAGTTCACTCTCAATCATGGTCGGATCAACCACCTCACCATCGAGCAGAGTGCGACTCGGCCGCGATGATGAGGGGTCTGATCTTGTATTACTTGAATCATTGACCTCGAGAATTGATGTAACTAGTGTCCCTGGAGTGCCCGCCGCTAAAACATGAATGCATTCAGTTGCCAGAACTACCGGCCAATAGAGTCACTTTCTCACCTGAGCGCGAGCGACTTGCCACCCATTCAATCGAGAGACACGTAGACGATTCGATCCGCCCGCTATGACGCGGGAGCGAATCCCGGAATCCTCGCCATGACTCCCTGGAGGTCAGCGTCCTCGGAGATACCTTGAAAGTCGTGGCGCGGCGTGTAGTGAGCTTCCAAAGTAGCGATCTCCTCCATCGTCAAAGCGAGTTCGAGCGACGCGACGGCGTCGTCAATTTGCGCGACGCTACTCGCTCCTACGATCGGGGCCACGACCACGAGGTTAGTCCGAAGCCAGGCGAGCGCCACCTGTGCGTGCGAGACTCCCCGGGTGTTGGCGACTACGCCGACAGCGTCAATGGTGGCGCGGTCGCTCTCGACGTCGAGGTAGAGCAATTCGGCAAAAGCGTCGCTTGTTGAGCGTGTCGTGGACTCCCCCCACGGGCGAGCTAGCCGACCTCGGGCAAGTGGACTCCACACGATCGTGCCCACGCTCTCGTCGGCGCAAAGTGGGAGCATTTCGCGCTCCTCCTCGCGAGCGAGGAGGTTGTAGTGATCCTGCATCGAGACGAATCGTGCCAACCCGCGCTCGCGCTGGATGTGCAGAGCCTTCGCGAACTCCCTCGCGGGCATCGAGGACGCGCCCAGATAACGAACCTTGCCGACCTTGACAAGATCGCTGAGCGCTTCGAGCGTCTCAGCTAAAGGCGTGGCGTGATCATTACGGTGAATCTGATACAGATCGATGTAGTCGGTACCGAGACGTGCCAGGCTGTGTTCGACCTCGCTCATAATCGCCTTGCGCGAGAGTCCATTTCCATTGGGTCCGCAGCGCAGAAAGCGGCCCTCGGGGACAGATTTGCCAGTCGTCGGCGAGCTCCTTGGCACGAAGAGCGAGAATGACTCCGTCTCCAGCGCCTTTGATCGACGCGATTTGCACAGTGAAAGAGCGTCCATGAAAGGTCTTCAGGTCTTTCAACGGACATCATCGAGAAGGTTCAGGGGGCGTCAGCGGTGCAACCGCGGCAAGGTATGTCACGCCGGCCAGTCATGAGTAAATCGAGCGACGTTCATGAAACGGTCACATTCAGGTAACCCTTTCTCCTTAGGCTGCGAGGCAGACCTACAAAGGAGTGGCACGCAATGAGTGAGGCAGTTAAGCCCACCACCACTACAACGACCGAACCGGCGACGCGCAGGCTCACACCAGAGCTCGCGGCGCTCGACCCCGACTCCAAGCGGCCGGCGAACGTCATTCGTACTGAGGATCTGACCTTGAGTTTCGGAACCAAGAAGATTCTTAGTGGCGTCAACATGGCATTCCCGCGAGGCACGATCACAGCCCTTATCGGTCCCACTGGTTCAGGCAAATCGACCTTTCTGCGCGCACTGAACCGCATGAATGACAAGGTCTCTGGCTTCCACCGAGAGGGAGAAGTCTTCTTAGACGACTGCAGCATCTGGGATTCGAGCCAGGATCTGTTCACTGTTCGCCGCCGAGTCGGCATGCTCTTTCAGCGTCCGAACCCCTTCCCAATGTCGATCAAGGACAACGTGGTCGCTGGTGTGAAGGCCCACCGAATCGCTAAGGGCAAGCATCTCGACGTCATCGCCGAGACCCGCCTGCGTGAAGTCGGGCTATGGGATGCCGTGAAGGATCGCCTTCATGACTCCCCCTATCGCCTCTCGGGCGGTCAGCAACAGTTGCTCTGCCTCGCCCGGTCGCTCGCGGTTGGGCCAGAGGTGCTCTTGCTGGACGAGCCGACGTCGTCGCTTGACCCCGTGACCACAGAATCGGTGGAACAATTGATACGCGACATGGTGCCGGCTCTCACGATCATCATCGTGACGCACAACCTGGGGCAGGCTCGGCGCGTGTCAGACGCCACAATGTTCTTTTACGATGGACACCTGGTTGAGCACGGTCCCACTGAGCAGCTCTTCACGTCGCCCGTCCACCACGACACCAATCGTTACGTGAACGGCCTGATGGGCTGACGCTCTGCACCAGGAGCCAGCAGAGACCCTCGCCGTGCCCGCGATGACCCTCGGTGACAAGGGCGCGCAACCGCCCCATTCTTTGCTAGCGGGTAAGCGACCTAGCGAGGGCCCTCGACGTAGCGCTGCGTCCGGTTCACTAGCAGCCTCGAGGATACGAGCAACACCAGCACCAAGACGATGAGGATCAACGCGGCATCGAAGGAGAGGTACTGGGTCGCCTTGATCGGCTGGTTGTAGTCGGTCCACACGTAGTACGTGAGATACGCGATTGGCTGGTGTATGAGTGACGTCGTAGGCAGGCTGTTCGTGATGCCCGCCGTGTAGAGCAGGGGTGCCGTCTCGCCCACCGCGATCGCCAGTGCGATCAACAGGCCAGTCACGATACCCGGCAGTGCGCTCTTGATGACCACCTTTCGCAACGCGTAGCCGGTCGCCATGCCCAGCGCTTCGGCACCTTCGCGATAGTTAGTCGGCACTTGACGAAGTGCCGATTCGGTGGACTTCGCGATATAGGGCGTCACCATGATTGAGAGGACGATCAGTGCGGGCAGCAGGGAGAAACCCCAGTGCAGGCCAACGCACAGCGCGACGTAACCAACGTAACCGAGGACGATGGACGGGAAGCCCGCCAGGACCTCGGTCGAAGTCCGCAAAAAGTTCCCGCCGGCCTTACCGCTGCGTCGGGGCCGCTGGAGCTCAGCGAAGTGGATACCCGTAAGGACCCCGATGCTCCCGGCGATGATCAGCACGCCAACCATGATCACGAGTGTGCCAAGAATGGCGTTCTCGAGTCCCCCGCCCACTCCCACGGGTGTCGTCGTCAGTACGCTCCACTGCCAGTGCGGCACGGCGCGGACTACCACGTCAGCGATCAGCCATACCGACGGTCCTACGACGAAGATGAGAGCCGCTAAGGACATCCCTTTGAAGAAGAACTCGCGGACGCGCCGTGGACGCGTCGACGGGTAGCCGTCAATCATGGTGGCCATACTCAGCCCCTTCCCACCGGCGCCAAATGCCGCGACGTCCGATTCACGATGACTCGCGCCACGACGTTGACGACGACCGAAATGACGGCCAGCACGAGTCCCACTTCGGCCAACGTCGCGACGGCAAAGCCAGTCCCGTCCGTTGCTGCGGAGTCGAGCTGGCTAACAATCGTCGCTGCGATCGTCGTCATCGTTCCGTAGATGTTGGGCGAGACCGTACCCAGCACCGACCCAGATACCATCGCCACCGCGATCGTCTCGCCGAGCGCCCGACCGAGTCCGAGGACGGTGGCACCAATGAGTCCCGAGCGCACCCAGGGGATGGTAACGCGACGTGCAACTTCGGCTTCGGTCATGCCGAGAGCCTCGGCACCCTCCTTGGGCAACGGAGGGACCTGCATGAAGAGGTCGCGCGCGGTCGAGGCGATGATGGGCACGATCATCAAGCCAAGAACGAGGCCCGATGTCAAAAGACCCTCGCCGTAGCCGACGCTGCCCTTGAAGTAGCGAAGGACGGGCACGTTGGGAATGTTGTTCGCAAAGAAAGGGTAGACGTGGTTGGCCAGCAAAGGGCCGAGGGTGAGAACGCCCCACAGTCCGATAATGACGCTCGGGATCCCCGCCAGTATCTCCACAAAAAATGAGATGGGTCGCGACAGCCAGCGCGGAAGACGCTCGGTGAGCGCGAAAGCAGTTCCGAGCGAGATAGGTAGCGCGACGAGGAGAGCGATCGCGGACGTCTGGAGCGTACCGGCGATCAGGGGCCACGCTCCATAACTGGCGCCCACGGGATGGAGCACACCGTTGGTCCTGACCGCGGCGCCGTAGGTGCTGCCGGGATTCCAGGTGCTGCGGGACAAGAAGCCGGGTCCGTTGACCTTGATCGCGGGCCACGCCTTGACGGCGAGCACCGTCAGCACGAAGACGAGGCCGACGACAGGGATCAGCGAGGCGATTCGTGCGCTCCAGCGCCAGAGGCCCTCCTCGGATCCGCGCACGACGTACCCCACTCGACGGAGCCCGGAGGCTCGTCGGGTGGGGTACGTTGCGGGCAACGCCGCTGAAGAAGCCATCTCGTCACCCACGTGCGTGAACTACTGGATCTCTTTGATCTGCTTGTACGACTGCGTCACGATCTTGACGGGCAGCGGGTCGAAGCGTACCTGACCCAGATACTGCGAACTCTGGCCGTACGAAGGGTCGATGGCCCACTCGAGTAGCGACCGGATCGCCTTGGCCGTCGTCGAACTCGACTGGGCCTTGTTCACAATCGCGTACTCGTAGTTCACGATCGGGTACCCACCGCTTACCTTGCCATCGACCATCGAGATGGTTCCGTTCGCCGGCGTCTTTGCAGTGAAGCCAGCAGCTTCGGCGGACGCCGTCGCCGGGGTCGGCAACTCGTACTGACCATTGCCGTTCTCGAGCTGTGCGTACGTCTGTCCGTCGCCCAGAACTGACGTCAAGTAGCTGATGCCCACGTACGCGATGCAGCCCGCCGTCGCCGCGCAACCCGACACCATGCCGCCGTTACCGTTCTCTCCCAGCGCGTTGGAGATCGTCGGCCACGAAATCGTCGTGCCGTAGCTGTACTTCGATGACCAGGTCGGGTCGGAGTCCGTGAGGTACTGGCTGAAGATGAAGGTGTCACCGCTGCCGTCCGACCGGTGCAGCGCGACAATCTTCAAGTTCGGCAGGTTCACTCCCGGGTTAAGAGCCGCGATGGCCGAGTCGTTCCAGTTGGTGATCTGACCCTGATAGATCTGCGACACAATCGTGCCGTTCAGCTTCAGGTGCGCAGTTACGCCCGGAATGTTGTACTCGATCATCTGATAGGAGATCGCCAAGGGGATGTTCAACAAGTTCGGCGTGGACGTGAGTTGCGTCGAGGAAAGATAGGCGTCCGACGAGCCAATGTTCACCGTACCGCTCGCCGCGTCGGCGATGCCGGTGCCAGATCCCGTGCTACCCGTGGTGACGCTGACCTGGGGGAACTCGCTCTGATACGCGGGTGCCCAGATGTTCCACAGCGGGTACAGCAGCGTGCTGCCCGTCTCCGTGAGGCTGGCCGTGCCAGGGGTCTCAACTGAGTCGTCGGCAACCGGCGCGGGCTTCGGGCGCTTCTTCGACCAACCTGCACGGCATGAACCATGGAATTTCGCTGTGTGCACGACATTCTTCTCGAGTCTGAAGCACGTGACTATCTTGGTCTTGGTCGTGGCACTCGCGGGGAGCGCTACCGCGACAAGCAGACCGCTTGTCGCGAGTGCGATCGCCGTAAGAGACCTTAAAAGATTCTTCATTCTGAACTTTCCTCCTAAAGAGATTGCGATGCTTGAAGGCTGGGCGCTTCGATGTCAACGCTCTGCCGCAAGCAGAGTAAAACTGGGAGGTAATCGGTCCGTGAACTAAGAGGTCCAGACAAGTGAATTCGAGAGAAACTTTCGAGTGACCGGAAGTTTCTGCATATCACGTCGCTCTCGACCAACCCGCTGATCGCGCAACGGTTCAACGTCCTTCGGGCGCATTGCGTAGGGTTCGTACCTTTCGCGACTGCCAACTCAGGTGGGTCGAAGCGAGAGAGGACTGCATCTCGCGAAGGGAACTCGAGAGTGCCACCGTCATCAACGCTGCCAAAGCATGAGGTGACGATTTTTTACAGATACGTCAGGTCGACGCGAATCGGGTCGAAAGGATGGCACGGGAGTCGGAGGATGGTCCTCTTCTCTCGTCACTCGCGCGGCGCGACCACGGAGGTACGCCCAACGGCATCCGTACTAGTGTACTAGTACATGAATCGGCATCCTTCCCTGACGTTTCGCCTCGACCATCAAAGCGGTCTCGCGCCCTATCGACAACTCGTAGATCAGGTTCGTCACGCCGTGAGTTCTGGTCTCTTGCAAGACGGCGACCAACTTCCCTCAGTGCGTGACGTCGTCACCCAGATCACGATCAATCCCAACACGGTGCACCGGGCCTACCGGGAACTCGAGCATCAAGGGATCGCCGAAGGCCGTGCCGGTCTTGGAACCTTCATCACTTCGCGCTCGCGAGTAGCGCCAAACGTTGCGGAGCGAACGTCTCTCGAGCAAGCACTTCGCGACTGGGTCATTGACGCTCGTCGCGCCGGGATAGACGAAGAGACGATCAGTGAACTCATGCGTACCGCGCTCCGTCAAGACGGCGACGTGCGCTCGTGAACGAAGAAGAGTCCGTACTCGAAGCGGTAAACCTTGATAAACGCTACCGGCGCACCTGGGGACTGCGGGAGTGCACGCTCACGATTCCCAAAGGGAGAGTGGTCGCCCTCGTCGGTCCGAACGGATCGGGAAAGTCGACGCTGCTCAGGATGGCGGCGGGTTTGTCAGAACCGAGCGGCGGCACGTTGCGAGTCCTCGGGCGGTCCCCGTCGCCAGGAACCGACGACCTGCGCGAACGAGTCGGCTATCTCGATCAAGATCGCCCGCTCTATAGAAGTTTCCGTGTCGCCGAGATGCTGCGTTTTGGCGAAATGAACAATCCGACGTGGAGCATGGACGTCGCGAAGAACCATCTCGCACTCCTCGACATTCCCTTACGTTCGCGCGTGGGCAATCTCTCAGGTGGCCAGCAGGCGCAAGTGGCGCTCACGCTTTGTCTGGCGAAGCAGCCGGAGCTCCTCCTCCTCGACGAGCCCGCCGCGGCGCTTGATCCGGTGGCGCGCGAAGACTTGCTCCGTCTGCTCATGCGCCAAGTCGCCGACAGCGGATCGAGCGTGGTGCTCTCCACGCACGCGCTGAGCGACGTGGCGGCCATCTGCGACTACGTCGTCGTGCTCGCCCACGCGCACGTGGTGTTATCGAACGACACCGAGTACATAGTGGAGACCCACCGAATTCTCTCGATCGTCGGCGACAGCGATCTGGCGCCACCGCCGGGCATCACCATCATCAACGAGCAGCGAAGCGCTCGGGGACGGTCGCTCCTGGTACGGGTGGAGCTTCCCTTCAACGACATTCGCTGGCGCGTCGATCGACCGACTCTGGAGGAGATTGTCTTGGCCTACCTGCGAGAAGGTTCGCCCCATCGTGACGGTCGCAACGCCGACGAGATTGAAAACGGCGCGCGCTGATGTGGTTCGTGTGGCGCCAGCAGCGCTCCATCGTGATTGCGTTCGCCCTCCTCGCCGTTGTCGTATCGGTGTGGGCGCTGATCATGGGCCTGCACGAGCAGACGCTGTGGCGCGAGTATCTCGCCGCGCCCTGTAAGGGAGAGTTCGGCGGCCTCACACCGAGTGATGCCAAGTTCTGCGAAGGTCTGCAGTCAACCGTCTCAAGTAGCGGAAAGTTGAACGACGTGGTCGTCGGCATTGCCGTGGCGTTCGCCCCACTCTTCGGCTTGATTCTCGGCGTCAACGCCGTGGCGCAGGAGATCGAACAAAAGACGATTCGTCTGGCCTGGACCCAGTCGGGCTCTCGTGCCCGGTGGCTCACGAACAAGTATCTCGCGAGCGTCGTCTCACTCGTGGTTATTCTTGCACCGCTGTGCTGGTTGTTCTCGTGGTGGGTCGGCGCATCGCACGACGCGGCGCGAATTACCCAGAAGGTCTTCGTTATCTCGGGCTTCGTCGAAGTCGCCTGCGGGATTTTCTGCTTCGCGCTGGCCGTCGTCGTCGGGCTTCTTCTTCGTCGACCCGGCTGGTCCCTCGCGGTGGGCGTCGTTCTCTACGCGGCGATCTTTCTGGGCTTCACCACCCAGGTCCTCCCGAGTCTCGGGTCACCCTCAGTCGCCGTGATGCAAAGTACTCAATTGGGCGAGGGTTCGTCGAGTGGCTTCTACTCGTCGGGTGGCGCTCCCGCAGATTCGTGGCCCCTTTCGACTGGGTATGAACCAAAGACGGAGAGGGGCGTTCCGAGCACCTCGGTCATAAACCAAGGGACGAACAACATGTCTCGCTGTGCGATTTCTGAGACTCCGCCGCTCAGCGAATCCCATTGCGCCCAGCATCTGGGCCTCATCGCTGTTCAGCTGTACATACCCGGCGATCAATTTTGGACTCTGCAGTCGTTCGAAGGAGGTTTCTATCTCATTGCCGCAGCGCTGTTGGCCGCGCTGTCTCTCCTCGTCGTACGCAGAGTGGAGCAGTGATCGCACTCGAGTTGGGCATCGTCGGATGAGGAAACCGATGCCCTATCCCCTGAGCTACGGGAGCTGCGCCACCTTGTCCCAACGCGGCTCCAATCTTTCGAGGGGTCCACGTAACAGCAACAAGGCGATCCAGTGGTACAGGCTCACTCGTTGAGCAGGCGAAGACGGTCCGGAGTTATCAACGTCGATCGCTGGAGACTGGCGTCATCGCTAGCTAATGCGGACCGAAATCGGTGCAGGCTGATTTCGATACTTCTAGTTATCGGTCATCCCACCACCGCGCAGCGCGGGAAGCGCCGTTGCGCGCATCCTCCTCAGCACTCGGTGTGATACCGGGCGAACGTCAGGGTGCACCCCGCCGTTCGCCTCCGCCGCCGTCTGCCATGTCGCAGCACGCTTTGCGAGTGTCGCCTCGTCCCTTAGTTCCACACAGTCGATTCGATCAGTCGCAATGTTGATCGTGATCGTGTCTCCATCTTCGACCAGTGCGATTGGGCCCCCCAGAAATGCCTCTGGAGCGACATGACCTACGACTAAACCAACGGAGCCACCCGAGAATCGAGCGTCGGTCATTAGGCCAATGGTGATGCCCTTTTGCCGGCAGAGGGTGGTGATCTTCGACGTGGGTTCGAGCATTTCGGGCATCCCTGGAGCGCCGCGTGGGCCTTCGTAACGAATCACCACCATGTCGCCGTCCTGAAATTCTTCCGGGCGCTGATCCAGAGCCTCCCTAAGAGAGAGTTCGCTATTGAACACTCTCGCCCGACCTACGAAGACACCATCGGAGATTCCACTTTCGACGCCAGCGAGTTTCAAGATGGCTCCGCCGTCGGGCGCAAGATTTCCCGCTAGCAGGCAAAGTCCGCCAGTTTCCATGAAGGGTCTAGCAACGGAGTAGATGACGTCGTGATCTGGCGATGGCGGTGCGAGTCGTTCTATCTGGTCCGCGAGCGTCTCTCCCGTGCACGTCATGGCAGTACCGTCGAGGAATCCGGCGTCAAGAAGATCCTTGACAATTACTGGTATTCCGCCTTTTGCCTCGATGTCCGGCATTGAGTAGGAACCGAAGGGTCTCATATTGACGAGAACCGGAAGCCGACGTGAAAGATCATTGAACTCTGCCTGGCTGAGCACCTCGCTCCAAAGATCGATTCCAGCGGCGCGCGCTATCTCGACGCTGTGCAGCATCACGTTGGTCGAACCTCCCATCGCGGCAACGACGGTCAATGCATTGCGAAGGGACGCGGGAGTAACGATGTCGCGTGGACGGATATTCGAAGCGGTCATCGTAACGAGGCAGTCAACTAGTTGACTTGGGAATTCGGAGATTCGCCGCGGATCGTCCGAGGCTGGGGACACCATATGAAGTGGCTCTAGACCCAAGACGCTGATGAAAGTCTGCATCGTGTTGTACGTAAACATCCCGCCGCAACTGCCAAGGCCGGGGCAGGCGTGGAGCGCCATTTTCGTCCGGACCTCGGGGTCGGGATCCGAAGCTGCCTGAAAGGCCGAGACGAGATCGATGCGCTCTCCAGATTCAGGGTCGATACCCGGCCTTATGGAACCATCAGAAAGAATCACCGACGGCACATTGTGCTCGAGCAAGGCTGCCACGGTGCCCACCGGTGGCTTGTCACACGCAACGACCGCAACAAGGCCGGCAACACTATTGGCGGCGAGGTGCGTGGCGGATACGTCATTTACAAGTTCTCGACCAATCAGCGAATACCGCATTTCCGGCGTCCCGTTGAGCTGGCCGTCTGATACGCCCAAGGTGAACGCTGGGGCAATCAGTCGCACCGAAAGTTTGTCCTTAGCGATGCGCTGGGACATTGCGGTGTGAACCGCCGCAACCTTCTGTTGGACGCCTAAGTAGCACTGACTGTCGCCAAGATTCCCAAGCACGCCCCAGACCGGATCATGAATCTTCGCGACATCTTCGCCGAGGAACACGGCAGTCCCGACCCTCTGAACGTCGCGCCCAGGATTATTCGAGTTTAGGTTTTTCATCTCGCTCATATCGGATTCACTGGCGGCGACATCCGCGCAACCAGGCTCCCAACATGTTAGGACTTTGGATTCGCAATAGAAATTTTCCGGTAGCGACGACGTGGCGTCACTGCATGGTCGACCGGCACGTTCATTCGAGGAATTCGCCCGCGATGACACCTTGGCGTTCTCCTACGTCATCAACTCGTCGATCGAGCAGAGTAATGGGAACCTTTTGGGAATCCTTCCACGGTTCTCGGTGCACTATTGGCGGACAATCGATGGCCGATGTCGGTGACGATTGTGGTCCGAGACGTACACTCTAAGTTGGGAGAGACGGGCCCGAAGTGGTGTCCAAAAGGAGTGACGACATGGAGATCATCCGAAATCCCGACGGGAGCCTGGTGGTACCTATTCCCGAGGGTCGACATCACGACAGTGACGACGCAGTCGACACTCCGACCGGTGATGGCGCTGACGTGGTCGCGGAACCAACGACTCGGTTGTTACATCCCGGTGAAGGAGGCTACAGCGAGGCTCTTGCCGAATGGGATCTTCAACAGAATCCCGATCGCGCCCCCGCCGTCTCGACCGCGAGTGGGCGAGAAGAAGCGATGAACGTCGTGCACACCCTTGCCGAGTCGTCCGACCATGACGTTGCCGGCGCGCTCAAAGACGTCAACGACTCCGAAGCGAGCGGCGAGGCGCTGCGACACGTGCTCATTGGGGGGACTCACTCGGTCGAGGCCTTCTCCGAAGAAGTGGCGGAAGCCGAAGGGGGCGAACCACTCCCGGCCCACAAGATGACCAAGATCATTGGCGAAGTCTTAGCCGAACTGGACAAGTAATCGCTACGTCCTCGTTCGATCTGACTCGGTGGCTTGGATCGCGTTTGTAGTTTGTCGAGGTAACGGTGCGCCGCCGCAGACTAAACATCCGACGACCGCTGGAGTCAAGGGCCAGGTGAAGGCGCCTCCATCACTGAGTGCGCAGGGATAGAGGCGAAGAGTTTGGCTTGAGCTGGGGTGAACGTCCGGAACAAACACGGCTGCTCGTTGCTCGCCTTTCATCGGTTCAAAGTCCAAGACGCGAAGCGCCGCGCGCGCTTCGATTGATCAACCGCAGCTGAAGGAGTGACCGGTGAATCCATTGGCATTCTCGAGGAGTTGCGTCCCTGGAGTGGCAATGGCCGTCGCTGCTCTCAGGCCGCAATGCCCGTGGTTGAAACCTGTGTAAGCCTGTTATCTATATCCATCTCCTCAACCGAGAAAGAAGAGACAAATGGCACTCACGAAATTGAGCGATTGGACACGCGTAACGTTGGCCGGCGTTTTGATAGGCGCCGTTGCACTTTTGGTCAGCAGCGCTCCTCCAGCCTTGGCCGCAGCAAAGAGTCGGACTCATTTTCTCGAGCCCAACGGCATGGCCGTCAGCGGCTCTCACCTGTGGGTGGCTAACTCTCGCGCGTATTCAGTAACGGAAGTTGATACAACGAGTGGTTCAGTCCTACGCGTCATTGGTACCCAAGCTCATCAGATTTTCTGTGATCCCCAGGTCATGACGCAAACGGGCTCGCACTTGTGGGTGGCCAATGGCTGCGGCGACCCTTTAGTTGAGTTGGCAACACCAAGTGACTCGGTAGTCCATTTGGTAAATAACGCCAAGCTTGCGTACATTACGAATTTGGTCGCCGGTCCCGATCAACTGTGGACGCTATCGTCCGCGTATCACTCGATCAACGAGATTGATTCACAAAGCGGAGCAATCATCAAAACGATTGACACGAAAGCGCTCGGCTTCCAAAGTCCACAGTCGTTGGCCGTAGCGGGTAATCATCTGTGGACGTCGAACTTTACGGGTCACGCGATCTACGAAATCAGCACGACGAGTGGCGCACTGATACGGACCATAAATGCCCCTGGCGACCTCTTCAATGATTCGGCAGCGATGACGATCAGCGGCTCTCACCTTTGGGTATCCAACCAGGGCTCAGCTTCCATCACGGAACTCAACGCTTCAAATGGCTCGCTGGTTCGCGTGATCAGCGCCAGAGCCGATCAACTACGTGGCGCTGCCATCGCGGTGAGTGGCTCGATTGTTTGGGTTGCCAACTTGCGTAACTCGATCACCGAACTGAACGCCGCCACTGGCGCGTTGGTGCGGGTCATCAAGGCCAAGGCCGATCGATTCAATTACCCCCGTGACATCGTGGTCAGCGGTTCACACGTCTGGGTGACGAACTCGAGCGGCAACTCGATCACCGAACTGAACGCCGCCACTGGCTCACTGGTGCGGGTCATCAAGTGACGATTGGTGCGGGAAAACTTCCAAGTGAGAGAGTCCCTTCAATCCTTCGTAGGACACCGACGCCCGCTTCCGAGCGCTACGGGAGCGGAACGTTCGCGCGAATCGCCAGCGAGCTCGGCGACGAGTGCCCCGAGGGAGACTTCAGTCCCGAGCACCGAAGGCGAGACGACGCCGACTGTCGAGAACTAACGAGCGCCGTGTTGCATCCCAGTTCGATGCCCATCGTGGGCGCTCGGCGTCCAAGCACTTCGTCGTTAACCTAACTGTCCCGTGACAATCCTCATTGACCTACAAAGCGTCACCCTGCTGGGCGGCGATCGGGTCCTCTTGGAGGACCTCAATCTCACGATCTCGTCGGGAGATCGAATTGGTGTCGTTGGAATCAACGGCGTCGGAAAGACCACGTTGCTCAAAATCATCGCCGGCACGTTAACGCCAGACTCGGGCGATGTTCGAAGAGGTCGAGGCATCCACGTCGGGTTTCTTGAACAGATCCCCTCGCTACCCGCGGGCACCGTTCGCGAGACGTTGGGCTCTGGGTGGCAAGTCGACGCTGCGCTCGACCGCTTGGGCATGTCGAGTGCAGTCGATCTCGACACCTCCCAGCTTTCCGGTGGGCAACTCAAGCGCGTGGCGTTGGCGCGTGTCTTCGCCGAAGCCAACGACGTGCTCATTCTCGACGAGCCGACGAACCATCTCGACTTGAACGCCATTCGGTGGCTCGAACAACAGATCATCGCCTTCCGGGGCGCCGTCATTTTGGTCAGCCACGACCGTTTTCTCCTCGATCAGGTGACCACCCGAATGGTCGAGATCGACCGCGGTAAGACCTTCATCCACGCGGGCGGCTATTCACGACTCCTCGAAGCCCAAGCGGAGCGAGAAGAGAGGGCCGTCTCGGCTGAGCAAGTGCGACGAAATCTCGCCAAGACCGAACTGGCGTGGCTTCGTCGCGGTGTTAAAGCGCGCTCCACCAAGCCCCAGGCTCGCATTGACGCGGCCAAGCGTCTGCTGGCCAGTCGCCCCGAAGCCGCGGCTCGCGCGGGCGCGCTCGAACTCAGCGTGGCGTCGCCTCGCCTGGGCACCATGGTGATCAAAGCTCACCACGTTGCTTTCTCCTACGACAGCGAGAACCCGATTCTCCACGACGTCGACTTCGACCTGGGTCCCGGTGACCGCGTGGGCGTCGTCGGACCCAATGGCTCGGGAAAGTCGACGTTCGTCAATCTCCTCGCGCAGCGGGTCGAACCAACGAGCGGCACGGTGAAACGTGGCCCGACGGTTGTCACCTCCTACCTCGACCAGGGCGGGGGTGACTTCAACCTGGATGCCACCGTCCAAGAACTCGTGGCGGGTCCCCAAGGCGTCCCCGGATCCCCCGCCGACGTGGCGCTGATGAAGCGGTTCTGGTTCACGGGCGCGTTGCCCACGACCAGGGCCAGGGACCTCTCCGGCGGCGAGCGCCGGCGACTGCAGTTGCTGCTCGCGTTGGCACTTCGTCCCAACGTTCTGTTCCTGGACGAACCGACCAACGACCTCGACCTCGAGACCATTCGACTCATCGAAGAGTTCCTGAGTCAGTGGCCCGGCACGCTGGTCGTGGTCTCACACGACCGAACGTTTCTCAGCCGCACGACGGACCGTCTTCTCGAGGTGCACGACGACGGAACGATCTCCGACGTGCCTGGCGGCATCGACGCGTGGATCGCCCGAGCCGCCGGCGTCGCCGCCGCCCCGCGGAACGGAGACTCCGAGACATTGAGCATCCCCCTCGGTCGCCAGATCCGCGACGCAGAAAAGGAGATGTCGCGCCTCGAACGCCGTCGCAACACGCTCAGCGCGAAAATTTTCGCGTCGAGCGATCACGTGGAACAATCGCGGCTCGGCGCCGAATTGGCCGACGTGCAAAGGGCACTCGGCGTCGCCGAGGAGTACTGGTTGGCACTGGTCGATTAGCACCGCGTCGCGATCAGGGATCGCCGCGCCAGACGAAGCGCGCGCGCTGCTCTCGGCGTGTAAGTGACGGAACTCACTGGGGTAGCCTGGAATCTTCTATGGGGCTCTCCATTGGCATCGTCGGTCTGCCGAACGTCGGAAAATCAACGCTTTTCAACGCGCTCACGAAGAACAACGTGTTGGCCGCGAACTACCCCTTCGCCACTATCGAGCCCAACGTCGGCGTCGTCGCCGTGCCCGACGAACGCCTGGGCGTCCTCGCCGCGATGTTCCACTCCGAGAAGATCATCCCAGCGGTCGTGAACTTCGTCGACATCGCGGGCATCGTGCGCGGTGCGTCGACCGGCGAGGGGCTCGGCAATCAGTTTCTCGCCGCCATTCGAGAGTCCGACGCGATCTGTGAGGTGGTGCGGGTCTTCGAAGACGACGACGTCATTCACGTCGACGGCCGGATCGATCCCGCCAGCGACGTCGCGACCATCGAGACGGAGCTCATTCTCGCCGATCTTCAGACCGTGGAGCGCGCCGCCGCGCGCCTCGAGCGCGGCGCCAAGCGCGGGGGCGACGACGCGCGCAGGCTCGCCGAATACAAAAAGGCCCAACTCGAGCTCAACGAGGGTCGTGTTATCTCGCAGATCGGGAAGGAACTCGATCGGACGCTGCTGTACGACCTGCACCTCTTGACGGATAAGCCCTTCATCTACGTGTTCAACGTGGACGAGGAGACGCTCGGTAACGACGTTCGTCAGGACGAACTGAAGGCCTCCGTCGCCCCATCGCCCAGTATCGTGCTCTGCGCCAAAGTGGAGGCCGAACTCGCGGAACTCGACGACGCCGAAGCACTCGAGCTCCTCGAGTCCTACGGGCAGCACGAGTCGGGGCTCGCCCAACTCTCGCGCGTTGGCTTTTCGACGCTGGGCCTGCAGACCTTTCTCACGGCCGGTCCCAAGGAGGCGCGAGCCTGGACCATCCACAAGGGCGAAACGGCACCCGAGGCCGCCGGCGAGATTCATACCGACTTTCAGAAACACTTCATCAAGGCCGAGGTCGTGTCGTTCGAAGACCTGATCGCGGCCGGCTCGATGGCGGCGGTGAAGGCCGCCGGCAAAGCGCGCGTCGAGGGCAAGGAGTACGTCATGCGCGACGGCGACGTGGTTGAGTTCCGAGTGGGCGTGTAGGCGGTACAATTCCTCTAGGCGAGTGCGACAGAGGTCGGCGCCTGGAAACTTCGAACTCCTAGGAGAACCATGACCTCTGACGCCTCTACCTTCAAAGTTGCGGACCTTTCACTCGCGGGCTACGGTCGCGCGGAAATCATCTTGGCCGAGCACGAAATGCCCGGTCTCATGGCGATGCGCGCCGAGTTCGGCGAGTTGAAACCCCTCCGGGGATCGCGCATCGCGGGGTCCCTGCACATGACCATCCAGACCGCCGTGCTGATCGAGACCCTCGTGGCGCTCGGCGCGGACGTTCGCTGGGTGAGTTGCAACATCTTCTCGACCCAGGACCACGCCGCCGCAGCGATCGTCGTCGGGCCCACGGGTAGCGTTGACGAACCCCACGGCGTGCCCGTCTTCGCCTGGAAGGGCGAATCGCTCGAAGAGTACTGGTGGTGCACGGAGCAACTCCTTCGCTGGCCCGGCTTCGACGGACCGACGATGATCCTCGACGACGGCGGCGACGCGACGCTCTTCGTGCACAAGGGTCTCGAGTTCGAACGCGCGGGCTTCGTACCCGCGCCCGAGTCGGCCGACACCGAAGAGTACGGCGTGATCCTGCGCCTGCTCAACAAGATCGTCTCGAGCGGCGAGAAGATCTTTGAGCCCATGGCCGCGAGCATCATCGGCGTCTCGGAGGAGACGACGACGGGCGTGCATCGTCTCTACGAGATGGAGCGCGACGGCGTATTGCTCTTTCCCGCGATCAACGTCAACGACGCGGTGACCAAGTCCAAATTCGACAACAAGTACGGCGTGCGTCACTCCCTCATCGACGGCATCAACCGCGCGACCGACGTGTTGATTGGCGGCAAGGTCGCCGTCGTGTGTGGGTACGGCGACGTGGGTAAGGGTTCGGCCGAGTCGTTCCGCGGCCAAGGCGCGCGCGTTATCGTCACCGAGATCGATCCCATCTGCGCGCTACAGGCCGCGATGGACGGTTTCCAGGTCACCACGCTCGAAGAAGCATTGCCACTCGCGGACTTCGTGATCACCGCGACCGGGAACCGCGACATCGTCACCGTCGAACACATGCAACTGATGAAGCACCTCGCGGTGCTCGGCAACATTGGCCACTTCGACAATGAGATCGATATGGCCGGCCTCGCCAACCTGGCGGGCGTCACGCGCGAGACGATCAAGCCCCAGGTCGACAAGTGGACGCTCCCGAGCGGTCGCGCCATCATCGTGCTCTCCGAGGGACGCCTGCTCAACCTCGGTAACGCGACCGGTCACCCGAGCTTCGTGATGAGCAACTCCTTCACCGATCAGACCATGGCCCAGATCGAGCTCTTCGTGAACCGAGAGAACTACGAGAACAAGGTCTACGTCCTACCCAAGCACCTCGACGAGAAGGTCGCGCGACTCCACCTCGACGCACTGGGCGTGAAGCTGACGACCCTCACCAAGCAACAGGCTGACTATATCGGCGTCGCCGTTGAGGGACCCTACAAGCCGGACAGCTATCGCTACTAATCACGTGGCAATGGCGACTTCCTCTCGACCAACCGCGTCATGTACGAACGACGCGACCTCGGCAAAAGTTTACTATTCCCATAAACTTTATAGGATAATCTGAGCAATGACTGGTCGACGCGACGGGTGTCGACGCAGAGATAGAGGAGGACGAGATGGCCGAATGGGGTTTTGAGACGCGTCAAATACACGCCGGGACTACGGCGGATCCAACGACGGGCGCACGCGCGATTCCGATCTACCAGACAACCAGTTACGTCTTTCGCGACACGGCGCACGCCGCGGCACTCTTCGGTTTGTCCGAACTGGGCAACATCTACACCCGAATAATGAACCCTACGCAGAACGCCTTTGAAGAGAGGGTCGCCTCGCTGGAAGGCGGCGTCGCCGCACTCGCGGTGTCATCGGGGTCGTCGGCGGAGACGATCGCACTACTCAACTTGGCTGAGAACGGCGGCCACCTCGTGTCATCGGCCTCGCTGTACGGTGGCACGTACAACCTCTTTCACTACACGCTGCCAAAACTCGGAATCGAGACGACGTTCGTCGAGAACCCTGACGACTTGGCGGAGTGGGCCAGCGCCATTCGCCCGAACACCAAGGCGTTCTACGCCGAGACGCTCGGCAATCCCAAGGGTGACGTCTTGAACTTCGAAGGCGTCGCGAAGGTCGCCCACGACAACAAGATTCCTCTGGTCATTGACAACACGCTCGCGACGCCCTTTCTCTGTCGCCCCATCGAGCACGGCGCGGACGTCGTCGTGCACTCCGCCACCAAGTTCATCGGGGGGCACGGAACCTCCATTGGCGGCGTGATCGTCGACAGCGGGAAGTTTGACTACGAAGGCAGCGGCCGATTCCCCGGCTTTACCGAGCCCGACTTGAGCTACCACGGACTCGTCTTTGGGGATCTGCCTGAACCATTGTTCTCCGCTCGCTTCGTCCTGAAGGCGCGACTGCAGTACCTACGCGACATCGGCGCGGCGATCGCCCCACTCAACTCCTTCCTCTTCCTGCAAGGACTCGAGACGTTGAGTCTTCGAATGGAGCGACACGTGTCGAACGCCACCATCGTCGCGAAGTGGCTCGAAGCGCGCGACGACGTGAAGTGGGTGAACTTCCCCGGACTGGAGTCGAGTCCGTGGCACGCCCTGCAGTTGCGTTATCTCCCAAAGGGTGCTGGCGCAGTACTGGCCTTTGGCATCGAAGGCGGCATCGACGCGGGACGCAAGTTCATCGAAGGCCTCGAGCTCTTCAGCCACCTGGCGAACGTGGGTGACACGAAGAGTCTGGCGATTCACCCGGCTTCGACGACGCACTCTCAGTTGTCAGAAGAGGAGCAACTGACGACGGGTGTCAGCGCCGACCTCGTGCGACTTTCAGTTGGCATCGAATCAATCGAAGACATCCTTGCTGACCTCGAGACCGCCTTTCGCGCCGTCAAGAGCGGATGACCACGAACACGTCGGGCTACTGGCGACCGGGTGACGACCCCGGCGCGCGGAAGTTCGTAACCCTGAGCGGCGAGTCCGGATCGGGATTCACTTTCGAAGGTGGTGGCCATCTCGCGACCGTGACGGTCGCCTTCGAAACGTGGGGGACGCTCAACGCCGAGCGATCCAACGCGGTGCTGGTGGCGCACGCGCTCACCGCGGACTCGCACGCCGCTGGTGACGAGGGCTCGGGTCATCCAGCGCTGGGCTGGTGGAACGGTCTCATCGGGCCAGGACTCGGCATTGACACCAACGAGTTCTTCGTGGTCTGTCCCAACGTGCTCGGTGGCGCGCAGGGTACGACCGGTCCTTCTTCGCTCGACGAGAACGGCCAGCCCCACGGCTCGCGGTTCCCCGTCATCACCGTGCACGATCAAGTGATGGTAGAAGTCGGCCTCGCGAACGAACTGGACATCGCGACGTGGTACGCCGTGGTGGGTGGATCGATGGGAGGGATGAGAGTCCTGGAGTGGGCCGTTGGCTACCCGCGACGAGTACAGCGTGCCGTGGTTCTGGCGGTCGGGGCCGCGTCGACGCCCGATCAGATTGCGCAGAGCGCGCTCCAGGTTCGAGCGATCAGGGCCGACCCACATTTCCATGGTGGCGATTACTACGAAAGTGGCTCCACGCCTCGTGAGGGTCTCGCCATTGCCCGCGGTCTCGGTCACCTCACGTATCGAACGTCGGACGAGCTCGACTTTCGTTTTGGACGGTCAAGCCAAGACGAGGGCGATCCCCTTCGCGGCGACCTCTACGCCGTCGAGTCGTATCTCGCCTACCACGGAGAGAAGCTCGTTCGACGCTTCGACGCGAATAGCTACGTCGTGCTCAGCGAAGCGATGAACCATCACGACGTGGGTCGAAGTCGCGGCGGCGTCGCGACGGCCCTCGGTGCCGTGCAAAGTCGGGTCACCGTGATTGGTATCGACTCGGATCGACTCTATCCCTTGAAGCTCCAAGAAGAGCTCGTTCGCCTCATTCCCGACGCCAACCCACTCTTCGTCATCTCTTCGCCCGTCGGTCACGACGGCTTCTTGCTCGAGGTTGACCAAATCGGAAAGATCATCCGCGACGCGCTGCACGAGTAACGACGCACCCCCTCGAAGTATGTGTCGCCGGTCCTGGACGACGTTCGTCCTTTAGCGGTAGCCCACAAAAATGTCGTCTGTGGTTCCAACGACGTTCGTCGGATTCGTCACGCGGACGAACCACTCGGTTCGCATGGCCTCTTTGAACTGCTCGCGACCCATCTTCATCCAGAAGGAGTCGGCGATCTGGGAGTGATGGGCGGCGAGCGCGTCGAACTTGGCGTCGTTCACCGAACTCACGTCGACGGTGACGTCGACCAGCTCGTCGGGCGTTCCCATATCCACGCGGTCCTCTTCGCTCACTTCGGGCTCGGGCGCGCGCACGATACCCTTCTCCGCGTCGGCGGCTTTCTTCTCTCGATCTTCTTGCTCCCAGCGTGCACTCATTATTGCCATGACCGAATTCGGTATGGCGTTGAAGTACAGCGTCGGTTCGTAGTCGAGGAGTTTGATGGCGGCCATCGTCACGCGGTGGGCCTGAATGTGGTCGGGGTGGCCGTAGAAGCCGTACGCGTTGTAGGTCATGATGACTTGGGGACGCTCTTCGAGCATGATCGCGGCGAGTTGCTTCGCCGCCTCGGCGACGGGCGTCGCCCAGAACGACTCGGGGTCGTCGTTCTGGGGCCAGCCCTTCATCCCGGAATCTCGATATCCGAGTTGCACCAGCCGATCGATGCCGAGGATCTTCACGGCGTTGTCGAGTTCCACGGCGCGAATCTTCGCTACCTCGTCCCCGTCGTGGTGATCGGCGTCGGGCTTCGCGCCGTCGAGCGCGTCACCGCACTCGCCGTTAGTGCACGTCACGAGCACCGTACGCACGCCCTGGTCGGCGAGCAGGCGAAAGAGGCCGCCCGTCGAGCTCGCTTCGTCATCGGGGTGAGCATGCACCGCCAAGAAAGTCAGTCCCATCAAAGTCCTCCAAAGAGATCGGCGCCGTCGTCGGTCGCCTCGTGTTGACTCCAGGCGCGCTGGTAGTACTCAGTACCAAAGAGCAGTGTAAAGAGTTCTTCGTTCATTCGAACGAGGTCATCGTTGTCAATCTGTGAAACGTGTGTCGCCATGGCCCGTTGCTTCAAGCGCGCGTACGCACGCACGTCGAGGGTCACCGCGACCAGTTCGTCGGGAATGTTCCTCCCGGCGTCGAGGACGAAGCTCGGCAGGGACATCCCGAGCTCCTTCGCGCCTTCAATGAACCTGGTGATGACCCCTCGCGGCAGCACCGGGTAGTAAAGACGCGCCAAGCTCGTCGAGAAGTCGAGCGCCCGACGCGTCACCACGTTGGCCTGGACGTGATCAGGGTGGCCGTAGAAGCCATTCTCGTCGTAGGTGACCACGACAGCGGCGTGCTCTTCGTCAACGATCGAGGCGATCGTTCGCGCGGCCGCGGCCGCGTCGGCGTTCATAAAGGCGTGCGGGTTCTCATTCTCCGGCCAGCCCTTCATGCCCGAATCGTCGTAACCGAGCGTGACGACGCGGGCAATGCCCAGGAGTGACGCCGCGCGCTGGAGTTCGCCGGCGCGGGTGATTCTCGTCTCCAACGCGTCGTGGCCCGCGACGTTGCCCGCTCGACCAGCGCCGTCGAAGCCCAACTGCCCGTTGGTGCAGGTAATGAGGACGACGCGGTGTCCGAGCGCCGCGTAGTGCGCACTGGCCCCGGCGCCGAAGAACGCCTCGTCGTCGGGGTGCGCGTGCACGCAGACGAGCGTGGGGAGAGAACTCATCAGAAAAGACTACGAGGTTGCTGGTGCGACGAAGCGCCGTGGACCCAGCGCGAGCGGAACGTTTCAGTTCACTTGTGAAGCCCCAGTTGAAGACCCTTCACGATCAGCATGATCACCGCGACCACGAGATAGCCACGAAGTAAGTACATGCCGAACAGTCGACCCCGCGACCACTTCGGTCGGCTCAAGAGGCTGATGGACGGCATCCGCCACGACCCGCGATTCTTCAACATATCCTTCGAGATCGGAACACGTCGAGAACGAGTTCGAAAGATCACCACTCCGCCAACCAAGTACGAGACGACAAGCGTGGCGCCTAGAGCAATCGCCAGCTTGCTGACGTTGATCGATGAAAAGAGCGTCGTCACCATGAGGACCAGCGACATCATGAGCAGAATTGAGACAATCACGCTCGCGAGAATGTTGAGCCACAACTTGTTGATCCACGGACCGAGGACCTCTCGGTCGTTGCACAGCAAGAGTAAGAACACGGTGGCACTCGGTAGGAGGATCCCGGCGAGAGCCTGCACGCTCGTCGTGATCAGCCCCAGCGGCGCGTGGGGGATGATGACAATTCCCGCAGCGGCGACAACCATCGCCGAAAAGACGCCGTAAAAGAACTTGGCGTCTCGCCAGCTGCGGTGCAGGGAGTGCTTAGCGCCGAACATGTCGCCGAACGCGTAAGACGTGGCCAACGTCACCGAGGCCGCACCAATGATCGAAGCGTTCAAGAGGATGATCGCGAACAGCGTGCCCGCCGCGGTGCCCACGTACTTCTTTAAGCCGCTGGAAACGGCGCCGGCGTTGACAAAGTGTCCGGCCAAGGGCGTCTTGCCAAAGGCGATGGCGACCACGGCCATGAGCAACGCGGCGGCGAAAACGGTAATGAACGAGCCGAGCACGGTGTCAAGGCGTTCGTAGTTGATCCACCGCGGCGTGATGCGCTTGTCGACGATGTTCGACTGCTGGAAGAAGAGTTGCCACGGCGCCACGGTGGTGCCAACGATGGCCATGATCAACAGCACGGACGTGGAGGTGAAGCCTCCCCTGACGCCGGGCGTCACGAGCCCGTGGAGGAAGGGCTGGATCGTCGGGTGCCGAAAGATGGCGAGGGGGATGACGAGGAAGTTCGCGAAGATGAACACGAACATGAATCGCTCCCAGCGCCGGAAGCTTCCCGACGCCGTCATCAAGATGAGGCCCAAGGCCGCGAGGGGAACCGAGATGTACTCACTGACGCCGAAGTAGCCGAGCGCCAAGCTGACGCCGATGAACTCCGTGGCGATGGTGAGAAAGTTGAGCACGAAGAGGTCGCCCACCGAGAAGGCGCCCCAGAACCTGCCGAATCGCTCATTGATGAGTCGAGCGTGGCCGACACCCGTGACGGCGCCCAAGCGGACCACCATCTCTTGGTTCACGACCAAGACGGGGATCAGCAACGGGAGCGTCCAAAGAAGGGTGAGACCAAAGTTCTGACCCGCCTGCGCGTACGTGGCGACGCCGCCCGCGTCATTGTCGCCCACCATCACGATCAGTCCCGGTCCCATGATCGCGAGCATCGTGAGCAGTCGTGCCTTCATCGAGTTGCGGGCTCCGACGTCGTGCTGGCCAATGGTGCCGAAGGCACCTTGAATGTCGCCGACGTGGGCCTGGTCGAGCACCGCTGAGGAAGCGTCGACGTTGGCGTTCTTTTCGTCCATGGCCATCGTCCTAACGGTCCTTCGAGCCACGAGCGCACGCCCCGTGACTACGTCCAACACGAGAGAACGTGAGACGAGGTGAAAGTGCGATTGGTGACGACACGGTCGTGGCCAACACGCGGACGTTGTCGTCCGTCCCACCGTCACCGAGACGGTTGATCTGCAAAACTGTCGACTGTTCGCGCTGCACGTTCCACCTCCTTTCGTCTTTCGTGGTCGTTAAGCGAAACAACCACGCGGCGAAGAGAGGGCTAGGCGCTCTCGCTTAGGTTCGGGCGAAGTTGTGTCGGTACGTCAGATGCCTCGCGACTGGTACTAGGGGGTTTCAGACAGACCCCCTTAGAACGTGACCTTGATCGGCGCGGCGCACTATTCCTCCACCGAGCCCATGCCAAACTCGGCGCGCCAGCCCTGGGGCAACAGCTCTTCGAGTAGGTCGTCGACCGTGACGACGCCGATCATCTTGGCGTGCTCGTTATCGAGCACCGGCAAGACGGTCAGGTTGAAGTCACTCATCTTTCTTGAGACTTGGTGCAAATCCCACTGGGGGTGCACGTGCGCCATGTGCGTGCGCGCGACGCTGAGCGCCAGATCGGTCGGCCGCGCGCGTACGAGCGGCGCGATGGACGCGGCGCCGATGGGCTGACCATTTTCGTCAACGACAAAGACCGCTTGGAGCGACTCCGCCGGCACACTCGACGTCCGAATGGCCTCCAGCGCGTCGGCGACGGTGGCGGTGGCGGGAACGGACACGAAGTCGGGGTTCATCATGCCGCCCGCGGTGTCCGCGTTGTACGAGAGAAGTTGACGGACTTTCGCCTGGTGGTCGGCCGGCAACAACTCGAGGATCGGTAGGCGGCGCTCTTGGTCGATCTCCGTGATGAGATCGGCCGCGTTGTCGGGCTCCATTCGTGAGAGCAGTCGCGCGGCCTCCGCGTCGCTGCGAGACTCCAAGAACTCCAACTGGTGCGTCGTGTCGAGCTCTTCGAAGACGTCGGCCTCGAGCTCACGGTCGAGTCCCACCGCCTCGATGATCTCCTCGCCCTCTTCGTGGCTGGCCTGCTCGACGAGGTCGGCGATCTGGGCCGGGTGGAGGCGAGCGAGTTTGCGGTACGGGATGCGAAGGCGTGCCGTGGGCACGTGCGAGACGAATGGCTCAATAGAGGCGAAGTCCACGATCGAGTCGGCCTGCACGTGTGATCCGATCCGGTGGCCGAGGACTCGGCGCAGGAACGATCGACGACCGGGGTCGACACCTACGACCTCCCAGCGCCCGTCGATCTGGGCGATCTCGATCTCGTTGGCGATGATGATGCGCCCACGAACCAAGTTGATGAGGTGGCGCGCGAGAAGGTCCTCGGCGAGCAACAGCTCGCCGGGACGGCGCTCGAAGCGTCGAAGGTCCACACGTCGACCCTCGAAGGTCATGCGTCCCTGGGCCAGACCGCCGATCTTCTTGATCGAGACGAAGAGGTCACGCCCCTCGATGCGAATGACGGCGCCCACGATCGGGGGATGTGGGTCGTCGCCGAGGCGCGCGACCAGGTCTTGGACGCGTCCGATTCTGTCGCCGTCAGAGTCGAAGATCGGACGGCGCAGGAAGGTAGAGAGGTGCAGAATGTCGGTCATCAGAAGCCTTTACAACCCCCTTAGGCTACCGCTTCATAGGTGAGTGCTCCACTAAACCGTCAGTGATCATTGGGCGAACACGCCGCGACGCGGATAGCGCGTCAGTGACTCGATGGTGCGAAGCGCGCGAGCACGCCGGCCACGTAGTCGACGTCATCATCGCTCACGCCCGCGTGGGTGACGAAGCGTGCCCGCTTGGGTGCGACTGTTCCTCCGTCCACGCCGAGTTGCGAGAGTTCCTCGACGATCTGACGGGCCTGGGGATGGTTGAACGAGACGATGTTGGTTCGACACGTCGTCGGGTCGAAGTTCGATTCCGGAAACGCGGCGGCGAAGAGCTCGGCGAGTTGACGCGCGCGCACGTGGTCGTCGCGTAGTCGCTCGACCATGGTGTCGAGCGCGACGAGACCCGCAGCGGCCAAGAATCCGGCCTGACGCATCGCACCTCCGAGACGCTTGCGCTCGACACGCGCGCGTTCCATCAACGACGCGGGTCCGGCGAGCAGTGAGCCCACGGGCGCGCAGAGCCCCTTCGACAGACAGGTCATCACCGTCGTCGCGGGAGCAGCGTACGCAGCGGCACTGGTGCCCGTCGCGACCACAGCATTGAAGAGACGGGCCCCGTCGAGGTGGAGCGAACGATTCCCGATCGCCGCGGCGAGACGGTGAAGGTCGTCCACGTCCCAGGGTGTACCGCCCGACAGCATGTGCGTGTTCTCGACCGTGACCATCGACACGTGCGGCTGATGGTCACCTTCGGCGTCGATGACCTCGAGCACGTCAGCGAGGTCGAGCACGCCGGTCGTGTCGTCGAGCGTGGCGAACTGCACGGACGAGTTTCGAGCCGCGGCGCCCATCTCGAAACTCACGAGGTGTTGCGCGCGTCCGGCGACGATGACGTCACCGGGTGCGGCCAGCACGCGCAGCGCAATCTGGTTGGCCATGACACCGGACACCACGAAGAGCGCGGCTTCCTTGCCCACCATTTCGGCGAAGCGTTCTTCGAGTTCGTTGACGGTGGGGTCTTCGCAGTAGCCGTCATCTCCCACCACGGCCGACGCCATGGCGTCACGCATCGCGGGGGTTGGTTGGGTCACGGTGTCACTTCGTAGGTCCACGCGACGAGTCATGGAGGAAGGCTACCGGCTCCTAAACTGCCGCCATGAGTGACAACCTACGTGAACGGGTGCCGAATCGACCGAACGTCAACGACCAATTGGGCATCGAAGTCGTGCTCGTGACGCCCGAAAAAGTCGTGCTCCGCGTCGAGGTCGGACCGAAGGTGCACCAGCCGTACGGCATCTTGCACGGCGGCGTGTCGGCGTTACTCGCCGAAGGCGCCGCGTCGATCGGCGGTGCCGTCAGTGTCGAGCCGGATCAGATCGTGGTCGGTACCGAACTCAACTGCTCGCACCTTCGCGCGATGACGACGGGTACGCTCACCGCGACCGCGACACCGTTTCGTAAAGGTCGCAACGTCCACGTCTGGGGCATCGAACTACGAGACCAGGAGGAACGGCTCATCTGCGTCGCGCGCTGTACTTTGCAGGTATTACCAGCACCTTCGCCCAGTTAGACCCACCCTCTAGACTGAAGGCATGACTGGCCAACGAAAGGGCTGAGACATGGGTGCTCGTTTTATTGGTTGGGGTACGGGCGTACCAGACCGCATCGTCACCAACGACGAACTTTCCCTGACCCTCGACACCAACGACGCGTGGATCACCGAGCGTACGGGTATCAAGGAACGGCGCATCGGCGGCACGGCGAAGAGCCTCGGCGTCATCGCCGGCAATCGCGCCCTTGAAGACGCCGGCGTCGAGCCCGAGAACATCGACTTCTTGATCCTCGCCACCACCACGCCCGACCGCATCACGCCCGCGACGTCGACGTTGATCGCCCACGAGATGGGCCTGAGTTGCCCGGCCATGGACGTCAACGCGGCCTGCAGTGGCTTCATGTACGCCGTTCGAACCGCGTACGGTCTCCTCGAGACCGGCAACAAGCGCGTGCTCGTCATCGGTGCGGAGAACCTGTCGCGTTGGGTCGACTGGAGTGATCGCAACATGGCGGTCCTCTTGGCCGACGGCGCGGGGGCGACCGTGCTCGAGTACGACCCCACTGAGAACGACCTCCTGTCATTCTCACTGGGGGCCGAGGGGGCCGACGCGGACCTCCTCACCTGCGAGCACGAGGGCTTCTTCCAGATGGACGGTCGAGAGATCTTTCGCCGCGCGGTTCGCGTCGTCGTCGACTCGGCCGAGAAGGCGATGGCGATGGCGGGCATCACCTCGGACCAGCTCAGTCTCGTCATCCCCCATCAGGCCAACGTCCGCATCATCCAAGCGGCCTGTCAGCGTCTCAACGTCGAAATGGACCGTGCCGTCGTGGTCCTCGACCGCTACGGCAACACCTCGAGCGCCTCGATTCCAATCGCCTTTTGTGACGCGAGAGACAACGACCGCGTCCACAAGGGTGACTACGCGTTGCTCACGGGCTTTGGCGCCGGCCTGACCTGGGCCTCGGCCGTCGTTCGGTGGTCGAAGTGAGCGGGCCGTCCCTCGTCATCCTGGCGGCCGGTCGCGCGCGTCGTTACGGCGGCGTGAAGCAGCTCGCGCCCGTTGGACTGCACGGTGAGGGCGTCATCGACCTCATCGCCTCGGACGCCTACGCCGCGGGCTTTGACGACATCGTCATCGTCATCAACCCCGACACCGGCCCCGAGATCCAAGAGCACGTCGCGAAGTACTGGCCCCAAGGTCGTCGGGTCTCCTTCACGCACCAGACCGAGCTTCGCGGCACCGTCAGCGCGGTGATTGCCGCGGAGGACAGTCTCGACCTCACGCGGCCCTTCGGCGTCTCGAACGCCGATGACCTCTACGGTCGCGAGTCCTTCTTGCACTTGGGTCAACACCTCGCCACGAGTGCCAACAACTGTCTCGTCGGCTTCGAGCTTGAGCGCGCCCTCGTGGGCGAGTTGCCCGTCTCGCGCGGGACGTGCGTGGTCGTGAATGGTCACTTGACCGAGATCGTGGAGCGTCGAAACGTGTCGGCCACCCTGGACGGCTACTTCGCCGACGACGGGCTCGAGCCCGCGATGCTGCACCCGCAGACAACGGTGTCAATGAACCTCTGGGGCTTTCAACCGGGAATATTCCCGCTGATGCACAAGGCCGTCGAACAACACGACTTCGAGAAGGAAAAGGAGATTCAACTCTCCACCTTCGTCGGTCAGATTCTTCTCCGTACGCCACTGCGCTTCGACGTCATGACCACGAAGTCACGCTGCATCGGGGTCACCCACGCGGACGATCTGCCACTCGCCCAGATTCTCGTGCGAGAAGAGATCGAAGCCGGCGAACGTCCCGAGTTCGCCTTCGTCAATTAAGGCGGCGAAGCGCTTCAGCTCGTCGGCTCTTTCCGACCAACACTCCAGTAGGCCAGCGAACCGATCACGTTGGCGCTGGCAATCCACCACAGCCACTTGGGGCCGCGTACGCACTCGCGAGGCCGGCGGCGAAGGTCTCTGAACTGACGCTCGGTGTGTTCGGTTCGTGCGTTCAGCGCCAGTCGCGCGACGGCGCCACCGACCCCAGGGTGAGCGGTTCGACGTACTCGGCCGTGAGCGTCACGATTCCTTGACCACGTTCGAGAGAGCCACGGATAACCAACGCCGGCTTGTGACTCGCTACGCTGCCCCACCGGGCCCACGCGCCCTTGGAGAAGATCACGTTCACGTGCCCGGTCTCGTCTTCGAGGTTAACGAAGACCGCGCCGTTCGCCGTCTCGGGTTGTTGACGGTGCGTCACGACACCGGCCACCATCACACGACCACTCTCCACCGCGAAGAGCGCGCTCGCGCGCGTGACGCCGCGTTCGTTCAAGGATGGACGTACGAGTTCCATAGCCGTCGCTTCGGTCGTGAGGCCCATCGACCAGAGATCGTCGGCGACGCGCTCCATCTCACTCACCACGGGTAGTGGGGGCGCCACGAGCCCCGTCACCACGCCGGGCAGTCGATCGGGCAGTGACTGCGCCGCGGCCCCGGCCGACCAGGTCAGGGCGCGTCGACTCGGGCCAAAGGCGTCGAGGGCGCCAGCGGCGGCGAGCGCTTCGAGGTGGTGCTGTTGGAGACTGGCGCGACGAACGAGATCGGTGCTGCTCTGCCAAGGAGCGCCCGCGACCACCCGTTGCGCGAGTTCGGTGCCGATCGATCGAACGTCCCCGAGGCCGAGACGCACGAGGGGGGACTCGTGGTCCCCCTCTAACGTGGCGCCCACGCCCGAGGCGTTCACGTCGGGCCGCACCACGCACACGCCGTGACGTTTCGCGTCGGCGACGAGACTCTGCGTCGACCAAAAGCCCATGGGCTGGGCGTTCAGTAACGAGACGAGGAACGCGGCCGGGTAGTGGACCTTGATCCACGCCGAGCAGTAGACAAGATGGGCGAAGGAAACCGAGTGCGACTCGGGAAAGCCGAAGTTCGAAAAGGCCGCGAGCGCGTCGAAGAGCTGATCGGCCGCGGCCCCGCTGATGCCGTTCTCCTGCATGCCGGCGTAGAAACGACTCTTCAGTTTCATCATGCGAAGCTCGGAGCGCTTGGCGGCCATGGCTTGGCGTAGTTCGTCGGCCTCGGCTGGCGAGAAGCCCGCCACGGCGACGGCCATCTCCATCAACTGCTCTTGAAAGAGCGGCACGCCGAGCGTGCGATTAAGAATCGGTTCGAGTCGGGGGTGCAAGTACGTCACCGGCTCGTCGCCGCGGCGACGTCGAATGTAGGGGTTCACCGCGTGACCTTGGATGGGGCCGGGGCGAATGAGGGCCACCTCGATGACGAGGTCGTAGAAGCAGCGCGGTTGCACCCGGGGTAACGTCGCCATCTGCGCGCGTGACTCCACCTGGAAGACCCCGACGGTGTCGGCCTCGCAGAGCAGGTCGTAGACCGCGTCGTCTTGGGGTAAGCGGCTGAGATCGAGCGTGACCCCGTGAAAGGCCTCGACGGCGTCCACCGCGCGATGCAACGCTTCGAGCATGCCGAGTCCGAGAAGGTCGAACTTCACTAAACCGATTGCCGCGCAGTCGTCCTTGTCCCACTGCAGCACGCTGCGTCCGGGCATGCGCCCCCACTCGACGGGACAGACCTCGAGCACTGGTCGATCGCAGAGCACCATCCCCGCCGAGTGAATGCCGAGGTGACGCGGCCGGTCCAAGAGTTCGCTGGCCATCGTGAGGAGAAGTTCGGGCACCTCGGCGTCGGTGGCGCTCATGGTCGCACGGTTGACGTGGTCGCGAAAGAAGTTGGCCTCTTCTTCGCTGTGACCGAGGGCTCTCGCCACGTCGCGCAGCGCCGAGCGCGACCGGTAGGTGATCACGGCCGCCACTTGGGCGGCGTGGTGGCGGCCGTAGCGTGTGAAAACGTACTGAATCACCTCTTCGCGTCGTCCCGATTCAATGTCCACGTCGATGTCGGGTGGGCCGTCGCGCGCGGGCGAGAGAAAACGCTCGAAGAACAAGTTGAGCGCGACGGCGTCGGCGTTAGTGATGCCGAGCGAGTAACACACCGCCGAGTTCGCCGCCGAACCTCGTCCCTGACAGTAGATGTTGTTCGCGCGACAGAACTCGGTGATGTCCCAGACGGTGAGGAAGTAGCCGGCGAAACCAAGCGTCTTGATGACGCCGAGTTCGTGATCGATCTGACGCCACGCGCCCACGACGCGCTCGGCGTCACGCGAACCGTAACGAAGAGTGGCACCGGCCGCGACGATTTCTTCGAGGTAGCTCTGTTCGTCGTGTCCTTCGGGAGTCACGAACGCGGGCAAGTTCGGCGCCACGAGGCGCAGGTCGAAGGCCAACTCGCTCACGAGTTCACCGGCGCGGTCGACGACCCCGGGCCAGCGCGCGAAACGACGACGCTGCTCGGCGTCGCTTCGAAGGTGCGCGAGGGGCGAGGCACTCAGCCAACCCTCCATCTCCTCGAGACTCTTGCGGGCACGGATCGCCGAGAGCACGTTGGCCCGTGGGAAGTCGCGCGGCGCAGCGTAGTGGACGTTGTTCGTCGCGACGAGCGCGACGTCGGCGCGCACCGCGAGTTCAGCGAGGACGTCGTTGCGCGCGACGTCGTCGGGCGCTCCGTGGTCCCAAATCTCGACCGCCACGTTCTCACGTCCGAAGCGCTCGATCAGTTGCGAGAGAGCACGCTGCGCGGCGCGCGGACCTTCGTCCAGTAACGCGCGCGTCAGTGGTCCCTTACGACACCCCGTCAACACCAACCACTCGTGCGCCGCGTCCGCGACGTCACTGAGCGTGAAACGTGGCACCCCCTTCTCGCCGCGTTCGAGGTGCGCGAGCGCAAGCATCCGCGAAAGTTGGGCGTAGCCCGCGGGCGAACGGGCCAAGAGCACGAGATGCTCGCCCGACGGATCCGACACGCCCACGCGATCGTCGTGGCCGTCGAGCGTGATCTCACTGCCGAAGACGCTCGCGAGTCCGAGCGAGCGAGCCGCCTCCGCGAAGCGCACCACGCCGTAGAGCCCGTCGTGATCGCACAGGGCGAGACCCGACAGACCGAGGCGTGTTGCTTCGACGACCAACTCCTCGGGGTCGCTCGCGCCGTCTAAAAAGCTAAAGCCCGAGTGGGCGTGCAGTTCTCCGTAGGTCGCCATCAGTCATAGATTCCAACGAGCCACCACCGACTCGACTCCGCCACCACCAACAACGCCTCGCCACTCGCGAGGACCATCTGCAGGTGCGCGCGACGACGATGACGCGACCACCAGCGCTCCACCAGCGGCCACGGCCCCGCGTGCCAGATGATCTCGCGATGGAGCGGTGAGGAGAAGATCACGCTCGCGGGTTCCGCGCTCAAGGCGCCGCGCGCACTCAGTACTACGGGACGATTCGCCCGGTCGCGCAACTGCACCGGCACCGGATGAGCCAACGTGGTCGCGGGCGAAGGTGCCGCGAGCTGTCCGGGCCACGGCGCGAGGTCACGGACGTTCGTCGCCGGCGAGCCCCAGGGCACGAGCGTGGCCCGGTCCTCGGGTCCGCGCCCGCCGCGCAAGGCAGCCACCACGATGCCCTCCGCCCCGAGACGCCGACGCACGCGATGCGCGGCGGCGTCGGCCCGGTCGTCACCGGCGCCGCGTTGACCGAAGAAGCCCTGCTGCTCCTCGAAGAGACCCTCCTCGCCACGCAACTGCGCGAGACGTCGCGCGAGACGCAAGTCGCGCTGACCTTCCATCTCGGAGAGTTCGCCGCGCGCCACGCGGTGCAGCGCGAGCGCGTGCTTGTTGAAACGTTCCGCCACGCGGGCGTTTTCGAGGTCGGCGAAAGCGCCCAGCGTGTGCAGACCCAGGCGCTGACAGGTGGTAGCGAGGTCCTTGCGGCCCAACACGTCGAGGGGCTGCGCGCGACGAAACGCGTCGCTCGCACCGCGCGGCACGATGAGTTCGTGATGCGCCGCGAGTTCGGCGCAGAAGAGCCCCTCGGCGACGCCGAGGTTGGGCTCCACCCCCACGACGTCGAGCACGCTCTGGCGCACCGCGCGTAGGACGGCGTCGTCGCCACCGAAGAACCGACTCGGTCCCCGCAACGGCAGTACGTAGAGACCGAGGCGCACCACTTCGGTGAAGGGACAGAGCACGCTCAACGCGTCGAGTAGCACCAGCGTGTCACGCAGTGTCGAACCGTCGGGCTGTTCGAGCGCGAGCGGCTCCACCCAGATAGCGAGAAGTTGCTCCATCAACTCGCCTCGGCGCCTCCGCGACGGTTCGGTACCACCACGACGTGCTCCCCCCCGCGGGCCGCTTCGCCACGACCACTCACGCGCACGGTGAGATAGCGCGCGTCGAGTCGTGAGGAGGCGACCCACTCGGCCTGGGTAACGCGAAAGGAGAGATCGGCCGGTAGTGGCCAGGGAGCGCGCGGCTCACTGAGCGCGATCAACACGGTGCCGCGTTCACGCGCCCGGTCCATCAAGCGGCGTGCGGCGCCGTGGCCGGCGCGCGAAGGTGGTCGCACGAGCAAGAGATCGACACCGTCCAGGAGATCGGCCGCCGACTCCGCCCACGCGCCCCTCGGACGCGGCACGAAGAGCACGCGGCGGAGGTCCACGCCAAGCTCGGCCATCGCGACGACCCCGGGATCGTCCACGCCCACGACGGCCGCCCAGTGACCTTGCGTGCTGGCCTCACTCAAGAGGCTGAGGGCGAGGCTCAGTCCACCCAGACCCACCGGCGCTTCAACCACCACCGTCGAACCACGGCGCAGCGACGTGCCGGGCACGAGCGCACGCCACGGATCACCGAGGGGCAACGTACGACTCTTCGCCAGTGAGACGGGGCGTACAGCGGCGAGGAGTTCTGGGGAGAGCGGAGGACGAGGTGGTGAAAAAGCGAACATATGTTCGTAACAGTAGCCGGTGACGTGTAACTTGACAAACCCATAAATAGGTGGGACAATTAGGTATGGAGAAAATCACCTTTACCAATATGGCCCTTTGGATTACTAGCGATTCGGACGCCTACGAGTACATGGAAAGCCTCCGCTGGCCTAACGGTGAGGTCGTTTGCCCTCATTGTGGCGTCTTGCGCGTCGATCATTATTTCTTGAAGCCTGACAACGGCCTCAACCGAAAGACCACGCGTGGCGCAGTCTCCGAGCGCCGGGTGTGGAAGTGCAAGGACTGCCGCAGGCAGTTCTCAGTGACGACCGGCACGGTCTTTCACGGCTCCAAGGTGTCTCTCCGTATCTGGCTGTTTGTGTTCTTCGAGATGTGCGCGAACAAGAACGGCATCGCCGCTCGCGAGATCGCTCGCAAGTACGGCGTGGCCCCAAAGACGGCTTGGTTTATGACTCAGCGCATCCGTGAGGCCATGGCGAACGACTCAACCGGCAAGTTGTCAGGCAACATCGTGATGGACGAAACCTACATAGGTGGCAAGCCTGAAAACTGGCACGCCAACGACCCTCGTAGGGCCAAGAATGGCAACACGACCTCACCAAAAACGGCAGTGGTTGCGCTTATCTGTGAAGAGTCCGGCGAGGTTCGCACCAAGGTACTCACGACTGTTTCAGGACCAAACATTCGCCAGATCATAAAAGAGAACATCGAGATCGGTACGTCCGTGTTGCACTCAGACTCAGCCGGTGTTTATCGAACCATTGGTAAAGAGATGGTCGCACATCATGTTGTAAACCACCACGCCGGTCAATACGTCACGGAGCTTTCAGACGGAACCAACAAGGCAGAGAACTTCTTCAGTCAATTGAAGCGTTCGATTAGTGGCACACACCACAACATCAGCCCGGAACACTTGAGCCGCTACCTGAGTGAGTTTGCCTTCCGACACTCGACGCACACCCTGAGTGACACCGAGCGCATGGTGCGACTGATGGGTCAAGTACCTGGTCGGCGGCTAATTTACAGACCTCTTGCTGACAATCTTTAAGAGACTAGATTTCTGAGGTGACCCCATCAAAAAACGCCGTACGAAAGGCGGGAGGCGTACTCCGTTCATTTCAGTTGGGCGAGATGGGGCTAGACGATAATTCGCTATCGAATTATCAAACCGCCTATCTAAGTCTTGTTGAGTATCGTGCCGCACATCAGTACCCACTGATAAAGGCCACAAATGCGCTTCGGTCAGCTGTCAAAGCAGAGCACTGCACCATCGAAGTTTCACAACGACTGAAAAGGATCCCAACCATCCTCGACAAACTGCGCAGAGAGCAAGGCATGGACCTATCTCGTATGCAGGACTTCGGTGGGTGTAGAGCAGTGCTTGACAATATCGACGAAGTTCGACGAGTTCAAGAACGAATCACTCGATCTCACAAAAGACGAAACGGTAGCGCCCCGCATGTAAAGGACTACATCGACGCTCCACGAGATTCTGGATATCGAGGGGTACACGTTGTGGTCACCTACGACGAAAGACTCGTCGAAGTTCAATTGCGGACGAAGGTTATGCATGAGTGGGCAATTACGGTGGAGCGATTATCGGGTCGAACCGGGTTTAATCTGAAAAGTGCTGAAGGACCCGAAGAATTACAGGAGTTTTTTAGCCTCGCATCAGAACTTATGGCGATAGATGAAATTGGGGGGACTGCTGATCCTGAGAAGCTACTCCGCATGTCAGAACTCCGCGAGGTTGCGATACAGTTCTTAAGCAAGGGTCGCACTGCACGGGAAGGACAATAACCATGCCGCACCTACATCATTATCTTCTTGTATTTGACCATGCCCAAGGGCAACTGATTAGTCATGAGAATTTCGGAAAAGATAGCGAAAGAGCAGTAGCCGCGTACGCCGAAAAGGAAATTGAGCTTAAGGGTCAGGATTCCATTGAGATTGTACTTATCGGGTCGGACTCATTCGATACGATTCGGATCACGCATGCTAACTACTTCGATGGTTCTGTCGCGATTGGGAACTCAAAGTATCTGGCTGGGATCTAGGTCTCTCTGTGCCACGTGACGCCTTTGACGGCTACGACGAACCGGTCAATATCGACATGGAACCTGAAGAAGCTCTAAAGCGACTGCTTCAATCGAATCCACCAAGGGACGTTGTAGAACCCGATAAGGACTAAATCAAGAGTTGCATTGATTGCAGCTCCGGCCGTGGCGCATGCGGTCAAGTCGTCGAAACTCGTCCAGGGCATCCGCGAATCCGTCAGACAGGCCGCTCTTTGCCAGAACCTGATTACGCTTCACCCACTCAACTATCTCCGGTCCGCCATCCAACTTTTCGAAGATATCTTGGAGTCTCCCCTTGCATGCCTCAACATCTATGGGATCGTCCACACTGTCAAAGTCTCGGATGAAGAGGACTCCTTGACCGTATCGGATCAAAAGGTCATGGCGCATGCCAGCGTCCAAGTCCATTGGCGACACGTCCCACACCCAATTGAATCGCTTTCGCGAACCCGGACGTAGTTGCTCTTCGGTCTCGCGCTCTCCGTTTAGCGTCTCAACAAGCGACAGGATCTGATTGCGAGAGAACCGCGGTTCGCGGAAGCCTGCCTCGTCCAACATCGCTGCAAGTGTCGTTTGATATTTCCATCGCGCTGCGTCTCTCGCGTCGCAAGCCTCGTTCCATCGTTTGCATTCTCGCTTAAGCAGCCGCCGATGGGAGAAAAGATCTCGCTGATCCTTTGCGCTGTAGTCCTTCGTAGAATATTTTGAAGTAACCCGCATGGATATCTCCGCCGCCGTTTTCTTCAGGGCGGCAAGATGGTCGGCGCTCACATAGTCCCGGTTGTACTCCCTGAGATAAAACCACTCTGTTCCAAACCAAATGGCGCCAACGATGCCAAAGACCACTAGGAATAACTGCGAGGCGCTCAGCCCGTCGAACCATGAGGCGAACTGAGAGATCACGGCGCTGACTGCTAAAGACACAACGACCCCAAGAACGGGTCCGGCGAATCGCATTCTCCTTGGTTCAGCCATTTCCTGAGCATACGTCCGTTTGGGTTTGTCATGTTACACGTCACCCAGTAGCCACTCGCCGTCACACGCGCCAACGCCAGCAATTCAGGGCAAAATCGAGTCATGTGTGGTCGCGTCGCCCTCTTCAGTCCGCCAGCTCGCCTGGCCCGATTCCTCGACGCGGCCCTCGCCGCGGGCCTCGAGCCCGACGGGCATCCCAGTTGGAACGTCGGCCCCCAGCGTCGTCTCTTTGGCGTGAACGAGCACGACGGCGCGCGCGTACTCGATCGCTACCGCTGGGGACTCGTACCGAGTTGGGCGAAGGACCCCAAGATCGGCAACAAACTTTTTAACGCGCGCGGCGAGACCGTCGCCGAGAAGCCCTCATTTCGAAGCGCCTTCGCCAAACGCCCCTGCGTGATTCCCGTCGACGGCTTCTACGAGTGGGACCATCGTCCCGGGCGCGACCGTCAACCGAACTACTTCACGCGTGCGGACGATAACCCGCTGCTCCTCGCCGGACTCTACGAACGCTGGTGGAACTCCGACGACGACGACGCCGAGCCCGTGGCGACGTGCACCATCATCACCACGACGCCGAGCGACGACATGGACGAGATCCACGACCGCATGCCGGTCGTACTCAGTACCGACGACGTCGAGACGTGGCTGAACGTCGCCGACTACGGACCTGACGAGCGATTGCTACTGCTTCGTCCGGCTCCCAAGGGGACGCTCACCCACTACGGCGTCGGCGCAGCCGTAGGATCCGTGAAGAACGACGGACCCGAACTCACCGAACCCGTAGCGCCGACGTCGCTGTTCTGACACGCTTCGGCGCGTTCACCTCGTACCCGACATGAACGCGAGGGCTTCGGCCACGTAACCGGTGCAGGACGCGAGGTCGGTGGGATGAAGGACGACCCACTCGCGCATCGGTCGACCCTTTCCGGCATCGAAAGGATCGCCGGTACCCTCGGCGATGAGTTGCGCCACGCGCTCTTGGGCGAGTTTGACGACGAGCTCCTCTCTTCGCGTAAAGGCGAAGAACTTCCCGCCGCACTTCAGCCCTTTGGAATGAAGGATCTTGCCTGGCTGGACTCTCTCGTCGGTCGCGATGAAGTACTCGGCCACCTCGTCGAAGAGTTTCTTCACTGATGGCATCGATGGCTCTTACGACGTGGCGACAAGAGCTCGGAAGGCTGCGGTGTCAAAAATCACGCGGCCTGAAACGAGCGCACCGCTTTGGACGACGTGCCATTCACTCATGACAATTGATCCCCCACCATTCGGTGTCGCAAAGTCGACGTCGTAGATCGACGACACGTTATGGGCGTCAGACCACTGTCGAAGGAGACGGTGGCCGCGCACGATCGAACGCAGTCCTTCGGCGCCCGTGAAGAACGGTTCTTTACCCTCGACCTGGAGGAACGGTCCGGTGAAGACGAAATCGTCCGAGACCACGGTGGTGGCCGTTTCGAAGTCGCCTGAATAAAACGAGGTCAGGTACGTGTTGACCGTTTCGAGGGCCGTACTCTCGCCGCCGTGCGTCGAGTTTTCATCCTCGACGCACGTATTCGGGTGTGAAACCATTGCCGTTCTCCTTCGTTCTTTTGTTTCAGCGTGAGGACCCGCTTGGTACTTGCATGATGCAAGTAGTTCATCGTAACCTACTTGTATGTCACGTGTCGATTCGACGGACCACTGAGGTGTTAGGTCGTACCTACGCGTCCGAGAACTGCTCGGCGGCTCGCGCACTCGAAATCGTCGGAGAGCGCTGGAGCCTGCTGATCATCCGCGACGCGCTGTTTCGAGATAAGACTCGCTTCTCTGACTTTCAGCACAGCCTCGGGGTCGCGCCAAACATCTTGACGTCGCGCTTGGAGCGCTTCGTGACTGAGGGTCTCATGGAGAAACGTCGATACTCCGATCGTCTCGAACTCTTCGACTACGTCCTCACCGACAAGGGTCGCGAACTCGGCGCCGTCATCATTGCACTGACCACCTGGGGAGATCGCTGGGAAGCGCCCCACGGTCCTCCAATCGAATTCAAACACGACGAGTGCGACGGTACCGTCGGCATTGATGTTCACTGTCAACACTGTCGAAAGACCATTCCGCTCGGCGCCGTCGACGCAGTGCCGGGCCCGGGTCGATGACCACGCTTGATCGCGGCGCCGTGAAGTGGTCGCGTACGATTGCGTATGGACTTTGACCACTACACCGTCGTGTTGTTGATTCTTCGCGACGATGCTCCAGCATTGAGCGAGACGGAAGCGGCCGCACTCCAAGACGCGCACATGGCGCATCTCGCCGATCTGCACGAAACTGGTCACCTCGTCGCTGCTGGTCCGTTGATGGACGAGCACTTCCGGGGTCTGTCGATTCTCAACGTGTCACCCGAGCAGGCCCGCGAACTCAAAGGAGCGGAACCGGCGGTTCGAGCCGGCAAGTACGACATCGAAGTACTGCCGTGGCTGGTGCCGAGTGGTGCCGTTCACTTCTCCCCTACGCACGTTCCGCGCTCCGTGGCGGAGATCCAATAGTTCGTTTCGAAAGGGTCCACGTGAGCTTGCGACTGCGTCCGTATCGAAAGGGAGATGCCTCGGCGGCCATCGCCGCGCACGAAGAGGTGCTGGCCGATGACTTCCACTTTCTCCTGGGCTGGAACGCCACCATGTCGTGGTCGGATTTCCTACGAGTACTCGACGAACAGCGCCGCGGCGTGAACCTCTTGGAGCATCAGGTGCGAGCGGCGCAACTCGTAGCGGATGTCGACGGTGAGTTCGTTGGAAGGGTCTCGATCCGTTTCGAGCTCAACGATTTTCTTGCGACGACCGGCGGCCACATTGGTTACGCCGTGGTACCCGCGCACCGTAAGAAGGGCTACGCGACGGAGATATTGCGCCAGGCCCTCGTGGTGATCCGCGCCGAGAGCGTGGACCGTGTGCTGGTGACGTGCAGTGACGCCAACGTCGGATCACGTCGTGTGATCGAGAACTGCGGTGGCTCGTTCGAGTCCATCGTCCCTTTAGAAGCGGGCCAGAGTCTCTGTCACGACGACGCGCAGGGCGTGCGCCGCTACTGGATCGAGTAATCAACCTCGCGGGCGAATCTCCCCAGACGGCCGAAAACCCCGAGTGACCAGTGAGCCGAAACTCACCCGCCCCTCGGGGTTTCCGAGGCACGCCAACTATGTTCCGTGTCGGACAGAACATCTTTGACGGCAGGCACTTCACGTCATTCGCC
>Ga0207933_1000404_pt1 | contig 43432 bp, 40 predicted proteins | sample NGESurdeep092012_4_FD_184488 | JGI IMG/M metagenome (GOLD analysis project Ga0207933, IMG submission 184488) | Arctic peat soil microbial communities from Barrow, Alaska - NGEE Surface sample F53-3 deep-092012 (SPAdes) | ecosystem: Environmental > Terrestrial > Soil > Wetlands > Peat ... | reverse complement strand
TCGAAGCGCAGATGTGCGTCCATCCTCAGAATCGGGCGTTGCCCAATGTTTTCAATGACGGGAATCTGGCTGAACCGCTAATTGGGACGCGAGTGATATTCTATATCCATTCGATCTCCTGCCAAAGTGGATCCGCGCGCAAGGCTTGCGAAACTGAAAGTGACAATCACGGAGGCACTTCGTTAAATGCAAATCGGAATGGTCGGTCTGGGCAAGATGCTCGATCTGGGCGAAATCGCCGAGCTCTGGCGGCGCGGCGGCGTCGTCAGTTCCTGGCTGCTCGACCTCGGCGCCATCGCACTCGCAGGCGATCCCGCTCTCGAAAACTATACCGGCTGCGTACAGGACTCCGGCGAGGGCCGCTGGACCATTGCCGCCGCGCTCGAAGAAGCCGTGCCGGCCGACGTTCTGACCGCCGCCCTCTACGTCCGTTTCCGTTCGCGGCAGGATCATACCTTCGCCGGGAAAATGCTTTCCGCCATGCGCATGCAGTTTGGCGGTCACATCGAACTGCATCCGGCGGGAAAGTAACCCATGACTAGTAGCGATAACGAAACTCAGCACCAGCACTTCCCGGAAGACCATGGCCGCATCGCCGATCGCTGCATCATGGTGATCTTCGGCGCATCGGGCGATCTTACCTCCCGCAAACTGCTGCCCGCGCTTTACAATCTCTGCCGCGGCAAGCTGCTGCCGCCCGAGTTCGCCGTCATCGGCTTCGCGATAGATCAATTGTCTGAAGAAGAATTCCGCAAAAGAACTCGCAACGATATCCGCGAGTATGCCGGCGCGCCCGACGACTGCCCTCTCTGCAACTCCATTGCGGATCGGTGCTTTTACATCACGGGGGATTTTAAAACCGCGGCCGATTTCGTCAAATTGAAAGACAGGATCGCCGAACTCGATGCCCGGTATCATACGCGGGGGAACGTGCTTTATTACCTCGCCACGCTGCCGCAATTTATTTCCGAAATCATCCGGCAACTGGGCGATCAGGGCCTGACGGCGGAAGATCCCGGCGTATGGCGGCGCATCGTCGTCGAGAAGCCCTTCGGCAGCGATCTCGAGTCCGCGAAGGCGTTGAACCATGAGATCGCCCAGACCCTCAAGGAAACGCAGATCTATCGCATCGATCACTATCTCGGCAAGGAAACCGTTCAGAACATTCTGATCTTCCGGTTCGCCAATGGCATTTTCGAACCGGTATGGAACCGGCGTTATATCGATCACGTTCAGATTACCGTCGCGGAGTGCCTGGGGGTAGAGCGGCGCGGCGGCTATTACGAACGCGCGGGCTGCCTGCGGGACATGATTCCGAGCCACGTCCTGCAGCTCGTTTCCCTCACGGCCATGGAGCCGCCGATTTCGTTTCGGGCGGATGCCGTCCGCGATGAACAATCGAAAGTGCTGCATGCCATCCAGCCGATTTCGCCCGAAGACGTTCTCACGCGCGCGGTCCGCGGCCAATACAATGGAGGCACCATGGATGACGGTCATGTCCTCGACTACCGCCATGAGGAGTTTGTCGATCCGCACTCCTCCACCGAAACTTTCGTCGCCCTGAAGCTGCTCCTCGACAACTGGCGCTGGGCTGACGTTCCGTTCTACATCCGGACGGGTAAACGGCTGCCGAAGCGAGTCACCGAGATCGTAATCCAGTTCCGGCGCGCGCCCTTTGTGTTGTTCCGCGATACGCCGGTCGATAAACTCACTCCCAACGTGCTCGTGATGCGCATCCAGCCCGATGAAGGAATTTCGCTCAGCTTCGGCGCCAAGATTCCCGGCGCGCATGTCCGCGTGGGAGGGGTGACAATGGACTTCCAGTACAGCGATTATTTCGGCGCCGAACCCAGCACCGGCTACGAGCGATTGCTTTACGACGCCATGATCGGCGATGCCACGTTGTTCCAGCGGGCGGATATGGTGGAGGCCGGCTGGAGTGTCGTGGAGCCGGTGCTCGACGTGTGGAAAGCCTTGCCTCCGCGCACATTTCCCAACTACGAACCCGGCTCCTGGGGACCGAAAGAGGCCGACGAACTGATGAGGCGCGACGGCCGCAAATGGAGAACGGAATAGCCCGTCATGCTGAACACCGTTCCCCTCTTCGCGGCTCTTTCGGATTCGGAACTCGAATTCATTACCAGCCGCACCGTCCGGCAGACGAAGGCGGCCGGAGAAATTCTGTTTTCCGAGGGCGAACCCTGCACCGGCCTGTACGTGGTTGTCAGTGGCCGTGTCAGGATTTTCAAAATGTCGCCCGGCGGCCGTGAACAGGTGCTGGCCATTGAAGGGCCGGGCAGTTCGATTGCGGAGCTTCCCGTGTTCGATGGTGGAAATTACCCGGCCTCGGCCTCGGCAGTCGAAAACTCCGAAGTGCTGTTCGTTTCCCGTACTCATTTTCGTGCCATGTGCCTCGCGCACCCGGAGTTCGCGCTCAAAGTGCTGCAGCTGGTGGGCGCGCGTTTGCGCCGCCTGGTCGGCATCATCGAGGAGCTTTCGTTCTCCACCGTGCGGCATCGTCTGATTTCGAGGCTTTTGAAACAAGCCGATACCGAAGGGCATCCCGGGGCTCGTGGCCAGTCGTTCACGCTTGGAGCGACGCATCAGGAACTGGCGGCGCGGATCGGCACGGTCCGCGAGCTGGTTTCGCGGAACATGGCCCGGTTGCAGGCGCAGGGATTCATCGAGATCAGCGGCCCGGAGATCACCATTCTCGATCGCGCGAGCCTCGAAGCGGATCTGGCCGGCTGAAAAACGGGAAACGTTGAAGGTGGGAAACGGTGACTTAAGTCACTGCCCATCGCGCACGGAGCCGCTACCCTCGGGACAGAGGTGAAATGTATGGCTTTAACCGCTGAACGGACCGTCAGGGAAATTGCGCTCGAGAACCCCGCCAGCGCGCGCGTTTTCGAGTCGCTCGGCATCGACTATTGCTGCGGGGGAAAGATTCCGCTCAAGGATGCCTGCTTTCGGGCGAACGTGTCGCCGGAGAGCGTATTACAACTGCTGGACAATCTGAAAGAGGCCGCCGGACAGCCGGAGCCGGAGAAATGGGTCGACGCCCCTCTTTCCGAATTGACCGCGCACGTCGTCAGCCGGCATCACGAATATGTCCGGAGCAATGGCCCGAGGCTGTTCGCGCTGCTCGAGAAGGTCAAGGCCCGCCACGGCTCGACGCATCCCGAGATCGCTGCGATTGATCGGGTTTTCGGCGATCTGTATCGCGAACTCACCACCCATATGCTCAAAGAGGAGCAGGTGCTGTTCCCGTTTCTGAATTCGATGGAGGTTGCGGCTAATGCAGGAAAGCCCGTCCCCGCCGCATTCTTCGGTTCCGTGGAGAATCCGATTACTCACATGCTCTCCGATCACGACGACGCGGGCGCGTCGCTGGCGCGGATTTCGGTTCTCTCGAATGGCTACCGCACCCCTCCGGACTCCTGCCCCACTTTCAGGGCTTTGTATCACGGGCTCGACGAATTCGAGCGCGATCTTCACCGGCACGTTCATCTCGAAAACAACATTCTGTTCCCCCGCGCGCTGGAGATGGAAAAAGCGCCCAGGTGACAGCGGAGACGGAAAGTCCCGCGGCGCGGGAACGCAAGCTGCAAACCCTGGTGACGGCCTGGATCCTCACCGGTTTGTTTTTTCTTTTGCTGCCAGGCACTTTTCTGGGAGTCTGGAACCTGATTGCAATCAGTAACCGGAGGTCGCTCGACCGTTTGTCGCCTGCCTGGTTGCAGGCGCACGGTCATGCGCAGATCTTCGGCTGGATCGGGACCTTTATCCTGGGGATCGGGTTCTATTCTTTATCCAAAATGGGCGGGCGGGCCTCGTTTGCCGTCATGCGTGGATGGATCTGCCTCGTGCTGTGGACGATGGGGCTTCTGCTGCGCTGGTCCGCCACCATCACGGAGTGGCACTGGCAAATTCTGGTGCCGCTTGCTTCCGTGCTCGAACTGGTGGCGTTCCTGATCTTCTTCCAGACCGTTTCCCGCCACCGTCCGCCGGTTAATTCCGGCACTCCGAAAAAGAAGCCCGAGCCGTGGATGCTGATGGTGATGGCATCCACTGTCGGCTTTCTGCTGACTTTGATCGCAAACGCCGTGCTGACCTCTTACTTCGCCTCGCATGGAGAGGGTCCCGCGCTTCCGCACGATATCGATCAGCGCGTGTTGATTCTGGCAACCTGGGGGTTTCTTATTCCCGCGGTGTGGGGGTTCAATTCCCGCTGGCTACCCGTCTTCCTGGGCCTCAAAGCCCCGCGAACCGGCGGGCTTTTCACCGCGCTGGGGCTGGCCTGGCTTGTGGTCATCGCTGCCTTCTCCGGATATCTCGCTGTTTCCGTTGCACTTATGCCCATCGCCACCGTTATCGCGATCGAGGCGCTGGGCGTCTGGGAACCGTCGCTCCGGCCGCCCAAGGTCGAAGGTATCCATCCGGCCTTTCCGCTGTTCGTGCGGATGGCCTATGGCTGGCTCGTAGTGGCTTCCGTGCTTTCGGTCTGTGCGTATACCTGGGACCGGCATGGCGGCATCTGGGGAGCATCGCGTCATGCACTGACGGTGGGATTCTTATCCACGATGGTCTTCGCCATCGGCCAGAGAATTCTCCCGGCGTTTTGCGGGATGAAGGTCCTGTTCAGCAAGCGATTGATGCTCTGCTCGCTGCTTCTCCTCAACGTGGGATGTGCCATACGGGTCGCCGCCGAGATCCCGGCTTACGAAGGAATCCTGAGCCATGCGTGGTTGTGCCTGCCCGTATCCGCCGTGATTGAGATGACGGCGGTAACCCTGTTTGCGGCGAACCTTACCGTCACCTTTGCCCGGCCGCGTTTGGTACGATAGTGCTGTTATGGCAATCCCGAACATCAAACGCTTCCGCCCGTTCTGCCCGACCTGTAATGAAACATACACGTTGATGGCCGTGCTCCCGAAGGACGCCAACGTAGACGCGTTTCTGTCCGATGCCGTTGGGCGTCACGATCACAAAGCCTTCAAAGACGCGAAAACGGCAATGACCAAAGTCCGCGTCGGTCAGCAGAAACAGCAGAAGAAGAAGTAATCGATTTCCTTCAGATTCCCAGACGAGCCCTGAGCGATCTCAGGGCTCGCAATCCTGCCTGCGCTACATCGCTGTCGGTATCCCTGCTGAGTTTGTCCAGATATGGCACGGAAGCCTTGTCTCCGCTTGCCGCAAGTATGCGCGCGAGATAGATTTTCTCGTCTTTCGTGGCATCTCCGAGCGCCATATAGAGCGCGTTCCGCACCGGCTGGCGTCTCGCGCCCTCCACCAGATAGGCGGACGCCACATCGTCCCACGAAGCGGAGTTCAGTGTATTAATCAGGTAGCGGAAAGGGCTGTCTTCCGTGAGATCCAGCTTTCCTTCCATCATGAGCGCAAAAGCCGAAGCGAGGCGAGGCGCCATCTTGTCTTCGCCCTGCCAGAGTTTCTCGAGCGCGGGTTCATCCGCCGGGTTGTCGATTCTCGCCAGACCTTCCACCGCGGCTACCCGCAATTTCTCGTCTTTCGCCCCCGTTTCGCGCAGAAAAAGCTCCCGATCCCGTGCCTCCGGCATCATCGCGATTGCCGCCAGTGCCGCGCGCCCGGCTTTGCCGTTGCGCGGATTCGCGACGATGCCGCGCAGCACCGGCAGCGCATCCGTGCTTCGAAGAACGCCCGCTGCTTCGATCGCCGTGGCCTGGACACGGTCATCGAGATCCCGCAGCAGGTACGTGATTTTCGGGCCCGCCGCGGGATCGCGAATCTTCTCCATGGCCGCGAGCGCTTCGTACATCACGTTGTTATCCTTCGTGCGCAGCGCATCCACCAGATCCGGCAATGCGGCGTCGCCCCGCAGTATCCCGATCGCGCGGCACGCGTTCGCGCGCGCATCCATGCTGGCCCCTCTGCGGGTGAGTTGGCCGAGCGCCGTAATGACTTCCGGGCGCACGATCACGAAAGCATCCACCACCTGGTCGTTCTTGTCGTTGAATTTAGCCTTGATCGACGCACCGGCGCGCACCACGGACGACCCCAGGCCCTGCTTGACGTATCCGGGGAGGTAGTAATTCAAAAGACCGTCGGTCGCGCGGATCTGAACTTCCGGATCGGCATCCCGTGTGGCGCGAATCAGAGGATCGATACTGTCCCGGCCGCCAAGCGCGGTCAATTGCTTAACCGCTTCAATACGGGTATCGACGCTCGCGCTGTTCAGATACCCCGCGACCGTGGGAATCGCTCTCTGGCCTTGTTTGGCCACCGCGCGAACGTCTTTCGGCGTCTGAGCGGAAACGAATAAAGGAACCAGGAAAAGGACTGGAAGTGCAACGCGCATCTACTTAGATTATGCCGTGAAACTTCGACAGGTTGAAGAAACGATTGCCGCTATTCGCGCCGGCGCGCGACCTCAACGCACGAATTCGACTTCGACCCGGTTTGGAATCAACCCGACTTCATAACCCAGATCGAGCAACTTCTGTGCCGCCTTCGGAATGATGTCGCCCGCATCCACCGTGAAGTGATTGACGTACATCCCGACGAACTTTTCCGCCAGGCGCGGATCCATGTCGCGCGCGAACTGCAGCGCGTACTCAAGCGCTTCGGCGTGGTTATCGAGAGCGTACTGAATACTGTCACGCATCATGCGGCAGCATTCGCTCTTCACGTCGTCCGGCAACGTTCGCAGCAGAACATTGCATCCGAGCGGTAAAGGCAGCTCGAACTTGTCCTTCCACCACCTGCCCATATCGAGCACGCGATGGAACCCGGTCTTGTTATAGGTCAGTTGCGCTTCGTGAATGATCAGGCCCGCGTCGGCGGCGCCGATCTGCACGGTTTCGAGGATCTTGTCGAACGGAACGATGACGGGCTCGAAATCCGGCTCGAAAATCTTGAGCGTGAGATAGGCTGTCGTCAGGGTGCCTGGGATGGCAATCCGCTTACCCTTGATTTCCTCGGGCTCCATCGGATGGAGCGCCACCACCATTGGGCCGTAACCATCCCCCACGCTCGATCCGCTCGCCATCAGGACATATTTGTCGACGACGTAAGGATAGGCATGATAGGAAATCGCGCTGAGATCGTAAACTCCCTCCATCGCCTTCCTGTTGAGCGTCTCGATGTCCGAAAGGACATGGCGAAACGTGACGCGCGAGGAGCGGACCTTTTTGGTGGCGAGTCCGTAAAACATAAAGGCGTCGTCCGAATCGGGACTGTGCGCGCTAACGATTTCAAGTGGATTTGGGTCCAGCATACGAGGTAGTCGGAATCGTCAGTATCTCATGGCGATCGCGATGATTCGCGTTTTCGATGCCGGGGCCGGCAAAAAGCTCAGGGAAGGAGAATTCAGCAAAAAAGAAGGGCGGCTTCCTCTCGGAACCTGCGATCCTCAACCTGCTGGATCGGCATTCCCCGGGAGACTAAGCCGCCCTGTATCTGGTCCGGTTCTATAGTCACCTCCTGCCGCCCGATCGTCAAACCGAACAGCCACTGCTGACTCAGAAGCCTCTGAGACCACTGGCTTCTGATCACATGATCCTCCTACTGTAAATAAATGTCAATGCCCCTCAAACGGGCGGAGGGGAATGCGTACCGGTACACTTGGGCATGACCCGCCGCGATCTGCTGGTAATTGCACCGGCACTGCTATTGCCCTCCTGCTCATCTGCCCCTCCGGGAAAGACGGAACCCGAGAAACCGGTGGAACCGGTAACGGGACTTCACGCCCTCTACCAGATGTATACTTCGGCGCGCGCCTGGGCACAGGACCTCCAGATTCTGCGCTATTCGAGCATCGATATATCGGAAGTGCAGCGGCAGCCCGGCAAGGCGGCGGCGTGGCAGGTGGTATTCGTGTCGCCCGCGCTAAGCAAGATGCGTACGTGGACCTTTTCGGTGTATGAAGCGAGCGCTACGCTGCACCAGGGAATTTTCTCTGACGCAGCGGCGAACTGGTCCGGCGGCGGTAAACCCTTTACCATTCAGGCAGCGAAAATCGATACCGATGCCGTCTGGCAAACGGCACTGCAGCACGCCGCCGATTACAACGCCCAAAATCCGAAGATCACAATCTCCTATACGCTGGAACTGGACCGCGGCGCGGACCCCATGTGGCGCGTGATCTGGGGCCGCAGCGCGGGCAACAGCAGTTTCTCGGTTCTGGTGGACGCCAGCACCGGGGAGTTTGTGCAAATCCTCCACTAAAGGCGATTATCTGGACTTTGCAGGCAAAGCGAACGCGACCACCGCCTGGTTGTTCCCCGCTCCGCTGCCTGCGGCGACCACGGCCACGTACTGCTTGCCGCTCCTGCCCTGGTAGGTGATGGGGACAGCGGTCGCGACGTATCCGAGTTCCTGCTCCCACAACTCCTTGCCCGTTTTCGAATCGAACGCCCGGAAGCGCTTGTCCCCGGTTGCCCCGATAAAGACCAGTCCGCCAGCCGTGGCGATCGGTCCCGCGAATGCTCCCGCGCGTCCCGTAAGCTGTTTGGCTTTCGGCAATCCTTCGGTGATTCCCAGAGGAACCTGCCACGCGATATCTCCGGTTTTCACATCGACCGCGAACAGGCGTTCCCACGGCGGCTTGATACAGGGCAGACGGCCGATTGAATTGCCGTTCGCGTCCTTTGCCGGAGCCGTAAAGCTGAAGTAGCCGGGCGCCTTGTCGTAAGGGAGTTGTCCGGCTTTGCCGGCATCGGGATTGTTGCGTATCCATCCGGTACCGGGGCTGTCCTGAGAATTCACAAAAACGAAGCCAAGCCGAAGATCGGCGGCAATGCCTCCCCAGTTGGTGCCGCCTGTTGGCCCCGGAAAGCTGATCGTCTCATGTGCCGGTTTCCCTACGCCCTGGTAAACCCACGGCGTGAACGGGCCGGAGGCCTCGAAACCGTGTTCCGTCCATATCGCCTGGCAGGCCTTCGCGTGATCGGCATTCGTGTCGTCCGCCGTGACAATATCGTCTTTTGTCACGCTCACGCGCGCGAGCGGCGGCGGTTTCAGCGGGAACGGTTGCGTCGGAGAATACCACTCGCCAGGCACGTTGCCCTGTGGCACGGGCCTTTCCTCCACGCCGAAGACCGGCTTGCCGGTCACCCGATTCAGAATGTACATGTAGCCCGATTTGCCCGCCTGCACCAGCGCGGGTATCGTCTTGCCATCCTTGACGATATCGACAAGCACGGGATCCGGAGGCAGATCGTAATCCCACAACTCGTGATGAACGGTCTGGAAATACCACATCAATTTTCCGGTCTCGGCGTCGAGAGCCACGACGGAATTGGCAAACAGGTTATTGCCCTTCCGGTCTCCGCCATAATAATTGGCCGCCGGACCGCCCATGGGCATGTAGACGATGCCGCGCTTCTCGTCCACTGTCATGGAATAGGACCACATGTTATTGCCGCCCCGTCCCTTCCAGCTGTCGCCTTCCCACTGCTCATGACCCACCTCGCCCGGAAGCGGAACACCGTGGAACTCCCATATCTTCTTCCCTGTTCGCGCGTCGTAAGCCCGCGAATCGCCGGGAAGACCGCCAGGCACTTCGTCCTGCGGATGCGGATTGGGCTCTCCCGGGCCGAACACATTCATGCCGGTGAAAATGAGATTCCTGTAAACGGTCGGCACCCCGGCGAAAGCAATGTCCAGGGTTAATTCGCCCTCCGTGCCGAAACCCGGATCGAGTTTGCCGGAAGCGGCATTCAGTGCCACGAGCTTGTGGCCGGTGGTAAAGAGAATACGCGGCGGATTCGATTTGTCGCCGGGCCAGTAAGCAAGCCCGCGCTGGGAAGCAACCCCCGCCTTCAGGTCGTACCGCCAGATTTCCCTGCCCGTTTCCGGATCGAGCGCAACCACACGGTTACCCGCCGGAAGGTACATGACTCCATTGACAACGACCGGAGTCACTTCATTCATGGTTCCCGAAGAAGGGCTGTTCTTGTCGGGCCGCAACCGGTAAGACCACGCCTGCGTCAGATTTTGTACGTTACGCGCGTTGATCTGCGCCAGCGGCGAATAGCGCGTGGCGGCGAGATCGCGATTGTATGTGGGCCAGTCTTTTCCGCTGGACTGCGCGCCGGCGCTCGTCAGTCCAACCGAAATCAAGGCCGCGCAGATCCAGCTTTTTCTCATATCGAATGCAAGTCCAGAGTTCTGCAACAATATCATGGGCATTTCATGCCCGCAATAGCCAATTATAGTCAGGATTGTTCCCGCTATTTTCCCGAAGAGCGCGAGCGCAGGATAAGGAAGCTTAGTTCGTCCGGGTGCTTCGGCGGCTCTTTGCCTTCCGGGGCGCTTTCCGGCCTCGATCGTATTCCGGATTCATTGTCCGGGAGACGGAAAGTTGCGGTATACGAGAAAGAAGCTCCAGGCCGTGAGCAGAAGGCAAACCGCTGCCAGCACCCGCCACAGGCCTTCCCGCGCCGGGGTCGAACGCACCGGAGTGCCCGCGATATAGCCGATGACAAAACCCGCGGCGAGGCCGCCGATGTGCGCCCAGTTATCCACGCCGAGGCCGGGAATGAGCCCGAACGCAATGATATAAATTACCCAGCGCCCATAAAAGTTCCGGATCGCGCGGCCCACGGACGAGCGATTCGCGACACCGAAGGCAATCATTCCCCCGATCAGCCCCATAATCCCCGCCGAGGAGCCGAGGGACGGCACCAGAGGATTCTCGACCGAGCTCAGATAGAACCCGCCAACGGTGCCGACGAAATACAGCACCAGGAACCGCGGCGTTCCGAACACCTCTTCGCACTGTGCGCCGAGATCGTAGAGCACCCAGCTGTTCATCAGAATGTGCAGCCAGCCGCCATGCAGGAAGCCTGCCGTGACCAGGCGCCAGTACTGGTGGTCCTGAAAGATATACGGGCCGAACTTCGCGCCCATGGCATCGATGGCGCCGTTTTCGCCCATGGTCCGGGCCAGCAGGGTGGTACCGATGAATAAACCGAAATTGATCAGCAGAATCAGAATGGTGGTGAAATGCGCCTGCGGAATCAGGCCGCCGAGGATTTCGCCCGGTTGCCGGACATCGATGGCGCGCGGACCCACGTGCTGACCGCAGTAGGGACAGGTGTGATCGCTGCTGGCGATAAAGGCCCGGCAGCTGGGGCACATTCGGCGTTTATCCAATGCTTTTATCCACTTGTATCAGTCACGTTTTATACCGACATTTTTTGCGTCAACCAGATCGGCATCGTACTCGCGCGCGAAGTGGTCGCGATCCGGCTTCCACCGGACGGTCAGCCGCACCGCGAACGCAAACCCGACGAGCAGTTTCAAAATGTCAAGTCCCGAATAGAGGCCATGCAGTAACCAGAATCGCCCTGTTTCCGGATCGTTGGCGGGGAGATCGTCCACCCGGCGGCCGAGTTCCGCGATGGGCGGCGCCAGCAGGAAATGCTCGGCCGCCACGATCAGGATCATCGCGAGACACAGTCCCAGCATGAGCTTCTGCGGCCGGGATCCGAAGAGAAGCAAGCCGAACAGTACGGCCCCGAGAGTCAGTTCAACCCGCTCCCAGTTGAGGAAAATCCAGTTGTTCTCTTCGCCCGCGTTGCGGCGCAGGACGGCGCGTTCCTCGGCACGGCCAATTTTGTTGAGTTCCACCGAGGTTGTTACGGTGTCGGGCGTCTGTAGAAAACGGTCCACCGTTTGAAAATTCTGCGTAACGGCGATATCCGTGAGAATGCCCGCGCCGAGCCACGCACCCAGAAGAAGCGAAGCAAGCCTGCGATACTGGATCACTTTCGCAATTGTCGCAAACGGGCGCGCGTCACCGCGTTTTAGCCGGCCGGGCGGCTTCCGGCCTGGTCCGGGGACGGCTGGCGGGCGGGACGATGCCGTTCATCCGAAGGTACTCCACCATCTGCCCGTAGTGATCTTCGGTGTGCCAGTAAAAAATCGCGACGGAGGCGACCCTTGGGCTCTTCGCTCTGGGATTGAACGGATCGGCGGTCAACTCCATCAGATTTTCGTTCGTTAGCGTGGCAATGGCGCGATGGGCATGGGCGAACGCGTCTTTCAGATACTGGACGATGTCGTCCTTGCCGGTAAGATTATCGGGTCCGTTGTCATGCTGCTGACTGGGAACCGGCTCGGCGAGAAGCGCGTCGGCGACGGTGTTGAGTTCAAAACCGATATGCCTCGCTTCGAGCGCGAAGGTGCGCACGCCGGTGAATTCGCCGCGGGTGGGGGCGAAGTTGAACTTGTCGGCCGGCATTGCTTCGGTAAGGCCGACGACCTCGCGTTCGATGTTGCTCAACTGGCGGTCGAAGATCTGGCGTGCGTCGGGAGGGGCGTCGGCGGCCAGCATCGGAAGCGCGCAAAGCGCGAGTACGGTCAGAAATCGGAGGGGAGTCATCGATCCAGTTTACCGGGTCAACTGCCATATCAAAATTCGCGATAGTAGTTATCAAACCCGAAGTATGGACCTCGCAGCCCCCGATAGATAAACTAGCAACCCATAAGGTTGGTTTTTCACCGAATCGCACCAGCCCATCCAGTCTCAGGGGGAACTCGTGTCAAACATCCAGTCATTCGATCGGTCAGGGATCGCGTCTTCGAGACGAAAAGGAGCAGGAATCATGAAACACGCAGGTCTGATTTCAGCGGTCGCCGGGTTGACGATGTACCTCGGGCTCGCCTGCCCGGGATTCGCGCAGGTGAACGCGACCGCAGGTGGAACGGTATCCGATCCTTCGGGCGCCGTGATCCCCATGGTCACGGTCACTGCCCGGAACACCGCCACCGGCGTAACCGGGACGTCCGTCACCAATGGGACGGGCGCTTATGACTTCCCCAGCCTGCAGCCTGGCGCCTACACGATGTCGGCCACGATCGCGGGCTTCCAGACGGAGACCTACAAAGATGTGCAACTCGGCCAGGGCCAGCAGGTTCGGTTGAACTTCAGCCTGCAGGTGTCCGGTGGCGCGCAATCCGTCGAAGTCGTTGTCGAGGCCGATACGAATCTGGCCACCACGACATCCTCGGTAGGCGGTGTACTCACCGAGAAAGAAGTGCTGGACCTGCCGATTGCCAGCCGAAACATAATTGACCTCGTCGCTCTCACGCCCGGTGTCATCGCCGTGCAAGGCACCTTCACTTCGTCGATGATGAACTTCGCGGGGCTACAGACGAATCAGGTGAATACCACGCGCGATGGCGTGGTCACCAACGACGGCCGCTATGCCAACGGAGCATACTCCGGCGCATTCACCAGCCCCGATCTGATCGAAGAAGTTCGTGTCAGCACGAACCAGATCGATCCGGCGCTTGGCCGCGGTGCCGCGCAGGTCGAACTGCGCACGCGCTCCGGCAGCAACGCATTCCACGGCGCGGCGTTCTGGAGCAACAACAACTCGGATTTCAACGCGGCGCCTTATTTCCAGAACCTTCAGGGCCAGCCGAATAACTACGGCAACCGCAACCAGTTTGGCGGACGCGTCGGCGGCCCGATCAAAAAGAACAAGCTGTTCTTCTTCTTCGTGACCGACGACCAGCGTTACCTCGGGAGAGTAGAAGACGTAGCGACGGTTCTCACCGCTCCTGCCCGCCAGGGAATCTTCCGCTTCCTGACCAGCGGTTCGCCGGGAGGCACCAGCCGTTCCAACGGCAACGCCTTCTCGGCCTCGCCCTCTGTCGGCCTGAACGGAAATATTCTGACGTCCGCGAACGGTACGCCCCTCTACCTCAACTCCGTCAACCTGCTCGCTGCCGGTGGCCCGAACTTCAGCCAGATCGACCCGGTGTGGTTCGGCCCGCAATACATGGGCAAGTACATGCCGTTGCCCAACAACTACACCGTGGGCGACGGTTTGAACACCGCCGGCTTCGCCTGGCAGCAAACCCTGAACGGCCTCGATGGCGCGACGGGTCAAAGCCCCAGCACCAACCGCAACAACTACACGGTCCGGCTCGATTACAACATCAACGACAGGCACAAGGTGAACTTCATCATGACCCGGGAACATGACTGGGGCGCCACCACGCAAACCGGCATTCCCGATTACCCGGCCGGCGTCTATGGGCAGGAAGTGCGCGATCCGCAGTTCTACAGCGCGGGCTGGACCTGGACCATCACGCCCACGCTGCTCAACGAATTTCACTTCGGCCACAAACTGGACACCTGGGAAGGGACCTCGCCGCTCGACAACGGATGCTGTATCAATGGCGCTTCCGAGACTTCGATAACAGCCGCCTCGCAAGCTGTTCGCGCGTCTTACCCACAGGCCAACGGATCGTTCCTCTACACCCAGGCCGGCTCGCTCGGCTCGCTCGGTGGCTCGCTCGGCCTGTATGCGGGTATGAACGTCTCCGCGCCCCGCACGACCGTCAGCCCCTTTTACCAGTTCAACGATTCGATCAGCTGGGTCAAAGGCAAGCATTCGTTCCAGTTCGGCTTCGAGATCGACCGCACGAGTTCCGCTTCGGCCAACTCCGGAGGCACCCAAACCACCCGGCCTTCCGTAACCCTCGGCATCGGCAACGTGGCGCCGCCCTTTACCACCTCGACCTTCCCGGGCATCGGTTCACTCAATCTGACTACCGCGCAGAATCTGGCCGCGAACCTGGCTGGCTCCGTCTCCAGCATTACCGAACAGTACTGGGTTAACAGTCCCACGGCGACCACCTGGAACTCGTACCTCAACGATTTCCTTTTCTACCGCACGAACATCGCGAACGCATGGTCCGGCTATGCCAAAGACAACTGGAAGGTCACCTCGAATCTCACCGTGAACGCCGGCCTCCGTTACGACTTCTTCGGCGCGCCCTACATGGCGCAGGGTCTGGCCGGAAGGCCGCAGGGCGGTCAGTCCGGATTGTTCGGGATCTCGGGAACGAACTTCGCCAACGCGATGTGGAACCCGAATGCCGCGGGTGGCTCCCTCACTACGGCGCAGTTTGTCGGGCCAAATTCCCCGAATCCCGGCCTTGGCGTTTACAACAATTACTGGAAGAACCTCGGTCCGACGATCGGCATCGCATGGAACCTTCCCTGGGTCAAAAACACCGTTTTCCGGGCCGGGTACGGAATCAATTACATCGGCAATGTCGATTTTCTGACGGTCAATACCGCGATCGGCAGTTTCCCCGGGCAAACGCTGAATACCAACTATACTCCGCAAAACTTCCTCAGTCTGTCCGGGCTTCCCTCCGCAGGCGTCATTCCCGTCCCCATCAACGGTGCGCAACCGTTCACTCCGGTGCCATTGACCAATCGCGCCACGGGGCTTTACGGCTACGCGGATAATCTGAGAACCCCGTATATCCAGAGCTTCAACGTCACCCTGCAGCACCAGTTGACGAAGACCATCAGCGTCGATGTCAACTACATTGGCAATAAGGGTTCCCGCCTCTACACTAACCAGCAACTCGACGATACGAACATCTTCGAGAACGGCATTTTGACCGGGTTCAACGCCGTCCGGGGAGGAGGCGATTCTCCTCTGTTCGATCAGATGCTGAACGGTCTCACGATTCCAGGCGTCGGTACGGTCAACAACACGACTTTGACGGGCTCTCAGGCGCTTCGTTCCTACTCGATTACCAACACGATGATCGCCAACGGATCGGTTGGCGCCCTGGCGAACTTCTTCAATACCACTTCGACGGGCACCGGCGTCAATGGCGGCATCCTCAGCCACGCGGGACTGTCCCAGAACTTTATCGTCGTAAACCCTCAGTTCAGCAGCGTGTACATGATCGACAACGACGGAAACTCGACCTATAACTCATTCCAGGCACACATCAGCCAGCGCCTTTCTCATGGCGTCACCGGCCAGTTCGCCTACACCTTCTCGAAGACCCTGGGCGACACCACCTCGAACAATACCTACAGGGATGTCCGGGATCTGTCTCTCAGCAAGAGCCTCCTGAGCATCGATCGGCCGCAATTGTTCCAGTGGAACGTCGCATGGGAACTCCCGGTCGGCCGCGGCAAGGATGTTCTCCGGAATGCTCCGAAATGGCTGGACGAGGCCGTCGGCGGCTGGAATGTCTCTTCCTCGTTCCTGTGGCAATCGGGCGTGCCACTCACATTCACGACGGGATCGGGCGCCCCCAGCGGCGACATCGACACGTTAAGTTATCTGGCGGCCAACACCGCCAATCTGTCAGGCGGCCTTCCCGCCGGCATGTCGCAGGTGGTCCAGGGCAACGGCTTCGTTTCATACTTCCAGGGCCTCTCCAGCCAGGCGGCAACGCAGCCGAACTTCGGTGGCAACACCACGCTGGCGGGTCGTTTCACAAACCTTCAGGTGGTCAACTCTCAGGGGCAGGTGATTCTGTCGAACCCGAACCCCGGTACCACGGGCAACACCGCCTACTATCTCCCGGGCGTACGCGGGCCTTCCCTGATGGCCCTCAACGCGTCCGCGAGCAAGGCGTTCTCGATCCGCGAAAACTGGACGGTCACGCTGCGCGCCGATGCCGTCAACCTCACGAACACGCCGCAGTGGGGATATAACAACAGCGGGACCTCGGGTGTTCTTGGCATCAACACCAACATCAACTCGCCCTCTTTCGGACGTGTCACCTCGGCCAGCGGAAATCGGCTGATCACCTTCTATGCGCGCTTCGATTTCTAGCTGTCCGAAGTCGCCCGTAGTTGTTTGGGCAGGAGCGATATCCGGCTGCTGCCCGCGTTCCGGCGGAACTCGCCGTGAACGATGGAACGACAGAGTAGGTTTAGCAACGGACGGATGATGGCGCCGCTTTGCACTCCCGGTGCGGGGCGGCGGCAGAGGACCGATCAAGTTCAGCTTTACCAAAGAGGAATAGCGCGGCCAAAGCCCAAAAAACGAACCCAAACGAACCCAAATTGAATTGGCTGAAATGCTTGTGTTTTCAGCCGGTTAGCGGGAGAAAAATTGGGTTCGTTTTGTTTTACGGGTCCCGGCGTTCCGGGTCGCGATTGATATTCGATTGTCAAAGAACGGTGAAACCGGAGGCTTCGAACGCCTTTATGTGAGGAAGACCGGCTTCGGTATTGCGTAACGCCCCTATTGTGCGTTATGTAAAAGCGGACGGCTGCCTGGTCCCGGGGTAACTTGTTTGGTTGCATCAAAACGATTCGGCCCTGAGGCTGTGATCGATGTGGAACAGGCGCACGCCGGATGCGGTCCGTACGGCGTTTACGCGATAGCCTCGGTTCCGGGTTGGTGGGTTACGGGCCGGGACTCTGACGGGTAATGATTTTCCGAGTAGCAGCGACAAGGACTTTCTGGAGCGGGCCGAGACCGATGGCCGAATTCTTTTCACCCTGGACCGTGATTTCTGGCAGATAACAATCCAGGGCGATGTCGTCCCGATCCGCGTGCATCCGGCGATGGCGGGTAACGTCGAAAGGTATCGATGTTCTTCCGACGGGTCGGGGCGAAGCCGCAGCCACTCGCGATACCGGGCTCGCCCAAGAGGACTAGACATGGATTGGAAGATATCGCGTCCCAGTGCACTACGTCGGGATTCAGCATGGACCCGTACTCGCCGTCCGGATCTACCAGGAAGCCGTTATCAGACAGGTTGATGCGTCCTTCAGGAGCGCACCAGAAACGCTTCCCGTCGTAAACAGGCCTCGGCATATCGTCCGCTTCATTTTACAGGCGGTTTACGAGATGGGTGGCTGAGCGTGGCTTCAGCGCATGAAAATGACCAAAGGAAGCGGGGGCCGTAACCGGCCCGGACCAGATTAGGAACGATAAGTCATTAGCCTGGACCGCCGACGCGGCATGCGGCACAGGGCCGAAAGACGCCCGAGCCGCGGATGTGCAGAAAAATCAATGCGCCTCATATATCCGGTTTCGGGGAGGTTGAACCGAAATCTGCTGCGTAATCTCCTGCGTTCGGCGACAATTGCGGATGCTCTCAGATCGCTGCTGACCGCAGTTCCGGATCGATCCGCCTTATGCCGCCGGGGTCGCTCGTTACAATGACTTGCCCCGTTGTTTGGGCGCAAATCATGACACGGGCATCGACGATATCGGCCGTTGCGGATTTCGCCGGCAAAAGCCCGACAGCAGTTGCGTCCGGTCCAGTGAGTGCAACCAGGTCCGTGGCCGCCTGCAGGATCAGCCGGGAGAGACGTGTTTGTCTGGCCGGGGGTAATGTTTGTTCATGAACACCCCCGATGCGGTTCAGTTATTTCCCGGCGCCCCGGTGGTCTTGATCTTCTCTTTGCGAAAACCGGGCGGGAAGATCCGTTGCCAGGCTGGCTCGGAGCTGGCATTCGTGGCTTCCCCGGCTGGCGCTTTGTTGGCGATCAGCGCGGCTGCGACAGCAGTCTTTTGCAGTAAGCCGCGGCGCGAGGTCTTCCCGGACATCAACGGGATTCTCCTTTAGACTGCGATTGCCTCCATCTTCAGAGGGCCGGTGCTGTCCCCCATCGTCTCAATCGGCACACCGGCTTTGTCGAGGATCGCCACCAGCAGATTCGCCATGTGGGTGTCCATCTTGTAATCCAGGTGATAACCGGTCTTGAATTTGCCGCCAAGCTTTCCGGCCAGGAGCACCGGCAAATCGGAGTGGCGATGCAGGTTCCCGTTGCCCATGCCACTGCCGTACATGATCAGGCTGTGATCGAGCAGCGAGCCGTCGCCGTCCGGAGTCGCCTGCATCTGTTCGAGAAGATAAGCGAGCATCTGGACGTGGTAGGTATCGATGCGGGCTTTCTGCGACATCAGTTCGGCGTCGTCGCGGTGATGCGAGATCAGGTGGTGCTGGCCGGGGATGCCGATCATCGGGTAGGTGCGGCTGCTCAGCTCGCGCGCCATGATCATGCTGAAAACGCGCGTCAGATCGGCGCGGAACGCCATGATCTGGAGGTCGAACATCAGTTTGGTGTGCTCTTCAAAGCTGTCTGGGATCCCGACGGGGCGATCGGGCAGCTCGAAATTCTCCGCGGTCTTCGATTCCGTGTTTTGAATGCGCTGCTCGATGTCGCGCACGGAGTCGAGATACTCGCCAAGCTTGGACCGGTCGCTGTTGCCGAGGCTGCTCGCAAGGCCGCTGGCTTCTTCCATGACCGAATCGAGGATGCTGCCTTCTTTTTTCGCGCGCGCGAGCCGCTGGGCGCTGGAGCCGCCATCGCCGAACAGGCGCTCAAAGATGACACGGGGCTGATTTTCGGGGATGTTGGGCGTCTCCGGATTGCGCCAGGAAACGGTGTTGACGTAGAAGCAGTCGCCCGAATCGCAGGAACCGGCCGAGGCCGTATCGACAGTCATTTCGATCGACTGGATCTGCGAGTTCCTGCCGATGACCTGGGCCGCGAGCTGATCGGCAGTGGTCGCGAGCTTCACCTCGACGCCGGGGCGCGTGCGGTCATACGCGTGAACACCGGTGAGCCAGGCCGCCGACGCACGGGTGTGGTCGCCGCTGCCGTCGCCCTTGGTATCCGCCTCCAGGTGCGACAGGCCGGTAAGAACATTGAACTGGCCGTTCAGCTTTTCGAGCGGCTTCAAGTTGGGCGTCAGCTCGAAGCCGTAGCCGAGCCTGGTGGGCTTCCACTGGGGGAAGATGACGCCGTGCGAAACATAAACCCATCCGAGACGCGGCGTCGACGGAGTCGCGGCCGAGAGCGCGGGGATCATCGAGTCCAACATGGGCAGCGCGAGCGACGCTCCCAGACCCTTCAATATGGTTCTCCGGGCCAATCTCTTTTTGGTGATGAACGTCATTGGTTCTTCCTTTCATTCTTAATGTCAGGCTTCACGGTTCTCATCTGAAACGGGGCGCTCTGGACCACGCCCAACACCAGGGCATCGAACTTATAGTCGCCAGGGGCGGCATCGCGGACGATCTTGCGCACGGCCGGCGCGTCGAAATATTGCACGTTGCGGCCGATGCCATACATCAGCAGTTTGTCGGTGACGGCGGCGACGAATCTCTGCGGGTCCTTGAGGATCAGGTTTTTCACGCCCGCCAGTCCGTCGACGACGGTCCCATCCGCGAGTTTGCTCGATACGTCGATGGCGTTGCTGCCGTCGTGATCGCGCCATTTGCCCACGGCGTCGAAGTTTTCCATCGCGAACCCGATAGGGTCCATACGCGCATGGCAATTCGCGCACGCGGGATTCGCCCGATGCCGAACCATGGCTTCCCGCAACGTGAGCTGTTCACCGGATTTCGCGCCATCGGTGCTCAGCGACGGAACGTTGGGCGGAGGCGGAGGAGGCGGCGACGCCAGCAGATTCTCCAGAACGTATTTGCCCCGCAGCACCGGCGAGGTGCGCGTCGAATAGGACGTCAGCAGCAGGATGCTGCCCTGTCCCAGCAGCCCGCCCCGGGGACTGTCCCTGGGGAAGGTGACACGCTGGAATTCAGCGCCGCGAATGTTGGGGATGCCGTAGTGCCTGGCCAGCCGTTCATTGACGAACGTATAGTTGGCGGTGAGCAGTTCTATCACGCTGCGGTTCTCGAGCAAGATGCTATCGAGGAATAGCCGCGTTTCTTTCTCGAAGGACCGCCGCAGACCTTCATCAAACTCCCGGAATACGAACAGGTCGGGAGCCTTGACGTCCACATCGCGCAAGTAGAGCCACTGCTCGGCGAAGTTGTTCACCATGGATTCGGATCGAGGGTCGGCCAGCATGCGCTTGACCTGCTGCGCCAGAACCTCGGGCTGCTTCAACTTACCGTCGGCGGCGACGTTCAGGAGCTCGTCATCCGGGATGCTGCTCCACAAGAAGAAGGAAAGCCGCGAGGCGAGTTCCAGATCGCTGACGGCATGCACCGACCCGGGGGCCGCTCCAGCCGGGTCGCGCTCGATGCGATAGAGGAACTGCGGGCTGACCAGAAGCCGTTCGAGAGCCCTCTGGATGCCGAGATCGAAGTCCCGTTCCTTGCGCCCCTTATCGTAGAACGTGAGCAGCGTGGCGATATCCGTATCGCCAACCGGACGACGATAAGCACGGCGCGCCAGGGTCGAAAGGATCTGCCTGGCACAAGCCGTCTCGGCCGCGGCGTTCGCGGGGCGGCAAGTGAAGATGCGCTGACGGCTGGGCGTTTCGCCCGGCCCGGTCGCGTTATAGGGTCCGCGAATAGTGACTGCGGCAATGGCGGGCTGCGTTCCGCGGCTGCGCTCCCGTGGATGCAGCGTGGCTTCGTCCAGCGCTTCCGTTTTCTGGATGAATGTCACTCCGATCAGTCTGGGGCCGGCTTTTACCGCGATCCGGAAATTGGTGGGAACCCCCGCGCCCCGGCCACCACGTCCACCACCGCCGACCGTCACGAGTTCCTTACGCTCACCGTCCACGGTGACTTCGAGCTGGTTCGGATCGCGGGCTCTGCCGGCCAACTCGATTTGGATTTCATATTCCCCGTCCAGCGGGAAGTAGCTGCGAATGGCCGTTCCGCCGCGCGTTCCGAAAGGCAGATCTTCCGCCTGCGATTCCTGAGGTCCTTCGAGAGGCGTCCGGTAGATGTTCACCATTAGCGGCATGGTGAGATCGCCGACGGCCAGGCGGCTGATCCTGGTGGATGCGTCCAGATAGCGCTCCATGGTGGGCGGAGAGACGTACAGCAGATCGGCGATGTTGTCGAAGCCGCTGGAGGCATTGTCGGCCGGTAGCAGGAGCGTGTAATCCATCTCCCTGGGAAGGTTATCCAGGGCGAGAAGATCGCGGATGGCGTTGTGATATTCCGTGCGCGTCAGGCGATGCAGATTGGGCAGTTCGCCGGGATTGGGTTTGGCCGCGGCGGCGCGGTCGAGTTCGGTTTCAAGATAAGTCGCGACCCGGTCGTAAGTGGCGGCATCCGGGCGCGGCATCGGCACGGGCGGCATGGACTTCGCCCGAAGCTGCCTGATCGCGCGTTCCCAGGTTTCGGCGTTGCTGGAGACTTGCGTGAGTGTCGCGGGGTCGAGAAACACGCCGCCGGTTTTGAGAGCGGCGCTGTGGCATCCAATGCAGTACTGCTTGACGGTTGCACTAGCCGCGGCGCTCGCGCTGGCGGCCGGCTTATTCTGCCGGGGTGCGGGAGTTTGCGTTTGCGCCGCGGGGCTAAGGAGCAACACACTGCCTGTCGCGGCCGCGGCCAGCCACTTAGAGCCCATTATTCGAGGCATTCAATCGCTCTGGCCGCGATTATACATCTCTTGGGTCTCAATTTGGCAGCTCCGGCAGAACTTGCATGCAAGAATCTATGGCAGGCCATAGTTTACGTACCGACCGTCGCCTTGTCAAGCGAAAGAGGGCGAAAGAGGGCCTTGTATTCGGCCAAGGCCCAGGATAGAGTTAAGCGCGAACACTCAATCTTATGACACGATCGATCCAATGGATAGTGGCAAGTGCGATGTTGTTGACAGGCGCGCTGGCGGTCAGCGCTGCAACGGATTTCGCGCTCATCGACGCGGTGAAGCGCGGCAATACGGCCGTCGTCAAGGCTCTGCTCGCCAAGAAGGCCGACGTCAATGCGCCGGATGTGGACACATCCACGCCGCTCGATTGGGCGGTTCAGTCCAATAACCTGGAGATCGTGAACCTGCTGATCGACGCCGGTGCGAACGTGAACGCCGCGACGCGCTACAAGATTACGCCGCTCTCACTTGCATGCACGAACGGGAACGCCGCGATGATCGAGCGGCTGTTGAAGGCCGGGGTCGATCCGAACGGCACTTCGGAAGAAGGTCAGACCGCGCTGATGACGGCGGCCCTGAACGGCAAGGCGGACGCGATCAAAGTGCTGCTGAGCCATGGCGCGAAAGTGAACGCAATCGAGCCGTTCAAGGGACAAACGGCTTTGATGTGGGCGGCCGGCGAAGGGAACTCCGATGCCGCGGCCTTGATGATCGAGTTCGGCGGCGATGTGAAGGCCAAGTCCAAAGGCGGATTTACGCCGCTGCTGTTCGCGGTGATGAACAACCAGATTCCGACGGTGAAGGTCCTGCTGGAACATGGCGCGAACGTCGGGGACCGGGCGACCGACGGCAGCACGACGCTGAACATGGCCATCATCAACGCCTACTATGACATGGCATCGGTGCTTCTGGACTATGGCGCCGCCCCCAATGTGCAGGACCTCAACGGAACACCGCTGCACTCGCTGGTGTGGATGCGCAAACCCGGCACGTCGTGGGAAGCTGCCGGCACGGCGGCGGATCCGATTACCGTTCCGCGTCCCAGCGGGCAAAGGATGACCGATCTCCAGCTGGCGGCGAAGCTGCTGGAGAAGGGTGCGGATCCCAACGCTCGCATTACCTGGAAAGAAATGCCGATGACCAAGGGTCTCGGCACCACGAAGAATCCTCCCAACATCAATCTGGGGCGGCATTATTTGAGCCTTGTCGGATCGACACCGTTTTATAACGCTGCGCGGAACGGCGATCCGGCGATGATGAAGCTGCTGGTGGCGCACGGCGCGGATCCGAAGCTCGCGACACCCCTCGGCATCACGCCCTTGATGGCCGCTGCTTGTCTGGATTACTACGAAGGCGAATCGCCCGGCCCGCTGACGGGAGTTCCCGAAGCCGAGCGGTTGGAAGCGGTGAAGCTGGCCGTGGATCTCGGCAACGATATGAACGCCAGGACCCACCTGGGCGACTATCCGATGACCGGTACGTCGGGGTCCATGCTCGCGCACTACCCGGACAATTTCGCCGATCTGGCCAATCTCGGCGTGGGGGATCCGCGCTGGGATGGCATGACGGCGCTACATGGTGCAGTCCTTTGCAACCAGCCGTCGATTCTGCAGTACCTGGTGGACAAAGGCGCGGACCCGACCATCAAGAGCAGGCTCGGCTGGACTCCGTACACCCTCACCCAGGGAATCTTCATGGCGAATTCGAAGAAAGAATTCCCGGTGGCCGCGCAAATCCTCCGGAAGGCGATGGCTCAGAAGGCCCAGGTCGTCGCAAGCCGCGAATAGCCGCCGCGAAGCTTTAGTACGAAGCTCTAGTACTTCGCCGCCCAGTCGCGCTCGAAGCGGAACACTTCTTTCGCCGGCGGCAGCGGCGCTTGGGTTTCGATCCACCGAACCGGCTCGGCACCAGCGTTCTCGAAGCTGTGGATGCATCCCACGCTGGTCCAGATCACGTCGCCGGGACCTGGTTAACCGCCAGATTCGAGGCTCCTTCGAGTATGTCCTTCTCGGGCAATCCCAATGAGCCTTCGCACCAATCTGGATAACTCGGGTAAAAACTTTAAGTGGCATTGGGCTGAAGCCCGCCCCACAGTCTGCCCGGTATTTTGCAAACACTACACCAGGTCAGTCGAAAATGGTTCCCACCGCTCTCGTTCTTCACCCGGATTTTTGAAGACCGGCTTATTCGAACTGAATCTGCGCGATTACCAAACCCGGTAAAGCCTGGTTCCAGTCCGCCGGCAGATCGTCGAAGGCCAGACGAAACGCCTTCGATGCACCGGGCGCAAGCTTCCCCGCCGTGCCAATGCCGCCGACGATTGCCTCCCTCTCGCGTTTAACCTCTTTGCCGTTGTAATCGAGGAACACGCAGGTCACTTCCGCCAGCTTCACGGTCCGGTTACCCCGGTTCGCGATATCGCCCAGAATCTCCACAACCCTCTGGTCCACCAGACTTTCCGACGCCTGCATGTGAACGTTGCTCAGCACCAGATTATTGAGATACTGCTTCGCCTCCATGGTGAGCACGGGGGGCGGCGGTGGCAGCGGCTTCGGCCCGAAAGTCAGCCACCCGAAAGCCCCCAGAATCAGGATCAGCCCGAGCCCGATCACAATGCTCGCAGGGGAAATTTTAACGTCCGGCAACGGTCATTTCTCCGAGCATGATAGTCGGGGCGGAGACGGAACCGAGGAACTCCAGATCGCTGCCGATTTCCGCAATTCCATTCAGCATTTCCTGCATCGTACCGGCGACGGTCACTTCGGAGACCGGGAAGGCCAGTTCCCCGTCACGAATCCACATCCCCGCCGCGCCGCGCGAATAATCGCCGGTAACGGTATTGACTCCGCCGCCGATCAGTTCGGTCACAAGAAAACCATTTTTTACGCCGCGAATCATTTCTTCCTGCGACCGGTCACCCTTTTCAATGAAGAAATTCCCGTGCCCGATCCCCGCATTTCCCGTAATGCCGCGGGACGCATTGCCCGTGGTCTTCATGCCCAGTTTACGGGCCGTATATGTGTTCAGCAGATAGTTCTTCAGGACCCCGCGCTCGATCACGAGGGTGCGGCGCGTAGGCACCCCTTCGTCGTCGAACGGGGACGAACCGAACAGCCCCGGGATGGTGCCGTCGTCGATCAGGGTAATTCGTTCATCCGCGATTTTCTCGCCCAGTTTCCCGGTGAGGAACGAAGCTTTCCGGTAAATCGCGCGGCCGTCAACCGCCTCGAAGATGTTTCCGAGCAGCGTGCGGGAAAGTCTCGGCTCGAAGATCACCGGAACCTTTTGCGTTTCCACTTTCACCGCGCCGAGCCGACGCAGCGCGCGTGCCGCCGCCTTGCGCCCCACCGTCCCGGGGTCTTCGAGGCCCTTGTAATTACGCGCGATCGTGAACCAGTAATCGCGCTCCATGCTGCCGTTTTGCGTCGCTACGGGAACGGCCGAGATCGAACAGTAACTGGCCCGGTAAGACCCGAGAAAGCCGCGCGAGTTCGCGAACACGCGCCCGCTGACGCTCGAATCGAACGATGCGCCTTCCGAATTGGTAATGCGCGGGTCTACCGCGAGAGCCGCGGCTTCGGCGCGCCTCGCCAGATCGATGCGCTCTTCCGTCGGCAGCTTCGCCGTCTCGCCCGAGAAGAGTTCGAGATCGCCCTGAAGCGAGCCAAGCTCATCCGCGTCCGGCAACCCGGAGTGCGGGTCTTCCGTGGTCAGAGGAGCCAGATCGATGGCCGAACGCACCATCTGGCGGATGCCTTCCGGCGTGAGATCCGACGTATAAGACGCGCCCATGCGCTTGCCAATGAGCACGCGCAGGCCAGCCCCGCGCGAACCCGCTTCCTTGAGGGTGTCCAGTTCGCCCATGCGCACATTGGCGGAAAACTCATCGCCTTCCGAAATGGTGCATTCGGCATCGCTCGCGCCCGCGGCAAGCGCCTGCTGGATCGTGTCCTGGGCGATTTGAGGGAGATTCCCGAACGTCAAGCGGTTCCCCCGACGGTCATGCGGTCGATCCGGACAGTCGGGATACCGACGCCTACCGGTACGCTCTGGCCTTCTTTGCCGCACATGCCGACGCCTTCATCCAGTTTGAGATCGTGGCCCACCATACTCACGTACTTCATGGCTTCGGGGCCGTTGCCGATCAGCGTTGCATTGCGCACCGGCCGCGTCAGCTTCCCGTCTTCAATCAGATAACTTTCGGAAGCCGAGAACACAAAATTGCCGCTCGTGATATCCACCTGCCCGCCGGCGAAGTTGGCGCAATAAAGGCCGCGGGGCACGGAGCGGATAATATCGGCCGGGTCGCTCTCGCCGGCCAGCATGAACGTGTTCGTCATGCGCGGCATCGGGATGTGCTCGTAGCTTTCGCGGCGCCCGTTGCCGGTGGCGGTTGCCTTCGTAATGCGGCTGGAGAGTTTGTCCTGCAGATAGCCCCGGAGAATTCCATTCTCGATGAGCACATTACGCTGCGTTTCGTTGCCTTCGTCGTCCACGTTGAGAGAGCCCCGCCGGCCGCCGATGGTGCCATCGTCCACTATGGTGCAAAGTTCGCTTGTGACCTTCTGACCGATGCGCCCGCTGAACGCCGAAACGCCCTTGCGGTTGAAGTCGGCTTCGAGGCCATGGCCCACGGCTTCGTGCAGGAGGACGCCGGGCCAGCCCGGGCCGAGGACAACGATCTGCTCTCCCGCGGGCGCTTCCACGGCATCCAGTTGCACGATCGCCTGACGCGCCGCTTCTCCGGCAAAGTATTCCGGGGTGCGTTCCTTCCGGAAATATTCGAGTTCGTAACGTCCGCCGCCGCCCGAATGTCCCTGCTGCGGGACGCCATCCCCGGCGCGCGCCAGCACGAAAACGCTCATGCGCGCAAGCGGCTGCCGGTCGAAGTTCAGGACGCCGTCGCTTGTCGCGACCATCACGTGCCGCAGGCTGTCGGCGTACGTCACCTGCACCTGAAACACGCGCGGGTCGTAAGCCCGCGCCGCGTGATCGGCCCTTTGGGCCAGTTCCACGCGTGCCTTGAACGCCGTCTCGTTCGGAGCGGTCAGGACGGGGTAGAGATTGCGTTTCCGGCCCTCTTCGAGAGGTGTCTGCTCCACCTTCGCGGGACCCGAGGCGATGAGAGCCGCTACCTGCGCGGCGTGCCGGATTTTCTCCGGACTCAGATCGTCGCTATAGGCATAGCCCGTGCGCTCGCCCGCGATCACACGCACGCCCACGCCGAGCGAAACCCCCTGCGTAGCGCTCTTCACGATGGATTCATCGATGCCGATCGAGCTCGTCGCGAGGTATTCGAAGTAAAGATCGGCATAGTCTCCGCCGCGCCCGAGCGCTTCGGAGAGGTGTGCTTCCAGATCCCGCCGCGCGATACCGAATTTCGCGGCAAAAAAAGAGTCGGAAAAACTCATAACTACTTTTACTGTAGCAAGTTGTGACGGGGCCGGGCGGATGCCGGAGGGCCTCGCCGGTGGTTTCCGGCATATCGGCCAGTCAGTTGCCTGGCGGGGGACAATGTTTCTTTTTTCGCCGAAAACGGGATTGCCGGCAGGCTGGCTCTTTGCCGGCGGGTGTTGTTGCCTGGCTCAGGCTCCGGCGCCTGCATCCGTCTATATCCCGCTGACCCAACCGAAACGCTTCCACCTCTACCTGAAAAGTCTCGTCGGTCCTGAAATGTTCCTGCGAAGCGCGGCCGGCTCCGGCATCACCCAGTGGAGCGATACCCCCGCGCGAATGGCAGCCGCACTCAACCAATGGCGGGCAGAATGCCATGAATAACATCGCAATCACATACGGCTCCGAGATCGGCTTTAACCTGTTCCGGGAATTCGGGCGCGGCCTTCTGCATCGTCATTAGTGCCGAAGCTCATTCCGCGGCCTTCATCTTCTGCGCGTCCGGTTCCGTCAACCAGCGTTCTTTTACCATGCGATCCACCTCCCGCGCCGCCTTTGCGGCGTACTTGCCATGATTGCCGTAGAGCGATTCGAGGCGGGTCCAACTGAACGGAACCGTACGGCCTAATTCGCGGCACGTTCCCGGGCCGGGGCTCGTCGTAAAGTAATCCGCTACCGGAAAGTCCGCCTGGGGACTGCGCACACCACCCGCCGCAATGCCCGCGCCAACGCCATCCTTCAAAGAGAGGCGGTCCGCTTTGGGCGGCGCTGTTCCCTCTTTCGCCCACCGTTCGAGATTGACGATCGCGCCATCGAAGATATCCTTCAGCAAAGGGTCATCCTGTAACAGAATCTCCGGATCGCAGCGCACCGAAAAGGGCCAGTCCACCGTTCCCTGCCCCGGACGTCCGAGCGCCGCCTTCTGGTCCTCCATCGAAGCCATGCCGCGATAGGCCCACGCGTCGATATGCGCCGCGCCCGCCACTTCGTAGAGCCGGTAGCGGTCGCTCGATTCGCCGCTGTCCGGGCGGCGGTAATCTTCCGCGGCTTCGCCCTGAGCAACCACCTGAATCACCGGAACCCCTGCATTCCGGATCGTCTGGCGTGTGTCGCCTTTGCCTGGCGCCGGAGCGCAGCGGCGAATGCGGCCGAGGGCCGCGGGACTCTTGATGAGGAAGCCATCGTAAACGGGCTTGCCGTTTTCGAGCATCGCGCGGGGCTGAATGGCGTTGATGTAAGTCAGGATATCGGCGCCCTGCGCGGTCATATAAAGGCGGGCCGCGTTCAGACCGGCGCCGCTTTTCAACGCCGCTCCCACCTGGCTGATCATGTCCCAGCGGAGCCCGTCTTCTTCACTGGATGTTGCGGGACAACTCTCGGAGGGGTCCGGATTGGGAAACCCCGTGACCGCCGCATAGCGCGCCCGGTTGAACGTGGCCAGCGTTTTGACGCTGCCGGGCATCGTGATCCCGACCCAGGCGTCGCCGCGATCCATCAATGTATCGCGCAGATAACCCGACATCATCGCCCAATCGAAGCGGCGCGCGGGATTCATCAACTCCACCACCGCATTACCGCTGAAACGCGCCGGGTCCGCGGGATGACGAATCAGAATGCGGGTGGCGTACGGGGCATTCGGAATCTTCACCGTCAATGCGCCGTCCGCCGCCCAATCGTAGACATTGGCGGTGCCGCTGACAATGAACTCGTCTTCCACGTAGCCCGCCTTCTTCAGATCGACCGGTTGAAAAACCCGGCTGGCGGAGAGAAATGGGAATGAACCGGCCGTAACCGGAATCGGACCCGTCAGTTTTGGAAGAGGCGTGGGGGGAGCGGCGAAGATCGTGCCGGACACGCAGGCGAAGGCAATGAAGGCTTTCAGCATGTGGCTCATTTGTTTCATTCAGCGTACTACCGTTCTTGCCCGGAAAGCCGCCTGAAGGCGGCTACAGGCTGAAGCCCGCCCCACGGTCTGCCCACTTATTAGAGTTCCAGCAGTCTCAGCCAGGCTTCGTAACGGGGGCCGCCCGCTTCGCGAATCACGCAGCCCGGTTCCTCTTTGTGTTTGCAATTGCTGAAACGGCATCCCTCCCCGCTGAATTCCGGGAAGGCCGCTTTCAGTTCCTCGAGCGTCACCGGACCCAGCCCGAACTCCCTGATACCGGGAGTGTCGATAATGCGGGCTCCGTTCTTCAGGCGATAGAGCCGGGATGCGGTGGTGGTGTGACGGCCCTTGCCAGTCTCTTCGTTCAGCGATCCAACACGTGCCCGATCGTCTTCGGTAAGTGCGTTCAGAAGAGAGCTCTTGCCCACCCCGCTGTGGCCCGTGAGAACAGCGATGCTACCGGCGAGCCGGTCGCGAAGTTCGTCGATCCCCTGACCTGTTTTCGTGGAGCAGTACACGATCGGTATCTCATAAGCCGCCACGGCGGACGTATCCGTCGAGAGGTCGAGTTTGTTGATGCACAGAATGGGCTGAATTCCTCCACGCGCCGCGGCGATCATGTAGCGGTCAATCAGGCCCGTGCGCAGCGGGGGGTTGGTTATTGCGGCGACAATCACCATGCGATCGACGTTGGCAACGATTACCCGCTCACGCCGTTCATTGACCGGATCGGTTCGGGTAAGTACGGTCCGCCGCGGACGAATCCCGGACACGCTGTCGTTCAATACCGAGACCTCATCGCCCGGCACCACGGGGATTTCGCAGCGCACGTGGCGAATGGACCCTTCGATATCCACGCTGCAAAGTCCCGGACCGATGCCGATGACGAGAGCGTTTACTTCGCCCGGTTTCGTCGCGGTTGGCCTGGCCTGTGCCGCCAGAAGCTTTTGGCGGCGCACCGACTCTTTCCGGGCCTTGTCAGCTTCACGCATAGGCAAAACGCCGCCCGGCCAGGAAAATCATCACAATAATCAGGGTATCGTAACTCGCTCCTGCCCAGTCATTGGCCTTAAGCGTGCTTATCCTCTTTTTAGCGAGGTGCCCGTGAAAGAACGTTGCTGTAGAACCGGTATTGCGATGTTGTTAGCCGTTTCGCTGACTGGAGCCGCATTCGCGCAACAGCAACAACCGCCGCCCCCTCCTCCCGGCCAGCCACCTCCGCCGGAACAAACATTATCCCCGCAGCAACTCGAAGACCTGGTAGCGCCGATTGCGCTTTACCCGGACACATTGCTCAGCCAGATACTGGTCGCCAGCACTTATCCGCTTGAAGTCGTGGAAGCTCAGCAGTGGCTGCAGCAGAATAACCGGCTCACCGGCCAGCAACTGATGGATGCCGCGCAACGTCAGAACTGGGATCCGAGCGTCCAGGCTCTGGTTGCGTTTCCCGACGTTCTCGCGCGTCTGAACCAGGACGTACGGTGGACAACGGATTTAGGTAACGCCTTCCTCGCGCAGCAGCAGGATGTTATGGCTGCCGTTCAGGGCATGCGCGCGCGCGCCGAAGCGAATGGCAAGCTTAACTCCGGGCCGCAGGAAAACGTCACGACAGCTACGCAAAACGGTCAGAGCGCAATCCAGATCGAGCCGGTAAATCCGCAAACGGTTTATATCCCGGTCTACAATCCGGCGTACGTCTGGGGACCGCCCGTTTATGGCTACTACCCTTCACTGTTTTATCCGCCGATCGATGTTGGTTTTTCCTTTCTGCCAGGCATCGACCTCGGATTTTACTTTGGAGGAGGATGGGGACTTTATGGCGGCTCTGGCTGGGGATGGGGACCGAATTGGTTCGGAGGCGGCATCATCCTCAATCCTTATTTCTTCCACCGCTTCGGGTTCCGGGACTTTCATCCGGGATTTGGCGGAGGAAATGTCTGGGCCCACGATCCATCTCACCGCCTGGGAGTTGCTTATTCGAATCGCGGGGTGGCGAGCCGCTTTCAGGGAGCCACCGGGTCCCGCGGCCGTGCTCAGTTCCGGGGCGGTTCAGCTGCCGCGAGGGGCGGGGTGTCAGCCCGGGCACCGGCCCAGCGATTTGGCACTCAGGGGTTTGAGAGACAGAACGCGGGCGGCAACCGCAGCGCGTTCAGCGGAACCGTCAATGGCTCAGGAGCCCGTATGCGGAGCGATCACGGGTTTTCCAGCATGGGACGCGCTGGAATACGAGGCGGTGGCTTCGGCGGCGGGCGTACCGGTGGTTTCGGCGGCGGCGGCGGACGTCCCAGTGGCGGTGGCGGGCGTCCCAGCGGCGGCGGCGGACACGGTGGAGGGGGGCGGCGATGATGCGCACGATCACGGGGAAATCATTGACAATACTCGCCATGGCATTGACAGCCACCTGCGTCTCCGGCGCGGTCCTGGCGCGGAGGCCGCAGCCTGAACGAAAGGGAATTCAGCCGAGAACATTTGACTCACCCGATGCGGCTGCCAAAGCGCTGATCGATGCCGCGGGCAAAAACGACACCAAAGAGCTGACGGACGTGCTGGGATCGGCATCCCGGGGAATTCTGACCTCGGGAAATGCCGCTCAGGACCAGGAAGAACGGAAGGAATTCGCCAGACTTGCATCGACGAAGAACCACATCGATCACTCGTCGATGAACAGCGATGCCGCAATCCTGTTAGTCGGCGATGACGACTGGCCGTTTCCCATCCCACTCATTCGGACCGGGCAACAATGGCACTTCGATCCCGCGCGGGGCGCCCTGGAACTTCGTGCTCGCCGGATCGGCGCAAATGAACTCGATGCCATTGAGATCTGCACGGGGTATGTAGGCGCGCAGCAGGCTTATGCCGCGCAAACGCTGTCCGGCAAAGGTCCCGAGGCCTACGCTCAAAAGATTATGAGTTCCCCTGGAGGCCACGACGGGCTCTATCAGCCCGGCGCGGCGCGGGAGCTTGTCCCGGAAGGGCTGGCAATGGCGGCCGCGAGTGCCCGGGATAGGAAGCCGTATCACGGTTACTATTTCCGCGTCCTCAAGGAACAGGGGCCGAACGCACCGGGCGGGGCGCATCGGTTTGTCGCCGGGGGCGTGATGCTTGGAGGGTTTGCCCTGCTTGCGTGGCCCGCCGAATATGGCGTGAGCGGAATTCACGCGTTCATTGTCAGTCACGAGGGCGACGTTTTCGAAAAGGACCTCGGGCCACGAACTTCCGTTGCGGCCGGGCAGATTGTCAGTTACGATCCGGACAGTTCGTGGACTATAGTCGACTAAAGGGCTTATCGGAAATTAACGCATCCAAAAAGCATTCGGATACCGGCCCGGAAGGAGTCCAGCGCGTCTATAACCTTACGGAAGCAAAAAAGTTACCGCATCCGCATGATAGATTTGGGTTGGGGGATAAACGTTGCCGGGTCCGCTTGCGGCTCTCTTTTTACTGCAAACCAATGTCTGGGATCTGGTAGGCCAGGGAACAACACTCACGTATGGCATTCTTGCCGTCCTGTTGATTGCGTCCGTCTATTCCTGGACCGTTATTTTTTCCAAATTATCATCGTTCGGGCGGGCGCGCAGGAGCGATATCCGCTTTCTTAGCGCGTTTCGCAAGGCCACGGGCCTCGAAGCGGCGATGGTGGCGAGCGAGCAGTTTCGTCCTTCGCCGCTGGTTTCGATCTTCGAGCAGGGTTATCGGGAGGTAAGCCGGCAGGTGAAATCGCGCGGCGCGCTTGCCAATCGCGACGCTATTTCCCGCAGCCTGCAACTGGCCATAAACGAGCAGTTGTCACGCTTCGAACAAAATCTGAACTGGCTTGCAACCACGGCGTCCGTATCGCCGTTTATTGGATTGTTGGGTACCGTGCTCGGTATTATTCGCGCGTTCCAGGGCCTTGGCGCGGCGGGCAGTACCAGTCTGGGAGCAGTGGGGCCGGGTATTGCGGAAGCCCTGATCGCCACCGCGGTGGGACTGTTCGCCGCCATCCCGGCAGCAATTTTCTACAATTACTTCGGCAATTCGCTGAAAGAGACGGGGGCGCGAATGGACGACTTTTCGCTCGAATTCCTGAACCTGATCGAGCGGAGTTTCGGAGAGTAGCGGGATGGCCTTCAATGCCGGCGGCATGAACGGCGGGCGGCGGCCGCGCGGACCGGCGCCTCTGGCTGAAATCAACGTCACGCCGTTCGTCGATGTCGCGCTGGTGCTTCTGATCATCTTCATGATCACCGCGCACGTGATGGAATATGGCGTCGAGATCAACGTCCCGAAGACCCGGTCCGTCGCGACCAGCACAAAGGAATTGCCGGTGGTCCAGATCACGAAAACCGGAGATCTCTACCTTGGCAAAAGCACTGTTAATATCAACAATCTGGTGGATCAGGTACATACCAGATATCCGGGCCAGCAGGCTGTGTATGTCCGTGCGGCAAGCGAGGCGACGTGGGACATTGTCGCGAACGTGATGAGCGTGCTGGGCGCAGCCAAACTGAATGTCCAGGCCGTCACTCAGCCCGATAACAGCCGGGGCGGGAGGCGCTAGCATGCAGCCAGGTTTCTATCCTGCCGGCCCGCGCGATCCCCTGGGAAAGGCGTTTGCCGGCTCTCTCGCGACCCATGCAATCCTTGTGGCCGTGCTGGTGTCGGGCCTGTGGAATCTGACGAACAAGACCTTCGGCTCACCTCAGGTGAGCACGGGGTCGGTGGGAGTGACGATGGTCAAGGCCATACCGTTGCCCCGGCGCGAAGGCCCGGTGAATCCGCTGGCCAGCGACACCAACTCCGTCGTTCCTCAGGCGCCCGCGCCGGTAAAACTGCAGCGGCAGGTCAAGGAAGAACCGGAAAAGGCCATCGCCATTCCCGACAGGGTGGAAAAACTGAGAAAGCCGTCGCCGCGACCTCAGATCCAGACTCTTTTCCGGCCTCCGGTGCCGTATAAGAGCAATCAGGTTTATTCAACCGTGCCGCAGGCCGCCGTTTCGCCGATGTATGGGATGAAGGGTTCCGCCGGCATCGATATCGGCCAGGATTCGGTTCTTGGAACGCGGTTCGGCGCTTACGCCGATCTCATTCGCGATCTGGTTTCGCAGCACTGGAACCGATCGAGCATCCATTCGCTGCCCTCCCAGAAGTGCGCCGTGTCGTTTACCATCGCGCGAAACGGGACGGTCACCAACGTGCAAGTAGCTCAGCCCAGTGGCAATTATCTTTTGGATACGTCGGCAACGCGGGCCGTTCTCGACTCCAATCCGCTCCCGGCGCTGCCGCGGGAATTTGACCGGAACGACGTAACCGTGAAACTCTGGTTTCAGTTAACACAATGACGCGGAAATCTGCTTTTCTCATCCTGATGTCTATGGCTGCCGTTACGGCGGTGGCGGTCTTCGCGGAAGATATTACCGTCTGGATCAACCGGGCGGGCGGCAAACCGGCGCTGGCCACGATCGACTTTCGCGGCGCCACCGGTTCGCAGCCCTTCATGGCCGCGTTCAACTCGACTCTTTTTGACGATCTGCAGGGCTCCGGGCTTTTCGACATGAAGTCCAAAAGCCTCTACCCGCTCAACAATCCCCAGCGCCCGGAGGATCTTCGAACGGGCGATAACGGCCAGGGTTTCGCGCTCTCGGACTGGGCTGGCGCGCCCGTCAATGCTTCGCACCTGGTTTTCGGCTACACGGCGGCGGTGAATGGCGCGCTGGTGCTCTACGGCAACGTGGACGATACCCGCCAGGCGACACCGCAGTCGGCGCAGCTGATGGCCCAGCGTTACGCCGGCTCTCTCGATGAAGCGGGCGCCATCCACGTCGCGCACGAGTTCGCCAACGACATTATTCAGAAATTCGGCGGCACCGGATCTCTGCTCGGAAGCCGGATCTATTTCGTTTCGACGCGCACCGGGTCCGACGAAATCTGGGCAATGGACTGGGACGGCAGTAATCAGAAGCAACTGACAAGACTGCGCTCGCTGTCGATCGCCCCTTCGATTTCACCGGACGGATCGCGGCTCGCCTTCACCTCCTACGCCAAAGGAACGCCACGGATCATGATGATGGATACGCTGACGTCCCGGCTGCTTCCGTTTTACAATCAGGAAGCTTCGTTGAATCAGAACGTCAGCTTCACGCCGGATGGCCAGCATATTTTCTACTCTTCCACCGCCAGCGGCATCTCCCAGATTTATTCCGCGAGTATTAACGGACAGGGCTTCAGGCGGGTCTCCTTCCGCGATGCAATCGAAGTCGAGCCCAAAGTGAGTCCGAAGAACCCGAATCTGCTGCTCGTCGTGATGGGTCCGATTCACCAGCAGATTTATCAGATGAATGCGGACGGATCGAACGTGCAAAGGGTCACCAACGGTGAAGGGGAGGCCTCCAACCCTTCCTGGCACCAGGACGGACAGCACTTTGCCTTTGCGTGGACGAGTGGATACGCGAAGGGCGACTTTAACGTGTTCGTCATGGACTTCGGGACGCGGCAGTACGTGCAGTTGACTCACGGCGAGGGCAAGAATGAAAACCCCGTGTGGGCGCCCGACGGCCGCCATCTGGTTTTCGGTTCCACGCGCACGGGCACCAAACAGATTTTCACCATGCTGGCCGATGGCACGCAAGTCAAACAACTGACCAAAGAAGGGACGAACAGATATCCCACCTGGGGTGTCCGGTAATTATGACTACTCATCGAGAATCCGCGCTTCGCTACTCTCTCCAGTCCTCCCGCACGGCCCTGATCGCCGCTATGGCTCTGGCTGTTTTTGCATCGGCCTGCGGCAAAAAGACACCGATTCCCCCGCCGCCACCTCCCCCTTCGGCAACAAACAACGGGGGAGGATCGGAGTCGAACTCAGGCAAGCCCGTCATCGCGGATTTTGCCGTGGAGCCTTCGACGATCGAACGCGGACAATCCGCGGCGTTGCGCTGGTCCGTCACGGGGTCCACCAATGTCGCGATCGACCATGGCATCGGTACCGTGCCGGCCACGGGCACGCGTTCCATACGGCCAGGCGAAACCATGTCCTTCACGCTGACCGCAACTGGCCCCAGCGGCGATACATCCGCCACCGCAACCGTCACCGTAACGGCTCCGGCGCAGCCACCGCCGCCGGCCGAAGCCGGGCCCACGCGCCGGGGCACCCTCGAATCGCGCGTCCAGACGGATCTTAAGGATGCGATGTTCGATTACGATTCCAACAACATTCGCGAAGACGCACGCGTTGCGCTGACCGGCGATGCCGACGCGCTGAAACGCATTCTCACCGACTTCCCCACCGCCACCATCAACGTGGAAGGCCACTGCGACGAACGCGGTTCGGCGGAATATAACCTGGGCCTGGGCGACCGGCGGGCCAGTTCGGCGCGCGATTTCCTGGCGCAACTGGGCGTTCCGGCCGACCGCCTCAAAACGATCAGTTACGGCAAGGAGCGCCCTGTCTGCACCGAGTCCGACGAGAGTTGCTGGCAAAGGAACCGGCGCGCTCATTTTTCGGTCGGCCAGTAGCGGCAACGGGTAAAGTGATTTATATGATGCGTTCGATCTGTATACTCGCTCTCTCCACCCTGCTGATTCCCTGCTCCACCTTCGCGGCGAGCAAGGAACAGCAGGAAATGCAACGCGATATTGCCCAGCTCCAGGATCAGGTGCGGACGCTGCAGAGCGGTTTCGATCAGAGAATGTCTTCGCTCCAGACCCTCGTGGAACAGGCCCTCGATGCCGGCAATAAAACCAATACCAATGTCAGCGTCCTGAGCGCGAGCGTCGCCCAGACGCTCGACCGGGAGCTGAAAGACGCCCTGCGCCCGATTGCGGGATTAACCGCCAAAATGGATAATCTCGGGGATAACACATCGGACATCAAAAACGCCCTGGCGGATTTGACAACGCAGATGAACCATCTGCAACAGCAGCTCACGGACCTCAACAACGCCATTAAGGTACTCCAGGCGCCCCCCGCCGCGCCTCCGCCGTCGAACACGAATCCCGATGCGGCGGGTGGCACCCCGGGACCCGCCGCGGCCAGTGCTCCCCCTCCCGCGACGGTGCTCTACGGCAACGCCAGAAGCGATTTTTCGAGTGGAAAGTACGATATGGCAGCCAGGGATTTTACCGATTTTGTCCGCTTCTATCCCGACGATCCGTTCGCCGCCGAAGCACAGTATCAGATCGGCTCGATCCACCTGGGGCAGATGAAGTACGAACAGGCCGTGATGGATTTCGACGCGGTGCTGGAGCGCTACCCCGATAACAAGGTCACGCCCGACGCGTATTTCATGAAGGGCATGGCGCTCAAGGGTCTCAACCGGAAAAACGATGCGATTGCGGAGTGGCGCACCGTAGCCAGGAAATATCCCAAATCGGACAGCGGCAAGCAGGCGGTGCAACAACTCCGCGCGCTCGGTGTCAGTGCCGGAACCCCGGCTCGCCGAAGGGCTCAGTAACCCCTCTCCCGATTACATCGTCCGGCCAACGGCGGGCGCAATGATCCGGAGTTGCTTCATCAACTCGGCGTACTGGTGCGGATAGAGCGATTGCGCGCCATCGCTCAACGCATGCTCGGGATCGTGATGTACCTCCATGAGCAACCCGTCGGCCCCCGCCGCCACGGCTGCGCGGGCCATCGCAGGCACCAGATCCCGCCGTCCCGTGCCGTGTGAAGGATCGCCGACAATCGGCAGATGCGAGAGATTCTTCACGGCGGGAATCGCGGAAATATCCATGGTGTTGCGCGTATACGTCTCGAAAGTGCGAATACCGCGCTCGCAAAGAATCACTTCGTAATTACCGCCCGAGAGAATGTATTCCGCCGAGAGCAGAAGCTCCTCGATCGTCGCCGCAATCCCGCGCTTCAACAGCACCGGCTTGCGCAGCTTGCTCACCTCCCGCAGCAAATTGAAGTTCTGCATATTGCGGGCGCCGATCTGGAGAATATCCGAGTACGCGGACAGCAGCGGAATCTGACTGGCGTCCATCGCTTCGCTGATGACGAGCAATCCGCGCCGGTCCGCCGCCTCGCGCAGAAGTTTCAAACCCGTTTCGCCCAGCCCCTGGAAACTATAGGGCGAGGAACGCGGCTTGAATGCCCCGCCGCGAATGACGCGCGCGCCGCCATCGGCCACCAGATCGGCCGCGCGTTCAATCTGATCGCGGCTCTCGACGCTGCAGGGCCCCGCCATCACCACCACCTTGCCGCCTCCGATCTCGACGTCGCGAATCTTCACCACGGTTCCCGCCGGGCGAAACCCGCGGCTCGCCAGTTTATAGGCCGAAACGATGCGGTGAGCTTCCTTGACCCCTTCCATCAGTTCCACGACCGCGATATCGAAGTCTTCCTTGCCTCCGACGCCTCCGAGAACCGTGTGAATCACGCCCGTGGAGCGATGAACGTCGAAGCCATCGTCGACCAGGCGGCCAATGATCTTCTGAATCTGCGCCTCGGTGGCGCCTTCCTGCATCACGACTAGCATTATTTAGACTTAATCCCTTGTTTCCGGCATTGGCGCTTCCGCCATGCGGTCCTTCTGAATTCTGCGCATTTCGTCAATAATCCGTTCGAAAATGCGCTTCAACCCTTCCGCCGCCAATGGACCGCGGTTGCGCGAAACGATGTTATCGAAAACCTGGCTCTCGCGCCCCGGTTCATAGATCGGCATTTCCGCCGCTCGCTTCGCGTGTCCGATTTCTTCGACGATGGAAGCTCGTTCGCTGAGCAGATCGACCAGCCGGCAGTCGACCTCGTCGATACGTTCGCGGCACCGGGCCAGCGCGGTAATCGCGTCTTCTTTTTTGGGAGATACAGGCATCATGAGGCAACTCCGGCAAGGGGACGAGTGAGTTCGCGCATGAACGCTTCGAGCTTCGACGGGTCCCGCTCGATCTGGCGCACGATGGCGCTGCCGACGACCACCGCTTCCACGCGATCGGCCAGCGCGGCCACGTGCTCCGGCTTCGACACGCCGAAACCCATCGCCAGCGGCAGGCCGGTGAGCGCGCGCATCCGTTCGATCAGCGGGAGGGCGGCATCCGAAATGTCCTGCTGCTCTCCGGTGATCCCTGTCCGCGAGACCAGATAAACGAAGCCACTCGAATATTCAGCCACCAGCTTGAGACGCCGGCCGGAACTGGTGGGCGCGGCGAGGAATACGGTATCGAGGCCGGCCTCCCGCATCACCTTCACGTAATCGCCGGCTTCCTCGACGCTGGCATCCGTGAGCAGGCAGCCGTCGATCCCCGCGGCCTTCGCATCGCGCGCCAGCTTCTCAAAGCCGTAGCGGAGCACGGGGTTCAGATAGGTAAAAAGCAGCAGCGGAATTTCCGAACGCGCGCGAACCCGCGCCGCGATATCGAGAACCTTCGCGAGCGTGGTGCCCGCCGCCAGCGCGCGGTCGCCGGCCTGTTGAATCACGGGTCCGTCGGCGATCGGGTCCGAGAACGGCACGCCCAGTTCGATCAGATCGGCGCCGCCCCGTTCGAGGGCTTCGATGAAATGCGGCGTGGCCTCGGGCGTGGGATCGCCCGCCGTGAGATAAGCGATCATGCCGCACCTGTGTTCCCGTTTCAGGGTTTGAAAAAGCTTGCCGATACGAGTCACGCCCGTGCCTTTTCGTCGCGATCCAGTTCCTTCAGATTCTCGCGATAGATATCGATATCTTTGTCGCCGCGGCCGGAGAGATTCACGATGAAGAGTTCGCCCGGGTGCGCCGGCGCGCGGCGAATGGCCTCCGCCACGGCGTGCGCGGATTCAAGCGCCGGAATAATACCTTCCATACGGCTTAGGGTCTTTGCCGCTTCGATGGCGTCGCCGTCGGAACACGCGCAGTATTCCGCGCGGCCGCGATCGTGCAGCCATGCATGTTCCGGTCCCACGGAAGCGTAGTCGAGACCGGCCGAGACGGAGTGCGTAGCCGAGATCTGCCCGTGCTCATCCTGCAGGACATAACTGCGTGCGCCGTGCAGCACGCCCGGAAAGCCGCCCGCGAATCGCGCCGCGTGCTGGCCGGGAGCCTCGCCTCGCCCACCCGCTTCCACGCCGATCAGCCTGACACCTTCATCTCCGATAAACGGGTGGAAAATGCCAATGGCGTTGCTGCCACCGCCCACGCAGGCGAAAATGGCATCCGGCAGGCGGCTTTCGCGTTCGAAGATCTGACGCCGCGCTTCAATGCCGATCACGCGATGGAAGTCGCGCACCATGGTGGGGTACGGATGCGGCCCGAGCGCCGAGCCCAGCAGGTAATGCGTGGTCGCGACGTTCGTGACCCAGTCGCGCATCGCCTCGCTGATGGCATCTTTCAGCGTCCGGCTGCCGGTCGACACCGCGACGACGTTCGCCCCCAGCAGCCTCATGCGAAAGACGTTGAGGCGCTGACGACGCATATCCTCTTCGCCCATGTAGACCGTACAATCGAACCCGAAAAGAGCGCAGACCGTGGCCGTGGCGACTCCGTGCTGCCCCGCGCCGGTTTCCGCGATGACGCGGCGTTTCCCCATGCGCCGCGCGAGCAACGCCTGGCCAAGGCAATTATTGATCTTGTGCGCGCCCGTGTGCAACAGGTCTTCCCGCTTGATATAAATCTTCGCGCCAGTGCCTTCGGAGAGCCGGCGCGCGAAGTAGAGCGGCGTGGGACGCCCCGCGTAAGTGGTGAGGAGTTCGTCCAGTTCGGCATGGAACGCCGGATCTTTGCGAGCCTCATCGTAAGTCAGTTCGAGTTCTTCGAGCGGGGACATCAGCACTTCGGGAGCATAACGCCCGCCGTAAGTGCCGAAGTGCCCGCCTGCATCGGGTTCGGAAGTCATGTGTGAAGTGCTGCCTCGATAAATTCTTTCATGCGCGCATGGTCCTTGCGGCCGGGCGATTTCTCGACGCCCGAAGCGACATCGACTCCCCAGATCCCGCAGTAAGCCCGGGTCCTTTCGATCGCTTCGCAGACGTTGCCGGGTTCAAGGCCTCCGGCCAGGATCAACGGCCGGGTAAAACGCGCCGCTCCGGACCAATCATATGCCGGGCCGTCGATCAGAATGGCTTCAGCGGGATAGTCGGGAACCTGCGTCCCGGCCTCCGCGACCCGAAATGCCTTCCAGACGCGCATATCGCGAGGATGAAGGTCCGGCGTCTCCGCGCCATGCAACTGCGCGACATCGAGCGCCAGCCGCGCGCCGATTCGTTCGATCTCCGCGGGGGCCTCATCCACGAATACGCCTACTTTCCAGACGTGCCCGGGGATCTCATCGATCCACGGCTCGATCTGCGCGGCGGTCACATGGCGCGGACTGCGTGGATAGAAGATGAAACCAAGCGCACCCGCACCCGCGTCCACCGCCGCAAGCGCGTCTTCGCGATTGGTGATTCCGCAGATCTTGACGAACATCACTCCACCGGTCCCTGTCCGAGCAGTTCCTGAATGGCGCGCGCCGCATTTCCCGACTTGACCAGATGTTCACCCACCAGGAAGGCGCCGTAGCCTTGATCCATCAGGCGGCGGACGTCGGCGCGCGTGAAGATGCCGCTTTCGCTGACCTTGATGACATGCGCCGGGATGCGCGGGGCAAGAAGAATGGACGTATCGAGCGAGACCTGGAACGTGCGCAGGTCGCGGTTGTTGACGCCGACGATTTCAGCGCCGGAACGCAACGCGGCTTCGAGTTCCGGCGCGTCGTGGACTTCCACCAGCGCGGCCATGCCGAACGCGCGCGCCTGTTCGCGAAAAGCGCGCAGCTGCTGTTCGTCCAGGATGGCGGCAATCAGCAGAATGGCATCGGCGCCGGCAGCCCCGGCTTCGAGAACGTGGTACTCGGAAATGGTGAAATCTTTCCGGATCGCAGGCAGATTGCAGGCGGCGCGCGCGGCGCAAAGATCGTCGAGACTGCCCTGAAAAAAGTCGCGGTCGGTGAGGACGGAGATGGCCGCCGCGCCTCCGCGTTCGTATTTCGCGGAGAGTTCCGCCGGGCGGAAATCCGCCGCGAGAAGGCCCCTGCTGGGAGATGCTTTCTTGATTTCGGCAATAATCGCGGGACGCTTCGAACGAAGAGCGGCGGCGAAATCGCGCCGGCCGGCCCGCAGGGATTCGGCGCGCTGCCGCAGTTCGGAAGCAGGAAACGTGGCCGCGCGCAGTTCCTCCCGTTTACGGGACACAATTCGGGCAAGAATATCGGGCGCCACGGGGGTCAATCTCAATCGTAGCGTAGGCGTCCGGAAGTGCAGCCGAATAGCGACGATATGGCGCCTATGTGCTCGAGAACCGCTAGCGCGCAAACGGGATCAGAGGAAGTCCGCTTGGCAGATAAAGTGGGTGTGCGGGGTGGCGATGTTTGGTGAGGGCAATGCATTGAGCACCGGCTCCAATCTGCCCAATCACCGCTGTATCTCTTTCATAAAGCGATCCAGAGACACCCCAAGCAAAAACGACCACATCGGCTTCGCTGGCCGCTATAGCCAGCCACTGGTCGTTATGGGCTCCAACCGGTTCTGCCGTCGACTTAAGAATGTCCGGTTTTGTCGCTCGGAACGCGAACAAGTTGGTCATGATGAACCCACCGAACCCCCAGTCTGCCGCGAACTGCCGACATCGGCGCATGGTTGGGTCGTCTGAAAGCTCATCCGCGGTGGAAGGATTTAGGCCAACAAGGTTCACGCGAGGAAGCTGGTCGTCCCACGTGCGCCAGAGGACGTAGCGATAGCGTCTGCAAGGCGAAAAGACTGCTCCGGATAGTCCAGTCATACGTTTTTCGGGTCGCCGCTCGGATAGAACGTGAGGGTGCGATGCAAGAGCGAAGCCTCTACGATTCCGCCATGGTTGGCACGAACCAGTCGGAAGATACGATATGCCTCTAAAATGCAGTGCTGCCATTCAGCAATGGTGCGAGCGCTGACTTCAAGGTCTGATACGATGGCCCGAACTCTAGTTAGAAAAGGGTAGTCAATCGCTTCGATGCCTTCAAAATATCACTGCTGTCCGGCTAAACTTTTTCGAAGGCGAATAAGCTTCGTTTAGTCAGTGGGTTACGGACAATTTGCGATTTTTCGATTTGAACTTTTTTCAGTTTCGCCGGAGTGCGATTTAGTACTTTTTGTGTCGGTGCTGTGC
>Ga0207933_1000403_pt1 | contig 43466 bp, 56 predicted proteins | sample NGESurdeep092012_4_FD_184488 | JGI IMG/M metagenome (GOLD analysis project Ga0207933, IMG submission 184488) | Arctic peat soil microbial communities from Barrow, Alaska - NGEE Surface sample F53-3 deep-092012 (SPAdes) | ecosystem: Environmental > Terrestrial > Soil > Wetlands > Peat ... | reverse complement strand
GGAGTTCGCGGTCGCGCTTCCGTTGCCTGTGTCGGTTGCGATGACGACGTAGAAATAGGTCGTTCCCGGAACAAGACCGGAATCATTCAAAGTCAAAGCTGTTTGACCTGTGAGAATGTTTCCCGCGTCTGGGGAGAACCCGGTCGTGGTCGAGCGATACCATTGATAAGTGTATGGGCCGGTTCCGCCGGTTGCCACAGCACTCGAAAGAATGGCGGTCGATTGTCCGACCAAAACTTTTGAAAGAGCACCTGCTGCTAAGGACATATAGGTTGTTTCCTTTCGTTTTTAAAAAGTTATTTGCCCGAGCCGTAGCGAGCAATCCCGCGTGCGACTTGATCCATCGGCAAATCGACAATGGCCATTTCACGGTCATCGCTGTTCTGCATTCGACGGTTTGCGTTTTTGAGTTTCGCGGCTTTTTCTTTGGCGATGATTTTGCGAGCGTGCTCCAAAGACATCGAGTTTTTCTTTTTGTCTTTTTTCGGAGGAGGTTCGTCCGCGTCGTCTTCGTCATCGGCTTCATTATCAAGAGAGTCATCGCCGCCGCGGTCGCCCACGTCGTCCATGCCTTCTTCGACGTCTTCTTCCGAGTTCATTTCTGACTCGTCTTCTTCGTCGTTTTCACCGCCCGGCTCGCCGCCGTCAGCATTGGCCTTCATTTTCTCGATCTCGTTGCAAGCTTCGATGTGTTTCTTAACGAGGTCGTTTACCGACATTTCGTCAGAGTCACCGACTTTGACCATGTGGTCGCCATTGGCGTAACCGTTCATGTTCAAATACTTGTCGTGATCGGTCACAAGTTTCGTGATCGAAATTTCTTTTTTGGAAAGCGGCAGCTCAACCATAGTGTTTTCTAGGTCAGCGGCGTTTTCCACTTTCTTGCGCGTGAATAACTTCAAGCTCATGTTTGTGTTCTCCCTTTTTGAATTTGCGAACCTTTTCAGGTCGTGTTCTTTTGATTCGTTGTACATTTTGAATTCTTCGGGTGTGAGCACGATGCTCTCGTCATACCGAGGATTATCGACAATCGCTAAGTGCTCAAATTCCCCTCCTGTCACTTCTTTGATGTAGCTGACACCATTCCATTCGCCGCCTTTGTCAAATTCATTGGCGATGTAAGCGTTGGATAAGCGCCATCCTCGACGGATTGCTTCGAGGCCCTTTTCACTGGTGACGAGAAACTTCACCCAGGTCTTGCCGTCCGCTTGGTTGAAGAAAGATTGAACGACCCAGCCATCGGCTTCGCCGCGCAAGTCATCTAAACTTTCATCGACTTCGTTGACGTGTCTGACGAACACCGGGCGTCCGGTGAAGGACGGTCCCATTTCTCGAATCGTGCTTTCGTTGATGAACACACGATAAGGTGCTTCGCCGGGCTCCTCATACTGGGCGACGCCGGGATAAAAATGCATCCCGTAGAAGACTTCGCCTTTAGAGTTGTTAAGCTTCAGCACATTTTTCTTCATGGCAGAAAGCTCACACTGTCATAGCCCGAGTTTGCCGTCCCGCTTATTGCCTTTAGAGATAGGCGAACGCCTGAGGCAAGGTAAGGCGAAATCGGAAACTTAAAACACGCGTTGAGAGGGACTGTGAACAGGTCAACTTCACTTGCGGCGGCACCGACGGCAATTTTTACGATTTGCCCGGAGTTGTCACAAATTACGAGGGTGCTTGAATTGATCGGTGTGCTCGCGACGATTGTCACGTATGCCGAAGTCGTGACGTTGGTGCCGGAATACGACAATGACGACACGTTTGAAGCGACTGCGAACTGTGCGAAGAAAACTAAAAGACTGATTACAAATAAAAACTTCATTTCTTTTTACTCCCATTAAATTTCACAACCGGAATCGCGAAGCATCGACAGTTGTAATCCTCGTGCGGATTGTTGCGGTCTCCGTTTTCGTTTGTGATTGGTGGGTCGTCCCACTTAAAAGTTTCCCCTTTTTTCGACCTGTCGCCAAGAGCCCGGTGCATGGGCCGAACAGGGTGGGCCGCTGTGCCCGAAACGCATCCCCATTTGTATTCATTCACACCCGCGGCCTGGTATCTGGTCTCGGTGAATTTTGCCATCATCAAGCTGGTCTCTTGTCGTGCAAGAAACTTTGCTTTGCGTTCGGCAACACCGTAATTTTCGCGAATCATCCCAACCGCGGATTCGTATCTATTCCCAGCAAAAACAGACTTTTGGATGTCTTTGCGAAGATCAACAATGTGCTCGGTTAGAAAGTCATTTATCCACTTATCCATGTTGAGAGTCCACTCGTCCGAAAGCTTCTTTGCCTGGTCCTTCGTCAGCTGGGGAGCGACGGTTAACCCCTTGACGGACTTCTGAAAATCGCGCTCGACCTTCCAAAGATTCGTGTCGAACATTTTTTTTAATTTTAGGCGTTCGGTAATTTCTTCCGGTAAAATATCCGCGAGCTTGCGGTCAACGACGTCAAGTTTCTGCTCGAAGGCGGTCCGTGAGGCTCCGATGGCCATACGGATTTCGGGACTTATTTTGGCCTTTTCAAGTTTAAAACTTTCCGAGCCGCGGTCCCACTTGGCACCAAGCTCTTTGAGTTCTTCTGAAATCGTCGCATTAAACTTGCCCTTGAATTTTCCGTCAGCGTACTGAATGCGGCCCGAACGGATTGCTTCGTACAAATCGTAAGGCGCGTTCTTGAGAGCTTTCCCGGTCTGAGAAAACTCTTTCAAAATTGGAATGTAAATGTGCTGTTTGAATGCTTTGAGGATGGCGGCCTCGATTTGCTCATAGCCTTCCGTCGATTTCCGAATTGGGGACAGCTCGACGTAATCTTTGGTAATCATGCACTTGGCTCGTTCGACAGCACGTTAAGAATCCCCATCCCGTGAAGTTGAATTATAGTTCCGCCCAAACTGTACGTCGTCAGAATGTCTTTGTTATTTCCAAGCGCGCAGTTGCCCGAGTCCGTTGACGAGAGCACGAGCAAGAATTGGCCGGTGTACAAAGTTTGATCGAGAATTGTGTGCTGCCCATTTCCAAACGTATTGACCGCGCCAAGCTCGCCGCCGATTTCTGACGAGAGCGTTGCGCCTGCGAGGTTCACAGGATTTCCATTTGGATCAAGCGCAATCAGTTTCAGTGTTGGTGTATCGCCTTGAGTGAAAGCAACTTGCGGCTGTGGCGAAGGTGCCAAAGCCGTTGGTGCTGGTTTTAAAACAAAAGCTCCGCCGATACTGGGAATCATGCTTGCCTCTTAATTCCGAAAGTTGCCAAGAACTCTTTGACCTGTTCCATGTTGTCGGCAGTTTCAAAAACCAAATATGGTTTCTCCATTTGCTCCGCGTAACTTTTAGCGTCCGCGACGGGGACCGCCATTGGCAGCTTGTTGAGGCAACACGCTTTGAACTTCTTTCCTGACAGGCACGGGCATGTCATGTTTCTCGGAAGTTTCAACAACGGGTTGAATGCCATCCCTGGAAGGGGACGAGTGAAAGCCCGCGCCAGAGTCATCGAGCGTCGGAGTTTCAACTGGTCTTGCAGGGATTTCGCCTCGGAGTCTTTTAAGGATTGCAGCTCGTTCGAGTTCGGCGTCACGTTGTCCTTGTTCAAATTGCTTTCTGTCATTGTCGTATTTCTCCATTTTGTTGCGGATTGTTTTTTCTGCCACGCCTAACGACAAAGCCGTTTGCGTGATGTTGCCACGATAGAACCTGAGCCCTGCGAGAATGATTTCTTTTTCCATCGACTCTAACGTCATGCCTGGTTGCCAAATAACTGCGTTCATTTCCTAACCCCCATATTAAAGTATTTTGCTAATCGGTTTTTGATTGTGTCTTTTGCAAAGAGTTCATCGAAAACTTTCGTCAGTCGCTCGGTGTAATCTTGGCGCTTGTCTTCAGCGACAGAGGTCCAGCTACTTCCGCCGAACACTTCAATGTCTTCTTTCATTTCTTTGATTTGCTTTTTAAGCTCGGTGTATTTCGCTTCGTCATTTGCGCGAATGGTGTAATCTTGGCGCTTGTCTTCCATCGACTCCAAGGTCATGCCTGGTTGCCAAATAACTGCGTTCATTTCTTCCCCCCCCCGTTTAGAATTTTTTGTCGGTTTCGGCGTTTCATTGTCCGGCTCATTTGCTGCCGGTTCATCATCGCCGTCGGCCTCTTCGTCTTTAAGCCCGTTGCCTGCAAGTACATCGTCGAGCTGGTCATCGCCTTCGGATGTGTCAGCGTCACCAGTTGTGTCGAGCTGAATGTCGAACAAGTTGCCCTTGTTGCAGGCGTCGCGAAATTCTTGTGTGGTCAGTTCGCCCGCTTGCTTGGCTTGAATGATACGCGCAAACTTTTGAGTTTTGACGGCCTCTTGATCGGTGGCCGACAATTCACGCAACGGTTTGAACTCAAGCTCAAGGTCATCAGGGATCATCCCGAACAACATTTGGCATTTGATTTCAGCCATGCGGAGAATGTCGTACTTCAGTTTGTCGCGCACTTCGGACTCGACCATAGAGTTGTAATTCTCCATGTCGTTTTGGTCTGTTTGAAATCCTTTGCCGACCGATGTTCCGAAAAGTTTCGTGATCGGCATTCGCATGTCGGCAGCGACTTGCATCCGAATCCCTTCCATGACTTCAGCGAGGCCTGCGAACGACAATTGCTTTTGGTCGAACTCGTCTTCACTGTCGAGGACGACGGCGTGCTGATAATTCTTTTGGAAGTTTGCAAGCTCCACACGTTGACGGACTTTGTTTGTTCCGTCCGGCGAGAGCAAGGTGTTGATAAGGTTTTTGATTTTGTAGTAATCGACTTTAAATTCGTCGAGCACTTCAAAGCTTAAGTCTGTGGCTTTCAAGTATTGGTTGGCCGAGCGCACGAGGATTTCAATTTCTGATAATCCCCAACCACGCAAGCGCGGGCGAATAAAGCTCGGAGCTTCGAGACCCTTCAAGCGCATGACTCGTGTGGTGTGGATTTGTTCGGCATAGTAATTGTAATGCTCGAACTCTTCGCCGCCCATGTCGAGGTTTACGCCTTCGATGTTTTGTTGGTCCCAATAAAGTTCCCACATATCGACAGCGCGGTATTCAACTTTTGAATCTTGCGTAATGGCTTTGAGATTGAGCGGCTCTTCCGGGTCTTGGTCATCAACCAAAATCAAAATGCCCGCGCCGCCGTAAAGACGATTCCACTTCGCGGCCCAGCCCGCGGTCGTGATGTCTCCGTCTCGGTCCATTCTGTTTTTCAACTCTTTGAGCTGTTCTTCGTCGAGCTGTTTTGATTTTAAAGTAATGCCACCGCGAAGTCCGTCATCAACGGGCACGCATGTAATGACTCGGACGAGTCCGACTTCGGCGAAGAGCTGAGAAAGTAATTGTCGGAAGTTTGATACGAGATACCAGCGCAAGTTTTCAAACAGCGTTGTGCTGTCTTCGACTGGTTGAATGGAACCCCCGCCCGGCCATCCGACCCCTCCGCCTGGAAAAGATCCCCCGAAATAATTGTTATTTCCGGGATAGCCGAGAGCTTCGCCAAGTCCATTTGCGACGGCGGCTCCCGGTTCAAGTATTGCACGCTTTGGCACTGAAAGGCTCTGCGGTTCGACAGCGATTGTCGCTTTTCTTCGCACGTTCTGCACTTTTGTTGATTTCTTTTTTCCCACATATCTCCCTAGAGCACGTCGGCAATCGAAAGACCGCCTGCAAGCTCATTAAATGATCCCGAGAGTGTATCCACTTGGTCGTCGTGTTTCACTTCGGGGAAGTTTTCAAGTTCTGTAAAAAAGTCTTCATTCCAAGGCGCGCGAAGCACGAACACGTTTCCAAATTCAGCTTGAGCTGAAACGGGTTTCGCGCGCGTGATCTTATCGCGTTTGTTCGTGACTGAATCACGCGGCACAACTGCCGTGTTCACGTCATAGCCTGCGAGCATCTTGATAAACGCTTCCGCTTCATGAACACCAGCGGAGCCGGGATCTTGGTGCGCCCTAATCGGAACGCCCACGCCGTCTTGTGAAGCAACGGTCTTGATGAATCGGTCCACTTGTCCGGGCGTATCGCGAATTGATTTGATGTCGCCGACGAGCCAAGTGCCGTTTGGATATTTGTACAATTTAAGCCCGCGGGTCCAGTCGGGATCTTTATTCGTCTCGTTGGGTTTGGTCGCGGCACGATCCCAAAACCGAACGACACGAATCCAACCTGAAGGAATAGCGTCGAGAATCGTGAACCAGTCACGTTGGAACATCATGCCCGCAGAAGGCTTCACGTTCCAATTCCCATTAAGCAGTCGCTCGCGGTCCACACGATTTTGCGCGAGCAAGTTTGCCATGTAACCTGGATCTTCGCGCATGAGGATTTTGTTGTCTTGAAGCTTTGCCGCAATGAACGTCACGGACTTCGGCATTATCTCAGGGCCGTTGCCATACTGAGCGTAAATCTCTTCCGGCGAATCAGCCCAAATCCATGCGTCATCCCGGCGGATGAACCAACGGATGACTCCGCTTCGTTCTGGAATTGCGTAACCGTCGGGTCCAATCCACCAGTCAATGAACGTGCGAACCCAAGAATCGGGATCGGGATTCGTCGTCGCACGCATATACGGTCGCACGCCTGACGTCGAACGATTCCTCGTCATCATGTACGTGAATTGGTATTCACTGAAATGCGTGAGTTCATCAAAGCCGATGAAAGGAATCGAAGTCCCTTGCCAGTCGAGCACGGTATTGTCGTATTCCAAATGCGCGAACTTCATTCGCATCTTGCTCGGGAAATTCCATTCGAGCGTTGCCTCGCGCGGGCGCGCGCCAAAGAGCGGGAACACATTCATGCTCTCGTCCCACAATCCGCCTTCGTTGCGAACTTGGACAGAGTTACGACGGAAAATCACACCGCCGAATTTGGCGTTGTCGTGGTGACGAAGAGTTTCAAGTAAGAGTCCGTAAGATTTGCCCCCGCCCGCTGCCCCGCCGTAAATGGCAATATCAGCAGTGCAAGCCAAGAACGCGGTTTGCGGTCCTTCTTGGGGGGCAAGTCTAATCGCTCCCACATCGCCTCTTTGCAATCTCGACATATTCAAGCTCACGCTCAATGCCGATGAAATTAAATCCCAATCTCTTCGCTGCGACGCCGGTTGAGCCAGAACCCATGAAGGGATCCAAGACTGTTCCGCCCGGTGGAGTGATGAGCTTGATAAGGTATTCCATGAGCTTGATTGGTTTGACTGTGGGGTGGTGGTTGGCTTGCGGAAATGAAGACTCCTGCTGTCCAGCGTCTTTGCGTCCTGCACTCTGGGCCTTGATTCTTTGGCCAGTCGATCTCTCAGGCATCCCCTCAAGCCCAGCATTCCTCTCAGACTTTGAAGCTTTCGCGCAGTAGAAGAAGCGGGAGGCTCCGCCTTGTTCAGTTTTGACGGCAGACTGATTGCCGTAATCTGATGAGAAAGAACCCCCAGAAGTTTTATTGAACCTTGAAGATTGATCTTTGTTTCCGGCGGGCTTCAAAATCCCACTCTGCTCATCCAACATCTGTGCAGCTTCTTCATCGAATAGAACATTGGCGGGCCATCGGCCTTGGGTTGATTCAATTGGGCTTAGGCGTGATCCATCTGGAGATTCTCCAACGCTGAATGAATTTCCGCCGAGACCGTTCGGGTATTTATATCCTGGGTTGGGTCCAATCCTCGACGCATCCACATTGATCGCACCAGTCCCATATTTAAGAACATTCTGCGCGACAGTTCCCTCTAAGGGCTTGCGAGCTAAACAGATCGGCTCATTCGCAGGCTTAAGGGCTGTGCCCCAACCTTTGAAGTCACCTTCTTTGATGTTGTGAGACTTAGGAAATCCTGAGCCATAGATCCATTGGATCTGATCTCTAATTTCAAAACCCGCTTCCTCAATCTCGGTGACAAGGCGGTGATAAGTACGAGTGCCACCAAAACTAAGAACATGCCCTCCAGGCTTAAGAACTCGAATGGCCTCTTTCCAGATTGATCTACTCGGAACATCATAATCCCACTTCTTCCCCATGAACGAAAGGCCATAGGGCGGATCAGTCACAATCGCATCGACTGAATTACTAGGTAACCACATCATTTCTTCTAAACAGTCCCCTAAAATTATTTGCATTCTTTGTCCGATTTATTTTCTTCAAGTGCCGATGTTTCGACTGGTTTTTCTTTTGGAGCTTCACGACCATTCGCGGGCATCGTCAAAATCACCAGCGGCTCGCCACCAGTGTTTGAAATGCCGATGTCGTTCTTGACCCAACCGAGTGCTCGACCAAGCGTATCGAGTGCCGCTTGTTTCGGATGCAAGCGGACCTTCGGCCCGAACTTGCCGCCTTCGAGACTTTGGATGGCGGCACCTAAAGAGGCGTCGCGCTGGTTTGTGTCGAAAACTTTGATTTGGCCCTTTTCGACCACGGCCACGTCGTCGATGTTCGCAAAGCCTATGCGGGCCAATTCTTTGATCCATCGCTCTTTCGTGAGCCCCGCCTCGATTGCCCGGCGGTCGGCGTCGCGTTCAAGCTTGGCCAGTCCTGCGTCGATTGCGGCGCGAATGCCAGGTTTTGCCATGTGCTCGGCGGCGATTTGGTTGGCACTCTTTTTGGAATAGCCTGCCCGTATCGCGGCTTGAGTGCCGTTCTTATCGACGAGGTATTCTTTTACGAAGAGCTTTTGCTTTGCGTTAAGCGCCATATTGCCTCAAGCGTGGGGCAAAAGGCCGGGGCAGACAAGGAAAAATTTACCGGAAAAACATCCTACTTGATTTTTCGGACGATGTTCCGGTCACTTTCTCGACTGAAGTCCTAATGGTTGGACGGATCTTTGGGCGGCGCGGCTTCGAGTGCCTCAACTTTCGCTTGGCACCCAGCGCACAATTGGACAGGCTTTCCCGCTTGAATTTGGAACGCAAGTTCGTGTAAACAATTCGCGCAAATTATTTTCGACAAAATTCTGAGCGGCGTTTTTGCGGGATTCATCGCAAGACAACTTTCACGCCGCCCATGTTGATATATTCGTAAGTGTCGTTCGCCTGTTCGTCTGCGAGCATGTTGTCGAACGCCTCGTCAGCTTCAGCGCATTTCTTCGTGCAACCTGTGCTGTCGCCGCTATACCATTTGTGTGCGCCGAGCGCCTTGCCGCAATTGTCACAATGCCCGCGCCCGTCGTTTGGAACTTTCCTTGCGCCGCTCATAATCGCGCCGCCGGTCTCATGCTGACAACAACGCCAACCAAAATTCCCAATGCAAGCCACGACCAATTTTCGCAAATGAACAAAAGAAAATTCATCTCAAGCCTCCGTTTTGCTGTTCACTTTCAAGTGAATAGTGCCTCTGAGTGAATAGCTGTACACGAACGCTCAATAAAAATCGCCGGGGTCTTCGGTCTTGGTGATTTTTTCACGCGCTCGTTTCTCACGGTTCTCCTCATTCGTTTTTAAGCGATGGCAATCTTTACAAAGTCCTTGCAATTTGGATGACGGACAGAAAAGCCGCTCAATGAAACCAGCATCGACAAGGCCAACTCTTTCGATGTGGTCAACGGCAACCTTGGGACATTTCTTCCCGCATTGCTCGCACTTCGAGAACCCGTCTTTGGTGAGACATCGCTTGATGACCAAGCGGCGCGGCCATGACCACATCCAAACTTGTCTGATTGCTTTGCGGATCTTTTCCACGTCACCAGCCGAGAGGCCGTCCGTTCGTTGCTCTGTACGTTTCTTAGGCATTTAATATTCCTTATCTGATTTTGTTTGTGCGTCGATTATCGTTTGGACCTCTGCCGGGTCTCGCTCCGGCCCTTTGCCAATGCCGGGACAAAACTTTGCGACCGTTGCCCACTTCTTCGGATTCATGTGCTCAGGATAGAACGGCCACGTTCGGCATTGTTGCGGACGAGCTTCGTACACCGAACACTTGCCGCGCTTTAAGAACCGACATTGCTTTTCGGAATTGGTGAGGTGCCGCGCGGTGCCCGTCCAAAATCGGAATCGCGTAAAGTTGAACACCGAAGTTTTTGAAAACTCGGTGCGATTCATGTGCGTGAAAAGTTCCAATCTTTTGGCGTCGGCATCGGTCAAAAAGACGAACCCATTTTCACCATTATGAACGCAACATTTGCCCGAACCTTGGCATTCAAATTTTAGTTCGATTGGCTTTTCCAAGTTTTGCCCTCCGCTTTTCAATTCTCTTTTTCATCCGTTTTCTGGCCTTTTCAGCGAACCGTCCGAGTCGCCGAAAATTAGTCAATTTCTTTGCCATTTTTAAACTCCAGTTTTTGGCGAAGGGGCAGGGAAGCACGGGGGGCAGGCGGGTGTGCAACACCTATACGCGCCCCTCGCGGGCAGGCAGGCAAGGCCCTCATTGCTGTAAATAAATGTCCCATTCTTAACTTTATACATAATACCCTGCCCCCTACCACCTAATTAACCTAAGTTGGTGTTGTTTCAGTAGAAATCTAGGGGGTCGGGTGTACTCAAAAACCCTGCCCCTTCACTAAATTTCCAATGATAAAGCCCGTTAATCTTAACCCTGGTGGCACCTAGTTTCTTGAGCATCTTGGCCGCAAACTGACAATTTCGGTTGTCTGGCTTCCATTTCTGCAAAGGCCCGCCCCCTAAAAATAAGTCCAAAATTCGGAACTTTTTGAACTCAAAATTTGCCTCGCCGTTTTGCACCAATTTGGTGAAATCTTGCATCGCTTCGGTCATGACCGTGGATTCGTCTTCGACCATTTTTTCGTCGTGGATTTCGGCCTCGTAAATCTTAGCGTCACCACTAAGTTCGAGGTTGTTTTCTTCGCCCAAATTATTCAGGTAATTCCATTTCGCTTCGGCAAACAATTGCTCCCGGTCTTTGCGGAGGGCTTTAAAGTTGAGCGCCCCCACCACGACAGGCTTGAACCGACGGTTGCCGGTGTCATCAGTCAAATACTTTCCCCGGTTGGTTGTTCCGAAGAACACGCAACGACGTGCGGATTCGATCAAGCGGCGGCCATACGGCGGGCGCATTTTGTCCACGGTTCGCGTGACGAACGCTTTAATGCTTTCAAGTTCGTTGCGACGGAACTGCGACAGCTCGCCCATCTCAACCCCCCACATGCCTTGGAGACCCAACGCTGAGTCTTTGTCGTTGAGGTTCGGGAGCCAATCGAGAAAGTATTCATCACCAACAAGCACGCGGCCAAAAGAGGATTTGCCGACGCCTTGAGTGCCTTCAAAGATTGGCATCCAATCGAACTTCGCTCCCGGCTGATAAACGCGCAAGACCATTGCAATCATCCATTTACGGAATACTTGCGCGAGGTATTCTTCATGTCCTTGAGCTTCAAAGTTTTTCGCAAGCCAAGTGTTGAGCCGTGGCTTTTGATCCCATTCAGGTAAGGCGTCCAACCAATCGCGAACCGGGTCAAAGGCGTTTCGTTGCGCGATGATTGTCATGGCGTCAGTGATGGCCTCGGTCTTTGGTTCAAAGCGAAACCGTTTTGATAACCAGAATCGAATTTTCGGGACGTCGTTGTCCTTTAATACTTCGCCGGGTTTTGATCCCCACGGCGTTTCACATCCGTAAATATCGCGATATGCAAATTCATTATGTTTGAACAACTCGAAGCTGACAGCGTTTTCAAGAATCAAAACAATGTTACTGACGAGAGGTTTCGGCGGCCCCTCTCCGTGCTGACCGCTCTTCACTAGGTCGTTCATCCAATTACGGTCGAACTCCATTTCGGCGGTTTGTTCTGCCATCTCACGCTCCGAAAGTTCGGCCTCCAGCTCGTACAGATTTGCCGGTTTAAAAATGCCAACGCCTTCGCATTTGTCGATGACGGATTTGACGGTGAATTTGTACAACCAGTAAGCGGCGCGCGCCCGGTCGGTCGTCTTTGCGTGGTCGTAAGCACAACCACCTAAGTAATTGTCTTTGTCAGTCAAAACGGTCAGCACTTCGTCACGCGACAGGCCCGCTTTGTAAAGGGCTTCAGAGGCCGGTAAGAGCCACGCAGAGCGGTCCTCGACAGCTTCACCGGTCTTGATGGCTTTGAGCATCTTAGGGCTGATTGAGAGCCAATCAAGCCCCGGCACGTCGGCGAGCTGAAAGACGAACCCGCCCACTTCTTTACGCACCGTCGCTGTGGATAACTTCGTGGACTTTGGGGATTTCTTCGGTGCGACGTCATCGAAGACCATTTGCGGAAGGCCGTCAGCGGGGATCGGCACAATCCATTGATACGGCTTGCCGCTCGGGTGAATCGAAGGCGGCAAGACCATTTGGCGTCCGTCGGAATAAATGCAAATTTCCCAATCGTCTTCTTTGTACGCAGTAATCATTTTAAATGGTGCCGGTGTGACACAGTACAAATGACGGGAGCCGTTGCCTCCCCCGGATCGGACTTCGGGAAGCACTTCGTCGCCGATGATGTTCTTAAGGGCCGCGAGTGCCGCGAACTTTGCTTCGGGTTTCTTGATGTCCACGTCGATGCACGCGAGATAATCGCCGTCGATGTGTGAAGGTGTCCCGGTTCGCACGCCGACGTTAAGGCCGTCGAAATATGTTTCTTTTAAATAGGACCACGGCTTGCGCTCGCCGGTTGTCCACTTGGATTCAACGGGCCGCTTTTGTTTCGGCGCACACCAATGAATCGCAAAGCCAAGATCAAAAAGCCGTTTCGCTTCGATGAGAGTCGGAGTTGATTTTGTTTTCATTTGGACTGAGCCTTAGCGCGAAGTTGTTTTGGATTGGCGTCGAACCAATCAGCAAAAGCGCGGTCAAAACTGACCCGGCCTTGCGACATATTAATGAGGAGGAAAAGATTTCGGGAGTCTGGAAATCGGCACTTGGATTTCCACTTAGAAACGACGGACCGACTTACACCAAGGTCTGTGGATAACTGCGAAACGCCAACGGTTTCAATCCATTGGCTCAAGGATATTGTCTTGCGCGGCATGTGGTTCCTTTTTGGGTAAATTCTTTGTTGACTTGGAGTGTGTCTTAAAGTCTTATCGGTTTTCAAGCAAATAAATTTCTTGATGTGAGGCCCCTTGAAGCTGACATTTGAACGCGGTCGATTTGTGTTGTCGCTCGACCTTAAAGACGATGTGCCTTCCGTGATCGGAACCATTCTTGGCGACGCCGAATCATGGACACCAATCTCGGCAACAAGTTATTCGACTCAATCTTTGAGGGCGGCGGCGCGTTTCAGGCGTCATTCGGATGAGGTCGCAGGGAAAATTTTCAGACGTACTTTCATGCAAGTGCTCGCCCCTCCGCGCTCGCTGCCTGCTTACTTAGATAAGATGCAAAAGGATTGCGTGCGTTGGGTGCTTTCCCGCTCACGATCGTACTTGGCCGCGGCTCCGGGCGCAGGCAAAACGTGCATCGCGATTACTTGCGCGCAGCTTATCAATGAAGAAGGCCAAGTGCTGTTCGTGGTCCCGCCAACCGCGACTGAGCATTGGCGCAGGGAAATCTTGATGTGGGACAAACGCTCCCCGTTGATTTCTGTCATTCCAGAATCCGCCGACCGGCATCTCACCAATTGGTCGGCGGAACATATTGTCGTCCCCGATTCCATGCTTGCAAAGCCGTGGGTCTTAGAGCAACTACTAAAGCTCAAGTTCAAATTCGTCGCCGTCGATGAGGCGTCTCGGTTTAAGGACCCCGCGAGTCAACGGAGCAAGGCACTCTTCGGCGGCGAATACTCTGTGCAATATAAAGACAAGCGCGACGAGGCGAAAAAGAAACGCTCGTACAAAGTGCAATCGCCGGGCTTCATTAAGCGCGCGCACATCGCGACACTTATGGATGGGTCGCCTATGCCGAACCGTCCGATGGAACTTTGGGGGCCGACGTATGCGATGGCTCCCGAGGTTATCGACTGTATGTCTCAACAAGATTTCGGCTTCAAGTTTTGCGGGCCGCGCATTAATTCCTTTGGTGCCTACGAGTTCAAATACTCGTCGAATGAAAACGAGTTGCGCGAACGCTTGCAAAAGAACTTCATGAAGGTTGTGACCGAAGACGAGTTGCAACACCCCGAGCGTCGTCGTTCGATTCTGTGGATGAACCAAGACCCACGCACGCCTGAGATGAAAGAGTGGGAAGAAAAGAATTTAAGCAAGATTGATTTTTCAAAATTGTCGGAAGACGACTCGCAAGGGGATCTTGCGACACATCGGAGGTTGTTGGGTGTTTCTAAAATTGCCTGGGTTGCAAGTTACGTTAGAGAGCGCCTTGAAAAAGGGGAATCTGTACTTTTATTCGCTTGGCACCGCGACGTTTGCGAAGGACTCCATTCTGCTCTACGTGAGTTCAACCCTGGACTGGTCATGGGCGGAACGTCGAAAGAAGATCGAGAGAGCACTTTTGAATCGTTTCAAGCGGGAAAATGCAAACTTATCGTCGGCAACATCGAATCTCTCGGTCGGATTCACAACTTACAGCGAGCTGACCGTACTGTTTTCGCCGAATGGTCTTGGACCGATGAGACAAATAAGCAAGCCGAGAAAAGGGTCGCGCGTCGGGGCAATCTTAAAAAGTTTGTTCGCTCGGATTACGTCGCGGCTCCTAATTCGATGGATGAAAAACTCTTGCGAGCCAATTTCCGAAAACAACTTTCAGTGAAACGGATCATCGGATGAGCGACAAAATCCCGAACGACGTTCACAAGCTTGCTTGTGCGGCGGCCAACCGCGCGTTTGATAAAACGTCGTCACCAATGGATGCGCGCGAGGCATACGCCGCAATCGTCGCGAAGAAAACCGAAGAGCTTTGCAAAAGCGTGAAGGTGCCTTTCGTTGCTCTCGATGAAATGATTCAAGTCCCAAAAGAAGAGTGGGAAAAATTGTACAAGCTGATTGATATTGGTTACGCCCGAAGTGCCTGCGTGCTAATGGAAATCATCGTCAAAGAACAACCTGGGGCGACCGATGAGTGACCGCCACGACCGGCTTAAAAGATTCGGCCAATCCCTTCTCGTCTGGCAAAAGACGCGGGGCTTTGAACCGCGCGATTGCTTGGTGTCGGTCGTGGAAGAAAATCTCGGCAGCGAGAAAATGGCTTTACACGTCTTTGAACTGCGCCACGGGTATGCACTTATTTACGAAACAGGTGAGGCCTTTTTGAACTCCGGTTTGTCTGAGATTATTTTATATCAGACGTTGCCGGATTTAAAACAAGGGCTTAAAAATCTTGCACGAATTGCGAATCATCGTTATTCGGAGCTTGTAACCGACACGCTCATCCACTTAAAACAAAGAACCAAAAAATTAACAGCCCCTTGAAAGGGCACAACCGAGGAGAACGACGATGCAATTGTCCTTTAATTTCGATGACAACGCGACAGCGGAAGCCATTGCACACAAGCTGAGAATGCAAGCGGGATTGCTTGAAGGCTTGACACCAAAAGAGGCCGCGTCTCGCAAGAACACGACAGCCAAAGTCCAAGCGGACGCTGCCGATGACGAAGCGGAAGAGCAAGACACAACGGCTGACGACGAAGACGACAACGAGGATTTTGGCACGACCAAAAAATCCACGAAGAAAGCCGCCGCTGCCGCGTTCGATGATGACGCCGACGAAGAAACCGAAGAGGAAGCGGAAGAAAAGACCGTTAAGAAATCGGCGAAGAAAGCACCAAAGATTACGGAAGAAATGGTAAACGCCGCTTGCCGTGACCGCGCCATCGCTGAAGGCGGCGGGAAAAAAGGTCGCGCCGTTGTCGAAGGCATTTTGAAAAAGAAATTCAAAACGCTTTCCGTCTCGTCGATCAAGCCCGAAGACCGCGGCGCTGTGATCGAAGCAATGGAAGGCTAACGTCATGCCAATGCGCGAGAGTGTCATCGTCTGGGGGCCGCAAGGCTCCGGCAAAACTAAAAATGCCGAGGCCATCAAAGAACATTTTGTGCTCGACATGATTGTTGAATCGCCGGACTTCGACCAATGGATGTTCTCACACGGGACACTCTACTTGACGAACGAGCCCGTTCCGGCTTTTGTTACGATTCCGAGTTATCACATCAACGACATCAAGGCGTTGCTTGGAGAAAAGTTTAAATGAAAAAGCACGAAGAGAGAGCGCATTCAAAGTTTTCCGCGTCGGGTGCCGAGCGATGGCTCGCGTGTCCGGGCTCGGTCGCTCTCTCGGAGGGGCAACCCGACAACGGCAATAAGTGGTCGATTGAAGGGACGAAGGCTCACGAGATATTAGAACAGCTCATGCGTCGGGAGCTTGCAAAGTTGAATGGGGAAAAGAAATTGCCCCCTATCCACTTTCAAGCTCCGACGATTATGGTCAACCACGCCGCCAACGCGGCGTGCTTCATGCTCGACCAACACAAGAAAAATCCCGGCTCGGAACTAACTTCCGAAGAACGGGTTTACCTTTCGCACATTCACGAAGAGATGTTCGGGACGTATGACGGCGCACTCGTGGTGCCGTTCTGGTCGCTCGACATTTACGATTTCAAGTACGGCAGCGGCCACGCCGTTTCGCCTGTGCGCTGTTTGCAAATGATTTTCTATGCCATCGGCAAAGCTCACGAGTTCAATTACAACTTTCAAAAAATTCGTCTGTGGATCATTCAACCCCGGATCAAAGGATATGACGGTCCTGCGATGTGGGAACTCACTATGCCTGAGCTTCGCGAGTACGAACAAATCTTGCGCGACGGCGTGAAAGCGGTCGAAGAGAACCCGAAGAAATACGTCGAAGGCGGCCATTGCCATTGGTGTAAGGCCAAGGCAATCTGTCCACTCAAGCAAGATAAAGTAATTGAAAAAGGCCGGGCGCTTTTCGCGCCCGTCATAACCAAACCCGAAGGGGGAACAAATGGCAAAACGTCCAGTGAAAAAGGCGGCAAAGAAAGCCGTCAAAAAAGCGAAGCGCAATGGCGCGAAGAAAGTAAAAAAGGCCGCACCAAAGCGCAAAGCCGCGCCGAAGAAAAAGGCCAAAAAATCAGGGGGCAAAAAGAAAAGCAAAGCACGAGCCGCGCGAACCCCTTCCGCCCCTCCCGAGGTTGAGGCACAAGACGCGCACGAAGTTCCCGACGAAGGCATCCACGCGGGTGACGCGCCGGAAGCTGAAGAGAGCGGACTTGAAACGCACAGCTTTGACAATGACATGCAAGACGAGCCCGAAGAATTGAACGACGAAGAAGACGAAGGTTATTTCTAAACAACGAACGGAACCAAAGGAAACACATGGGACAAAAAGAAAAAACGAATTACGACGATTGCAGAGTTGTCACACCGGAATTTCGCGCAGCTTATTTAAGCGTGATTGAACCGCGGGCAATGAAGGGCACAACCAACAAACCGAAGTATTCGGTCATAATGTTGATCCCTAAAAAGTCCGACTTAAAACCTTACCAGCGTTTGATTCAAGCGGCGAAGGTTGCAAAGTTCGGTGCCGACAAAGCAAAATGGCCGATGAACATCGAGAGCCCGGTCAGAGACGGCGACGATGAAAAGTACGAGGACACGGAAGGGTTTGCCGGTCACTGGGCCATCAAAGCCTCGAAGGACCCGCAGTACGGCGCGCCCGGTTTGTTCGGACCCGGCGATGATGGCACGGGAAAAGCGGAAGCACTCGACCGCTTGGACCCTGAAATCAACACCATTCTTTATCCGGGTTGCTATGCGAAGGCTTACGTTTACGCATTTGCCTGGGAATTTAATGGCAAGTACGGCGTGAGCTTCAGCTTGGAACTCTTCCAAAAGACTCGCGATGGCAAATCGTTCGGCGGCAAGAAAGCCGGGGGCGAAGTGTTTGCACCGACGGGTGGCGGCTTCACTGAAGACGAAGAAGGCGACGATTTGGATTTCCGATAAAGTTTTTAAACGGCGGTGCTTTCAAGGGGCCGCCGTCGTTTGCCCCGCTCCGTTTCAACACATCCGGCGCGGGGATTTTTTGTTGGACTTTAGCTCAGTTGGTAGAGCACACGGCTGTTAACCGTTAGGTCCCTGGTTCGAGCCCAGGAAGTCCAGCCAAGAATTTCAACGGGGGAATGGGGATTATGTTTAAAGTTTGCATTCAAGAAAGTTATCACCGATTGGGGCTGTGTCGTGTGGAATATTTTGCAACTCTTGCCGCTGCGGAAAAACGCAAAGCGGAGCTGTCTGCTCCGGGCATTAAAGTTTGGATTCCAAATGGCGAAGAATAAAGAAAAAGTCATTGGTGGCTTTGAGTTCAAAGAACCTGAGTTGGTGATTCGCGTGGGCTTTGTGCTCGACGCTTACAAAAAGAGTTGGCTCCCCCGGCTTTGGAAAGAGGCCGAAGACGAGATGCTCGCTCGAATGCCGACGTTCAAGGCAAGCGATTTCTTTTTTCAAGAGGACATCGACAAAGGCGAAATGGTGTACAGCTTTAGGTATTACACGCCCGAATCGAATCGGACGAAAGTTGTGTCACCAAACGAGGCGATGTCATGAGCCGCGACGAACTGAAAGATTTAAACGACCGGCTTCAGCGTGTTTTGCATCGGTACGACGTGAAGGCGTATCAGGTTCAACTCGACAAAGAGTTGCGGCAAGTGATTATTAAAACGGATAAGTTCGCGTGTGAAGACATGCGCGTTGAGATTCGTGCTTACGTCCCTGAAGGCTTGGGAATTTTGTTTCAACAAATTGACCAACCATTGAGCGATTTCATCATGCCCGCTGAAGTGCCACCAAAATATGTTGTGGACGCTATAAAGGAAAAACTTGCTGCAAATTCGGTCACGCATCCAAGTCATTACAATTCTGGCAAGATCGAAGTTATTGAAGCGATTGAGGATTGGGCTTTGAATTTCCATCGCGGCAACGCTGTCAAATATACAGCCCGCGCCGGTAAAAAAGACCCGTCGAAAGAAGTCGAGGATTTAAAGAAAGCCGTCTGGTATCTTGAGCGCGAAATCGAATGCCTTGAAGCGAAGAAAACGACGCGCGAAAAAGTGCGCCCCAACGACATGAATAAGCGAGGTTGATGTGATGAGAACTCTCGTAAAGGATGACCCAGAATGTCCGACGTTTCTTTGGGAACGCGAAGAGCAAATCGTCATTCAGTTGCCGGTCATTCAAGAGGTTCATCCCATCGAGATTCATGTCAAGCCGGACGGGACAACCGACGAAGAGCCGTCGCTTTGTTTTATCTTTCACGTTGAGGCGGGCATGTGCGTGTCCGCGCAAATCAGTTTAGAAAAAATTTGGCCTGCCATTGAAGCGGCCATCAAGTCGAAAGGACCTTTGTCATGAGCGAAGTCGAATCAAAGCAACAACCGAACGTGAGACCGACGGAAAAGCAAATCGAGGCGAGCCGTAAAGCGGTCGCAGGAATGGCGGCGCTCATGACCTTGACGACGATGAAAGTCGGCGAGCCAATTACGCAATTGCATTTGAACGCCATCGACCATTGGCTTGGTAAGCTCATGACCTCGCTGCCACCAATGAGAGAAATCAAAATCACGTTCGACGACAAAGGCGCGCCCAAAGTTGAGAACGACGGCGGCCTTGTTGAGTCGATCAAAGTGGACGGAAAAACTTACAGCGCGGAGCAAATGAAAAATGACAAACCCCAAAACTGATTTAAAAGCGGTCACGCCTGACAATGTTGTCGATACAATGGAAGAGAAGTTGGCGATTCTCGAAGACGCTGCCGAAGAGATTGCGAACAAGTGGATTGATAACGCTATTCGCACGTCGCAGAACCCGGAGCAAATGCAAAACCAAGTTTTGATTTTGCAGTTTGCGGCCATCAACATCCTCGCTTCGTGTGCGTTCAATCTCGAAAAAGATGGCCGTCCGCCGGAAGCGTTCATCTCGAACATTTCAACCAAGATTCGTGAGGGGCTGATTTCCCTTCGCTTGGCTGACGCCCGTGGCGACATTGAAAAAGTCGGCGTGACTCCGAACCCACAGGTCAAACTCACCTAATGAAAAAGCGGATCACGTTTGACTTTGAAACAAGGTCGAAAAGTCCGCTCAAACTTGAGGGGCCTTACAAGTATTCACTCGACCCATCGTCGCAACCAACATGCCTCGGCATTAAGAAACACGGCGAGAGCCGGATTTACTTCTTTCGTTTTGAAGCCATCAACTTGCCGTGGAAACAACTGCAAAAGAAATATCCCGATTTCTGCGATATGTGGAGTGAGTGGATCTTAGACGGTTACGAGTTCTCAGCTCACAACGCATTTTTCGAGCGTTGCATTTACGAAAACATTCTGGTGGCGCGCCTCGGGTGGCCGATGATCCCGGCACGACAATACCGTTGCACCGCTGCCAAAGCTGCCGCGTGTGCGCTGCCTCGTAAGCTTGAGGGCGCGGGCGAAGCGATGCGCCTCCGTATTCAAAAAGACAAACGCGGATATGTCGCGATGATGAAAACGTGCAAGCCGACGCGCCAATGGAACGACTATTGGAAAGCAAAAAAGCAATTGAGCGAGGGCCGTCGCATTCAAAAGAAACGCGCCGAGCGCGCGGCAGGCCCCCCGCCACCAATGTTTTTGGAGTACGCTGAAGCGCCCGACGTTTGGGAAACGCTGTACACATATTGCAAGTTCGACGTTAAGTCGGAAGAAGAACTCGACGATTCGATTCCTGATTTGATCCCAAGCGAACAAGAGATTTGGCATCTAAACCAAAAGCTCAATTGGCGGGGCTTGCGTGTAGATATGCCGACAATCAAAAAAGTGTCGGCCATTATGGAAACGGAAAGCATCGTCCTCAAAGAAGAACTCGACACGGTTACAATGGGGCTCATCAAAAAGCCGGGAGCCATCAAATCCATTCTCGAATTTTTGGCAATCGACGACGTGATTCTTCCCAACCTTCGAGCGAAGACAATCGAAGACGTCTTGAAAAATCGCGACGACCTCGACTCCGACATGCGCCGGTTGCTTGAGATTCGTCAGGCCCTTTCAAAATCATCCACGAAAAAGTATCAATCGTTCTTAAACCGCGTGAACGATGACGAGCGCGTGCGCGACATTTTGATGTATCACGGAGCAAGTACGGGGCGAGACACAGGCACCGGAATAATGCCGCACAACTTTCCCCGCGGGCTTTTAAACGTGGACAAAGCAAACCCGTACTCGCATGTCGAGAACGTCATCAAGTGCGACAAAGAGACGTTGCAACTCCTCTATGGTGACAACCTCTCAATTTTATTTTCGGCGATTCTTCGCAATATGATTATCCCGAGCCCAGGCAAAAAGTTTTTCGTGGCCGACTTTTCCAAGATCGAAGTCGCCGTGTGCTGGTGGCTTGCAAATAACTGGGCAGGCTTGAAGGTTTTAAATTCTGGAAAAGACCCGTACATTTATCAAGCGGCGGAGAACCTTGGGAAGACTTACGAAGAAATCGAAACGGCTGTTAAGAACGAAGAGCCGTGGGCAATGGACGCGCGTCAGCTCGGCAAGGCTCAGATTCTTGGTTGTCAATTCGGAATGGGTTGGATGAAATTCCAATCGACCGCGTGGGACCAATATCGTCTGAAGCTCAACGACAAACAGTCAAAGGGCGCGGTCTTCAGTTACCGCGAAGCAAACTCTGCCGTGCCTGAGCTGTGGGAATCTTACGAGCTTGCGGCAGTTGCCGCGATTGAAACGCAAAAGACTGTGACCGCGGGCAAATGCAAATTCATTTATAAACGTGATCCAAAAGCAAAGACCCAATTTCTGTGGGTTGAGCTTCCGTCGGGCCGGAGACTTGCATACGCTGACCCACAAATCTCTTGGCGTGTTCGTGAATACCAAGTCAAAGAACCCGTCGTTGATCGCAAAGGCCGCCCCGTCATGGGCGACGACGGCGAGCCGCTGACGAAGTTTAAGACCGTGCAAACTCAGCCGCAAAAAACAATCGAGTTCTGGGCTGTCAACACCAAGACTAAAAAATGGTCAATCGAAAGAAGTTGGGGCGGAACGCTTTGCGAGAATATCACTCAGGCCGTTGCCCGCGACCTCATGATGCCCGCAATGGTGCGCTTAGAGAAAAACGGTTACGAAGCGCAACTCATGGTGCATGACGAAGGTATCAGTCAGAAAGCAAACGGAACCGTGGAAGAGTTCGTAAAAATTCTTTGTGAACGCCCGGCGTGGGCAAAAGGTCTTCCCATCGAAGCGAAAGGGTGGGAAGGTTTGCGGTATCGAAAATAACGGAGGTTTTGCATGGGCATGTTTGGCGGAGGCGACTCCGATGAAAAATATGACGACTATCTGAAAGACGGTTCGATGTTTGGAAAAATGGACCGCTCAGAATGGGAACAGCGTGAGCGTCGCGCGCAAGAAATTGCATCCGGCGAAGTCATGGGAACTTTTGAACGAGACGAAAAGATTTGGGAACGTGTCAAAGAAATACAAGAGGGAAAGAAATGAATAATTTGCCGTGGGAATTTTTGCATCCGGAGCGTGCGTCGTGGTCTGAGTCACTCGTGACGATTGTCACCAACGAACTTGAGAATTTGGACAAGGCGACCGACGTCGCGTTCTTCCGTCCTGATTACACGTCGTTGAGCGACCTTCAAAAAGTTCGTGTCTGGTGTGAGTTCTTCGTGTGGCTTGCGGCCCATGAATCGAATTGGAATCCGGCGGTCAACTCTGTCGATGCGGGAACCCGTGAAGACAAAGACACGTACAGCGTCGGCCTTTTGCAAGTAAGCGTCTGCGACCAAAAGAATCGTCGCTTACCATTTGCATATTCGTTCGAGGATTTGCAGCAAGTGACGCCGAACCTGACTTTGGGGATCGCAATTCTCTGCGACCAAATTCACAAAAAAGGCGTCATCATGATTCATCATGGTCAGTCGGGCGATTACTGGTCAACGCTGTGTCCGGGCGGCAAGTACGATGCGAGCGCATTGATTGCCCAAAAAACCAAGTCGTTGATTTTTCCGCCTGCATGATTGTCGGGGATAATAGTGCGAAGGGCCGACGCAAAATGCGTCGGCTCAAAAAGGTCATCGTCGCTGAGTGCATCGAGTTCGACCGCGAATTGGACAGCGGGATGCACGACGCCTTTGATGACGAGGCTCTTTTGAAAGCTCTCGAATCGCGGTTGCAGAAATCAATTTTTAAGTTCTTAGGGGGGCGTCGCAAGGACGCCGCTGATTCCATTGAGCGAATCTAACTTCACTTTGTAAGCGTCGATTGTGTTGTCACATTTGTTCTGAGCGCAAGTGTTGACCATGTAAGTTTCAATCGGCGCGAAACATTCCTTCGCCGGACAGTAAATGGATTCCGATTTCAGTTGGCTCCACTTCTTTCCGTTGTACAAGTTGGGCGCGTTCTCGCCGATGTAAATCTCTTTCCCCGATACGATAAAAACTCCGTGCCCACATTCGACCTCTTGAATTTTCAACATACACATTGGGCTCGCGTTTAAAATCAAATGCTTGGTGACGGGATCGGTGCCAACCCATTGTTGCAAGTCTTCAAACACCGGCACGTCGGGGGGCTTGAGCGCGCAACTAATTAGACAGAACGACGAAAGTATAAAAGGCATGAGCTTCGGCAGCTTCGGCATGGGCATAGTCGTCCTCACTGGTTGTTGGCGGCAGAGAGTTTTTGTAATTTACGGAGTCGGTGTAATCGGCAGCTTCAGAGGCTTTGCGAAGTGCTGTGTTGAGAATGAAAGATTGAAAGACGGACCAGGCTGTGAGTTTGGCAAGAACCCAATCCAAAATCGGACCAAAGAAATTATTGATGATCCATGTGAGAAAAGGACCGAGGCCGGGAATCGCGAGAGCTTCGCCGAGCAAAAAGGCTTTGGCGAGTGAGACGAATGTGGTCTGAAGGTTAGAAACCAAATCAGTAATGTCAATCGTATCGTTGGGAGTTGACACAGAGCCTCCAAAAGAAACGCGGGAGACTTTTAAGTCCCCCGCGTGACGACCCGAAAGGGTCGCTGTTTACGGGCTTACAGGGGCCGCGGGAGCCGCGGGTTGCGAGCCAGACGGCAAAGGCACAGCAACGGGCGCGCCCGGTGCCATGACGATTGCGGCGACGTCTCCGGCAATCATATCAATTTGCAGGGAACCCACAACCGGCGCGCCACCAACCAGACCAGAGGCCTGAATGGTTGCAGACGCGAGCTTGCCCGAAGGCGAGGTTACTTGCGCCGACAAACCGTCCGGCGAAGCGACGACCGAGGCCACAGAGTCGTCCGAAGACGACCATGCGGGAGGGGCGTCGAATGCGGCGGCAGTCGGATTGCCGAACTCATCGGCGGCTTGAATCGAAATCGGCAGCGAGTCGTTTACTTTCAGTTGCATAACTTTCCTTATTCTTCGTCCGCGCGTGAAAAAATGAATGAAAAAGCGGCGTGGACGTTGACGCTTTCTCTTCCCTAAGTGAAGCCCGATATTGAGCCCAACTAAAAACCAAGCAACATAAAGACAGTAACCCAAAAAGTCCATTAGCTTCCCGACGAAGAACTCGAACTCTGAGCCGCCGGGCCTCCCAAGGCACTCTCGATCAAATTAATGACGGTCACATAGACCGCCCCAATTCCTGGAATCGCTTTTACGGAATCAAGAATTTCGTGAAGGAATACGGCTCCGCCACCGGCTGAGACGTAAGCGAATATCGTTGCCCCAGTCACGGCGACGCCTGGTGTTCCCAGACCTAAGCAACCGGCGATGAGACCGAGAACGGGAGCGAAGTAAACTTGTGCCGCTCCAAGCTTCGACCAAATCAGCGTATTGAGGTAAGAAACTTTCATGCTCGCAACAATCAGCATGATGACGGCTGAGATTTTCAACATCGTCGAGAGCCCCCCGAAGCTCTGAATTGCGGCCAGAACTTGAGTCAAAAAATCGCCGGGACTCACAGTTGCAGGCGGCACGGTTTGAGAAAAGGCGGTCATCGCGTAGAGGCCTGCGAACGCCATCACCAGAAACAAAGACAGAAACTTAAACACAGAACTTTTCATAACTTACTCCTCGTTTTTATATGAAGGACCCACCCTCATATTTTGTTTTTAAAAGCTTACTTCGTCAATTTCTCCAAGGGCCAGCGAACAAACGCGATGTTAGACCGCGAGTATTGAGCCACGCCAACTTGGTGACTCTGATTCCCGCCAAGACATGCAACATATTTGCCGTCAATGATGTGGTCGCAAAACGTCACATGGTCGGCACGTTCGTCGGGTTTACCTTGCCAATTGAAGCCCACAATCGCGCCGGGTTTCAAGTCGCACGGTGTTCCGAAACTGCGATACGACTCTGCGGCAGCGTTATGCTCGGACTTATATCCGGTTTCTTCGAGAGCGGCGCTGACAGTTGCGGCACAACTTGGCTCCATGACACCATTTAAGTTGCCGTAACTGGTGTGCGAAAACACTTCTTCGTCGAACGCCGTTGGCTCTGAGCCGGTTTTCTCGACTAGGCCAAGGTGGGCTTTCATCCATTGCATCCACGGCGAAGGTCCGTCGGCAGGGGCCGGGATTTGGCCGATGAGTGCGTGAGCAATTGCGCCTTGAGTTTCTTCGCCGACAATGCCGTCAGCTTTTACGCCGTGAGCTTGTTGGAAAGCGCGAACGGCGGAATCCGTTTGTAAGCCGAATTGCCCGTCAACCGACATCGGACGCACGCCAAGTTGATAAAGATTTTTCTGCAAGTTTACGACGGCAACGCCGTCCATTCCTTTTTGCAAAGCTTGTCTCTGAAATGCCATATCGTTTATTCTCCGTCTTCCTCTATTCGAGGATGTTTCAAACCGCAGTGCTCTTCAAGGCGGTAAATTCTTTGTTCCGAACTACTGTTTTTCTTAACACAAAGCCCGACAACTTTTCGGTCTTCGATTTTTTCTTTCTGCAACTGTTCAACCACGTCGCCGAGTCGAACAATCCACACGCCGAGGGTGAAGAGCATGACGACAACGTGAAAGGAAATTGCGGTCTTTGTTGTGATTTTCCCGTCTGATCCGTTTTCGTCGCCTTCCCCTAGTAAGTTCATTTGTGTCTACCTTTTTTGTCGTAAGGGTGAAAGTGCCAACAATTTCACTTTAAAACCCATCCACTTTTGAAGAGACCCAATTGGCGACGTATTCCGGTTCCGGCAACCACGAGCGTAAAGTCGCTTCGTCGATTTCATCGACCGTGATTTCTTGGGAGTTGTTCGGGCAATTGTCGATGATGTCCCACATGCCCCCGGTTCCGAGATTGCATTCACGGAACTGCCATTCGAGTTTCCCTTGTAAGTTTCTGCGCCAATGCGTAATGAAATCCGGGTGTTTGCAAGTTGCGATGTATCCAATCCAAGTCTTGCCGGTCGTCTCATCGGCCGGGTCGCGGGACGCGGCCATGTGCAAAGGGCTTGAGTCATTCGTGACCAAGACCTTTGCGCGCTGACAAAGCCACACAATATCGTTTACGGAAGTTTTATTGCGGAGGTCAATGCACCCTTGCGGGTTCACGTCCACGGTTCCGCGGTTGTCATCGGTATTGGCACCAATGAGAACTGGCGTATGCCCCTGCAAAATGAGTTCATTTAGAACTCTGTCCCACCAGTCTTTCGGGAAAGTTTTCGACGGCCAGTGACGGCCGGCGTGAACGAGAACGCCTCCAACGCCCGGGAATAATTCAAGTTCGGAATCAGGCTCCGTCGGGCGCACGTGAATCTCACGGTCCTTGACGGGGAGCTGACTGCGAATCGCGCACAAAGAAGGAAAGTCCACGCAGTTCGTGAGCATGTGGCTGAAGAACTGCCACACCATGTTGGTGTCGTTCGGCGGAGTAATGGTGTCGAAGACCAAGAACTTTTCCCAGGCCGGACGCGAGTCTTGTAAATCGAAAACTTTGTCGAAATGTAAATGATCGAATAGCTCTGGTTTTTCAGACGCCAAAGACACACGTGCATTTTTAAAGTTCTTAACGACGTATCGCAAAGTTGGTTCCGCACAAATTTGATCGCCGAGACCGCCCCAAGTCTTGAACAGAAGATTTTTCTCAACACCATTTTGGATGGCGATGTGACTTCGAAAAAGCGGCGAGTGGTTAATCGGAATGGCGATTCGCTCGTCGCCTTTGAAGACTGTTCCCGGCGTGATTTGCTTGATCCCTTTTTGCATACGACATACCCCTTTTATTGTTGATACTGCAATGTGATTTGGTTCAACATAGGTCCTAACGGGATTGTGCCGAAAAAGGCAATAGGATTCTGTAAATTCAAAGCATAGGTCGTGCCGGGCACGACCTGAATTTCTTTGATAATTTGCGGCGATTGCGAGGCCACGTAATGACCGCCAAGAACAAGAACCGGCGAGCTTCTCGCAACCACGTCTCCGACGCCGAGTTGACCGTTGGGATTGAATCCCCAAGCATAAATCTGCCCCGAAGTTGTTAGCCCGTAAACCGCTGCCCCGGTAAAGACTTGTGAAAAAGAAAGACTGCCAAGAACTGCAACGGGGGAACTCCTGCCAACTGTGTCGCCGACCCCAAGCGCGCCAACGCTGTTTGCCCCCCAGGCGTAGAGCTGGCCGCTCGAAGTCAGGCCGAAAAAAGAATATCCGATATTGAATATCTGAGTGAAGGTCAACCCCCCGAGGACTGCTACGGGCGAGCTTCGCGGATTTAAATCTCCGAGACCTAATTGCCCAACATTGTTCAGCCCCCACGCATACGCATGTCCGGAAGTTGAAAGTGCTACCGTGGAATTTCCAGAAGTTAGAACGGTGGAGAATGTTAAGGACCCCAATACGGCGACTGGAGAGGATCTAACTGTCACGTCCCCGACGCCGAGTTGGCCGTTAATATTTGATCCCCACGCATAGAGACTTCCGGTGGACGTCAATCCGTAAGAGTAGTTGAAACTAATCGTGCCGAACGGATCGCACCCAGAAGAAATCTGAGAGAACGTCAGGCCGCCGAGGACCGCGACCGGAGAACTCCTCGCAACCACGTCTCCGACGCCGAGTTGACCCTGGGCGTTCGCTCCCCAAGCGTAAAGTTGGCCGGCCGAAGTCAGGCCGTAGGATACCGCCGACCCTCCGATAGGCGATATCGACGTGCAGAGCTGAGAGAAAATCAGTCCTCCAAGGACCGCGACCGGAGAACTCCTAGGAGTCACGTCTCCGACGCCGAGTTGACCGTTCGCGTTCCCGCCCCAAGCATACGTCGATCCAGTTTTACTTAGTCCGAGAGTAAAAGAGGCGGCTCCCGAACCGATAACGCCTTCGGAAGTATTTAAAACCGAGGCCCACTTAAATCCACCAAGAACAAGAACTGGTGAACTTCTTACTGTTACGTCCCCGACTCCGAGCTGACCTGAAAAATTTGTTCCCCAAGCAAATAAATCTCCTGAAGAATTTATCGCTAAGGCACATTGGTCTGTCAGCGAATCGTTACTCACTGGAACCAATTGAACGAAGTCGTTTTGATAGCTGTTTAATACAGCTGTCGGAGAACTCGCAGCTGTGACAGAGCCGACGCCGAGTTCGCCGTTGACGTTCAGTCCCCAGGCATACGTTAGACCGTCCGTTGAGTTCATAGCGCAGCTCGATCCGTAAGAGGAAATCGGAATCCACGCTTGAACTCCAATGACTTTCACGTTGAACACTTCAGCCGGTGCCGTCCAATTTCCATTCGCGGTAAAAACCTTGTCTACGATTTGTGCCATTTCTTATCTCCCTAAAATAAACCAGTTTGTGCCGTCAGTTCCGATTTCCCACTCACCGCCGTTTGCGTTCATCACGTAATCCGTAGCCAGTCCTGCGAACAGTTCAGCGGCGTTTCTGTGCATGGTGCAACCGTTGGTGTTCATTACACCGCCGGAATCTTTGATTTTAAATTTAAAGTTTGCTGACGGTACTGGCAAATTAAATTGAATTGCGCCGGCTGCTGAATTGACCAAGAAAGTCTTTCCGTTATCAGGCAGCGACAGGGTGTAAGCCGTCGGCGGGGTGACGGTGACGAGATTTGTGCCACCACTAACGCTGCGCCAATTTGCTGTGCTCGTGAGAGCGTGGTTTAAATTGTTGTCTGTCAAAGACACGTACATCACGCCGGTTCCGTCTTGTGCAATACTCCCAATAAAATAGGAAGTAGTCGCGTCCCATTCAGGCACGCCCGTTTGCAGGACATAAGCGATTTGCCGCGAGAGTAAAAAGCAGAGTGAGTTCATGTCTTCAATGGCTGGTGAGTTCGCGCCGACGACGACGCCGAACCAACCTTCGTCGAAGTTTGGAAGGCTTTGCATTTCTAGAGGGTCGTCGGTAAACGCCGGGCTTCCCGCAGCGAGCGAACCGATGACACCTAAGTCAGTCGGGCCCGCAGTTGACCCAAAAACTTTTTGTAAGACCCGAGCTAATTTTGTTGCCACGAAACCCCCTTTACGCCTTGTAAGATCCGGACGCTGTGAATTTAATTATCGTATTGCTTCCGCTTGTTGTGACAGATGGCGACCCAGTCGTAACTCCGGAGTATTGTGACGTCGGGACGGAAATTATCACGACACCAGACCCTCCGACGTTGCCGGCCGCATTTCCGACTGATACTTGTGATCCGGCCCCACCACCACCACCACCAAGCCCATTTGTTCCTGCGCCGGCTTGAGTTGGGTATCCTGTACCGTTTCCGCCGCCGCCGAGGCCGCCGAGGCATCCGTTATTTCCGCTAATGTTACCGCTGCCGCCGCCGCCGCCGCCGGCATAATATGTGGCTGTTCCTGTGATTGAAGATTGACGACCTATTCCTCCAACTCCACCAACACCGGGGCCATTATTCCCGTTCGAACCAACTCCTCCGGCCCCGCCGCCACCACCGGCACCTGCCGTTCCAATAGGCGTCCCGCTCGTTCCTCCGGCAGAGCCTTGTCCGGCAGTTCCCGCCCCACCAGCAACGCCGCCGCCGCCTTGTGATCCGCCGCCGCCGCCGCTACCGCCAGAGCTTCCAGTGCTATAACCGCCGGCCCCGCCGCCGATAGTCGTGATGTTGGGACCACCAGTCGAAGCAATCGAAGAATTTCCTCCAGAAAGTGCTGTTCCGAAGGCGCCGCCCGAAAATTGCCCGCCGGCACCGATGGTAACGGTTATTGTGGTGCCCGGCGTCACTGACGCCGATCCCTCTAACATCCCGCCCCCGCCGCCGCCGCCGCCCGATGCAGGGTTCCCGGCGCCGCCGCCAGCGACCACGAGATAATTCAAAAAGTGTGAATTACTGATGAACGAGAATGGTGCGTAACCTTTTATCATGTAAAACCTAGCTCATGTTCTGAACGTAAGAGCCAAAAAAGCTCGTTCCGTCGTAAAAAAATGTGTAAATATCGCTCACAACACCCGGGCTCATAGTCGGAGCCACTCCTCCGGACCACTTAACAGCAGGCCATGTTACAGAATAATTGCTCGCAGTATTAGTGAGGCGAACAATAATCGTTTGACCGGAAATTTGATTTGAAAAAGTGAACGTAGTTCCGGCAGAAAGAGTTTTTGAGAAAGACAATCCAGTAGACCAGTCGATAGCGGAAGCTGAAATTGCTTGCGATGCTGGTCCGGCTTGAACGGGATTTATGTAAGACGGGGCGTTACCAGCGCCATTCGCCTGTAAAAGATATCCGGCGATTCCCGCACCGAGTCTCGTTGGCACTCCGGAGGCACCGCCATAGATCATGTCACCGCCGGTTGTCATAGGCTGGTTTGCGAGAACTTTTGTATTTAAATTTGATACCGTCGTTACGAGTGAGATCGGCGCCCACCGAAGATCGAGTTGAGAGAGAGCAATTTTTTTCGTAATGCCGTCCACAACAGGAAGGACGCTTGAAGCTCCGACATCGGAGTTCGTAACCGACGGAAGCTGCGAAATTCTTTCATTTGCCATATTTCACCCTCTTAAACGTAAATTAAATCGTCGTTTTCTTGTGTCAACGGATCGCCGGACTCGGTCGTCATAATTGTCGTCGCGTGAGCCGCATCATTGTACGACAGCCAGGGCCACGTCAACTGATAGTCAGAATAGTCATTAAACGGATTCGCGTACACCGCTGCATGATAATAGTCGCGAAATCCGAAGAACTGGTCAGTGATCGGAACATAAATAATGGACGCGAGTTGCACGCCCATCGGCTTCGGAATCAATCCCTCGTTCACTAAAGCTTGGATCAAATCTTGAGATCCAACGCTTGAATTGATGACGTAACTGATTCGCATATCGCGATAATCGTAAACAAAGACCTCACCCGGAAAGAACTGATACATTAAATCTTGAATGTCAGAGAGCGAACTGCCGTTGCTATTGGTGACGGTTGCAAATTTAATTAGTGACAAAAAGTCGGCGTCAGAAAGTGTGATTAGGTTTCCATTAAAGTCAGAACTGTAACGGGTAACGCCGGCATATTTCCCGATGACGTCAAGCTGTACGCCTTGAGCGATATTCGTGCCGAGCATGTTGAAAGCGTTTTGCACTTGCAGCGGCAGTTGATCCATGATGATCGGGCCCACGGTAGCTTGAATCGTAGCGTAAGCTTTCGGCTTTCCAAGATACTGGATAACTAAAAGTTTGGCGTAATAGTCAATCAGTTCTTGATTCGTCGCCATTTAAACCACCGTAATCGCAATGTTGTCGCTTGAAACCGCAAACTGCCTATTTTTCGTAGACGGGGAGAGTGTGTTCGTGAACGAGCCCATCGCCGAGGTAGAAAATCCCGCACCAGTTACGAGCGTATTGGGGTCAATTTGCTGAACGATAGTTGCCAATTGATTGATGTTTACTTCGACGTTTACGCCCGGAACGAAGTCGGTCGGAAGTCCTGCGAGAATGGCCGCAGTATTCGGGGGATTGATTCCGTTTAGAGAAGTCGCATTAAATTGAATGAACAGGTCTTCGGAAACAACATTGTCCCACTTCACTGTAAACGGAATCCCGTTCACTTGAATCAAGGTGTAATTAGTTGCTCCGAAAAGTCCACATCCTGCGTTTCGTTTGACGTAAATAGCATTTGCGATATCGGCAGTGGCAGCGGAACCAGCAACGATGATCCAAATTGAATGCTCTGGGATTCCGTCTTCGTCCGTTGCACTTGTATCATTTTCGTATACAAAAGCAGAAGTAACACCAGGGATGTTTTCAAGAGCGGCAAGCAGCCCTTTAAGATAACCTTGGCTCGCGAGTGAAACCGATTTTTGTCGGCGGATTTTAAGGGCGGCGTCGCTCTCTTCATTTATCCCCGGAGTCGTGTAAGTGGTCGGATTGTTGATGGATGAAACGCCAAGAACAATCGTGACCGGAATCGTAATCGTGTTCGGAACCGTCAGCACATCGCCCGGATTTGCCGCCTGAAACGCGTAAACATGCGTACCGGCGGTGACACCAAGTTGAGTGGTCTGCAATTGCCACTGGTTCCCCGCGTTGTCGGCGGCAGTATAAACAGGCTGAATAGCCTGGTCAAGACCGTACAAATTCAACGATTGCGCGACGACTAAAGTGAGGTTTGTAACCGTGAAAGTTCCGACCTGACGTTGGATGCCATTGATCGCAACCCTTTGGTCAAGGATGACCCCGATTGCATTGTCGGGATCAAACATGTTGTAAATCTGAACGAGCAAATCCTCTAGATCGAGAATCGCTTGAATGGTGATGTTCAACCACTCCCCGTCAGGGGAGTCTGGGTCAAGGTTTATATCGTTACCATAAATTAATTTGAAAGCCGCGGTGTACGTCGCAAGCAGCTCTGCTTGTGTCGCGACCGTTAGTCCTGTAGGCCCGATTGCATTTGGCATTTCTTCCCCTTAGCCTACGCCGTTCAAGTCGTATTGAAAAATCCCTGTTAGTGTCGAATAGACTGTCTGCACTTTGTACTGGACGGCAAATCCTCTTGTTACCGGCGAAACACTCAAACTCGTCTGTAAAATACCCGTCACACCTTCTGTATTTAAAATCGTTGCGTTGATTGAAAGGTTCAAGGCCAGTTGATTTTTACCGCCGAGTTGGTTGAACCAGTCGATGCCTTCAGAGACCGCAAAAAAACAGTCGCCGAGAACCATGCTTAAGCGCGTTTTAATACTCTGAGCAATCGCATCGTTGTTCGCCCGATAATCGTTCTTTCCTTTTCCGAACTGCCAATCGTCGTCGGAATCTAATGCTCTGACGATCATTCTAAAAGCCCTCCAATTTTCAAAGCAATCACTTGAATCTGTGTGCCGACCGCTGAAATTGCAGCCGCGTTTACGGGAACACCACTTATGCCGGGGCCCGATGTCACACCACTCACTGTCAACGCGGCGAGTGCTGTCGTTAAAGTCTCGAGCTGCGTGCAAAGATCTTGAAGCGTTTGGTTTAACGTCGTTATATTATTCTGAATAGTGGCTTTATTGTTCGTCGGATTGATTCCAACTTTCACGCTTCCGTTTGTAAACATCATGCGAACAGCATCATAAAGCGGACGCGCATTTGGTGCGGATTTTACTCCGACCAATGCGAAAGCATCGGAAAAAGAATGAGTCCGACCCGTCGCGACCGCGCCAAATTGCCCGCTCTGAAACCAACTGTCGATATCACGATCATTAAAAAGCAACAAACACTCGTCACCAGCTTGGATAGGCGTATTTATCCACGAGGAGCCGCCGCCGAGGACAATGCACGGGCAGTCAATCAAGAGTGGGTAATTTCGAAGGACAGGAGCATAAACGCCTGTCACATCATTGAGCATGAAGAAAGTCTGCGCGTAGTTGATTGTCGCTTGCACGGTCTGCAAGGAAGAATTGAAATTTTGAATTGTCCCAACGTGAGTGCTGCAAAGCTCAAGCATGATTTCGCGCTTAAGTTGGTCCATAAGGTCGGCGAGTTGAGGGTCGTTCGGTGTCTGATTTAAACTGGTTTGAGGATTCACAGTACCGCCTGTGGGACGATCGTCAATGCGGGACCGCCGTTGGTCATCCCGACCGACGTGATAGCGTTGCCGCAAATGGCACTCGAAATCGTTCCGCGATGTTTCAGCGAAATAACTTTGTAAGCTGAGTTATTGAACTGCGCCGGGGCAGTCAAGCTTTTCAATTGCAAATACTGACCGACGATGAGCCCCGGCTCAAAGATCATATTGAAATTTAAAATTGTCTGTTCCAAAACTGGTGTCTCTAAGAGCCCGTTGCTAGAGTCGATAATCGGGATTTGTCCTAGCAGACATTCCGTGTTGCCAAGACAGTTCACTTTTCCGTTGTCGATGAAAACAGTGTTCGGCCAGTTTTGTTTTAAGATATTTAAGGTGTTTCCGTTGTATGCGTTTCCTCGTGACAGCGTGCCTGTAAATAACTTTTGAGAAACGGCACCAAGAGAAAGCTTCGGCAGAGATTGAGCCAAAGTTGCGATAACTGTAAATTCAGAGGTTCCGGCAGGAAAGGGGGGTAAATTTGTAAATCCATTCTGCGCGGCAAAGCCGCCATCGAAGGACTCTATTTGGGTTACAAAGTCCACGCCTTCGCGAACTGACCATGCTTGAGTGATGTTGCCTTTGAAAATGATTGACAGCGCATTCCCGTAACCGGCGGCCAATTCAATAGAACGAAAACTGTTATAGTCTGTCACGTCCTTACGGAGATTGTTGCGGTTATTTTTCGAGAGGTTGTAAATGCGAATTGATGCGATATTCAAACTCGAAAACGTGTTCCGAGTGATGTCGAACTCAATTGTAAACGGTGGTTCAATCGTCAGAATGCTGCCATCCTGAGTTTGTGCCTTCAAAATATAGTTACGCCCAAACTTAACTGCCACTGAGATTTCCTTCCAAGAATTCTTGATACTGAGCAACTTCGTCCGCGTTTAGAAGTAAAAGTTGGCAAGCGTTTGAAGAGAAATCATTTTGCTGACTCGGTTCACGATTCTGCGCTGAAAAACAAGCAAGACCGAAAGGGATTTGGTTTTGGAATTGGTTGAGCATGTTCGGACTCACCGTGATTCGCAAACCTTGCAAAGTGAAAGTCAAATACGACAAGGAAGTGATGAACCAACCTTGTTGCAGTGGCACGAAGTAAAGAGTCATGGTAAACGACGAGCCGTCGGGTAAATAGATTGTCTGAGTCTGGAGTGGGCCGTTCGTGATGTTCTGAATCAGCTGCATCTAAACCCCCACAGGTCCGCCGGGTTCGGCGTTTGCGAGTCGAGAGAGCAAAGAGGCCGACACTGAGATTGGCGTTTGAGAGCCTAAGTTTGCAACCGAAGCAGCTTGCGAAGCGAGCCGCCCTTGAGCGTCTAAGCCCGAGGAACTTGAAAGCGTGCTTGCGAACCTGAGCTGTTTAAAGGTCAACTCAAAGTCTGTAATCACGACCGTCTCTTCGCTTTGAACTGCGCGAAGAGATGAAATCGCCATGTTCTGAAAAATCGCCCAAGGCGTTTGAATGGTGAAAAGTGTGCGGTTGTTCCAATATCCGAAGAATTGTTGGAACGCGGTTTGCTGTTTATTTTGGTTAGGTTCCAAAGCAATTGGGAATCCGTCTTGGCCAGTGATGACACTTTCCGCATTGCCGGACCCGGCGATTGTACTCCATGCGGCGACTGCAGAGTTCTGAGCGTTCAAGGCAACTTGATACAACTGAAAAGCGGTGTTGTACGCGAGGAGTGCTGTTTGCGATAACGCCGGAGTATATGCGGAAATGATTGTCAATTTTTGAGCGGCAGTTTTAAGAATACCGAGAGTCGACGGCGTAATGTCGTTAAGTTCGCCGATGTATCCGTGGGTCGAGACCATGACAGGTTTCAGCGCGATTTGATCTTGGACCGCGGTGTTGTCTTCGAGAAAATTGTCAGTGATGTCGCTGGTCAAAGTCGCTGTCTGTTCGCCTTCGTAATGAAAAAGAAATGCGGGCGGCAACTGTGAAGTTTGGCCCGTCGTATTGGGCGAAGCTTGCGGTTGATACCCAAGCACGGATTGCGGGCTCACCAAAATCAAGTTGGATAGGGCCGTTGCCGCGGTTGCGAGAGATGTAAGTGAGGATAGGTTTGCCATCAGTTACCCTGTCCTTGCGGGCGTTGGCGAGTCGCATTGTTGAGCTGTCTTGCGCTAGCTTTATGAAGTTGTCCAACGGCGTGAGTGTCCTTTGCATCGCCGTGATGAGTGACAGCAACGTGCTGGTGAGTGACTTGAGAATTGTAAACGACAGGTGCGCGCTGTTGATACGGAATTGCGGCTTGCGCGCCGGTTGCAATGTAAGCATTTGCAGGCGTGCTGGTCATCAATTCTTTGATTCGGTTGATGACAGCGGTGTCGATATCGTCACGCCAATTTAGCACACCTGAAATCATACCTTTTCCAAAAAGATTTTCATTGTCTGATTTTTTATGCGCGCCAGTCGAATCATCGACGACAACCGAAGCGAGATTTACACCAGTCGCGATTTTGTCCAAAGACCAACCTAGGGCAGTAAAGACTTTTGTTTTCTCCGCAAGAATTGTAAGAGCGTTGATCATTTTAAAAACCGCGCCCGTAATCAGGCCTAAATCATCAACAATTTTCTCGCCATGATTTGCAGTAAAGTTAGACATGCCCCGTTTGAAACGGTCTTCAAGATTTAACATTGCAGCTTCAGCGCCTTGAAGCGAATGATTTTTTTTATCCGAGAATGTCGGAGCTTTTTTAAAGTTCTCCAAAGAAAACTTACCGCGCTCAAGTGCCACAATCATGTTGTCAGTCATGCCGGTCGTGCCGAGAGCCCAGCGTTTCGTTGCTTCGTTGACTGACGGATCTTGCGCGAACTTTTGGAACTCTTGTAAAAGCCCCGGCATATCTTCTAGATTTGATCTAATGCCACCAATGGTTTGCGCGATAATTTGGAAACCGGCGGGCGCGCCTTCGCCCCGTTTAATCGCTAACATCGCTTCCTGCAAGCTCATGAAAGAGCCTGTGACTTCTTCGTTGGTTGCTCCGATTTGGCGGGCGGCATACTGATGCTGTTCTAAAACTTGCGAAGAAATTCCCGTGAGAGTTTTAAAATTAGAAAGTGTCGAGCCCAATTTGGCTGAGACGCCAATCATCTTTTCAAACGCGAGGACTGCTCCCAAAATCGCAGCTTTGGTTTCAAGAGCCATCGTCTTGGTGTCGCTGAGTTTCCCATGCACGCCAACGATGGCACTGACAGTTTTGTCAGTGCCTTTGATGCCAAGATTTACGAACAATTCTGCGATATTCATTTGTTCAACTCCGTAAAGGCCGCCTCGTAATCGCCTTCGAACTTTTCCAAGTTGAGGGCTTGTAAAACTACGCGCGCACCCAGTTCTTGCACTTCAGTCATCGACCCGTAACCGAGTTTCACGAGCCGCAAGTGAATCAACAATACGTCGTCTGAAGCCTCTATGACAGGTCTCCGAGAATTTCTTTGAAATGCTGTTCGTACCGTGCATAAAGGCTTTTCACGAAAGGGGCGATGACAAATTTTCCAACCTCCATGCACGCGGTCATATAGTCGTCCCGCGCTTCAATAGGTTCAAAAGTCTGGTCGTCGATTTTTAGAGCGCCACGTCTATCCACGTATTGCATTCGAGCAAAACAAACCCACAAAGCCGCTTCGATTCTTTTCGAGGCAAATCCCGTACAAAACAAATCTTTGTAAAGCGCGGGGAGTTCGGTCTTCCCCGAAATCGGAATACCTTTCAATTCTTCAAGGACAATTTGGTACAACTCCCGCGCCTCTGCAAACGGAACAATGTTCAGTTTAAGAGTCGCTCCACTTGGCAATTTCATTTCGCTCGGCTTGCTCATATTATGTCAACACCCTCGGGCTGTTCGAGAATTTCAACGAATACATCGCGATGGATTGTTCCGTTTCACCCTCTACGTTGGACTTGCCTTCGATTTGTTTCGCAAAGATCCCGCCGCTCATGATATACGTGTCGGACGTAATGTTACCCGCACCGTCGCCGAGTTTCTTGATGAACTCGCCGGTCAGAAGCACCGTGCCTGCGAAGTTTCCTTGTTGCTGTGAAAGCAAATTGTTCAAGAACTTGTCGTCAGAACTTCCACGGATAATTCGCAATTTCACTTCGCACTGTTTACCGCTCGCATTGAAACCGTAAATGGAGTTCCCATCTTTGCCGGTTTTGACGTTCGCGATTTCGTTTGGATAAGTCAGCTCGACGCAATTTCCATCGGCTAGGCCTGTTAGGACCTGCCCATTGATGTTGATTGTGTCGGAGCCGGACATTGCAACTGTTCCCATTTAAAACTCCTCTTAATTAAAGTTATGGATTTACGTTTACGATGACGCTTGAACTTTGGATCGCGCCAGCCTCTTTGATCGCGATTTGAACGAGCGGCGCTTTTCGCGCTACGCGGTCAGTTTGCGATTGCTGAGAAATCGGAACCGAGTAAATGTAGTAACCGACCTGGCTCACGTTCAAGAGGAAATCCGCTTGATTTCCGAAAGTCGTCGGACTGTTCCACGTTCCCGGAGCGACGTATTGATTGACGACCGCTTGCTGACAGACTTTTCGGTATGCGCCTTTGAGCCCGTCCATTCCGTTTTCTGTCTGCGGAACCTTGGTGCCGGTTTGCGCGAGATAATTAAACCCGGCAACTTGAAGAGCACCAACGAACCATTGCAAGTTGTAAACTTCGTCATAATAGCTGTTCGCACCCGAGCACAGAACCGAAGGGTCGCCTTGGAGGGAAACGTAAGTGTCGGCGCCCGCGGCTGTCGCTTCGTTCTGAATTGTTTGCGTGATGTTCGGGTCTGGTTGGACACCAGTGAGCGTTTTCAAGTGCATCGTCTGAGTCGTATTCGACCCGGAGAATACAGTCGAGAGCGCGCGCGAAGCGTAAGATGCCATCATTACGATGTCGTTCACCGGATTGCTGTCGTCATAGAACAGGCCGCGAGTTTGCGTCAAGTTCCCAGTTCGGAGCAAGTCGAGCATCCCGCCCGCCGTGATGTCGGCTTCCGAATGCGATACACAGAACGCAATTTTGTTGAGCGCCTGAATAACGGCAGCGGCAGCGAGCAAATCGGTTTGGCCGATTTCTGCAACCGTTTGATTGACCATGCAACCGAAGTATTGAACGAGTCCGACTGTGCGGGTGATTGCTGCATCCCAGGTTTCCCCCGGTGTTGAAGTTGTAATCGTGAACGTGATTCCGGCCGAATCTGACGTTTCGAGTGTGTTGCTCGTAATCGTCGCAGGACTTAAAACTCCGTACACGCCTGCGAATTGAACACTTAGAGATTCGTTTGCAAGTGAACCTGTGACCAAAACTTCACTCAAGCCCGAGACGGCTTGCAGTTTCGTTTGAATCATCGAAGCGGTGTCACCAAAGTTGATTGCTGCCGAAGCGTGGCCGCCGTAATTGAAAACAAATGTTCCGCTTGCCGGTACGCCGGACAGTGCCAAGTTTTGAGTCGCGACGGTGAGCAAGATGATACACAGATACCCGCCCGGCAAAAGAATGTTCGGTTGCTGAGAGAAAACTGCGTTTGCCATCTTGTACGTTTTCGAGTTCGTGCCGAAGTCGATTCCGACTTGAGTCGGCGACAAGTAAAGCGCGTAACCGTTCGTCCCGAAACTCATCGCCGGAATTTCATCGGAGAAAACCGCGAGGTTGCTGGTGTTGTACGCGCCAATCCCGGCATTGGCTTGCAAGACCGAAATGTTGATGATGTTTGATAACGCTAGCTGTGCCATTTTTAAAAACCCTTTCGTTAAGGTTCAATTGTTACGGGAGGCGATTCAAAATCCGTGTAATACGGAACCGCAGAAGATTTTCTCACGACATATTGTATCGCGACGGCAATCTTAAATCGGTACGGAATCGCGGAGCCATCTTGATTCGACAAATTCAAAAATTGTGAAGCGGGCGGCAATGGCGCGATATAAAAACTGTTCGCGTCTTGCTGATTACGCGAGTAGTTTGAATTCAGCGCCATGATGACTTCTTCTTTTCGGTTCACCGCTGAAATGTCGCGCGAGATAATATCAAGATCGAGTCGCGCATACATATTCACCGACTGAAGCGAGTTACCCTCAGAGTCTTGAGTATTTTGACTTGAAAAAACTTTCGGAGCCAAAACAGACACGGCAACGTAAAGCCCAGTGTCGGTCGGCTGAAAAAGTTTTTGGTCCCACAAGTACACTCGACCATTTGGCAACACCAATTGATTCTGAATGACCTCGCAGAAAAGTAACAACGGAGTTCCCACCATAATTTGTGCAGTCGCGACACCATCGGCGGCGTCCGTTACCTGGACGGTGTCGAACAGGAGTTGGGGGTCATCAGGGACGACCGCCGGGGCGGTGTAAAGGCCGGTGGCTGAGTCAATCGACCCTCCTGCGCCACCGGCCCTCACGGAATACGCGTAAGGCGGCGTCCCGCCCCCGGCTAAGAACGAGGCAGTGAGATTGATGGCGAGTGCGGTTTTTGATTGTGTGAGCGCAATCATCGCGGACCCGCCCCGGTCCAATCTTGAACCAAACTGTACTCGACGTAACCGTAGAGCACGTAATCTTTGCGAGCCATGACTCGCGTTTGCTTCCCTTTAAATAAAACAACGTCATCGACACCCAAGACGAGCGCGGTGTCGGCGTGGAGCGTGAACCATGTCCACGCTCTTTGTCCTTCAGGCTTAAGTAAGAGTTGGCGTTCGCTTAAGGGTTGAATGACTCCTCTGAAGTTTATCGGTTGTCCGACTTCGACGGCTTGGAATCCGACGGCTGTTTTTTGAAGCGGCTCAAAAGTCATGGGTTGATAGAAATCCTGCAAAGCTCCGCTCACGTCCGGCACTGTGCCTGCGACTGCAAAAAGCGGTTGGTCTGCGGCATTTTTAATCACGCCCATTATTTCACTTCCCAAGTAATTGACTCACTCAATTGTTGAGTGTCTTTTAAAAGTTGTCCGGTGTTGTTCTCGTAACCCGGCGTCTGCCAAGCAACCCATTTACCGAAGCCGCCGGTTGCAAAAGCTTCGATCACAATTCCTTTTGCCATCGCTGCGATTGTTTCAAGCCATGGTTTGACTGAGCCTTCTTTTAAAACTTCTTTGATTGTTTCAGGATTGAACGCCCCTGCCTCTTCCATTCGTTTCGGCAAATGCTCAGAGATTGGCACGCGCAAGAACGAGCGTTGCGGAATGTGTTCCGTTCCGAACTCATGAACCGCACCGACGGCAGCGTTGGTGCTAACTGCGCCTTGTTTGAAGCCCAGTTTCTTTTGATTGAGATTGATATTCACGGAGACAGTTTCTTTTTCTGAGTCTGCGCCTCTGCGAATAGTTTTTTGTCCGAGAATGCCCACGCGCGCGCGGGGCATCTCGCCTTTGAGTGCTTTTACAAGTTGCATGAGCTGTCTGTCGTCGAAGGTTGAATCGTCGGTGTCGCTCACGGCTTTGTCCTTCCGCAAACTGTAAAGACTTGTCCGGCCAAAAGAGGCCACAATAAATTCAAGTACATCGCGCCGTAATTTGTTTTCGTGTATGCCATGAAATCAGGATTATCTTTGATACGTTGGGGAATTTCGATTCCGACGGAAACTCCGCCGACGGCTTTTGAGTTTGAAGCCCAGTCGTATTGTCCATTCAAACCCTGTGAAGACGCGCGAATGTTGAGCACCATAAAATGTGCCGCGAGATAGTTGTACGACATTTGGTAGCTGAGTTGCGAAGAGTAAAGGCCGATGTTGATAGTTACATCGACGAGGTTGAAAGCGTAGGTGATGTCATTATCTGTGACGCCCACTTTCGGGTCCGAATTGTACGGAAAGTCCCGCGAGAACTGCGCCTTAAATTGTGCAATCGTCGGGGCTGTGTACATTCGTTTCTCCGTTTTTAGAAAAACGCCGAAGGATTTTTTAAGCCCCTCGGCGTCCAAGCGACCGTGTGAAAGGTGCTTAGTAACCAGCGTAATACAATTCAGCGGGGCGGTAAGCAACCACACCAGTGAACTGACCCATCGCCGCGTTTTGGAACATGAAATTGTCCAAAGAGTTGGCGAGGGTGTTTTGGTAATCCAATGGGATGTCCATACGGATCGACTCTTCGTCGTAGTTCGAGAAACAGTAAGTTTGTTTCGAGAGATTTCCCATCGAGTTCGCATGGTCGGCGTACACCAGCGGCAAGATTTTAAATTGCTTGTTGCGGGTGATGACTTGGAAACCCTCTTCCAACAATTGCAATGTCGATTTGACCGGGAATTGTGGGGAGCTTTGGGTTGCAAGGCCGTTGTAATCGGATTCCGGGATCACGAGATGAGTCGGAAACGCGGTGTAATTACAATTCTTGCGATAGTTGCCGATTGCGGCTTGTTGGAAAGCTGCAAGTTGCGTGTAAGTCATCAAAGACAGAGCTGTCGAAATGAGACTCGCATCGAATGTGACGCCCGGTTGATTCAAGAGACCCAAGCAAGAACCGCCAGCGCCGTTTTGTCCTTGAGCGCCCAAGAATGCCACGCGCTGAATACCGAGCTGCCAGTTTCGCAAACGAGATTTCTCTTTCGCGCTCACAATATCCCAGTTGCCCGAGACCGACGCCTGCTTCAAATCAAAGACGGTCCACCCGTTGTTTTTTGCCCAGTTGTTCACTTTGACGTTCACAGCGTCAACACCGGCAGACGGAGCACTCAAGCGAGTGTTGTCTTGACCAGTGTTGATGATCCCCGACTCAAACAAATCCGCAACGTCGAACGAACGGAAGGTTGTTAAGTTGGAAGACCATGTGCCTTCACCGACACGGATTGGAATGTAATCCGCCGGAGCGATTTCGTACAGCTTTTGCTCCGAGACTTTTTTTACGACGGTCGTCAGAGTTGTGATCGGTACTTCAAAGCCCAGAGCATTACCGAAACGCTCGTTCACCATTTTCTGGGTGTACGCCGCATGGTATTTTTCTTCTTCCGATAATCTAATTGGCTCATACTCGCCTTTCGAGTTTTTGATTGAGCTGTAAATTACCGGCTGTTTAAACTTGCGTAGTTTTCTCATTTTAAAATTCCCTTTCTTATTGGTTACGCCGTTGCAAATGCGGCATTCGGTAACAGCATGACCCGAATTGGTCCTGCGCCCGATGCACCGTCAAATGCCCAGCCTAAAAGCGTGGCGGTATTGCCAGACGCTTGAACGCCACCAATATAGGTGGGGTCGAGACAAACTTCGCCGAACTGAGTGATTGCACCCGTGGCGTATTGCCAAATCACCGATCCGAACAATGCAATTTCGAGGTTTTGGCCTGCGACGTATTGAATGTCCTTCATGTTGAATGTTGCAATGCCGATGGCCGCATCCGCCTTGCCCGAAACCGGCGCAATTTTTGGAATGCCGCCTGCGGTGTTCGCCACAATCTTGACCGCTTGGCCCGGATAGATTTGTGTGGTGACGCTCGCGTCGACTTGAGCGGAAATGACGTTGGTCGAGCCAACTTTCATGTCCACGAGACCGACGACTGTCGCCTGGTAAATTTGGTTAGGCGATAACGCGGGCTCAAGACCAACCGTAAGCTGGGTGGAGTTCGCGGTCGCGCTTCCGTTGCCTGTGTCGGTTGCGATGACGACGTAGAAATAGGTCGTTCCCGGAACAAGACCGGAATCATTCAAAGTCAAAGCTGTTTGACCTGTGAGAATGTTTCCCGCG
>Ga0207933_1000402_pt1 | contig 43506 bp, 38 predicted proteins | sample NGESurdeep092012_4_FD_184488 | JGI IMG/M metagenome (GOLD analysis project Ga0207933, IMG submission 184488) | Arctic peat soil microbial communities from Barrow, Alaska - NGEE Surface sample F53-3 deep-092012 (SPAdes) | ecosystem: Environmental > Terrestrial > Soil > Wetlands > Peat ... | reverse complement strand
GAGGCTAAGCGGTGGTAGGTTCATATGAGCCATGGCGACCAGGATTCGTGCGATCGGCCACGAGGACAGGCTCAGCCTCGTGGACCATCTCGATGAGCTGCGCACCCGCCTGATCGTCAGTGTGATCGCGCTCGCGATCGCGTTCGGCCTCTGCCTCTGGCAGAACCACGCGCTGCTGCACCTGATCAACGCGCCGCTGAGCAAGCAGACCGAGAAACAGGTCGCGAAAGGCAACGGCCCGCTCGGGCAGACCGCGCTCGCCCAGCAGGGGGTCCTGAAAGTCGCCCACGACACCCAGGCGATCGTGCTCGCGCTGAGCGCCCCGAGCAGCGGGCTGCCGGCGGCGACGCGTGTCCAGCTCGCGCGCGAGATCCCCAGCCTGAGCGCCGCGGTCGCGAAGATCCCGCGCGTCCCCGAAGGCAACAAGCCGGTGACGCTCGGGATCGGCGAGCCCTTCACGACGACGATCACGGTGACGCTGCTGTTCGCGCTCGTGATCTCGCTGCCGGTGATCCTGTTCGAGCTCTACGGGTTTGTGCTGCCGGCGTTCAGCCCGAAAGAGAGACGGATCGCGATGCCGCTGCTGATCTCGATCCCGTTCCTGTTCGTGCTCGGTGTCGCGTTCGGCTACTTCGTCGTGCTGCCCGCCGCGTTGCGGTTCTTCCAGAACTTCAACAGCAGCGAGTTCAGCGTCCTCGTTCAGGCCGCGCCCTATTACAAATTCGTCGCGACGATCCTGCTGGCGATGGGGCTGGTCTTTCAGGTGCCCGTCGCGATCCTCGCCGCCACGCGCGTGGGGATCGTCACGCCCGAGCAGCTCCGCCACAACCGTCGCTACGCGGTGCTTGCCTGCGCCGCGACGGCGGCCTTCCTGCCGGGCGACGCGGTGACGCTGGTCCTGGAGACGGTGCCGCTGTACATCCTCTACGAGCTCAGCATCCTCGTCGCCTCGATCGTCGCCCGCCGCGACGCCAAACGGGAGCGGGCGATGGGCGCGGGCGGCGGGTCAGCGCCCGGAGATGCTTCTGGCACGGGCGCCGTCGGCCCGACCCCGACGGCGCCCGTGTCGTCCTCGCCGCAGGGCGCGAAGGCCGACGGCGCTGATGACGAGGTGGAGCCGGATGTGAAGCAGATCATCGACCACGTCGACCGCGAGCTGTCCTGAGGGCTGTCCCAGCTCCGGCGCGCCCGACTGTCCGTAGAATCATCACCCGATGCTCTTCGACCTCAGAGGACGCGGCCGCCGGCGCACAGTCCAAGTGATCTACGTCGGCCTCGCGCTGCTGTTCGGCGTCGGCTTCATCGGCTTCGGCGTCGGCGTGGGAAGCGGTGGCGGCGGGATCCTGAACGCCCTGACCGGGGAAAGCGGCGCGCCCAAGGCGAGCTTCGCCGGGCAGGTGAAGAAGTACGAGAAGCTCGTCGCCGAGCAGCCCAAGAGCCTGAGCGCGTGGGAAGGCCTGATTAACGCCCAGCTGCACGAAGCCGGCGGCGAATCCTCGGTCAGCAACGGGAAACTGACGAGCGAGGGCAAAGGGCTGTTCTCCGACGTGGCGCGGTCGTGGAGCAGCTATCTGGCGCTGAACCCGCCGAAGCCCAACCCCAAACTGGCCAAGGAAATGTTGCGCGTGTTCGACGAAGAAGGCCTCAACCAGGCCTCCGCGGAGGTGCAGGTACTGCAGATCGTCGTCGCCAACGAGCCGCAGAGCGCTGCGCTGTTCGGCCAGCTCGCGGAGTACGCTTACAAAGCCCACAACGAACGCCAGGGCGACCTCGCCGCGGAAAAGGCGGTCAGCCTCGCGCCGGCCTCCGGACGGGCGCGGCTGAAGAAAGAGCTCGCGGAACTGAAGAAGAGCTCCGCGTCCACCAGCACGACCACTGCGAGCGGAGCATCTTCAGGGTCCACCGGGGCGGCGAGCGGTGGTTTGAGCGGCACGTCGTCCTCGGGGTCCACCGGGACGGGCGCCGCGTCCAGCGGCGAAGCGGCAAACGCCACGATCACCGTCGGTGGCAAGAGCTACAAAGTCAGCCAGAAGGTCAAGGAACAGCTCGAAAGCAGCACGAAAAAATAGCCGACCACGCCCCGCCCGCCGACGACCGCCAGCCGCCGTACACCGCGCGTCTGCTCGTCGGCTGTCCCGACCGACCCGGGATCGTCGCCGCCGTCTCCAGCTTCCTGTTTGAACAGGGCGCGAACATCGTCTCCTCCCAGCAGTACTCGACCGATCCGACGGGCGGGAGGTTCTTCCTGCGCACCGAGTTCTTCCTCCCACCCTCCACGGACGGGGTACGGGAAGGCCTCGAGGTCCGCTTCGAGACCGAGGTCGCCGCGCGCTTCTCAATGGACTGGCAGATTCGCTGGTGGGGCCAGCGCCGGCGGATCGCGATCCTTGTCTCGCGCCACGACCACTGTCTGCTCGAGTTGCTCTGGCGCTGGCGTCGTGGCGAGCTCGACGCCGATCTCGCCGGGGTGATCTCGAACCACCCCGAGCTCGAACGGGAGACGCTCTCGGCCGGCGTTCCCTACCACCACATTCCGGTCGAGCCGGGACGCAAGGAGCACGCCGAGGAGCGGATGCTGGCGCTGCTCTCTGGCAAGGCCGATCTGCTCGTGCTGGCGCGCTACATGCAGATCCTCAGCGGCGAGTTCCTCGCGCGGGTGGGGATGCCGGCAATCAACATCCACCACTCCTTCCTTCCTGCCTTCGCCGGCGCCGACCCCTATCGCCGTGCGCGCGAGCGGGGAGTCAAGCTGATCGGCGCCACCGCCCACTACGTCACCGAGCAGCTCGACGATGGCCCGATCATCGAGCAGGACGTCGTCCGCGTCGACCACCGCCAGAACGTCTCCGACCTGGAGCGCGTGGGCCGCGATATCGAGCGCTTCGTGCTCGCGCGGGCAGTCGCGATGCACCTCGACGACCGCGTGATCGCGGACGGTCGCCGCACGATCGTCTTCTGAGCAGGACGCGGCCCGCAGCGCGCCGCCTCGGCTAGAATCGCAGTCCGAGCCGGCGCTGACCCGTCGGCGCCCTCACGGGCCGTTAGCTCAACCGGCAGAGCAGGGGCCTCTTAAGCCCAAGGTTGCAGGTTCGATTCCTGCACGGCCCACTTTCGGAATCAGGGGGAGCTCGCAAACCCCGCGACTCCTCCCGCCACCCGCCGCACCTTGAAGACGAGCAGCGTTGGCGCCATCAGTCCCCCGATCGCCTCTCGGACGGTCTGAGCGATCGGCTTCGCGCCGGGCACCGAGGCCTCGGGGTCGGACAGGTAGTAGCCCGCCATGCCCGCGAGGACGATCGTGTGCATGCGGCCTCGCGGGAGTGCCCGCGCCTCGCCGGCGGCCCGCTCGGCGAGCGCCCGCACGCGATTCTCGGCCTCCTGCGGGGAGGAGTAGTAGTCGATCAGGTTGCGCTCGCCCACAGCGGCGTCCTGCGCTCGGTCGACGAGATGGTCGAGCAGCGAGTGCAGCCCCCCGATCCAGGGAAAGTACGCATGCTCGATCGCCCCGACCTCTCGGGGCTGCAGGGCGGGATCGGCGGCCGCCGCGATCAGCGCATATACGCACAACGGGGAGCCCCCGCCGGCCGCCGTCTCCCACCAGCAGAGCTCGCTCCTCGGGGGAATCTCGGCGTGCGCCCACCGCGCGAGCGCGTCGTGCTCGCCTTGGGCCTCCGAGAGGTTGAGGCTCTGGAACTCCACGATCCGCTCGGCGGCCCTCCACGCCGCCGGCGCGACCGCGGCGTAGGAGGGCAGCGTGGCAAGCGCCGTGCGGCATGTATCGACCAGGTCGGCGAGGTAGCCGTTGTCCTCGCGCTGCGGATAGCTCGCGTAGTAGTCAGGGGATTCGGTTCCCGCCCGCCCTTCGGTTCCCGCCCAACCCCGGGATTCGGTTCCCAGGGCGGGGTCGAGCGCGACGAGAAGCGCCTCGTGAAGTGCCCGCGCGCCCGCGACCGGATCGGCCTGCGGCTGCTCGGCGAGCACGTCGAGGTAGTCGTAGGCCGCCTGAAACGCCACCGCCGCGCGTAGCACCGCGGCACGATCGGCGCGCGGCGCGAACGCGGCGAAGGCCGCCGCGCCCTCGAGGTTCCCGCGCTTGCGCTGCGCGTGCAGCGCAAGCCGGCGGAGCACGGGATCGGGAATCTCGCGGGCCCGCTCGCGCCAGTGTTCGAGCTCGCGACGGACGTGCGGAAAGACGCCGGTCCAGTAGCGCCGCGCCGCGCCTGTGAAGGTGGCGGCCAGTGCGAGGCGCTCGTCGACCCTGACCATGCGCGGGTCGATCCTGACCGCACGGGGATCGGTGACTGTCACTGGATCGAATGTTGCCTGCACTGGCATCGCTGGATCGATAGAAAAGGTTTAGACCGCTGAAATCAAGTCGAGAGTGGACTAAACGTAAGCATCGTCAACGGCTTCGCGGACATGGCACGACGGTGGTGGTGCTCGCGTGGGTGGCGTCCTGGAATGTCAGATGGGCGGCGAAGGCGAACCCCCCGCTGGGACAGCTCTTGGGGAGGACGATGCCGCGGGGACGGAAGTGGATCGTCTTGCCCTTGACGCGTTCGGTGTAGACGATGCCTTTCGCTCCGATCGTCGTTTGCAGGCGGACCAGCGCGACGTCGGGGCCATCGGTGACGCTGGGGACGAGCGGCAGGGTGGCGTTGAGAGTCCCGCCGAACGGGGCCTGCGCGGGCAGCACGACGGCTCCGAAGATGATGTTGGCGAGCACCGGGTATTCGCCTTCGGCGAAGAACAGCAGCTGCGGATGCCCGTCCTGCAGTGGTCCCGAGAAGAGCTCGATCGGAGCGTTCTCGGTGACCGATGCCACGCCGAAGGGGACCTGCGCCGCCGCCGAGCCGCGTCCCATCAGCGAGTCGGGCGGGCAGCCGGCGAGCCCCTTCGCTTCGAGCTGGGCGGCCTGGCAGGTTTCCAGGCCGAGGTCGCTGCTGGCGATGCTCAGTCCGGCGGGGAGCAGCAGTTCGACGTCCGTGACCGGGGAGGGGGAGCGGCCGGCCGGGGTGGAGACCTGAAAGCCGATGCGGATCGTCGTCCCGGCGCCGAGGTGCTCGGGCGAGAAGGTGGCGGTCAGGCTCACCGTGTGCGCCTGGGCGGGCTGGGCCGCGGTCCCTCCCCGGCTTGCCGCGAGCGCCGAGGCAGGGGTGGCCACGCAGACGCACACCAGGAGCGTGGCGATCAGCACTGCCCTCATGACACCAGGGCGCGATGCGCATAGCTGGTGGAGCGGTTTTGACACGCTAGCCTCGCGGGCCCGCTCAGTAATCGAGCGTTCCTTGCCTGGTCTGGACGGTCAGCTTGTCGCTGCGACGTTCGATCACGCCGTACAGCTTGCCGGCGCCGCGGGCGTGGGCAAAGCGGCCCGTGCCCCCGGTGACCGACAGGGTGCCGCCGAAGCTCGTGTACCTGCCGTCCGAGCCGATCTTCGCGCGACCGCTGCCGGTGATCGAGCCCCCGCCGTGGACGTGGATCGTGAACGTGGCCGTCACGGATTCGCTGCCGACGTCCAGGCGCACGCTGGCGGTGCCGGGGAGCGTTCCCGAGATCTTCCCAGCCTCGGAGAGGGTTTCGCCGGAGGCGTGCACCAGGCGCAGTTCCCCGTTGTCGTTGATGGTGAGTGTGCGGGCTGCCCGTGCGGCGCTCGGTGCGCTCGGTGCGCGGGTGGCAAGGGATTGGAGCGCTACGGCCGGCGGGCGGGCGGCGGCGAAGGCGATCTGGCCGCAGGTGGTGGCGAGGGCGAGCGCGGCGCCGCAGAGGGCAAGCCGTCGCCCGATCCCTCGTCGTGTGAGTCTCCCCTGCTGCGTCATCGAAGCCTCTCCCATCTCCTCCGCCCGATCGGTCACGGTCGCATGCGTCTATTGCTCGAACCAGAGTGCCTGCAGCGAGAATACCGCTGCTTGCGTGCACATTCGCCGCTTGCATTGGAGTATGGTTTTCGAGAGATCTTGGGAGGGAGTCGCGAATGGCGCAGGCAACGAGCACACAGAGGTGGATGGAGGGGGCTGCGACGCCGCTGCGGGGGGCGTTGTTGGGTCTGGTGCTCGAGCACCCTGCGCATGGCGGCGATCTGGCCAACCGCTTGATCACACGCTTCGGCGAGGCGTGGCGGATCGAGCCCAAAGACGTGTACCGGCTGCTCAAGCAGCTGGGAGAGGAGGGGCTGCTCAGCCCGCGCGTGCAGGAGCTGCGCCCAAACCAGCGGGCGGCGCACGTGGTGTATCACTCGACCGAGCGGACCCCGGAGGCGTTTGCGTGCTGGATGGAGACACTGACGGAGCGCGAGCCCATGCGGCTTGCCCTGCAGGCGAAGGTGATGGTGGGTCGTGACGAGGATATCCCGCGCCTGCGCCTCGCGCTCAGGCAGCACGTGCGCGAGTGCCTGGTGCTGGCGGCGCTCGTGCTGCCCAGCGAGGAGGAGCCGCGCTCGTGGCTCGCGCTGCGCCTGGACTGCACGCGCGACGCGGTGTACGGGGTGTTGCAGACCGAAGTCGATTGGGCCAGGCGTACGCTGCGGCGGATCGACGAGTATGCCGCCCGTAACTCTTAATTCGATGGGGTCCCTGCCCAGCCCCCCGCCCGTCCGATTCGCCCGCCCGAGCCTCACCGCCGAGCCGCCGGCCGCGCTGTTGTCGTTTGAGAATGTCAGCAAGCGCTACCCGGATGGCGGGCGGGAGATCGTCGCGCTCGCGGGCGTGTCATTCGAGCTCGCGGCGGGCGCTGCGCTCGGTGTGCACGGCGAACGGTGCTCGGGCAAGTCGACGCTGCTGCGCCTGGCGGCCGCGATCGAGCCGCCCGACGGTGGCAGCATCCGCTTCGCCGGCCAGGACATAACGCGGCTCTCTGCGAGCGAGCGCGCCCAGCTGCTGCGCGGAGGGGTAACGCTGCTCGCGGGGGCGGACTGGCTCACGTGCCCCGGCGAGATCGTGCTGGAGCACGTGGCGATGTCGCTCGGGTGCGAGGGCCTGACGATACGTGAGGCCAAGCGCAGAGCGCTCGCCACGCTCGACGCCGTCGGTGTCAGCGCGGTCGGCGCCGCGCAGAGCACTGCCTCGCTTTCCGCCGAGCAGCGCGCGCGGGTGATGCTGGCGCGCGCGCTCGTGGGTGAGCCGCGGCTGCTGCTGGTCGACGAGCCGGCGCCGATGCCGAGCCTCGAAGATCACGAGCGGTTCTGCGCGACGCTGCGCAGGGTCACCCGCGAGCGCGGGATCGCGCTGTTGGTCGCCTCGGAGGACATGCGGACCGTGGGAGGGTTGGGGCCGCCGATGTCGCTGTCGGTCGGTGGTGAGCTGCTGTTCAATGGCGATGATCACGGGATGATCGTGCAGGGCCCTTGGCGCGCAGCCGCATCCGGGCCTGCTTAGCGGCGATGCCGTTTGCACTGCACAACGCTTCAGGCGTAGGCGCCTAGCGTGGCTGCCCTGGAGCTGCGCGACGTCGTCAAGCACTACCACGGCGGCGGGGAGATCGTGCGGGCGGTCGACGGTGTCACGCTCACGATCGAGGCGGGGGAGTTCGTCGCCCTGTATGGCCCGAGCGGATCGGGGAAGAGCACGCTGCTGATGATGTGTGCGGCGCTGTTCGCGCCCGACGCCGGCAGCATTCGCTTCGACGGGCGTGAGGTTGGTGGCTTCTCGGCGCGTGAAAGCGCCGCCTATCGCCGCAACGATGTCGGCTTTGTCTCGCAGGAGTTCCACCTGACGCCGAACGCGTCCGCGCTGGACAACGCGATGATCGGGCTGGGCGCGTCGGGCTTTACGCTGCGCGAGGCTCAGGCGAAAACACTGCCTTGGCTGGAGCGTCTGGGTCTCGGCGCGCGCGCGTCGCATACTCCGGAGCAGCTGTCGATGGGTGAGCGCCAGCGCGTGGCGATCGCCCGGGCGCTGGCCGGCGAGCCGGGCCTGCTGCTGACCGACGAGCCGACCGGCAACCTCGACTCGGCGCAGAGCAAGGAGATCCTCATGCTGCTTGTAGGCATCTGCCGGGAGCGGGGAGCACCGGGGCTGCTCGTCACGCACGACCCCGACGCGATCGAGCTCGTGGACCGCGTGCTGACGCTTCGCGACGGGCGCCTGGTGCACGAGCCGCCGCCCGCGCGGCCCGTGAGCGGCGCGCCGTGAGCGCTCTGTTGAACCCGCGGATTTTCGGGGTCCGTCTGAGTGTGTTGGCGCACCTGTACCGCCGGCGGCTGCGCGCGCACCCGGTGGGCGAGCTGCTCGCCGGAGCGGGCGTCGCGATCGGGGTTGCGCTGGTGTTCGGAGTGCTGCTGGCGAACGCGAGCCTCGAGAGCTCCGCCTCCCAGCTCGTGCATGGGCTGACCGGATCGGCGCGCTTCGCGCTCGTCGCGCGCTCCTCGCAGGGGTTCGAACAGCGCCTGGCCGAAGAGGCCGGCAACCTGCCCGGCGTGCAGGTCGCGGCGCCGGTGCTGCGTGAGAACGTCACTCTGATCGGCCCGCGCGGAGAGCAGGAAGCGGTGCAGCTGATCGGGGTGAGCCCCAGCGTCGAATCGCTCGGCGGGAGCGCCACCCAGCAGTACGCCTCCACGACCGCGCTGCTGCAGGGTGGCGTGGGGCTGCCCACGGGCGTGGCCGGCAATCTCGGTGTCGGGCGCGGCGCGAGCGTGGGGCTGGCGAGCAACGGGCAGGTGCGCACAGCTCCGGTGAAGGCTCTGCTCGGTGGCGGCGTGCTCGGGTCGGCCTCCTCGAGCCCCGTGGCGGTGGCGGTGCTCACCGTCGCCCAGCGGCTCGCGGGGACGGGGCGGCGCGTGAGCGAGGTGCTGATCGAGCCCGCCCCGGGCAAGGCGGGGATCGTCGCCGGTGAGCTTCGCCGGCTCGCGGCCGGGCGGCTGGACGTACGCCCCGCGGACTACGAACTCGGCCTGCTCGGTCAGGCGCTTGAGCCGAGCCGTCAGTCGACGTCGCTGTTCTCCGCGATCAGCGTGATGATCGGCTTCCTGCTCGCGCTCACCGCGATGCTGCTGACGGTCCCCGAGCGGCGGCGCTTCATCGCCGAGCTGCGGATGCGGGGCTACGAACCGCGCCAGATCGTGCTGTTGCTCGGCTTCCAGGCGCTGGCGCTGGGAGTCGTGGCCTCGCTGGTGGGAGTCGGCGCCGGAGAGCTGCTCTCGCACGCGCTCTTCCAGCGCACGCCGAGCTTTCTCAGCGCGGCGTTTCCGATCGGTACCGAGGTGGCCGTGCACCCGGGCATGGTCCTGATCGCGATCGCCGCCGGCGTGCTGGCGACCGCGCTCGCGTCGCTCTCGCCGCTGCTCGACCTGCGCTCGGGCCGGCCCGCCGACGCGGTCTTTCGCGAGCGGGGCTCGGGCAGCGAGATCGTCTCGCCGCGGACGATCGGAGCGCTCGCGCTGGCCGGCGTGGCGCTGATCGCGCTCGTGGTCGCGATCGTGCTGCTCGCGCCGGGCGCCACGGTCGTGGGTGGCGTGGCGCTCGCGCTCGCGCTCCTCTGTCTGATCCCGCTCGTGTTCGCTGCCCTCGCGCGTGTGCTGTCGCGGATCGGGGCGGACCTTCGCTCGAGCGCTCTGCCGGTCGTGCTGGCGGAGTTGCGCGCGACCACCACACGCTCGGTTGCGCTGGCGGGGATCGTGGGGATCGCCGTCTACGGCGCCGTCGCGATCGGCGGCGCCCGCGACGATCTGCTGCGCGGCATCTCCCAGGCGACCACCCAGTACTTCTCGAGCGCTCAGATCTGGGTCACATCCGGGCGTGACATCTTCAATACCGACTCGTTCGCGGGAGCCGGACCGGCCACGGCGGTTGCGCATGTCCCCGGGGTAGTGTCCGTGCGCGTCTATCGGGGTGGGCTGCTGGACGTCGGCGAGCGCCGTATGTGGGTGCGGGGGAGACCGGCCGGCGACAGCACCGTGATCGAATCGAGCCAGCTGCGCCAGGGCAATCTTTCCAGCGCGACGCGGCTGATCGGCCAAGGGACCGGGGTGGCCGTCTCCAGCGACTACTCGAGCGAACACCGCCTGAAAGTCGGCAGCGCGATGACGCTCGGAACGCCGTCCGGTCCGGTGCGCTTTACGGTGGCTGCAATAACCACCAACTCGGGTTGGCCTGCCGGCGCGATCACGATGAGTTCGAATGATTACAGCCGCTACTGGATGACCGCGGACGCGGCCGCGCTGGAGGTGAGCCTGCAGGCTGGTAGCACCCCGGCGCAGGGCCGCCGAGCAGTCGCCGCGGCGCTTGCCTCCTATCCGGGGCTGCAGGTGCGCACGATGGGGGAACGCGAAGCGCTGAGCAACGCGAGCGCGCGCGAGGGGCTGCGCACGCTGGGGGAGATCTCGACGCTGCTGTTGATCGCCGCCGCCCTGGCCGTCGCCGCTGCCCTCAGCGCCACGATCTCCCAGCGCCGCCGGCGCCTGGCGGCAATGAAGATGCGGGGCTATGACTCGTGGCAGCTGTGGCGGGCGGTCTTGCTGGAGAGTGCTTTCACGATCGGTGTCGGGGCAGTCCTGGGCGCGGCGGTCGGCGTCTGCGGCCACGCGCTGGCCAGCCGCTTCCTCGAACGGACGACAGGATTCCCCGCGCCGTTCTCGATCGGGCCGCTGCACGTGCTGCTCACGCTGGGACTGATCATGGCGATCGCCCTCGTCGTGATCGCCCTCCCCGGCATGCGCGCCGCCCGCGTCTCCCCCAAGGCGATCCTGCAGGAGTGAGCCCGCCCGGTTCCGCCGCGCCTCAAATTAACGTGGCATCAACTAGCGCCAAAGTGCTACGTTGTGTTGAGTTAGTGCCACGTTCTCGTCCTACCCAGCAGGCACGAGGACGAACACGACATCGAACCGTGGCTGCGCTATTTCCTCGGCATCCTCACCGCCGCCTACAAAGAGCTCGAGGTCAGCGCCGCCCCTGTCTCTGGTCGCGGCGCCAAGCGCGAGGCGATCGCACAATTCATCCGCGGCTCCACCGCCGGGGAGTTCACCGTCGCCGACGTCCGCGCAGCGGTACCTACGGCCAGCGACTCATACATCGACAAGACCCTCGCCCGTCTGCGCGACGAAGGCCTGATCGAACCGATCGGCACGGGGCGGGGCGCCCGCTGGCGACGCCGGCCGTGACGCCAGTCTTAGCGTCGTCTGGCCCAAAAACCTGCTCACGCTGGGACTGATCATGGCGATCACCCTCGTCGCTCAGTGTAACCGACATGCGATGTAACCGACACCGGATGTCACCATGGAGCGGACATCCTCCTGTCTCGCGCCGGCCGTCGCGGGTCGCGCAAGGCGATCCTGCAGGAGTGGGCCCCGACGGTGCTCAGGGTTCGAGGGCGTGCGCGATGTCGTTCATCCGTCGCCAGAGACGCTGCTCGTCGAGATCGTGGAAGCCAAAGTGGCGGTAGAAGTCGGCCGCCTCTGGTGAGATCGCGTCGACGACGACCGCGCGAGCGCCGAACTCGTTGCCGCCTCGCACACAGCGGGTGAGCGCGTCGACGAGCAGGTGCCCGCCGAGCGATCGCCGGTGCTCGGAGCGATCGAGGGCTAGACGGGCGAGCAGCAGGACGGGAACCGGGTCGGGCATGCCGCGGCGGAGCCGTGAGGGCGCCTGTTCGTGTGCGACGGCGCTCATCGCCAGGGCGTAGTAGCCCACGACCTGCTCGTCGCGGCACAGCACGTAGGTCGCAGCCGTGCCGCTCGCGGCCGCGACGCGCGCCGACTGGCGCAGCCATCGATCGAGCGCTAGGACTCCGCAGTCGAGCTCGTCCAGATGGTGCGCAGCGGAGAGCGGCTGGACGGGACCCAGCGGGCCAGGACTCAACGCGCCGGGATCGGGCTTTGCTTGCGGGCGTAGCGGCGCAGTGTCGGCATCTCTTGTACCGGTGCGTCGAGCGCCGCCACGAACCGCTTGAACGCCTCGCTAGAGAGGCTGATCCGCTGTGTTCGCTCCAGCACCTGCTCAGCTCGCTCTGTCGCGACAGAGAGCACGAATCCGGTGAGCGTCTCGCCGCTCAGGTCGGCGGCGGCCCGCAGCACGCGCTCCTGGTGGTCGCTGACCCTCATGTTGATACGCCCTTGACGCACGGACTGGACTGATCCCATGATCGACATTGTACAGCTTCAGTACGTACATGGCAAGTTAGTCCCGTAGGCCAAGACGTCCGGAGCATTGCCCGCGGACTATTCCACTTTGGACTAGTACCGGCGCTTCGACGGGGTCACTATGCGGTTAGGAGAGGTGAGGCCCCGTTGCCGATTGCGGCCAGTGGGGGAGGCACCTCGAGAGACAGCACGAGCCCGCGCCTCCTCGGCGCGGGAGGGAAGGAGGAGGCGATGGGAGAGCAGCACCACGTGCACCGTTTGCGTTCGCGTTCGCGGCTTGCGCCCGCAGGAGCCTGTCCGAGCGCCACCACCCCCTCTCCGGTGGTGCTCGCAGAGGTCCCAACGGGAGTCCCCTCTCCCTTCGTCCCTCCACGGGGGTCGTGGCGTACCCCTGCCGCGGCCCCTGTGAAGGGGCGTTCCAGGAGCCTCGTCTGCCGCCGCACCCCTCTCACAAATATTGGCCGCTCTTCCCATACCCCTTGGAGGGCGGTCATAGGGGGCCAAGGCTTAAGCACCCTCTCCGGCCTGGCCTCCGGGGCGTCGCGGCCATCCCTCGGTCGCGGCGCCCGACCCTCTTTCGCTCGGCCCGCCCACGGCCACACCCTCCCGGCTGAGGGACTTAATCATTCGAAAACGCGAGACCAAGACCCAGCGATCCGCACAACGTCCGGCAGGCAAGGCCACTTCGCCAGGCCACGCCACGCGCGAGGCGCCGTAGCTGGATCTCCGACTCGGCGCGTCGTTCTCTTCAGTTGTCAAAGTTCGTGTGCTGCCGGTGCTGCTCTGAACTCGGCACTTCGGGTGCCGCTGCCGTCGTGTCCTGGACCCATCCGTCTTGCTGCTCGAGCGAGCTCCGTGGGTGCTCAGCTCAGACCGCGGCGAACACTGCCGAGAAAGATAGCCATCGCCTGCGACGTTTCGGTCGATCGGCACCGCAAACTTCTCGAGATCCGGTGCGAACCCAGCATTTCCGGGGATCTTGCCGAAGAACTTGGCGTGATAGCGCTCATCATCCGGCTAGCGCAGCCACCGCGACATCGCCCAGCGACATCGCCCAGTGCGCCGCGCGCGTCGAACTATTCGAGTCTGACGGCACTTCGGTGGCCCTTCTTCCCAACCCATGCTCGCACCCCCTCGCCTGGTCAGTCTCATGCGCCAACGAAAACGCGAGACCAAGACCCACCGATCCGCACAACGTCAGGCCGGCAAGCCCACAAACCCGGGCCATGCAATTTCCGAGGCGGCGTAGCCCAACTCTTCATATCTCAACACCCATCTTCTTTGCACTGCAACGAGCCAACCCAAGAAAGGCTCCCCTGATGATCAAGGCACCGAACAGGCTCACGTCCCTTCTTCACTGCCTCGGTGTCGCCGGGCCCGCTCGCGTGCGTGCCTGCCAAGGGACTGGTGTGTCCAAAATCAGCCGAGGGAGTGGTGCGTCTTTGCGCAGCCTGATCGCTACCCCCCTGATAACTTTCTGCGCTCTGCTCACGCTCTCCCCCGGAGTGGCGCGGGCGGAAGTACCAAAGCTCATTCTCGATGGCACGTTTGGGTCGGCGGGTGCAACCGGCATCGCGGTCGAACAGTCAACTGGTGATGTATACGTTGCAGGCTTCGTTAACTTTGTGGAAGGATTCACACCGGGGCATGTGGACAAGTTCAGCGACACAAATGCATTGTTGCCGCCATCGCCGTTCGGGGAAGGTCTCTACCAGGGCGTAGCCGTAAATCCGACTACCGGGAACGTGTATGTGGTCGACGCCGAAAATAACGAAATAGATACATATGATTCGGATACAGGTGCGCTCTTGTCATCGTTCCCGGGGCCGGAAAATAGAAATCCCTTTTTCAACCTGGCGCAGATCGCCACTGACTCGGCGGGTAACGTGTATGTACCCAACGCGGAAAACAACGAAGTACTGGAGTACAGCCCGACCGGCGGCGCGCCGTTGCAGACATTCAGGGGCCAGGGCGCCCATGTTCTGAGTGGGCCGACAGGTGTCGCTATAGATTCCCTTGGGAATGTGTGGGTCGCAGATAACGGCAACAACAGGATTGAGGAGCTTAGCCCCGCTGGTATGTTCATCAAGGAAATCGAGAGCAACGGTGTGACGGCGATTTCCGTGGATCAGTTGGGTGACGTGTTCGCGGTAGTGGACAACGGTGAGGACGCCTGCGGCTCGCTTGCATCACCGTGTGACCACTTAGTGGAGTACAGCTCCGCAGGGGCACAGGTCGCTGACATCGGCGCCGGGGATTTCGGATCCGTCGCATTCCCTGAGAAGCTCACAATGGTGGCGGTGAGCCGCTCGAGTGGGCGAGTGTACGTGACCGATGGCTTGAAAAATTTGGTTTGGATCTTTGGGCCTCCTACTGTGCCAGTGGTCGGCAAGGAGCTGACCGCCGAAATTGGCACCTCCGAAGCCAAGCTTGGTGCCCTGATCAACCCGGGTGGGATTCAGACAAGCTATAGCTTTGAATATGGGACTGAAGCTAGCGTCTACGGCCATACGACGCCGTTTCCGAAGGGCAGCGTGGGCGAAGGTGTCACGTCACGTGCCGTTTGGGCAACAGCTGTCGGGCTTGTGCCGGGTACGACCTATCACTACCGTGTCGTCGCAACTAGCGCGCTCGGCGAAGTGGCGGGGCTCGATCAGACGTTCACGACCGAGACGGCGGGGCAAGCCAGTTGTCCCAATGAACGGTTCCGTAGCGGCTTGTCGGCTAACCTGCCCGACTGCCGCGCCTACGAGCTGGTAACCCCGGCGAACAACGTCTCAGCCCAGCCCGACACCCACCATGGCAACATTATTTTCCACGGCGGCGGCGGCGTTCTGGGCAATCACGCCGCCAGCGAAGGCAACCGGATGTCCTATCAGGCGACAGAAGTCCTGCCCGGCTCGCGGTCCGGTGGCTTCGAATACGTGGCCACTCGCGGAGCTGGCGGCTGGACCTCGGAAAATGTTAGTCCGTTGCAGTCATATACCTCTGATCGGTGTCCCCTCCTAGACGGCAAAATGCAGGCATATTCTGCCGATCTGTCGATGGGAGTTTTAACGGTCGGCGTTGATGAGACTGGCAACGGATACGGATACCAGGGAACCAACGCAGGCTGTGGTGCGGATGGCGTGGAAGTGGTAAGCGGCGAACCGCTGGGTGTCGAAAATCTGTTGCTGAGGAATAACGTCAGCGGCACTTACCAGCTGATCAATGTCGCGCCACTGGGTGTGATACCCGCAAATGCCGAATTTGTCGGGGCTTCGACTGATCTCAGCCACGTGTTTTTTAGGGAGAGCACCCAATTGACTCCCGATGCACCGATTAACGCCACAAATTTGTATGAATGGGCCAATGGTGTCGTGCGCCTAGTCACGGTACTGCCAGATGGTGCTCCGGTGACGGGGTCACTGGCGGCGTCTGACCGAAACGGACTCGGTTCGGACGCACACGTAATTTCCGCCGAGGGTCAAGATGTATTCTTTACTGCGAACAAAGATCTTTATGTGCGCATTAATGGCAACCACACTGTGCAGATCGACAAATCGCAAGGGGGCGCAGGTCCGGGTGGCGGAAGCACTTTCTGGGATGCGAGCGCTGACGGTTCGCAGGTGTTCTTCACCGACGAGGCTTCAGCGGGCTTGACCGGTAACACGGTGCCTGGCAGTGGCAAAAATCTATACCGCTATGACCTCACCACAGGCAAGTTGACCGACCTTACGCCGGGAAGTCAAGTCGAAGTTGAGGGAGTAAGTGGCATCAGTGAAGACGGCGCCTACGTATATTTCTTAGCTCAAGGTAGGCTATCGAACAATGAAAGCGCCAATAAAGAAACGGCAGAAGCGGGGCAGAATAATCTTTACATGCTGCAGAATGGCACGACGACGTTCATCGCGAAGCTAAAACCTTCCGATGCTTTGGAGGGTGGCACGCGGGTGTCTCCGAATGGCGTCTTTCTAACGTTTCCGTCTGAAAAGAGCCTGACTGGCTACGACAATACCGACCTGAGCACCGAACGACTAGACCCTGAGATCTATCTCTATAGCGCCGATTCGGATCAGCTCGCTTGTGTATCGTGCGATCCCAGTGGCGAGCCTTCTTCCTCGGGTGGTGCGACCGTCGAATTCGACGAAGACGGCTCTCCGCACTACCTTTCTGATAGCGGGCAGGTGTTCTTCGAGACGCAGGAAGCACTATTACCGAGCGACACTAACGGCCAGATGGACATCTATGAGTACGAGAATGGCCAGCTGCATCTGATTTCGACTGGTACAAGTTCTAGTGAATCCGTGCTCCTCGACGCAAGCGAAAATGGGAACAATGTTTTCTTTCTCACGCGTCAGAAGTTGCTACCGCAGGACACGGAGGATGAAGCGCTCAATATCTACGATGTGCGCGTAGATGGTGGCTTTCTCGAACCTTCTCTGCCGCCGCCGTGCACGACGGCGGACGCGTGCCGCTCGGCCGCCTCGCAGCAGCCTGCGATTTTCGGGGCGCCGTCGAGCCAGACCTTCTCGGGCGCGGGGAATCTCGCACCGCCCCCGGCGATGAAGCCGAAGGCCAAGGCCCTGAAGTGCAAGCGGGGCTACGTTAAGAAGAGGGTCAACGCGAAGACCATACTCGTCAGGAAGAGGGTGAAGGGGAAGAACATATTCGTCAAGGAGAAGATGAGCGGGAGGACCATTTGTGCGAAGAAGTCCAAGCGGAAAGCCAGCAAAGCCGCCCACGCGAAGAAGAGAGGCCACTGATCATGCGTTCCAAGACCTTTGCTATGGCACTATCGCTCGCGGCCAGCCTGATCGTGGCGATGGCCGCGGGTGCGTCCCCCGCCCTCGCCGAACCCCACCCGCCTGCGCTCGTGCCCAGCTTCGGTTCGTTCTCCAACCCGAACGGGATCGCGATCGACGAATCCAGCGGCGATGTCTACGTCGCCGACATCGGGACGGATACGGTCTACAAGTTCGACGCGGAAGGCAAACCGGTCAACTTCACGTGTGGGGCAACATGCTCGGCATATGTCGAAGGCAACAAGCTAACCGGCACGCCGGCCGAAGGCAACAAGCTAACCGGCACGCCGGCCGTCTCGTTCTCGTTCCCGAATGTCTCCGGTACCCCGGCCGCGATCGCAGTCGACAACTCCACTAGTCCAGCCGATCCGTCGGCGAAAGATTTGTACGTGATGGATGCAGGCCATAATGTTATCGACAAGTTCAATCGAGCAGGAGAATATCTCGGCCAGGTCACCGACCGATTCACTGGCGAACTCTTAGGCTTGGGCATAGATGCCGATGGTAATGTTCACGTGGCTCTTGGTAGCAACGAAATAGATGTATTCGACGATTCTGTATCGAATCGGTTTGTTACATCGTTTGTGACACATGACCAATTTGACGAAGCGGTGCCAGGGCATGGATTTGCCGTGGCTCCAGACGGCGATGCCTATTGGCTGTTCTCGTGTGGCTGTATGGAGAAGGTTGGGGGTGGCCTTGAACCGCTCGGCAGGGTCGATAACAGTTCCGTTGATGTCGCGGCCGCGGTTGACCCGAGCAGCGGTCATCTCTACATTGACGATGAATCGTTCGATACCGAGTGGGACACAGGAGGAATGAACGGGAGCGTATTGGCTGCGGGGAATACGCTCGAAGACGTTGGCTCGGGTACGTCTGTCGGTCCGAGCTTTGGCTCCATGCAGCTCTCGGGGTCCGCCGGGCACCAGGGGGGGGTAGCCGTGAACGGAACCAGCGGCAACATATACGTCTCAAATCCCGCCTCGGATGAAGTTGACATCTTTTCCACGACCGTCCCTGCCGTAGACGTTGGTACTGCGACCGCAGTAACGCAAACTGCGGCGACTCTGAACGGCACCGTCCATCCGCGTCACACGCCGATTACCAAATGCGCCTTTGAATATGAAGCGAGCACTTCCGCCAACCTGACGATCCCGATTACAACCTATGCCCATAGCGTTCCTTGTGCACAAACGCCAGCGCAGATTGGGTCGGGCGCAACTTCGGTTTCTGTGTCTGCGAACATTCCACAGCCGGGCCTTTCTGCTCTACGGCCCGGCGTTCTCTATCATTTTCGTCTCGTTGTGGAAAACGTGAACGGCTCCAGTCAGAGCAGCGGATTGTTTGCGACCACCGGCCCGGGCTTCGGCATCAAGGCCTTCGAAGTTTCGCTATTGAATCAAAACGGGACACCGGACACCCAAGCCGGTTCCCACCCCTACGAGATGGTCACGAACATCGCGTTCAACACGAAGGTTCTGGCGCGGGAAGCAACCGCCGACTCGCGGTACGCCCTGCAGCCCGACGGTAATGTCAAGGACATCATCACGGATCTGCCGCCCGGGCTTGTCGGCAACCCTGACGCCACGGCTACGAAGTGCACGCTCGCGCAACTGGAAACGCCGTTCGGAGCAAACCTCGGCGGTGGAACCTGCCCGGCTGAATCGGAAGTGGGTGAGCTGGAAGTGGAATTTGGGGACTCGGGGTCGGGTGCCGAATTTGAATCCCTCAAGGAGCCGGTATACAATATGGTGGCGCCTCATGGTGTTGCGGCGCAGATCGGGGCGAACTTTGTTGTCCCAAAGTCGTTCATTAATGTCGGTGTTCTTGCAGGGGGCGACTATCCACTGCAGGGAACTGGGTTCGATCTTCCAGTGCTTGAGCCGGTCGTCAGCATCAGGCTCACTGTGTTCGGCGTGGTTGGCGGCGGCGACCACGTTGAAGAAGAAAAGCGACGGAAAGCGGAGGAAGAAAGCGGCTTGACCCCGGCACTGAACCCGAAGCCGTTTCTAACTCTCCCGACTGGCTGCGATGGTCCTCTCAGGTCAACGATCTCCGCGGATTCCTACCAGAATCCTGGCCAACTCGTCACAAAGCCCAGCGTTGCGGTTAACGCCGCTGGCGAACCGGTGAACGTCACTGGCTGTTCGCAACTGCTGTTCCCGCCGACGATCGAAGTCCAACCCGACGTCCCTAATGCCAGTAGCTCTTCGGGGCTGACGGTCGGCGTGCACGTCTCCCAGAGGGCGGCGCTCAATCCGGACGGCCTAGCAGAGTCGGCACTCAGGGATACGACCGTGGCGTTGCCGGCGGGTGTCGCGATCAACCCGGCGGGTGCGGATGGTCTCGAAGCGTGCTCTGAGGGGCTGGCGGGGTTCACGGGCTTCACGGAATTCAATGAAATCTTTGAACGGGGCGATGAGACCGCGACCTTCATACCCGACCCGCTCGAAAAGCTGCAGCCGGGCGTGAGCCTCTGCCCGGACGGGTCGAAGATCGGGACGGCGAAGATCAAGACGCCGCTTTTGCCGAACCCGCTGGAAGGCTCGGTGTATCTGGCGGCGCAGGAAGCGAACCCGTTCGGGAGTCTCGTCGCGATGTACCTGTTCATCGAAGACCCCATCTCGGGCAGCACCGTCAAGCTCACGGGCGAAGTGCGGCTGTGCGAAAGCGTGGGACAGGCTATCAACGGCGTGTCCTGTCAGGCCGTGGGGCAGATCGTGACGACGTTCAAGAACACCCCCGACCTGCCATTTGAAGAACTCGAACTGCACTTCTTCGGTGGGGAACGCGCGCCGTTGACGACGCCCTCGCGCTGCGGGACGTACACGACGCAGGCGTCGTTCACGCCGTGGGACGGCAATGGGCAGGTCAACACCTCCTCGTCCTTCCAGATCACCTCCGGTCCGGACGGGACTGCGTGTCCGGGTGTGAGCCTGCCGTTCAAGCCGGAACTGGCTGCGGGGACGGTCAACAACCAGGCCGGGGGCTTCAGCCCGTTTGCAATGACGATGAGCCGTGACGACGGCCAGCAGAACCTGCAGGCGATCTCGTTGAACATGCCGCCCGGTCTGTCGGGTCTACTCGCGGGTGTGGAACTATGCCCCGAACCACAGGCGGACGAGGGAACCTGCGGCCCCAACAGCCTGATCGGCGAAACGACGGTGTCGGTCGGCGTCGGCAGCGACCCGTTCACGGTCAAGGGCGGCAAGGTCTACATCACCGGCCCGTATAAGGGCGCCCCGTTCGGCCTGTCGATCGTCAACCCCGCGGTCGCCGGCCCGTTCAACCTCGGGAAAGTGATCGTGCGCGCGAAGATCGAAGTCAACCCGATCACCGCGGCGCTGACGATCACGAGCGATGACGAAGGTCCGTACAAGATCCCGCAGTACATCGACGGGATCCCGCTGCAGATAAAGCACGTGAACGTCACGATCAACCGCTCCGGGTTCACGTTCAACCCTACGAACTGCAACAAGACGGCGATCACAGGGAGCCTGGACAGCACCGAAGGCGCCACCGATACGTTGTCGCTGCCGTTCCAGGCGACGAACTGCGCGACGCTGGGCTTCGCCCCGAAATTCGCGGCATCCACATCCGGGAAAACATCGAAAGCCAAGGGCGCGAGCCTGTCGGTGAAGCTCACCTACCCGAAAGCGCCGTTCGGCAGCCAGGCGAACATCGCCAAGGTCAAGGTCGACCTCCCCAAGCAACTCCCCTCGCGCCTGACGACGCTGCAGAAGGCGTGCACGGCCGCGCAGTTCAACGCCAACCCGGCCGGGTGCCCCGCGGCGTCGGTGATCGGTCACGCGAAGGCGATCACGCCGCTGGTCCCCGTCCCGTTGGAAGGCCCCGCGTACTTCGTCAGCCATGGTGGGGAAGCGTTCCCGAGCCTGATCGTCGTGTTGCAGGGCTACGGCGTGACGATTGACCTCGTCGGCACGACGTTCATCAGCAAAGCCGGGATCACGAGCACGACGTTCAAGACGGTCCCCGACGCGCCCGTCGGCAGCTTCGAACTGACATTGCCGGAGGGCCCCTACTCGGCCCTCGGAACCAACAAGAACCTCTGCGCGCTGACGCACACGGTCACGACGAAGAAGACGGTCAAGGAGAAGGTCCACGGCAAGACCAGGCGCGTCGTCAAGAAGACGACCAAGCGGGTCGCGGAATCGCTGGCGATGCCGACCGAATTCGTCGCCCAGAACGGCGCCAAGATCAACGAGAGCACGAAGATCAGCGTCACAGGCTGCTCTAACGCCATTTCAATCGTCTCCCACAAGATCAAGGGTCGTACGCTGACCGTTTCTGTGTCGGTCCCCGCGGCCGGCACCCTCAGGGCTTCGGGCAAGGGCTTGTCGAGGAGCTCGAAGTCGGCCAAGGGCCGTGAAACGCTGACATTCAAACTGACCCAGAAGAAGGCCGGCAAGCTCTCGACGAAGCTGAAGATCGCCTTCAAGCCGTCGAAGGGCAGCACACCTCCCGGAGGGTCTGGATCATCGAAGTCGCTGCGGGTGAAGTTCGCGAAGTAGGCGTCGCAGGATTGGTTCAGGCAAAGATATCGGCGGCGGTGAAGGCGCTCGCTGTGGCTGGCAGGTTTGTGATGCGCTCGCGGGCGCAGATCGCGTAGGTGGGGTTGGGGGCGAGTAGCGGGAGTGCGCTCGCCTTGCGTTCGAGCTCGCGCACGAGGCGCGCGCCGTTGGCGGTGCGCGCCCACTTTGCCTCGCCGAGCAGGACGGCCTGTTCGCGTCGGCCGGCGAGCGCGACTGCGTCGATCTCGGCCGCCGGGCGCTCGGACCAGAACGCGCCGATCCTGACGATCTCGGGCGCGAGCGTTTCCTCGGCGGCCAGGCGACGCAGATGGGAGCGGAATGCCTCCTCCCAGCGGGCGCCCATGTGATCGTCGAGACGCTCGATCATCGGCGAGAGGATGCTCGGGCCGAGTCCACGTTCAATCTCGGCTTTGTAGGGCTCGACGATGCCCAACCAGAACGCGAGGAAGTTATCGGCGATGCGGTAGCTGCGACGCCGTGTGCGCGAGCCCGCCTCCGTGACGGGAACGATCCGCTCGACGAGCCGCAGCTCGATCAGCCGCTCGAGCGTGCGGGCCGGCTCGGCTCGCACGGCCTGCTCGATCTCGCCGTGCTTGGTGGCGCCGGCGGCAATTGCGCGCAGCACCAGCTGGCCCAGCTCACCCGTATCGCCCTCGGTCGCGAGCACCAACCGGCCCTCGTCCAGGAGCCGGCCACCGGGACGGCAGACCAGGCGCGCGAGGTTCTCGCGCACGCTGCGTCCCTGATCCCACCAGGTCAGATAGAGCGGCACGCCGCCGAGGATGCCCCAGATGAGGGCGCGATCGGAGGGCGCGAGCTTGCGCAGCATCAGCGCCGTCTCGTGCGGCGCGAACGGATGCAGCGCAAGCGTCAGGTCGATGCGTCCGTACAGCGGCGCGCGCTCCTCTTGGATCGCGTGCATTGTGCGCACCGCCGAGCCGCACAGCAGGATCCGTAAGCGTGTCCTCTCCCGGGTACGATCCCAGAAGGCGCGCAACACCCCCGGCAGCTCGGGAGAGATCCGCAGCAGCTCGGGGAACTCGTCGAGCACAAGCAGCAACGGCTCATCGACGGCGGCGATCGCGATGCTCTCCAGCGCATCGTCCCAGTCAACAAACGGTCTCCCGCCGAGATCGCGCACTCCCGCTGCCAACACGTCGGCAGCGGCTCGGCTCAGGATGCCCAGCTCATCGCGCGCGGGTCGTCCCGCGCCGGTGTGGAACACCGTGCGACGGTCTTTGGCAAACGCGCTCAGCAACGCGGTCTTGCCCACCCGTCGTCGCCCCCACACGAGTGCGACGGCACCCGCGCGTGGCGAGCCCTCCCACCACTCCGCCAGCGCCTCGAGCTCCATCGACCGATTGACGAACACGACGTCCAGTGTAACCGACATCGGGTGTAACCGACATCCGATGTAACCATGGAGCGGTCCGGTGGGGAGTCGACCCCTGGCAGCTGTGAGCGAGGTGACCGCTTCGCTGGCCGCGAGAGCCCGACTCAGCCGTAGGATTATTGACCGGGGTTCTCGCGCTCCTGCGCTTCGGCGTCCAGCATGTGCTCGACGGCGGCTATGTAGTCCGCGGCTCCGGCGACGAGCTCCTCCGCGTCGGCGCGGCTGGGCGTGATCGCTTCGTAGTCGCCGCCCTCACGGGCGCGCTGGGCGCGCCCGGCCAGCGTATGGAGGTGCTGGTCGAACGCGCCGGTGGTCACGTAGCGCTCGTGGAAGAGGTGCCACGTGCCCCCGTGGGTGCGGGCGTACTCGTCGCGCTCGGACAGCGCCGCGCGGGCGGCGTAGAGCATCGCGTAGTAGGCGGCGCTGACGGCCCCCTCGAGATGCCCGGAGGCAAGGGCCATTCGCGCAAGCCCGACGCGGTCGCGTGCCTGCTCCATGAACTCCACCGAACGCGGGCTCACTCAAGGCCGCTCCCGTAGAGCACGCGCTTGTCGCGGTCCACCTCGGCGATGAAGAACGAGCGGATCTCGCGCCGGCCACGCAGCCACTCGGGGGTTTTGACGAAGACCGAGTACCACACCGGGCTGACCCCCTCGGCGGCGGCGATCTCATAGACCAGTTCGATCGCCTTGATCCCGTGGCGGTGCTCGCTGCCGTCGACAAGCACCATCAGGTCGATGTCGGACTCCTGGTGCGGTGTCTCCCCGCGCGCCCGCGAGCCGTAGAGCCAGATCGCGTGTAGATCGGAGCCGAGCTCGTCGTGCAGGCGCTCGACCAGGCGCTCCACGACACGGCGCTCGGCTTCCGAGAGCGAGGCGCCGGCGAGGGGGTCGGAGGTCTGCGTGGACATGGCCTCAGAGGATAGGCGGCGCCCCGTCCCCCAGCCGCGTGCGCTCGCCGGCGTCGGTCCAGATGATCTGCTCGCGCCCGGGGCCCACGCCGATCAGGGTGACGGGCGCGCCGATCTGCTCGGCGATGAACTGGAGGTACTCGCGCGCGGCCTCGGGCAGGTCGGAGTAGGTGCGGCACTCGCCGAGGTCCTCCTGCCAGCCGCGCAGCTCGGTCAGCTCGGCGGTGGTGTGGTGTAGGACGGTCTGGTGGTAGGGGAAGTCCTCGAACTCCGCGCCCTCGGCGCCGCGGTAGCTCGTGCACACCTGGACCCGGTCGAGGCCCGAGAGTACGTCGAGCTTGGTGATCACGAGCGCTGTCAGCGTGTTCAGGCGCGCGGCGTAGCGCAGCGCGACGAGGTCCAGCCAGCCGGTGCGACGCGGACGCCCGGTGGTCGTGCCGAACTCGCCCCCGCGCTTACGGATCAGCTCGCCCATCTCGTCGTGCAGCTCGCTCGGGAACGGCCCGGCGCCGACGCGCGTGGTGTAGGCCTTCGACACGCCCCAGATCTCGTCGATGTCCTTCGGGCCCACGCCCGTGCCGACGCACGCGGCGCCCGAGAGCGGGTTGGAGGAGGTGACGAACGGATAGGTGCCGTGGTCGATGTCGAGCATCGCGCCCTGCGCGCCCTCGAAGATCACCTTCTCGCCGTCGTCGAGCAGCTCCCACATCAGTTTCGCCGTGTCGGCGATGTGCTGCTCGAGGCGGTGACCGTAGGTCAGGTACTCCTCGGTCATCGCGTGTAGATCGAGCGCGGGGTCCTTCTCGAAGGGCCGCAGCGACAGGCGCTTGGGCTCCATCGCGGCGACGATCTTCTTCTTCAGGATCTTCTCGTCGAGCAGGTCCTGCACGCGGATGCCCAGCCGTGCGGCCTTGTCCGCGTAGCACGGGCCGATACCGCGACGGGTCGTGCCGATCTGGCGGCTGCCGAGCTTGGCCTCGCCGGCGGAATCGAGCAGCAGGTGGTAGGGCATGATCAGGTGGGCGTTCGCCGAGATCCGCAGCCCGCTCACGTCCACGCGCCGTGCCCGCAGCGCGTCGAGCTCCTCGATCAGCACCTTCGGGTCGATCACCACGCCGTTGCCGATTACGCAGCGCTTGCCCGGGTAGAGGATGCCCGACGGGATCAGGTGCAGCTTCCACTCGACGTCCCCGCGGACGATCGTGTGGCCGGCGTTGTTGCCGCCCTGGAAGCGCACGACCGCGCCCGCGCGCTCGGCGAGCAGATCGGTGATCTTGCCCTTCCCCTCATCGCCCCACTGGGCGCCGACGATGACTATTCCTGGCATGTCGACTGGAGTCTACGAGGCTCTACTGCGTGTAGCGCTCGCCGGCATAGTTGAGGAACTTCGGGTACTCCTTCTGGAACGTCAGCGTGACTTTGCCGACGGCGCCGTTGCGGTGCTTGGCGATGATCAGGTCGGCCTCGCCGGGGCGCTCGGAGTCCTCGTCGTAGTACTCGTCGCGGTAGATGAACATCACCAGGTCGGAGTCCTGCTCGAGGTTCCCCGACTCGCGCAGGTCCGAGAGCTGCGGTTTCTTGTCCGGGCGCGACTCGACCGCGCGGCTCAGCTGCGAGAGCGCGATCACCGGCACGCCGAGCTCGCGCGCGAGGATCTTCAGGCCGCGGCTGAGCTCGCCGACGGCGGTCACGCGCGAGTCGTAGCGGCTGTCGGTGCGCATCAGCTGCAGGTAGTCGATGATGATCAACCCAAGCCCGTTCTCGCATTGCGAGTGCAGGCGCCGTGCCTTCGCGCGGATCTCGAGCATGCCGACGTCGCTCGAGTCGTCGACCCACAGCGGCGCGGCCGCCAGGCGCTGCGAGGCCTTGAGGATCTTCGGCCAGCGCTGCTCGGCCACGCGTCCCTTGCGCAGCTCCTCGCCCTTGATTCGCGCCTGCGAGGCGACGAAGCGCTGAGCCAGCTCGGCCTCGGCCATCTCGAGGCTGAACAGCGCGACGGGCTTGCCGTGCTCGACGGCGGCGTTCTCGGCGATGTTGCAGACGAGCGCGCTCTTGCCCATCGCGGGGCGGGCGGCGATGATGATCAGGTTCCCCGGCTGAAAGCCGCCGGTGATCTCGTCGAGGTCCTTGAAGCCGGACGGCGTCCCGGTCAGGGAGGTGCCTTCGATCGAGAGGCGGTGCAGCTTGTCGAGCTCCTCATGGAGGACCTCTTCGATCGCGCGGAAGTCCTGCTGGCGATCGTCGCGGGCGACCTCGAGCATCGCCTTCTCGGCCTGCTCGACGAGCTCGCGCGGCGCGGCGCGATGGTCGAGCACGCTCTCCTGGATCTCGTACGACGCCCCCAGCAGCCGCCGCAGCAGCGCGTTCTCGCGCACGATCTGGGCGTAGCGGCGGGCGTGCCCGGCAGCCGGCACCACCCCGGTCAGCCCGTCGACCGTCGCGACCCCGCCGACCGCCTCGAGCTTGCCGCTGGAGCGCAGACGGTCGGTGACGGTGAGCACGTCGACCGGCTCGGACTCGTTGTAGAGCGCGAGCATTGCCTCGTAGATCGTGCCGTGGCGCTCGCGGTAGAAGTCCTCGGCGCGCAGCCCCTCTTCGATCACCAGCGCGTACAGCGACCGGTCCGACAGCAGGATCGAGCCCAGCACCGACTGCTCGGCCTCGAGGTTGTGCGGAGGCGCGACCCCGCCCGCCGGTGGGGCGGTGGCCGTGCCGTTGCCGTTGGTTACCGAGACCGCGCTCATGTCTCGGGCGAGTCTAAGTTGGCGCCGCCCTGAGCCTCGGCGCTCATCCCGCTATCTCGGACTAAATCACTCCCCACGAACACATGTTCGCAGCAGCAGCGGCGCGACTTTATTTCTTCGCCACGACCATCGCTCAGCACGGGGAGGGCAGGCCCGGGAGGGTGGGGCCTTCAAAACCCCTCCCGTTTATTTCTTAGCGACGACCATGGTCTTGATCGTCGCTGTGACTCCCTCGACGACCTCGACGACGACCATGTAGGTGCCGACGCTCTTGATCGGCTCGGGCATGTGCACGCCCCGTTTGTCGAGTTTCAGCCCGCGCGCTTCGCGCACCGCCGTGGCGATGTCCTGGGCGGTCACCGACCCGAACAGGCGGCCGTCGGCGCCGGCCTGCTGGGGGATCGTGAGCACGGTGCGGTTGAGCAGGTTGACGTTTTCCTGGGCTCTCTCGATCGCGTTGCGCTCGGCCCGTTCGGCCGCCGCCTTGCGCTCGCGGATCGCTTCGATCGCGCCTTTCGTGGCCGGCTGGGCGAGCTTGCGCGGGATCAGATAGTTGCGCAGGTAGCCCTTCGAGACGTCGATCGCCGCGCCCTGCTCACCGAGCTGCTCGACGTCCTCCAGGAGAATCGCTTCGGGCATCGGCCGTCCCTACCTTTCGCGGTCGCGGTCGCGGTCGCCGCGACCGCCGCGCGGCGAGTCCTCGCGGCCGCCCTCGTTCACGTACGGCAAAAGCGCCAGCTCGCGCGCGCGCTTGACCGCGCGGGCGATCTGGCTCTGGTGGCGCCGGCACGAGCCGGTGATCCGCCGCGAGCGGATCTTGCCCTTCTCGGAGATGAACTTCGAGAGCGAGGAGATGTCCTTGTAGTCGACCTGTTCGATCTTGTCACGGCAATGCTGGCATGGCTTGCGCCGGCCGCTCCCGGGCCCACCCTTCTTGTCTCGGCGGCGAACAGGCTTGCCGCGACCGCGCGCTTTTGCCACTGGTTGCTCCCTTGCTTGCTAGAACGGAATGTCGTCGTCGCCGGATCCAGCGGCGACAGGTGCGGGCTGGAAGTCCCCCTGATCGACGGGGACATCGCTGCCCTGTGGAGCTCCGTTGCCCGCCGCGAATCCGCCACCTGAGGCCTCATCGCGGGAGCCGAGGAACTGCACCGAATCGGCAATGATATCGGTTGCCTGGCGCTTTGTCCCGTCCTGGCTTTCCCACTCGCGCCACTCGAGGCGTCCGTCGATCGCCACGGGGCGTCCCTTGGAGAGGTACTTGGCGGCGTTTTCGCCCTGCGCGCCCCACACGGTGACGTTGAAGTAGTTGGGCTTATCGACCCATTCCCCGGAGGCTCCGTCCTTGCGGCGGGTGTTGCACGCGATCCGCAGGCTGCACACGGACATGCCGCTCGGCAGCGAGCGCAGCTCCGGGTCGGCGGTCAGGTTGCCGGTCATCACGACACGGTTGATGTTGGTTGCGGCCATGGTGGGACTTCCTTTCGGGCTGGTTCTCCCGCTCGCGGGAGCTCGTCGGTCTGCTCTCGGTCCCCGCGGTCGCGGGAGGCCGAGAGTCGAGTCTAGACCCGCCTCCGGGCGCAATCTCCGATTCGGCCCCGCCCGCCCCCGCGGAAGCCGCTAGTTGCGAGGATTGCTCTGCTCGGGCGCGGCCGGCGGTGTCGGTGCTCGGTGCGGGGCGGTCGATAGCCCTCGCGAGGAGGTCCGGAACACCTCGTCCCAGTAGGGGGCGCTGATCCCGAAGCCGCGGGTATCGTCCTGGAAGTGGTGGCGCATGTGCCGCTCGCGCAGTATCCGCCCGAGCGGCCCGCGCGCGCGGAAGTGGTGGATGTAGTAGTGGACCATGTCGTACGCGAGGTAGCCGGCGAAGAACCCGGCGCCGATCCCGGGGGCGTAGCCGGCGCCGAAGATCAGGTAGAGGATCCCGAACACGATCGCCCCCAACGGCACGCTCACCGCGGGCGGCATCACCAGGCGCAGGGGGTCGTTCGGGTGGTCGTGGTGGACTCCGTGGATGATCCAGTGCATCCGCGCGCCGAGGCCGTCCCGCGGCTCGAAGTGGAACACGATCCGGTGCAGCCAGTACTCGAACAGCGTCCACAGCGCGTAGCCGCCGATCACCAGCGCGACGGTGCTCGCGACGCTCGCGCTCGAGAGCTCCCACGCGGCCAGCACGAAGATCGCGGGCGTGAAGATCAGCACCGGCACGACGGGATGCACGCGCGAGAGGAGGTCGAGCACGCGCGAGTCGAACATCGGCGGGGAGGCCCGCAACACGTCGGTCTTGCTCGTCGCCCCCGTCCCCTCGCTCATGTCTTCGACCCAGGCCATCTCGATGATTTTATTACCCGATCGCCGATCGCATAACCGTTGCGCAGCGAATTATCTCCTCCGCGCGGCGATCTCCCAACCGACGGGAGCGCCGAGCAGCGGCCGCGACGGCTGATGCTACGCCGGCTCGCCGACCGAGAACTCGGCCTCCGCCGCGGGCTCGCCGCCGGCGGGCTCCGCCTCGCGCCGGGGCGTCCCGACCGTGCCGACGGTGGCAAGCGTCTCCGGAGCGTCCGGGGTGCCGGGTGCGAGCTTGACGATCCGGAAGCGCACGACCTCGTCGGCGATCCGCAGCGTGCGGTTGAGCGTCTCGAGCAGCTCCGGCGTGGCGTGGAACTGCAGCAGGTGGTACTCGGCGCTCGTCTTGTGGTCGATCTGGTACGTCAGCGCGCGCACGCCCCACGCGTCGTGGCGCAGGAACTCGCCCTGGGCCTCGATCGCCGCGCGTGCGTCGGCGACGATCTTCATGCGCGCCGGCTCCTCGACCTGGGGGTCGAGCAGGATCACGAGATCGTATGTCGGCGCGGGAAGAGTCACGGGCGACGGAAAGGTTAGCGGGTCTGGCCCTGCGCCTTCGCGCGGATGTCCGCGAGCTGCTCGTCGATCCAATCGCCCGGGTCGCGCGAGGTGACGATCGCGACGAGCCCCTCCGCGCGGCGGCGGCGCTCGGCGGCGGACATCGTGAGCGCGGCGTAGATCGAGTTGGCGAGCTCCTGGATGTCGAAGGGGTTGACCGAGAGCGCGAACTCGCCGAGCTCCTCGTGCGCGCCGGTGTTCTCGGAGAGGATCGAGACGCCCTCGCGCTCGTTCACGATCGGTCCCTCCTTGGCGACGAGGTTCATGCCGTCGAACATCGCGTTGACGAGCAGCACGTCGTAGTGCTTGTAGGCGGCCATCGCCTCCTCGAGGTCGTCGCGCAGCTTCAGCTGGATCGGCATCCAGTCGGGGGTGCCGTGGCGGTGGTTGACGACCGCCACCAAAGCCTCGATCCGCTCGAGGTACTCGGCGTACTGGGGCACGTCGGTGCGCGAGGGCATCATCTGCGCGATGAACGTCACGCGCTCGGTGAACTCGGGGTGCTGCTCGAGGAACAGGTCGAAGGCGGAGAAGCCGCGGAGCACGTTCTTACTCAAATCGGCGCGGTCGACGCGCAGGATCAGGAAGTCGCGGCGGCGGCGCAGGAGCTCGTCCTCGAACTCGCCGACCCGCTCGCTCTGGGCGACCTGGAGCGTGGCGCGATGGTCGATCGGGAGCGGGTAGGCGCGCACCCAGACCTCGCGCTCGCCGAACTCGACGAGGCCGCGGTCGAAGTCGACCTCGAGGTCCATCAGGTCGCGGCAGCACTGCAGGAAGTTGCGCCGGTAGGAGCGGGTGTGGAAGCCGATGATGTCGTTCGCGAGCAGGCCCGTGAAGATCTCCTCGCGGATTCGCGAAGGCAGTACCCGCCAGGCGTCGGACTGCGTCCAGGGGATGTGGATGAAGTGGTGCAGGAACACGTCCGGGCGGGCTTTGCGGACGAGGTCAGGGAGCGTGTAGAGGTGGTAGTCGTGGACCATCACGACCGGCTCGGAGACGCCCTCGAGCTCCTCGACGACCGCGCGGGCGAGGTCCTCGTTGACGACGTTGTAGCCAAACTCGAAGGCCTCGATCTCCTCGCGGCGGATGTCCGGCGCGTTCGATAGATCCCAGAGGTAGTGCTGGATGAACCAGAGCATCGGGTTGGCGAAGACGTTGTAGAAGCGGTCGTAGGCCTCCGCGTCGGAGACGACGAGCCTGACCTGGAACTCGCCGCCCGCCGGAGAGCGCACTGGGAACGAGCGGCCGTCGTTCGCGCGCGAGACCTCGGCGTCGTACTCGTTCATCGCCGAGGCGATCCAGATCGCTTCGCGGTGCGAGGCCAGCCCCGTGAGCGCCGTCACCAGCCCGCCCGAGCCGCGCTGCACCTCACCGTCGGCGTGGAAGGTGACGGGCCCCCGATTAGACACCAGCACCAGCGGTTGGGTCCGCTGGGCCGGTGTCTCGTTCATGATTCGCGCAGCTCGTTGAAGATCTTTAGATAGTCCCGCAGGTAGCGCGGCGTGAGGAAGTGCGCGCGTACGTGCTCCTTGCCGCGGCGCCCGAGGAACTTGCCGAGCGCCGGGTCCCGGACGATCTCCAGGGTGCGTTCCGCGCACTGCTCGGCGGAGGAGACGAGATAGCCGGTGACGCCGTCCTCGATCTGCAGCGGGATCCCGCCGACGTCGCCGCCGATGAAGGGGCGCGCCTTCCAGATCGCCTCCGAGACGGTCAGCCCGAAGCCCTCGCGTGTGGACTTCTGGATCAGCACGTCGGCGTGGGACTGGAAGGCGTTGACCTCGATCGCGCCGACGTTGTTGAAGTTGTTGAGGATGTGCACGTCGGGGTCGCCGTCGGCGTGGGCGATCGTGGCGTTGAAGAAGTCCCAGCCCTCGGGGTCGTCGGAGGCCATCGAACCGACCAGCGCGAGCTGCATGCCCGGCATCTCGGCCTTGACCGCGCGGTAGGAGTCGATCACCCCGAGCGGGTCCTTCCAGGGGTCAAAGCGCGAGACCTGGCACATCAAAGGCCGGTCGATGTCGATCCCGAACTGCTCGCAGACGTACGAGGCGTCCTCCGGCAGCAACGCCATGTTCTTCGGCGTCAGCGGATCGATCGCGGGGGGCACGACGTTGACTTTGCCGCGCATCCCCTCGGGCACGTAGCCGGCCATGTGGAAGAGCGACTGGGGGTACTCGGAGATGTAGGGGAGCAGCTGGGCGATCGTGTCCGGGTTCGGCGTGGAGAGGTCGATGTGGCAGCGCCAGACCCAGCCGGCGGCCTTCTCCGGCACGAGCGTGTGCAGCGCCGCGGGCTGGGGGTCGTGCACGAGGCACACGTCCCAGCCGCCGGAGAGCTCGCGCGCGTTCATCTCGTTGTAGCGCCGCCAGGTCTCCCACTGCTCGGAGTCGAGGTCCTGGGGAGCGCCCTGGAGCGCGTTGTGCATCAGCTTGGTCGCGTTGAAGAACTCCTCGCGCCCGTAGATCACCTGCCACTCGCAGTCGAGGCCGACATCGCGCATCAGGCCGACGAGCGTGTAGAGGATCTCCGAGACCCCGCCGCCGAACGCGGTCGCCGAGATGTGGACCACGCGCTGGCCCTTGAGCGGCTCGGCGAGCTCGCGGATCTCCTCGATCAGCTCCTTGCCGCAGATGTGCGTGTAGTCGGAGAGGGTCTTGTGGCCGACGGCGACAGGTTGGAGCACGCGGCAGGACGATACCTAAAGGGGTGCACGGACATGACGAGCCCGCACGGGGCTCACGGGCCGATCTCGATCGGATCGCACGCCTGTGCCGGCCGGGGCCCTTCGCGGGGCGTCGTCCTCGGGCTCGACGTGGCCCGCCATGTCTTCGCCCTTGCGTCCTACCCCCACTCGACCCCCGAGCACCCCAGCCGCACACTCCGATCGAGATAGGCCCTAAGGTCTTGTGAATGCTCAACGGACGCCTCTACAGGGTGGCCTTCGCGCCGTTCGCGCTGGCGCTCGCGGTGGCGGCGTTCTCGCTGACCGCGCGTCCGGGGCCACTGACCTCGGCGCTCGCCCCGGACGCGTTCGAAGGCGCCCCGGCGCTCGCCGAACTGAAGAGCATGGCGGCCGAGTTTCCAAGCCGGCGCCCGGGCAGCCCCGGCGACGAAGCGCTCGCCACGAAGATCGCGCAGACGCTAAAAGGGCTCGGCGCGCCCGGCCACGGGGGCTTCGAGGTGACCACGCACAGGTTCCAGGCGCAGGCGATCGAAGGGGAACGGACGCTGAGCACGGTGATCGCGCAGCGTGCGGGGTCGAGCGGCGGCACGCCGATCGTGATTCTCGCTCACCGCGACGCGCGCGGGGCGGGTGGGTCCTCTTCTGTGGCCGAGCTGTCGGGGACCGCCGCGCTGATCGAGCTCGCGCGCGTGTTCGCGGCGCGCGAGACGCAGCGGACGATCGTGCTCGTCTCGACCAGCGGCGGCAGCGGCGGCGACGCCGGCGCGCTGAACTTCGCCACGGAAGCGAGCCCGTTCGCCCAGACGAGCCCGTCCACCGGGATCGACGCGGCGCTCGTGCTCGGCGATGTCGCCGGGGGGAGCCGGCGGAAGCCGTTCGTGGTGCCCTACTCGGACGCTTTCGGCAGCGCACCCGAAGAGCTCCAGCGCACGGTTACGAGCGCGATCGCGCAGAACGTCGGGGGCAACCCCGGCGTGCCGAGCACGTTCGGCCAACTCGCCCACCTGGCGTTTCCGCTCGCGACGGGCGAGCAGGGGGCGCTGAACGCGAGCGGACTGCCCGCGGTGCTCGTGCAGGTGATGGGCGAAGCGACCCCGCCGGCGGGGGAAGCGGTGAGCGCGGAACGGTTGGAAGGTTTCGGGCGCGCGACGCTGAGCGCCGTGGACGCGCTGGACACGGCGCCCGAGATCGAATCGGCCCCGCAGACGGGCCTCGTGATCGGACGGCAGGTGCTGGGAGAGTGGGTGCTGCGCCTGCTGCTCGCGACGCTGCTGATCCCGCCGCTGCTGCTGCTCGCCGACGGCTACGCGCGCCTGCGCCGTCGCCGCGGCGCGAGCGGCGACCACGCGATGCTCCGGGGCCTCGCGTGGACGGGCCTCTGCGCCCTGCCGTTCTTCGCGGCGGCCGTGTTCGCGAAGGCGCTGGGCCGGCTCGGCGCGCTGTCCGCGCCGACGATGCCCCTCCCGGCGAGTGCGCTGTCGCTCGGAGGCTTCGCTGTGAGGGGGGTGCTGGCGGTGGCGCTCGCGCTGGGACTCGCCTGGCTGATGTGGGCGTGGGGAGTGCGACGGCTGGGGCTGAGAGGGCGCCCGGACGACGACGGGGCCGGGCTGGCGTTGCTGACGGTGCTGCTCGCGGTGGCGATCGTGGTGTGGCTGAGCAATCCGTACGCGGCGCTGCTGGTGCTGGGAGCGCTGCACCTGTGGCTGCTGCTCGTCTCCCCGCGGACCCGCCCGCCGCGGCCGGCGGCGCTCGCACTGGTCGTGGTCGCGCTCGTGCCGCTCGCGCTGCTGATCGTCTTCTACGCGCGCGAGCTCGGGGTGGGGCCGGGCGGGATCGCGTGGGACGCGGTGCTGCTGCTCGCGGGCGGGCACGTCGGGATCGCGGCGACGGTCCTGTGGAGCCTCGGCTTCGGCTGTGTGGTGGCCGCCGCGCTGCTCGCGACGGCGCCCGAAGCGGAGCTCGGGGACGGCGGCATCGACGGCGGCACGCCGCTGCGGATCAGGGGGCCGCTGTCCTACGCCGGTCCGGGATCGCTCGGTGGGACGGAGTCGGCGCTGCGACGCTGAGCGCTGAGCGCCGCGCCGAAGTCCGCTGTTCGGAGATCGCGCGGCGGGCAGGGGTTGCGCGAAGGACGGGGAATCGAAGCACGAGCCGCCATAATCGAGCGCGAGGTCATGTCCGAAGCCCTATTCACGACGAGATCCCGCCGCCGCCGCCGCCGCCGTGGCCGTGCCTCGCGCAGCGCGTGGCGTGCGCTGTCGATTGTGCTGATCGCGGTGGGCGCTCTCGCGCTCGTCGACGCCGGCGTGACACTCGTGTGGCAGGAGCCGTTCTCGGCGCTGTACGCGAAATTCAGGCAGGACCATCTCAGCGGGACGTTGCGCGCGGCCGAACGGGTGGCCCCCACGCAGGTCGAACGGCGGGCGCTGGCGAGCCTGCCCGATGAGCGCCGCCGGGTCGCGTTCCTCGCCGGCGAGTTGCAGCGCCATGCTCCCAACGGCAGCGCGGTGGGCCGGATCGCGATCCCGAAGATCGACGCGAGCTACGTGATCGTGAAGGGCACCGAAACCTCCGATCTGGAGGGTGGGCCGGGGATCTACTCGGAAACGAACTTCCCCGGGATCGCCGGCACGACCGCGATCGCCGGGCACAGGACCACCTACCTGGCGCCGTTTCGCCATATCAACGAACTGAGCCCAGGCAACCACATCCTGCTCGAGATGCCCTACGCGCACTTCACCTACACGGTGATCGGCCAGCGCGTGGTGCTGCCGACAGACGTCTCCGCGGCGGTGTCGAACGTCGGCTACACACGCCTGGTGCTGTCCGCCTGCACGCCCCTCTTCAGCGCCGAAAAACGGCTGCTCGTCTACGCGCGCCTGACGAAGACAGTGCCCGTCGGTGCCGCCCGCGTGCTGGGTGGGCGGGTCTACCAACCCTCGCTGATCCGGCCGATCGTCCCCACGCAGAGCACACGGCCGCGCAGACGGGCGGACGGGCTCGAGTTCTCCGCGAGACCGCCGATGGTGCCCGGGCCCACCCAGCCGAAGATACCGGCCGCCCTGTAGGGCTACGAGCACCGCCGCGCTCACCAGCGGTGCTCGTAGCCCTCCAGCCGGCGCTCCTCGCCGTGCTCGTCCAGGAACCTCGCCCCCGGCGGCCCGTCCTTTACGCAGCCGATCCAGGTGGGCTGGGCGCCGCCGGCCTCGCGCAGGGCGCCCTCGACGCGGGCGCGCGCGGCGGCGGGCACGGTGAAGCACAGCTCGTAGTCTTCGCCCGCGCTCGCCGCCCACTCCCGATCGGAGACGCCCCCGTCGAGGGGCAGCCGCTCGAGGTGCAGCTCGACCGAGACCCCGCTGCGCTCGCCGACATGGCGCGCGTCGGCGGCGAGGCCGTCGGAGATGTCGATCATCGCGCTCGCCCCCGCCCGCGCGAGCGCCCGGCCCTCGCCGAGGCGTGGGACGGGGCGGCGCGGCCGTCCGCCGAGGTGGCCCGTCACCCCCACGAGGTCCCCGGCCCGCGCGCCGTCTCGCCCCACCAGTTCGGAGGCGGAGTCCGCCCAGCCGATGACCGTCACGCAGGCCGTGAGCACCGGCGCGGCGACCACGTCGCCGCCCGCGAGCACGGTCTCCGTCGCCGCGGCGACCTCCAAGGCCCCGCGCACGAGCTCGAGCGCCCGCTGCTCGCCGACCGCGGCCGAGACCCCGAGCGCGATGTACGCCTCGCCCGTCCGCGCGCCCATCGCGGCGAGATCCGAGAGCGCCCCCGCGAGCGCGCGCCAGCCGACGTCGCGCGGGCTGGAGGAGCCGCCGCCGCCGAGCCGGAAGTGCACGCCCTCGACGATCGCGTCGACGGAGGTCACGCACAGCGCTCCCCCGGAGCGCACGACCGCGGCGTCGTCGCCGACGCCACGCACGATCCGCGACCCGTCGTCTCGCGGCAGCGCGGCCGCGATCGAGTCGATCAATGAACGCTCCATCTCAGCTCAGGAGCCTAAAGGCGGTTGGTCTCACCCCGTCGTTCGACGGCGTGAGGAGATGCGACGCACTCGAGCGCAGGCGTGCCACCGATCGTCCGAGATCGGCCAGCACGTCGAGCACCGAGGGTGGCGCAGATCGCCGCGGAACGACCGCCTCTAGCGGTGGCGGTAGACGATTCTCGCGCGGTCGAGGTCGTACGGCGAGAGCTCGCAGCGGACGCGATCGCCCGGGAGGATGCGAATCCGGAAGCGGCGCATCTTGCCCGCGACGTGTCCAAGTACGACGTGATCGTTGTCGAGCTTCACGCGAAACATCGCGTTCGGCAGGGCCTCGATCACCTCGCCCTCGAATTCAACCTTGTCCTCCTTTGCCACGAGTTTCTGTCCCATCTGGCCGCCGCACGATGTGTGCGCACGATCCCTTGTCTCGGAATTTCCTGACCCAAACTACCAGCGTGGGAGCCGCGAGGGGGCCCGCGCTACTGGCCGGCTCCGGCTCCGCCCGTGTTTCCGCCGTTGCCGTTCGCCGCGCCGCCACCGCCACCGGGCGCTGCCGCGGTCGGTTCTGACGGCGCGTTCGCATTCGGTTCGGGCGGGGTGGGATTGGCGCCACCACCACCGCCACCAGCGCCTTGATTGCCACCGCCCGCGCCGTTGCCACCACCGCCTGTCCCCGTGCCCGCGCCGCCGCCGGCGCCCTGCCCGGGACTGTTGGTGTGCGGGAGTTTGACCTTTTTGCCGGGCTTCTTTTCCTTCGCTTCGAAGTTTTCCCGGCTGTATTCGTTGCCCTGGGTCGTGCGCCCCGTGCTCGCGTACTTACCGAAGAACGGCTGGTAGGAGATCGGTTCCTTGGGCTGGGGGAATTCGATGCAGGGCTGGCCTTCGGTGACGCTCGCCATGTAGTCGTGCCAGATTTCCGCGGGCAGGTAGCCGCCCTGCTGGGGCTCGCCGTGGACATCGGTCATCGAGACGCGCCTGTTCGGGTAGCCCATCCACACGACCGTCGCGTAGCGGGGCGTGTAGCCGTCGAGCCAGGCGTCGACCAGTTCGCTGGTCGTGCCGGTCTTGGCGGCGGTCGGGCAGTCGATCGCCGAGCGCGTAGCGGTGCCGCTCTGGACGTTCTGGTGGAGGATGCTCGTCTCCTCGGCGGTGACCCCTTCGGAGAGCACCTTCGTGCGATGGGGCACGCCCCAGCTCGAGTCGACGTGGCCGTCTCCGAACACGACCTTGGAGATCGCGATCGGCCTGTTGCGGTAGCCACCGTCGGCGAGCGTCGCGTAGACGTCGGCCATTTCCAGCGGCGTGACCCCGAGCGTGAGCCCGCCGAGCGCTTCCGCGGGGTAGCTGGAGAGGTGGGTTTTGACGCCCATCTTGTAGGCCGTTTCCGTGATCGTGTTCTCACCGAGGTCGGCCGCGAGCTGGGCGTAGACGGTGTTGTCGGAGGCGAGGGTGGCGTTGACGAGGTTGATCGATTTGTTCAGCGAGGTGCCCTCGAACGTCTTCACTTCGTAGGTCGGGTAGCCGGTCAGCCAGCCGGGCTCGAGCGTGTGCGAGAGGTAGTAGGTGCTGTTCGGGTCGATCCCGCGCGCGAGCGCGTCGGCGAGGTCGATCGCCTTGAACGTCGAGCCGGGCTGGCGATGGCCGTCGGCGGCGAGGTTGTACTGGGACTGCTCGTATGACTCGGACTCGGCCATCGCTTCGATGTCGCCGTTGTGGGGGTCGATCGTGACGATCGCCGAAGCTGGGTCTTCGGGTTCGTCGAGCACTTCGGCGATCGCTTTGCGCGCGAGGCTCTGCTTACGCAGGTCGATCGTCGTGTACACCTTCAGCCCGCCCTGTTCGACGGTCTTCGCGCCGTAGCGGTGGATCAGCTGTTCGCGCACGTATTCGAAGAAGAACGGTTCGCTGCGCTTGGAGTAGAACGTGCCGAGGTGCACCTCCAGCGGCGCGCGCTCGGTCGCGGCGGCCTGCGCGGCGGTGATGTAATGCAGTTCGGCCATCTTCGCGAGCACCTCGTTGCGCCGTTCCCGGGCCGCGGCGGGATAGAGGAACGGGTTGTACTGCGACGGCGCCTGCGGCAGCCCGGCGAGCACCGCCGACTGCTCGAGGTCGAGCTCGGACGCGGGCTTGTCGAAGAAGATCCGCGCCGCGGCCTGCACGCCCGTCGCGGTCTGCCCGCCGAGGGTCCCGTAGGGGACGCTGTTGAGATAGCTGGTGAGGATCGAGCGCTTGGAGTGATGTTCGGTGTAGTCGATCGCGAGCTTCGCCTCGACGATCTTCTGCTTGAGCGTGTGCAGGTCGCCGCCGAGGTAGAGGTTGCGAATCAGCTGCATCGTGATCGTCGAGCCGCCCTGCAGGGGGGCGCCGGTGGTGATGTCCTTGATCGCCGAGCGGAAGATGCCGGTGAGGTCGACGCCGTCGTTCTTGTAGAAGCGCTGGTCCTCGATCGCGATCGTCGCGTTCTTCAGATTGGCGGGGATTTCACTCCAGCCGATCGGGCTGCGCAGGTCGTCGGACTGGATGAAGCCGAGCCGCGTGCCGTCGGCGGCGAATACCTGCGAGGAGCCGCCGGAGAGGATCGGGTGCAGCGACGCGAGCGCGGGCGCGGTGGAGGCGACGTGGAGGACGTAGCCGACCGCCGCGATCGCGCCGAGCACGAGCATCGTCGCGAGCACGCCGCCGCCGATCAGGAAGATTCGGGCGGGACCCGCGCGGTGGTGGCGGCGCCGGCGCTTGCGAGCTTGGCGGGACATACACCGCCGAGATTACCGCTCGGATTGTGATTTCCTGCCGTTTGCCACCGCCTGCGACTGCGCGTGCACACGCGCGGCGCCCGTCGCGCCCTCGATATATGACCCCCGACACCGCCGACCCAACGATCCAGGCCGTGCGCCCGTCGATCGCGGAGGCCAAGGGTGATTTGGTCCGGGCGTTGGTCGGCGTGCTCGGCGCGCTGGCCACGGCCGCGAACGGCACGGGCGTGCTGCTGCTGCTGCTGGGAGCGGCGATGCTCTACCTGTATGGCCCGCGCGAGGATCGTGGCCACGTAAGCTGGGCGGAGTCAGATGTCGAGCCTCCAGACTCCTCCCTCCGCACCCGGCGAGCCCACACCGCCCGGCGCAGGGACCCCGCCCGCGGTCGACTCGTTCGAGCGGGCGCTGGCGGCGGAGCGGCGCTCGCGTGAGGACCAGACGCCCGACTGGCCGCCGTGGATGGCGCCGGCGGCGCTGCTCGGCGCGCTGGTGCTGGCGGCGGTCGGGGGGCTGATCGTCGACCTGCCCGCGGCCGCGTTCGGGGTGAACATCACCTCCTCGCACATCCCCGGGGGGTTGGAGATCGCGGATACGGCCGTGCAGGATCTGATCTTCATCCTCACCGCCGTCCTGTTTGCGCGGATCGGCGGCCGGAAGGTGCGCTCCTGGCAGTTCGGGCTGCGCCCGCCGCGGCTGAGAATGCTGTGGACGGTGCTGCTGCCGCTCGGCCTGTTCGTGGCGTTCGTGATCTTCAGCGTGATCTGGGCGGGCATCCTGGACGAGAGCACGAAAGAGAAGATCCTCGAACGGCTCGGCGCCAACGAAGGCACCTCGCTGCTGCTGTTGAGCGCCGCGCTGACGTGCGTGATCGCGCCGATCTGCGAGGAGTTCCTGTTCAGGGGCTTCATCTTCACGGCGCTGCGCAACTGGAAGGGAACGTGGCCGGCGGCGATCGTCACGGGCTTGCTGTTCGGGGGCGTGCACGCCGGCTCGGCGCCGGTGGTCGACCTCGTGCCGCTCGCCTTCCTCGGGTTTGGGTTGTGTCTGCTGTATCGGGCCACGGGCTCGCTGTATCCGTGCATCGCCGCGCACTCGCTGAACAACTCGATCGCGTACGGCAGCCTCGAGAGCTGGACGTTCCTGCAGGTGATCGCGCTGATCGCCGGCTCGCTGCTGCTGATCGGCGCGATCGTGCTGGCGGCGAAGCGCGTCGGTCTGATCACGACGCCGCCGGCGTTGCTCGCGCCCGCCCCGGCCGTCGTCTGACGGGTACATTGAATTGGGACCGTCACGCCGTATGTCGCCGGGCAGACGGTGTGGGTGAGCTTCTCGATCGACGGGCGCGGGGTGGGGGCGGAGAGCGCGAACGTGCTCCCCGCAAGTGGCGGCGCCGGAAAGTTCCAGGTCGGCTTCTCCAGCCGCACGGCCGGGCTGCTGAAGGCGCGTGTCGCGCACGCGGGTACGGGGCGCCGGCGCCTTCCACGTGCGCTACCGGAGCGATGGCCGCCACGTCGAGGCGGACCTGACCAAGCAGGTGCTCGCCGAGATCGAACCGGGCGGTCGCGTGAAGACGGTCTACACGATCAGCTCGGGCAAGCCCTCGACGCCGACCGTGCTCGGCCGCTTCCAAGTCTACGAGAAGACCCCGGGGGAGAACAGCGAGGGGATGGTCGACTCCAACTACTTCATCCGCGGCTATGCGATCCACGGCTACGCCGAAGTCCCGACCTACGCCGCCAGCCACGGCTGCCTGCGCGCGCCGATTCCGGATGCCCCCGCGATCTACAGCTGGGTAGAGGTGGGCACGCCGGTCGACGTCTACAACTGAGCCGAGAACAGAATCACACGCGGACGCGGATGACCCTCGCCAGATAGCTCAGCACGAAGCCGTAGACGAGCAGCGCGAGCGCCGTCTTGACGAGGTGGATCGCCCACTGGCTGGAGGAGCCGGAGACGATGCCGGCGAAGGGCGAGGTGAAGAAATCGGAGGCTTCGTCGATCTTCTTGTGGACGGTGCTTTCGTGTTTGGGCGCCGGTGGGCCGGTGGAGGAGGGGTGCTCGTTGACCACTTCCTGCTGATGGGTGGAGGCCGAGGAGGTCTGTTCGACGACGAAGACGAGGAACGAGGCGACGACGATCAGGCAGATGATCCAGGAAGCGAGGCGGAGCAGCGAGGCGAGCGAGGAGGATACGCCGGAACTCGCCATCGGACTAGATTAGACCCAGCGGTGGATGCTCAGGACGAACATACGAGCGATCTGGAGCGCGCCCGCGCGCTCCTGGTGGAGGAGTTGCGCGAGCACGCGCTCGTGATCGGGGCGGTGACGTTGACGAGCGGGGAGCAGGCCGAGTACTACGTCGACGCCAAGCGCGCGATCCTGCGCCCGGCGGGCTTCACGGCGCTCGGCAGGCTGGTGGCGGCGCAGGTCGCGAGCTGGGAGGGGACGGCGGTGGGGGGGATGACGATGGGCGCCGACCCGGTCGCCTGCGCGGCGCTGGCGGGCGGGAGCGAAGCGAAGGCGTTCTTCGTGAGAAAGGACGCGAAGGCGCACGGCCTGCAGCGGCGCATCGAGGGCCCGCCGCTCGGCCCGGAGGACCGCTGCGTGGTGGTCGAGGACGTCGTCACGACCGGCGGCTCGGCGCTCGCTGCGATCGCGGCCCTGCAACAGGACGGCCAGGAGATCTGCGGCGTGATCAGCGTGCTCGACCGGCTCGCCGGCGGCGGCGCGGCGATTGAGCGTGAGGCCGGCGCGCCGTACGTGGCGCTGAGCACGATCGACGAGGTTTATCCGGACCGCCCCGACCGGACGACCGCTTGATGGACAGCGCCCCCCGCCGGTGGTAATGCTGACGGTCCGCCCTGCCCACCCGGAGGACGCGGCGCTGCTGCTCGGCCTGTTCGGCGAGCTGGCCGCGTACGAGCACCTCGAGCACGAGCTGAAGGCCACCGAGGCACAGTTGCGCGAGGCGCTGTTCGGGGAGCGCCCGGCGGCCGAGGCGCTGATCGCCGAGCGCCTGGCGCGCGACGGCGACCATGAGCCCAAGGCCGAGGCGCTCGGCTACGCCCTGTTCTTCCCGACCTTCTCGAGCTTTCTGGCGAGCACGGGCGTGTGGCTGGAGGACCTGTTCGTCCGCGCAGAGCACCGTGGCGAGGGCGTCGGCAGGGCGCTGCTCGGCGCGGTCGCGGCGCGCGCAAGCGAGCGCGGCGGCGAGCGGCTGGAATGGGCGGCGCTCGACTGGAACGAGCCGGCGCTCGGCTTCTACCGGAGGATCGGCGCGGCGACGATGAATGAGTGGATCACCCACCGCCTCGACGGCGAGGCCCTCGCCCGCGTAGCGGCCGAGGGACGCCGGTAGCCTTCTCGACTGACCCCTCGACCAGGCGGGTCGCGCCCTCGTAGTCCAATGGATAAGACGACCGCCTCCTAAGCGGTAGATCCAGGTTCGACTCCTGGCGGGGGCACTGGCACAAAAGCCCTGCAAATCAGCATGTTTTTGATCGCTCTAGCACTAGGCAAAAGTCTGCCCGACGGCCCAGATAAGCTTTTTGTGCCCAATCAAACTGCCGATGAGGGTCCGCGCATTGCGAGTGCGCGGCCGCCGGCCGGCCGGCCGGCGGCCCGCCCGGCTTGCTCCGCGAACCGGGCACCAAGCAAGCTGCCATTAAGGCCCCATTTTGAGGCCTTTGTGGCCGTAGAACTGTCAATGCTGTTATTCTTAGGGCAAGAAGGCCTCAATTTGAGGCCGTTGTGTCATGCCAGGTCGTGTTTACAGCCCCCTCCTTGAGCTCGCCGCGGACCAGTACGGGTACGTGTCGACCGATGACGCGCGCGAGCTGGGGGTCTCGCCGCGTAGATTGAAGCTCTTGGCGGAACGGGGTTCGCTCGCGAGGGTTGCTCGCGGTCTCTATCGCTTCCCGCCTGGGGTCGTCCCGATCTCTGCTCTGGATCAATATATGGAGGCGACCCTATTACCGGGCGGGCGAGGGGTCATCTCGCACGAGACCGCTCTCGCCGTGTACGAGCTGAGCGACGTGAATCCGATCAAGGTGCATGTAACGGTCCCGCGCGAGTACAGGATTCGGCGCAAGGAGGTGCCGGATGTGTTCGTGTTCCACCGCGCCGACCTCACCGAGGCCGAGATGACCCTCCATGAGGGAATCCCGATCGTCACCCCGGAGAGGGCGATCCGCGACGCTCATGCCGGACACGTGGGCGAAGCGCTGGTTGTCCAGGCCATCGACGACGGCGAGCGACAGGGTCTCCTGACAGGGGTACAGGCGGATGCACTGCGCCAGGAGATAGGAGTCACGGCGGGTGTGGGGATGCGTCGTTGAGTCCGCTGCCTCCGTTCAAAGAGCCGAAGCGTCCACCGACGCGTCGCTCACATCTGGAGCGCTTGGTCAACGCTTACGCCCGCGATACCGATATTCCGCAGGCTCGTCTGCGCCATCGCATTTCCTCGCTCGCGCTGATCGGCGCGCTACAGCGCGTGCAGGACCCAAAGGCCGGACCACGCTTCTTGGTCAAGGGCGGCGTTGCGATGGAACTTCGGCTCGGCATGGGAGCGAGAGCGACCAATGACTTCGACGTGGTCTTTCGCGGCCCGATGCCAGGGCTGCTCGAGTCATTGGACGAGGCGTTCGCCGAGCCTTACGCGGGGTTCGAGTTCAGACGATCAGGCGAGCCGACATATATCGGGGAGACCCGCCGGAGCAGCAGTGGGTCCCG